>WNFA01000672.1_pt1 | contig 27196 bp, 26 predicted proteins | sample 5400481 | NCBI WGS metagenome assembly WNFA01 (sample SAMN13153340, study PRJNA577476) | soil metagenome | isolation source: 120 cm saprolite under Douglas fir tree site 2 hole 1 replicate 2 | place: USA:California | collected 2015-04-18 | reverse complement strand
GGGCGAAGAAGTTATTCTCTTCGCGCACGCCTCCGGATCACAGATCTATACTTGCCAGTCCGGCGCGGCCGGCAGATTCAGTTGGACGCTCAAAGCACCCGACGCAGAACTGCGCGATCGCAATGACAAAGTAATCGGGCAGCATTCCGCTGGCCCCACTTGGAAGCTGAAGGATGGCAGCGGAGTCTCGGGCAAGCTCGCGGCCCAGGTGGATTCTCTTGATGCGGACTCCATCCCCTGGCTACTGGTGAAGGCCGAAAACCATTCCGGAAAAGGCTTGCTAACCAGCGTGACGACCATTCAGCGAGTCCACACTCACGGCGGCAAGCCGCCCGCCGAGGGCTGTGACGAAGCTCACAAGGGCGCCGAGACCAAGAACGCCTACACCGCCGATTATTACTTCTACGCTCCTGCTCACTGACCGAGGTTCGAAAAATCGATCGAGGCAGCCTGCAATCGGCGCCTCGCCTTCCTTCGTGTGACTTCGTGTCCTTCGTGGTTGATAATAGGTATTAGCTAAGTGTCGACTGCAGGGAATCTCCTATGCGTGAAGTCATCATTGCTTCGTCCGTCCGCACGCCCGTGGGACGCGCCTTCAAGGGCACGCTCCGCGCCACTCGTCCCGATGAACTCGCAGCCGTCGCCATCAAGGGCGCGCTCGACCGCGTACCGCAGATTGATCCCAAAGAAATCGAAGACGTAATTCTCGGCTGCGCCATGCCCGAGGCCGAACAGGGCATGAACGTGGCCCGCATCGCCTCGCTGCGCGCCGGGCTGCCGGTCGAGGTCTCGGCATTGACCATCAACCGCTTCTGCTCGTCGGGTCTGCAGGCCATCGCCATGGCCGCCGAGCGCATCATGAGCGGAGGCGCTGAAGTCATCGTGGCTGGCGGCACCGAATCCATGTCGATGATCCCCATGGGCGGCCACAAAATCTCGCCCAACCCGTGGCTCGTCGATCACTACCCTGACGCGTATCTTTCCATGGGCCTCACCGCCGAGCGACTGGCGCAGCGCTGCGGCATCACGCGCGAGGCCGCGGATGAATTCTCATTGCACAGTCATCAAAAGGCGATAACCGCAATTCAGGCGGGAAAATTCTACGACGAAACCGTAGCGGTCCCGGTAAGCTTTTCCACTCCAAACGGTTCGAAACCCAAGCGTCAGGAAATTACCTTCAAAGTGGATGAGGGACCACGCGCCGATACGTCACTGGAAGCGCTGCTCTCACTCAAGCCAGCGTTCCACATGAAAGGAACTGTGACTGCCGGCAACTCCTCCCAGATGTCCGATGGAGCCGCTGCAGCGATAGTCATGTCCGCCGAGCGGGCGAAGGCTTTGGGCATCAAGCCCTTGGCGCGCTACGTCTCCTTCGCGACCGCAGGATACAAACCCGAGGAAATGGGACTCGGCCCGGTGTTTGCCATTCCAAAGGCGCTCAAGATGGCGGGGCTGAAGCTCTCCGACATCGACGTAATCGAGTTGAATGAAGCCTTCGCCGCGCAGTCGCTGGCCGTGATCAAGGAAGCTGGATTGGATCCGGCGAAGGTGAATCCAAACGGCGGTGCGGTCGCTCTGGGGCATCCCCTGGGCTGTACCGGAGCAAAACTGACCGCCACGATTATCCGCGAGCTGAAACGTCGCAACGGACGCTACGGGTTGGTGACGATGTGCGTCGGCGGCGGCATGGGCGCGGCAGGAATCTTCGAAAACTTGAATTGATCCTGGTGCGGCTCTCCAGCCTGGTTGTTGCGGCAATCCTGTTGTTCTCCTCCACAGTCTTCGCACAACATCCTTCGTCGAGCAGTCGGCGACCCAGGTCGGCCTCCCCGTCGTCTATCGCGGAGTCAAACTGGAACTCGGCTACCGTATGGACTTGCTGGTAGAAGACCTGGTAGTCGCGGAAATCAAATCGGTAGACGGCATCTCACCTGTCCATCAGGCCCAAATCCTTTCGTACCTGAAACTCAGTGGCAAATCCATGGGACTACTTATAGACTTCAATGTTGTCCACTTGAAAGATGGCATCAAACGTTTCGTCAACGGCACCGGTTGGAAGTAAGAGCGATTAACCACCAAGGACACGAAGTAACACGAAGGCCTAAATGTTAAGGCCTTCCTTGGTGTACCTTCGTGTCCTTGGTGGTTGAAAGGTTTTGAATGGCGACCACAGCAGTCCCTAAGGCGAAGATTTCTGGCGGAAGCTTCCTGTTGGAAACCCGCCGTCCCGACGAAGTCTTCACCCCCGAAGATTTCACCGAGCAGCACCAATTGATCGGCCAAACCGCCGAAGAATTCGCGCAAAACGAAATCGTCCCCAACGTCGAGAAGATGGAGCACAAGGATTTCTCCGTCACGCGCGACTTACTGAAGAAGGCCGGAGACCTCGGCCTGAGCTCCGTCGAGATTCCCGAAGCCTACGGCGGCCTGGAGATGGACAAAGTCACCGCCGCGGTGATCGCCGACCACATCGCGAAATACGCCGGCTTCGCCACCACCTGGGGCGGACACACCGGCATAGGCACGCTGCCCATCGTCTATTTCGGCACAGAAGAGCAGAAGAAGAAATATCTGCCGCGTCTCGCTGCCGGAGAAATCGTCGGCGCCTACGCCTTGTCGGAAGCCTCTTCCGGATCGGACGCTCTGAACTGCCGCGCCCGCGCTCAGCTTTCCCCGGACGGCAAATACTACGTCCTCAACGGCGAGAAGATGTGGATCACCAACGCCGGCTTCGCCGACTTGTTCACCGTATTTGCCAAGGTCGATGGTGAAAAGTTCACCGCGTTCCTGGTGGAAAAAACTTTCCCCGGTTTCTCCATTGGCGCCGAAGAACACAAAATGGGCATTCGCGGATCGTCCACGTGCCCCATCATCCTCAACGACTGCAAAGTGCCGGCCGAGAACCTGCTCGGCGAAATCGGCAAGGGCCACCTCATCGCCTTCAACATCCTGAACGTCGGCCGCTTCAAGCTGGGCGCAATGTGCGTCGGCGGAGGCCGCGTCTCCCTCGAAAACGCCATCGCCTACGCCAAGCAGCGCAAGGCTTTCAACAAAGTCATTGCCGACTTCGGCCTGGTGCGCGAGAAAATCGCCAACATGGCAACGCTGCTCTACGTGGGCGAATCGCTCGTCTATCGCACCGTCGCCTTGATGGATAGCGCTCTCGGCGAGGTGGACAAATCGGCCCCTGACGCGGCCAGGCAGAGCCTCAAAGCTATCGAGGAGTACGCCGTCGAGTGCTCGATCATCAAAGTCTGGGGCTCGGAGATGATCGACTACGTCGTCGATGAGACCGTGCAGATTTATGGCGGGTACGGCTTCGTCGAGGAATATCCCGCCGAGCGTGCCTATCGCGACGCCCGAATCAACCGCATCTTCGAAGGCACCAACGAAATCAACCGCCTCATCATCACAGGATTTCTGCTGAAGCGTGCCATGAGCGGCCAGCTGCCACTCATGCCAGCAATCAAGAAACTGATGGATGAAGTTCTCTCCGGCCCGAGCGCGAGTGAAGATCTCGAAGGCGCGCTCACCGACGAGCGAAAACTGGTGGCACAGGCGAAAAAGCTCGGCCTGTTCGCAGCCGGAGCGGCCACGCAAAAATACATGCAGGCGATTCAGGACCAGCAGGAGATCATGGGCGCCATCGCCGACATGACGATTGAAACCTACGCCATGGAATCCGCCGTGCTGCGCGCCCAGAAGGTCGTCGAAGCGAAAGGCGAATCCGGTGCGGCTCTTCCCGTTGCCATGACCCGCGTCTACCTGTCGCAAGCAATGGAGAAGGTCGAGTCCGCAGCCAGAAAAGTAATCGCCGCCGTCGCCGACGGAGACATGCTGCGTACTCAGCTCGCAATTCTCCGCCGGCTGGCGAAGTACGAACCGTTCAACACCATCGAACTCCGCCAGCAGATCGCGCAGAAGACGATCGAGCGAGGGAAATACACGTTGTCATAGATCACCTCAGCAGGCCTGTCATCCTGAGGTCCGCGTCCTTTGCGGACCGAAGGACCCATGCAATCGCGGTAAACTACAGAGGTCCTCCGCTCAGGGAGATAAGGGAGCTTGCCTCAACAAAAGGCGCCCTCCTACGGTATGAGCGCGTAGCTGACGAACGCTACTTGTTTACTGTCGGGCGACCACGATGGAACATTGATCGTTCCCTGCCCGCCAAACAATTTCGCCAGCACGGTAATCTTCTTGTCACTGAGCGACATCATCCGCAGCATCACATTCTTGTTTTCAGGATGGCCGGTCACGTCCGCTTCATAGGTGAGGAACACCATCCACTCCCCATCCGGCGAGATGTGGGGAAACCAGTTGTTGAGATCGTCCGCGAACACCAGCTCCTGATCGCTCCCATCGGCCTTCATCCGCCAGATCTGCATATGACCACTGCGCTCGGAGTTGAAGTAGATGTATTTCCCATCAGGGGAGTATTCTGGACCGTCATCCAGTCCCTTTGCGGTGGTAAGCCGCATCTCTTCGCCACCAGCAGCGGGGATCGTGTAGATGTCGAACTCGCCGCCACGCTGGCCAACAAACGCGAGCGTCTTCCCATCCGGCGACCAGCCGTGCCAGTACGACGGAGATTTCTGAGTAATGCGCCGCGGCGCGCCACCACCGATTGGCACGATGTGGACGAGCGATTCGTGCGCCTCCTGCGAGTTGTCGCTGATCGCAAGTTGCGTCGCATCCGGCGAAATTCCGTGGTCATTGTTGCAGCGTGTGGCGAATCCCGTATCAATTACTTTGGGCGCGCCACCTCCAACCGACAAACGCTCGATGCGCCCATCGCGATTAAAGAGAAATGCGGTGCCATCGCGCAACCAGTTGGGTGCTTCGAATCGCCCTGGCGCGATGTAGACCACCCGCCGATCGGCAGAGTCGATCGCAATCGTCTCCAGCGTGCTGTAAAGCGTCGCCTGAGGCGACGGTGCTGGGCTGGGCGTCTCCAGCGAGACATTCGAAAACACGGCCTTCTCGACCACATCCTTGTCGTGCGAGCAGACACCAATGCCGGCGTAAAACAAGCCCTGCAGCGGAATTCGCAGCCATCCCCCGGCGACTTTCGGATCGCCGGAGTCACCGGACAGCGACATGTAGACATAATCTCCGCGCCTGGCGATGCGCAGCCGTTTCGGAGCCGAAATGTTGGATTGAATTTCGTGGGTCACCGCTCCCTTCTCGTCGCGATATTGCAACGAGGTCAAGCCGCTGGCGTGCAGCGCGACATCCGCATAGACAGAGTCGCCATCCAGACTCTGCCGCAGAATCAGCACCGCCTTCTTGTGTTCATTCCCACTCGTGTTCACGAACGAGATGTCAGCCGTCAACGTCACATCGCCGGAAACCTTCTTCCATGCGAACTGAAACCCATCCGCCACGGACCACATGTTCTCGCCGCTGCCGGACACGGTGTAGGTGTGCTTCGTCGCGTCGTAATCCACAGAGCCCGCATGCAGCACGGTGCCGACGTCTCCATGGTGCTCGAACACTCCCACTGGACCCGCACTCTGCGCGCTGCAGTGATTCACCACCAGACATGAACAGAAGAAACCGCAAGCCAACGCGATCACCGACAAATGCTGGCCCTTGCGCATGAGTCCTCCCAGAAACGGGATTTAGAAAGTGGATTGAACAACCGAAAGGATTGTAAATCCAAATCGAGGAAGTATCGCGCTGCTTCAAAGATCATCTTCTGGTGCAAATATCTCCGCGTTTCTGATACAACCCTTGCATGAAAACGTTTCGCTACGTCATTGCCATTGTCTTCAGCCTCTCGAGCTTCATGGCGAACCTTTCCGCGCAGCAACCAAGTTCTCCCTCCGCGGGCCTCGCTCTCGCGCCGCCCATGGGCTGGAATTCCTGGAACAAGTTCGGTTGCAACGTCAGCGAAGACACGATCAAGAGCATGGCCGATGCCCTGGTGAAATCCGGCATGAAGGACGCCGGCTACCAATACGTCAACATCGACGATTGCTGGCAGGTCAGCCGCGACGAGCATGCGAACATCGTCGTCGACCAGCAACGCTTCCCGCACGGGATGAAAACGCTGGGCGACTACATTCACTCTCTCGGACTGAAATTCGGCGTGTACTCCGACGCCGGCACGCAGACCTGCGCCGGACGACCCGGCGGACTCGGCCACGAATATCAGGACGCGATTCAATACGCCGCCTGGGGCGTCGACTACCTGAAATATGACTGGTGCCACACCTCGACGCAGGACGCCAGAGCTTCCTACGCCAACATTCGCGCCGCCCTCGACGCCGCCGGACGCCCCATAGTTCTCAGCATCTGCGAATGGGGTACGGCCAAACCGTGGCTCTGGGGAAAGGAAGTCGGCGGCAATCTGTGGCGCACCACCGGAGACATCACCGACAAGTTCGCAGGCTCCGAGAAATGGCCCGACGGCACTTGCTGCTCCAATGGCCTGCTGGCGATTCTCGATCAGCAGGTCGGCCTCGAGTCCTACGCCGGGCCGGGCCACTGGAACGATCCGGACATGCTCGAGGTTGGCAACGGCGGAATGACCGACGTGGAATATCGGACGCATTTCAGCCTCTGGGCGGTCCTCGCCGCGCCACTGATCGCGGGCAATGACCTGCGCAACATGCGGCCTGAGATTCACGACATACTCACCAACAAAGAAGTCATCGCCGTGAATCAGGATGCGCTAGGCCGCGAGGGAACACGGGTCGCCAAGAATGGCGATCTGGAAGTATGGGCCAAGCAGTTGAAGGACGGAAGCCGCGCCCTGGTGCTTCTCAATCGCGGCGCATCCGAACAAAACGTAACTGTAGCTTGGGAAGATCTCGGATATCCCAGTCACCTGAACGCCGCGGTCCGCGATCTGTGGCAGCACAAAGATCTCGGGAAGGCTACCGAGAAGTTCTCCGCGCCGGTCGCATCGCACGGTGTTGTGATGGTGACCGTGACGCCGTAATCCTTTTCAACCCCTGTCATCCTGAGCGGAGCCGGTGCTTCGCGAATGCGAAGCACTCGCGGAGTCGAAGGATCCCTGCAACCCTGCAGCTCTGATGGCTAGTGATGGCTCCTCATTCCCAGCAGCCGACGAGAATATCCCGGGTAGGGACCGGGAAGGATTCATGCCGGCAGCGCAGTACGCATCCACTCCACTGAGGATGACAGGACTATGAGAGTGCCGTTGGGAATTGAAAGGAGGAGTAGCTCAACTCTTCTTCAGTTCCTCCATCACGCTCTGAATCAACTCCTTCGCGTCAGTCAGGCTCTTCATGATGATCTGGATGTCCATCACCGGCTTGCCCGGCCAGCGCTGGCTCTGGCAGTAAACCCCGTGCTGGCCGACCAGCGCCATGGCGTCGGTAATCGTGTCCATAGTAACGGCGAGCCGCCCGCGGGGCACGCCCATCATCGTCTCGTAATGCTCCAACTCTTCCTGCTTCTCATCGAATACCGGCATAGAGCGATTGTAACCGCCGGTGCATGAGGAGCATAATGGCTACGTTCTGCTGACATATTCCTCGCTGACACGTCAAAAGCCCTTAGCCCTGCAAACCGTCAAAGGAGAAACCATGCAAAAGAGACTGGCCCTATTCACTTGCGCGATCTTCGCTCTAACCCTGCTTGCTTCCGCCCAAGGCAACCGCCCCAGCCCCGCAGCCTCCGCGTCGTGCGATGTGGGCGGTGGCAAGACCATCAAGACTGACTACTCCAGCCCGCGCGTGAAAGGACGCAAGATCTACGGCGGCCTCGTGCCCTACGGCGAAGTCTGGCGGACCGGGGCCAACGAAGCCACGACCTTCGTGACCAGCGCCGATGTCGTGGTTGGCGGCAAAGCCATCCCCGCTGGCAGCTACACGCTTTTCACCGTGCCCAACGCCGACAAGTGGACCCTCATCATCAACAAGAAAACCGCTGAGTGGGGCATCCCCTACAAGTACGAGAGCGACGAACTCGCCCGCGTCGACATGAGGGTTTCCAAGCTGCCATCGCCCGTCGAGAACTTCACCATCGCCTACGACAACTCAAGCAACGGCTGCGCCCTGCGCATCGACTGGGAGAACACGCGCGCCACTGTGGACATCACGCCGAAGTAGGCTGCGGGAAAGTCATTGTTGATTGTTGATTTCCTGATTGTTGATTGAGAACCCGCGACTGCAAAATCGAGCCTCGCGCGCGAGCGATTTTCAAACAACAATCAGAATCAACAAACGCTCAACCGCGCGGCAAAGGGCTGTGAGGCTTATGTGGGGACAGCCGCCCTCGGCTGTCCGGCGGGCGCAGCCCGCTGTTCTTAGAAATAACGTCGAGGATCAGCAATCAGGCAGTAGGCTTCCACCGCAGGACAGGCTTCCGCGCCGCCGCCGTCTCATCCAACCGCGAAACCCGCGTAGAATGCGGCGCATCAAGCACCATCTGCGGATCTTCCTCCACCTCTTCCGCAATCGATTTCATCGCCTCGACGAACAAGTCCATCTCTTCCTTGGACTCGCTTTCCGTCGGCTCAATCATCAGCGCACCCGGCACAATCAGCGGAAACGCCATCGTGTAAGGATGGAATCCATAGTCAATCAGCCGCTTGGCGATGTCCATGGTCCGCACTCCCTTCTTCGCCTGCAACTTGTCGCTGAAGACGACTTCGTGCATCGTGGGCGTGGAGTAAGGCAGGTCGTATGCCCCCTCCAGTCCCTTGCGGATGTAGTTGGCGTTCAGCACCGCGTCTTCGGTCGTCTGCCGCAGTCCGTCGGGCCCATTCGCCTGAATGTAGGCCAGAGCGCGAACAAACATGCCGAAGTTTCCGTAGAAAGCGCGCACCCGCCCCACCGACTCCGGACGGTTGTAATCGAAGCCCAGGGTACCGTCCGCCTTGGTAACCACCACCGGCCGCGGCAGAAACGGCTCCAACGCGTTCTTGATTGCCACCGGCCCTGACCCCGGACCACCACCGCCATGCGGCGTTGAGAAAGTTTTGTGCAGATTCAAATGCATCACGTCAACGCCGAAGTCGCCCGGACGCACCTTGCCCACCAGCGCATTCATGTTCGCGCCGTCCATGTAGAGGAGGCCACCCTTGGCATGAAGAATGTCGGCAATCTTGTGGATATTCTGCTCGAAGATTCCCAATGTGTTGGGATTGGTAAGCATCAGCGCGGCGACATCTTCATTCATCTGCGCTTCCAGCGCCCCAATGTCCACCATGCCGCGCGAGTCCGATTTCAGATTCTCGACCGCATAGTTCACCATCGCCGCCGTCGCCGGATTCGTCCCGTGCGCCGAGTCCGGAATCAAAATCTTCTTCCGCGCGTTCCCCTGCAACTGGTGATACGCCCGCACCATCAACAGTCCGGTCATCTCGCCGTGCGCGCCCGCGGCGGGCTGCAGCGTGATCGCATCCATCCCGGTGATCTCCAGCAGGCACTCGCTCAACGTCTTCAGAATCCGCAAAGCTCCCTGCGAAATCTTCTCCGGCTGGTACGGATGCCCGTTCGCGATTCCTTCCACCCGTGCCACCGCTTCGTTCACCCGTGGGTTGTACTTCATCGTGCACGAGCCCAGCGGATACATTCCGAGATCAATGGCGTAATTCCACGTCGAAAGCCGCGTGAAGTGGCGGATGATCTCGATCTCGCTCACCTCGGGCATGTTCCCCAAATCTTTCCTCTCCACGCCACCGAGCAGCGTGGCGGTGTCCACTTCCGGAACATCCAGCGGCGGAAGTTTCCACGCCGCCTTCCCCGCCGAGGATTTCTCGAAGATCAATCCTTCGTTCTGATTGACGTGGCGCGTAGCTTTGCGCGTCATGCGTTTCATCGCGCCACCTCCTCCACGTCAACTTCCTCTTTGCCCGATCGCACTGAGCGCTCGCTCTCGGCCACCAATCCCACCGCCGTGTCGATCGCAGTCCGCGTAGTCATCTCCGTGCAGCACCACAAAGCCGCATTCCCCAGTTCGGGATAGAACTTCTTCAGCGGCAATCCGCCCACCATCTTGTGTCCCAGCAAACGACTGTTGATCGCGTACGGATCTTCGCTGCTCTGGACCACGAACTCGTTAAATCGCGGCGAACTACCGAACAGCACCTTCCCGTGCTTGGCAAACTGCCCGGCTGCGTAAGCAGTCTTCGACAGGTTCTGCTTTGCGAGCTCTTTCAAGCCAACCTTGCCGTACACCGTCATAAAGATGTTGACCATCAGGGCGATCAGCGCCTGATTGGTGCAGATATTCGACGTCGCCTTCTCCCGCCGGATGTGCTGCTCGCGCGTAGCCAGCGTCAGCACAAACCCCCGCTTGCCATGTTTGTCGGTGGTCTGCCCGACCAGGCGGCCCGGCATCTGCCGCACATATTTCTCTCGCGTCGCAATCACCCCGCAGTATGGCCCGCCAAATCCCATCGGGACGCCGAACGACTGCGCCTCCATCGCGATGACATCCGCATCCCGCGGAGGCTCGACAATCCCCAGCGACACCGCCTCGGCAATCGATACCACCAGCATCGCCCCGTGCTTGTGAGCGATCTCCGCAATCGACGCCACATCTTCAATCGTGCCGAAAAAGTTCGGCGACTGGACTAACACCGCCGCAGTCTCCGCCGTGATCGACTTCTCCAGCTCTTTCAGATTGAGCCGCCCGTTCTCGCCAAAGCCCGCGACCGTCAGCGGCATTCCCTGGTGGGTCGCGTAAGTCGCCAGCACCTCGCGATACTCCGGATGCAAACTGCGCGCCACCACCACGGACCGCCGCCCAGTAAGGCGCACTGCCATCATCACGCCCTCAGCCGCCGCGGTCGAACCGTCGTACATGGAAGCGTTTGCCACCTCCATACCGGTCAGCTCGCAGATCATGGTCTGGAATTCGAAGATGGATTGCAGTGTCCCCTGCGAAATCTCCGCCTGGTAAGGTGTATAGGCGGTGAGAAACTCGCCGCGCGAAATCAGCGAGTCAATAATCACAGGCCGGTAATGAAAATACGCGCCCGCACCTAGAAAGCTGGTATAGCCGTCGCCATTCTCCCGCGAACGCTGCCGAAAGAAGTCCACAATCTCCGACTCCGCCATCTGGCGCGGAATCTTCAAATCGCGATTGAGCCGGTATTCCGCCGGAATCGGCGCAAACAGGTCGTCTACCGAGCGCAGGCCAATCGCCTTCAGCATGGCCTCGCGGTCGGCAGGAGATTTAGGTAAATAGCGCATAGGAAATTAATTAGATGTAACTTGTAGTCCGTTGGATTGTGACTGCCTCACCTCTATGGCGTCGGACCTCAGACGTCGGACCTCAGCAAAACCCCGCATCGTCTGACGTCCGAGGTCGCTTCTAATGTCCCGCCTCTTCCGCCACAAACTTCTCATAGTCCGCAGCCGACATCAGCGCATCCAGTTCCTTCGGATTCTTCAGCGCAATCTTCATCATCCAAGCCCCATGCGGATCTTTATTGACTTTCTCCGGCGACGTTGCCAACTCCTGATTCACCTCGATGACAGTTCCAGAAGCAGGAGCGTACAAATCCGATACCGCCTTCACCGATTCAACCGTCCCAAACGTCTTACCCGAAGTAAGTTCCGTGCCGGCTTTCGGCAACTCGACAAACACAATGTCACCCAGGGACTCCTGCGCGTAATCCGTAACACCGATCACACCAGTCGACCCGCTAGCCTGAATCCATTCATGCTCTTTCGTATATTTGCGATCCGTTGGATAAACCATAAAAGCTTCTAGCTCCTAGCTTCAATCTCGTAGCGCCGCCGTCCCGGCGGCTGTCGTGGCGGCGTCCCGCCGCCGCACCCGAGGGCGAGATGCCCTCGGGACAGCCGGCAAGGTGCCGGCGCTACAATTTCATTTCTTCGGCCGCCTATAAAAAGGCGTCGGTACGACGACGGCCTCCACGCCCTGTCCCCGAATCTCCACGCTCACCCCAGTCCCAATCGCAGCAAACTCCGGCGGAACATAAGCCAGCGCGATATTCTTCTTCAAAAACGGCGCCGGAGACCCGCTGGTCACATACCCAATCTCGCGCCCTCCGGCGTCCACCACCTTGTATCCATCCCGCGCAATCCCGCGCCCGGTCATCTCCAGGCCAACCAAAGTACGCTTCAGCCCGGCAGCACGAGCCTTCTCCAGCGCGTCCCGCCCGACAAACTCCGGCTTCTCCATCTTGCAGAAGCGGTCGAGCCCCGCTTCCCAAACATTGATCGTATCGGAAATCTCGTGCCCGTAGAGCGGAAGCTTGCCTTCAAGACGCAAAGTATTCCGCGCACCTAACCCGCAGGGCACAACCCCAAACTCTTTGCCTGCCTGCAGGACGTCGTTCCACACGCGCGTACTAGTCGTCTCATCCGCAGGAATGTAAATCTCGAACCCGTCTTCCGCCGTATATCCCGTTCGTGCAATCAAAATATTTCTCAGCCCACAGACAGTTCCGCGAGTCACCCAATAAAACTTCACCGCGCTCAGATCCGCATCTGTAAGCTTCTGCAACAGATTCACGCCCTTGGGCCCCTGGATGGCAATCTGCGTGAAGTCGTCCGACAGATTCTCCACCGCGCAGTCAAACTGCCGCGTGTTGTCGCGCACCCAGTTAAAATCCTTTTCCCGCGTGCCCGCGTTAATGACCAACAGATACTCATCCTGGCCCAACCGGTGGACAATCACATCGTCTACAAACGTCCCCTCCGGATACAGCAGCGCCGAATACTGCGCCTGCCCCACCGCCAGCCGCGAAGCATCATTCATAGAAATGTGCTGCACCGCCGCCAGAGCCTGTGGCCCCGCCAGGCGAATGTCTCCCATATGGCTGACGTCGAAAATGCCCACGCCGGTACGCACCGCCATGTGTTCAGCAATAATTCCGCCACCAACCGACGCGGGATACTCCACCGGCATGTCCCAGCCATTGAACTCCACCATCTTCGCCCCCATCTCACGATGGACGGCATTCAGCGCAGTCTTGCGGATGGCGGGAGGAGCGGACGTCGTGGTCATTGTGTGCAATCCCGGAGTCGGAACGCACATAGTTCTTGCGCGCTCATCAGCCCTGAGTTCTGGGCGAACCACACTGATGGCGGCACCCGATCCCAGTCCCGAAGGGACGGCATATGACAGCCCGGCACGTAAGTGCCGGGTAAGCGCGATAAAACGGAGCCAGTCCCGTAGGGACGGCACCGATTCGCTCGGAGCAGCACGGCGTACATACTGAACACCGTAGACGTGCCGGGAGTCGCCTCGAGAGCGGACAAGCAAGACCTCAATCAGCGCAGTGGCTGGCCTGCAGGGTTGGTGTGACTGATTACCGTAACACGCGGTTTTTCGGCGGGTCAAACAGACCCCGAGCACTTGCAGCGATTACCATGGGGGAAGCTACGACAGCATATGAAACGGACTAATGGGAAATCAAAGCGAGCCAAGCGTCCGGTCGCGAGAACTGGGAGTTCTGCTCTGGACCGTCAACTGGAGAAAGGTCGTGAGTTTATGAAGAAGTATCGTGCGACCTTCCGCACGTTAGCTAAGAAAGCCTAGCGGCCGAACTGCACCGTCACCCGCGACCCAGCGGTCACGTGTGCTCCTGCTGCCGGAGACTGTTGCCGCGCCACTCCGCTGCCCACAGCTTCGAGCTCCAGGCCGGCATCCTGGGCAGCCTCTACGGCGCCGCGCACGGTTCTGCCCACGAACGATGGCACTTCAATCCCACCCTGCTCGACATCCAGGACCACGGTTCCAGTCACAGGGAGCCTGGCTTGCGCTGACACCGCTGCGTCGGTTGAACTGGGGGTTTTCGGCTGAGGCGTCCGCCCCTTGCTTCCGCCTGCCGCCTCGGGCAGCGGCTCAACTTCTCGCATTGCCGCTTGCACTACCCGTCCGTCGTCCCCGGCACTCGCCCGCGCCGCACTCGGCTTCGTAGACGCCACCTCCACCGAATCCCCGTTCACCTCAGCCGTCTCCAGCGGCTCGCCCAGGTGATCCGGCGTCCCTTCCTCCAGATCCTTTTCCTTCGTCCTCGCCGCGGCCAGCAGCAACTGATGTTGCGGCGCAAGCGGCAAATCATGCGGCACGTGCAGATACTCGAGCACCTGCTGCGAAATGCGATGGAACACCGGAGCCGCGACCTGCCCGCCCTGGTGCAGTCCAACCGCTGAATCCAGAATCACCGCTACCACAACCTGCGGATTGTTCACCGGCGCAAATCCCGCAAACGAGCCAACATACTTCGTCTTCGAATACGCGCCTGTCGCCGGATCCACCTTCTGCGCGGTGCCCGTCTTCCCCGCTGCCGAATAGCCTTCCAGAATCGCCTTGCGCCCCGTGCCCTCGAGCACCACCTTCTCCATCATCGCCCGCATCTGAGCGGCCGTGTAAGACGAAATCACGCGCCGGGAGTTCGCCTGATGAAACGCCACCGTCTGCGGCGAATTCTTTAAATCAGTATTGGGCGGCACGGTGCCCGCAACAATCCGCGGCGCCACCCAGATGCCGTCATTGGCGAACGTCGACACCAGTCCCGACAGTTGCAGCGGAGAAATCCCAATCTCCTGTCCCATCGAAATCGCCGCAATCGAAACCCGCGACCAGCGGCTCACGGGCTTGGTCAACCCGCGAGTCTCCCCAGGCAACTCGATCCCGGTTGGCTGCCCGAATCCAAACGCGCGAATGTATTTGTAGAATCGGTCCTCGCCTAGGCGGAGCGCAATCTTGATCGCGCCCACGTCGCTCGACTCCGCCAACACCCCCCACACCGGCAGCAAGCCATGAGGCTTCGCGTCGCGGATGCGCATCCCGTTGTAAACGATCGCGCCCATCTGGCAGTCGAAGATCTCATCGGGATTCGTGACCTTCTCTTCCAGCGCCGCCGAGATCGTCACCAGCTTAAAAGTCGACCCTGGCTCGTACACATGACTCACCGCGCGATTGGTCAGTGCGCCGGGAGTGATCTGTTTCCGCAAATTCGGATTGAACGTCGGACGGTTGGCCAGCGCCAGAATCTCTCCCGTGTGCGGATTCTCGACGATCACCGTCCCCGCAATCGCTTGCGTATCGTGAATCGCCTGCTCCAGTTCTTTCTCCGCGATGTACTGAATATTCTTGTCGATGGTCAGGACAAGATTCTCGCCCGGCTCCGGCTGCTGCTCTACGTCCGAAAACCACTGCTTGCGCGCGTCCACCGAGATAAACATCTTCCCCGGCTTCCCGCGCAGCTCCTCATCAAAAGCATGTTCGATGCCGCTCTGCCCGGAGTCCTCCATGCCGACGGAGCCGAGCACCTGCGCCGCCAGATCGCGCGCCGGATAAAACCGTTTCGGCTCTTTCTGAAAATGGATGCCCTGCAGGTGCAGCGACTTAATCCGCTCGATCGTCTCGTCGTTGGCCTTGCGCCCGACCCAGCAGAACGTCTTGTGATTGCGGCAGTCGGCAAGAACAACGTTGTAATCGTCGCCGGTGATGCGGGTGATGAGATGAACCGCGGTCGGCAGGTCTTTGACTTCCGTAGGGACAGCGAACGCCGAGTCGACCAGCACCGACATTGCCAGCTCGCGCCCCGCCCGATCGTAGATCACACCCCGCTTGGCCGAGAGCGGAATCTCGCGCTGCTGCTGATGCTCCGCCTGCTTCGCGAACCTGCCGTAACTGAAAATCTGCAACTGCACCAGCCGGAAGCAGATCGCCACGCACCAGAACAAAAGCATCCCCCCCAGCAGGTAAAGCCGGGAGTGCTTGCCAAGCCTGGATTCGTTCATCGCCATGCGTGCTCTCAGACTTTGTCATTCCGACGATGCGCAAAGCGCAGAGGAGGAATCTGCTTTCTGCCGCCGCCGGCAAACAACAGATTCCTCGTCGCGTTCGCTCCTCGGAATGACAGAAAACTCAAGCAGGCCACCGCCTCAGACAAACATGGCGGCCCACCGCAAGGCGGACCGCCAAATACGTTCGTGTGGGGACAGCCGCCCTCGGCTGTCCATGCCGAGCGAAGCTCGGCTTCTATCACAAGCCTCTACTGCCCCGCCATCACCGTAATCGGACTCGCACTCGCCATCACCGGCCCACTGACATCGGACGACGCATCCATGCGGATCACCTGTCCCGGCTGCGGCGGCACCAGCCCCATCCGCCGCGCCATTACATCAATCCGCTCCGGATCGCGCAACGAAGCATCCTCCAGCTTCAGCGCCCGATTCATCTCCGTCGAACCGCTCAGCGCACGCTTGTCTGACTCGATCTGGTACCCATACTCAATGGCCTTGAAATGCTGCCACGCATACATAAAGACGAACAGGAACAGGCAGCACAGCGCACTCACGAACTGCTTCATCTCGCGATTGCGCCGCGGATCCTCCACCTTCACCAGCCGCGAGTTATCGATCGCTTTGGCGAAGTAAATCTCCGGCGTCCCCGTCCACAAAGTACGCCGCCCCGCCACCGGGCCCGTAATCCGAATTGCTGCTGCCGCTGCTGCCGCCATTTTTATGCCGCTCCCGCGAAGACTTCGTCGCCCTGTATCGAAGGAATCTGCAGCTCATAGAGCCGCTGTAATTCCCTCACCTCAGAGACCTGCTGCCCGCAAACCGCGCGCTCAGCCCGCTCCACCATCGTCATCAATTCCTGAATCAGTGTGCCCGTATACATGTCCCTCAACCTCAATTTGGATTCCTACCACGGAACCCAGTTCGGACTTCAGACCTCGGACCTTAGCCCTCAGCGGTTCTTCCTGAGGTCCGACGTCCAAGGTCTGACGCCGCCTTTGTCTAGCGGATCTCCGTCCGCCTCATCGAACCCGATCTTGAACACCCGGCACCGCCATCACAGCTATGCCGGGAGACTCCAGCAGTTTCTCCGGAGCCTAAACTCTTAAATCGGCGTCAGACCTCAGCCCTCTGACCTCAGCCGACCCGGCCTCCGTGAGGTCTGAGGTCCGAGGTCTGACGCCGCTCTTAGATCTTCTCCGCTGCACGCAACTTCCCACTGCGTGCCCGCGGATTGCGATCGCTTTCTTCTTCCGATGCCGTTACCGGTTTTTTGGTCAACACCCGGAAGTGCTTGTCCTTGATTCCACTCTCGCGGAAGGCATCCTTTACGATGCGATCCTCCAACGAGTGAAAACTAATCACTACCACCCGTCCTTCTGGCTTCAGAATCCGCGGCGCTGCTTCCAGCAGCGCCTTCAGATCATCCAGTTCGCGGTTTACGAAGATTCGGAGTGCCTGGAAAGTTCGCGTCGCGGGATGAATCCTTCTCTCTGCCTGATTCATTGGCCGGGCCGCGGCTGATATCACATCCGCAAGTTGTGCGGTAGTCTGTATCGGCCGCGACCGGACAATGGCTCTGGCGATTCTCCGCGACCTCCTTTCCTCTCCGAATTCGTAAATCACATCGGCAAGCTCGCGCTCGTCGAGGTGGTTTACCACTTGTTCGGCGGTACGCTCCGACCGCGGATCCATCCGCATGTCCAGAGGCCCATCCGCCTGAAAACTGAATCCGCGCGCGGCATCGTCAAGCTGCAAACTGCTCACTCCGAGATCTGCGAGAATGCCGTCAGCCCTCAGCCCTCGGCCCTCAGCCAAATCAGCAAAGGAACCCTGCCGCAACTCGATCACAGGCCAATCCGCAATCTCGCTTTCGGGTTCGCCGAGGTCCGAGGTCCGAGGTCCGGAGCGCGAAGCCCGAAGCCTGAAGCCCGCGATTTCGATCGCCGCCGGATCCTTATCGACCCCAATCAAATGTCCCGGTGCGCCGAGGCGTTTTGCGATTTCGTAACTGTGTCCGCCCAGGCCCACCGTGGCGTCGATATAAGTCCCGCCACGCCGCACGTTTAAAAAGTCGATCGCTTCTTTTAAAAGAACCGGCACATGGCGCGCTTCCCTTCCACCACCATGCCCAACCCCCTGAGGGGTGTCTGTTGAACCCTCGCCCACTAGATGCCCAATTCGTCGAGCGTCTTCTCATCCTCAGGCGTGAACTTCTCTTCTTGAATCTCCCGTTTGAACAGCTCCAGATTCCTGACAACTAGGTAAGTCAGGTTCCCCAGAACCGCTACCTCGCCCTTGATCTGTCCCGCCTCGCGCAGCAACTGCGGCAGCAATAACCGTCCCTGCCCATCCATCTCCACCTGCTGCCCGTAATAGTTCGTTCGGTCCAAAAACTTTTTCTTCGTAGGATTGAAATTGGAGAGCCCTGCCAGCTTCTGCTCGATCCGCTCCCACTCTTCGAAGGGATAAAGTTGAGCAACCTTTCCATCCAGACTCGTGATGTAGAATTGCTGCCCGTACTTCTCGTCGATCACCCGCTTGAACTCGGCAGGGATCTTGAGGCGTCCCTTTTCGTCGACCCGAGTTGGATGATTGCCGCGAAACATGTTCTTTGTCTTTGTGTGTCATCCTGAGGACGCTGCTTTTGCGTCCGAAGGATCTGAGCGTGCCGCGCGCTATGCTTGTCATCCTGAGGCGACATGCCTTTCGTCGCTGAAGGATCTGAGTGCGCCGCGCGAATCGACCGCGTTCTTTGCGGGCGAATAAATCGCGCGTTTGGCGCGCATCCTTATCGGCTACCGCAACAACCAGGGAGGAGGGCAGCACCACGCAAAATCGGGTCAACTTCGGGCGGTTCGGGCTGTTTGTCGTGCTTTTGGGTCGGTTTCCCACCGGCTCCTCGTTATCAGCTCCCAACTCCCACGGCCCTTACTGCTCTCACCACTTTCTACCACTTTTGTCCACATCTTACCCGTAAGTCGTTTATTGTCAAGCAGAAACTGCAAGGTTGCAGTCCCACTTGGGCACTGATTCAGCAAACTACGAGGCCTTGTGCATAACCATAAACGCCACCACAAGGGGTTGCGTTTACGCTCTTTATTCCTTCGCTATTCTTTCGCTAAGATTTCTCTTGACCTCCGCCACTGACGCCGATTCTCTTGTGGAAATTCGCAAATAGGAAAGCAAAGAAGAGCGATTCAGGGAATCGTGTCCGGAGGGATTATGTGGGGACAGCCGCCCTCGGCTGTCCGGCGGAGCGAAAGCTCCGCCTGCGCTCGACCGCTCGGATGTGTCCCCTGAATTCGAATACGAATTAATCAGGCGCGAGAAGCGCAGCGGTTACATGAATCAGGATTGGGAGCAGGATTAACGAAGCGGCAGCCCCGGGCATGGCCGCACGCAGCAAGGACTTCGCTCAGGGGGAGCGGTCCCCTGAGCCCTTGCCAGTTTCTATACCGGACCCGGTAAAAAACGGCTGACCGTGGAAGCATGCATCGGAAATCCAGCGGCCAGGGCTGCCCTATGGACGGAGGCCTTCTTTTCAGACTCCTCCCCCAAGGGTGTGCGCTTTTTCTTCTCCAGAAGCTCATTAATCTGCTGAACCAGATCGAGCAGCTTCTCATGGTCATACTCCCTGGAAGCTTTTTCGCATAATTCCCGTAATCGAGGAGCGTCCTCGATATTTACCATTGCTGTCACCTCCGTAAGTCCTTCTGGCGGAGGAGTTTCAATCACGACAGAGGAATCCCCGCCAGAAGTCACCGTTTAATATTGCAATTCAGTGGCTCAAACCCGGCGGCGGGAAGGGTGTTTCTCGGAAATCGATGCCCTAAGACAATCGCTGTAGGCATGCCCCTGAACCTCTAGGTGTCTCAATCTGACAAAATGTCGCACCACCTTCAATTCGAGCACTGGGTCGCGTTTCCTCTCGATCACGTCTTCGCCTTCTTTTCAAACCCGCGGAATCTGCCCCGCATCGTGCCCGCGCGGAGCGACACAACAATCCCGTCCAGAAAGGAAGGTGGCGCGTAAATGTATTTAACGCTATTGATATATTCGTCTGCAACCGGAACCCTGGCCCGCGCCAGGATCAGAACGGCAAACAGCAGTCACCCTGCGCCGCCGCGTAAGACAGGTTTTTGATTGACCGATCTAGGATTGCCGATTGAACAACCTCGAAACCGTGACCGTAGTTTGCGAAACAGTAGCGCCGCCGTCTCGGCGGCTGTCCGGAGGGCGTCCTCGCCCGCCGCGCCGACGGCGAGACGCCCTCGGGACAGCCGGCTGGATGCCGGCGCTACGGATTTCGATCGAAAATCTATTTCACCGGTTCAACCACAACCGCCGTCCCATAGGCCAGCACTTCCGTCACGCCCTGCATAACCTCGGTCGCGTCGTAGCGCGCGCCTACCACGGCATTGGCTCCGAGTTCGCCGGCATGCTGCAACATCAGGTCAAAGGCTTCCTGCCGGGTCTTCTCGCATAAGTTCGTCAGCAGCGTGATGTTGCCCCCGACGAGCGTCTGTAATCCCGCGCCGATCGTGCCAAAGATCGAACGTGAGCGCACCACAATTCCCCGGACCACTCCCAGCGTCCGCGTAAACCGATAACCAGCCAGTTCGAACTGCGTGGTCACCATCGTATGCTGCACCATTCGCCCTCCCCTCCGAACCGCTTGCCACATTGCAATGGATCTGCGCAGCCCGAAACACACGGACCTTACCGCGCGTTACGTTCGGGTTTCGTAACAAGACCGACCGTGCAGCCGCGGCTTACGCAGCCTCTGGCACTCTCAATCTGCCAGAGGAGAGTGTACCAGCCATGCCGACGGACCCAGCAGACCCCGCCAAGAAAGCCTACACTCCGCCACGGCTGCACAAGCTGAATCCCGAACAAGCCACCCTGTTTCTGCTCGGTCATGCATGGGCCGGAAGCCAGGAGGCACAAGGGATGCTGGAGTTGGTTTTTCCCGACCCGCAGAACAAAAAACCCGAGTAGCGTCCATGATCGAAGATCGACCGCAATTCAACCTGTTGAGGCCCTACTCCAGTTGGGACGTGATGAAGAATTCCCCGGAAGCGGCATCGTACTGAACCCGCAGCACATTCGGCTTGCAGCAGACCTGACAGTCTTCCACGTAGCTCTGCTGACCTCCCGCGGACTGGTCCACAGTCGTGACGTTCCACTCCCCGCAACCCGCACATTGGAAACCTGCTTCCATGACGAGATTATCTCTGATGCAACCTCGATTGAGGTTCTGTTTTGAAAGGGCGCGGTTCCCAGTTTGCTGAAACTCCAATTGCGGTTCCGTTTTGAAAGGGCGCGGCTTCCAGCCGCGCCGTAAGTGCCACAAAATCAACCGTGGCTTTTAGCCACTTAGGGCACATCCGGTCGGCCAAGTGAGTTTTCAGCAATCTGTAAAGCGCCAATTCTTCTTCCACAAACCGGCCAGGATTATCACCGGGGTGCGGTACTATATCTAATAGCTAATATTTCGCTACAATTCGATTTAAGGCGCCCCGTCCAAGGCGGACAGGGGACCATGCCTGAGACTCTCCGGCTCGCTGCACGGGGTCGCCAGGGCCCATAGCGTGAGTTTTACGTGGTACGGCAATCGGAAATCTGCCCGGTTACCGCCGGTTCCGCTTAAAGGACTAGCTTAGCTTATAGTTTTCAACAGCTTCCACGCTAACGCAACGACTTACAGCGACTTTCAACAACTTAGCCCGTTCCACGGGCTCCTCGCCGTGCTCCCCTATAATATCCCGACCCTATTTCTCCAATTTTCTAGGATCAGGAGCCTTCATGATCTCGCGGCGACGTTTCCTCGAAGTCGGCGGTGTAACGGCGGGAGCCTCTCTGGCGCTGAACCCTCTGTTGGCTACCGCCCATGCCGAGAGGAGCGATAACTCTTCCCTCCCCCCTTCTCTGGCGCGATTGAAGTCGCGCAAGAGCGAAGCTTCACCCATCACGCGCGAAGAACGCCACGAGCGTCAGCAACAAGCCCGCAAGTTGATGAACGAGAACGCGCTGGACGCGATGCTGCTCATGGAAGGCACCTCGCTGAAATACTTCACCGGCATCCGTTGGTGGGGAGGTGAGCGCCTTTTCGCGTTAGTGCTGCCTGCCAGGGGCGCGGCGTTCTATGTGTGTCCGGCATTCGAAGAGGGACGCGCGCGCGAACAGATCGCCAGCGCTCCCGAGGGCGAACATCCGGATGTGCGTGTGTGGCAGGAAGATGAGAGCCCGTACCAACTCGTCGCCGGGGGACTGAGAGAACGCGGGCTCGCCGCGGGCAAGCTCGGGATCGAAGAGACTGTGCGCTTCGTCTTCGCCGAAGGCATCGCCAAGGCTGCTCCGCAGGTGCGTGTCGCGAGTGCAACTCCGGTGACTGCCGGATGCCGCATGATCAAGAGTGCGCACGAGATCGCGCTCATGCGGCTGGCGTCTCATGTCACTCTCGCGGCCTACGAGGCGGTTTATCAGGCACTGCACCCGGGAATGACCCAGCAGGATGTTGGGAATCTGATCGACACGGCTTACCGCCAGCTGGGATTTCCCGGAGAGGCCAGCGTGGGCGTCGACGAATACACCGCCTTTCCTCACGGGTCGGCTTCGCCGCAGGTCTTGCGCGAAGGTTCCATCGTCATGATCGACGACGGTTGCACTGTTGAGGGATATCAATCCGACATCACCCGGACCTTTGTGCTCGGTAAAGCCCCAAGTCAGGGAGGCGACAAGATGAAGCAAGTCTTCGACATTGTGCGCCGCGCACAGTCAGCCGCGCTCGCCACAGCGCGCCCGGGAATCGAAGCTGGATCAGTCGATGCTGCCGCGCGCAAAGTGATTACCGATGCTGGGTACGGTCCCGACTACAAGTACTTCCCTCATCGCGTGGGCCACGGCATGGGCATGGATGGACATGAGTGGCCGTACCTGGTCCGCGGCAACACGTTGAAGCTGCAGCCCAACATGACCTTCAGCGACGAGCCGGGGATCTACATTCGCGGAGAATTCGGCATCCGCCTCGAAGACGACATGCACATCACGGAAAACGACGCGGAGTTGTTCACGCCGCAAAGTCCATCGCTGGAGGAGCCGTTCGGGAAAGCGGCCTGAACAGTTCGCTGAAAAACTAGATTATGGTTCCGTACTCGGTTCCGGTTTCTCGATTGCGGTTCGGCTTTGAAAGGGCTAGGGCGAGTTATTGTTTTTCCTTCCGAATCATCTCTGAACCAAGCATTCTAGTCTGACCGATAGAATCTCCGCCTTCGCAGCGCCGGCGTCCCGCCGGCATCTCTGCCCCCGCTCCCGCAAGCTACTCAGAGCGTACAGCTTCTAGTCGCGCCGTACGTACCGTAAAACCAACTGGGGCTTCACAGTTTGCTGAAAAACTCACTTTGCCGAGCACATATTACCTCAGCGGCTAAAGCCGCGATTGATTTTGCGGCGCTTATGGTGCGGCTTGAAGCCGCGCCCTTTCAAAACAGAGTCGCAGATCGAGTTTTCAGCAGACTGTTCAGCCACTGCGGTCACACCGGCGAAAAAGAAAAAGCCGAGCTTTCGCTCGGCCCGGACAGCCGAGGGCGGCTGTCCCCACATGTTCCGATCGCTGTTCGAACTACCAGCGCAGTTTGCTCAGATACTCGTAGCTCGTCTTGATGCTCTCCAACGGAGCCTTGGGGTGGTCGTGTTCCACGAAGTAGTGCTTGATGCCAGCCTTGTCGGACTGCGCGAAGATGCGCTTCCAGTCGATGATGCCGCTGCCGACTTCGGTCAAGTCCACGGTGTCTCCGAAGTTCTGCGGGCCACCGGTTGTGATCTTGGGAAGGGTCTTGACGTCTTTGACGTGGACCAGCGGGAATCGACCGGGGTAGCGATCGAAATACTTCAGCGGATCAGCGCCCGCCACGGTGATCCAGCAGAGGTCGAGTTCCATCTTGACCAGGTTCTTGTCGCACAACTCCAGCAGCGTGTCGTAAGGGAGCTTGCCGTTGACGGGAAGAAATTCGAACCAGTGATTGTGATAGGCGAACTGGATGCCGGCCTTCTTGCTCTCTTCTCCGGCGCGGTTGAATGTCTCGGCGGCGCGCTTCCAGTCGTCGTCGGTCTTGCGCGCTTCCTCCGGAATCCAGGGGTTGACGATGTAGCTCTGTCCAATGACTTTCGCCGATTCCAGCTGCCCGGGCCACTTGTCGGGCGCGAGCAAGCCGTATTCCACGTGACAGGCGGGCGAGGTCAAGCCGTTCTTGTCGAGCGCGGCGCGGACTTGCTGGGGGGTATGGTCGAAATATCCGGCGAACTCGACTTCCTTGTATCCGATTTGCGCGACCTTGGCGATGGTGCCATCGAAGTCGGACTTCATCAGGTCGCGGACGGTGTAAAGCTGCACACCGACCTTGTCGATCTTGTGCTGGCCGGCCGCCCAACTGAATTTGTTGGCGAGAAGCGTGGCGGCGGTGACGGTGCTGGCGGTTTCCAGAAAAGTGCGGCGATTCATCATGATGCTTCCTCCGAGGGCGGACGCAACCCGCAAAGAATTATACGCAGGAACAGCCCTCGAGCGCAGCGGCAGTATCGATTTTCTACCGACTCCTGGGTAGTGGCGCAGTTGAACTCAGCCACCACCGGCAGAGACAGGGATCAAGCCCGCATTCTGCTACGAGTGGGCTATTTCGAGGGAACCACTTGCAGATGATTGTCCACCGAGAAGATTCCGGGAACACTGTTGGCGCGAATGTTGACCAGGTTCTTATCGCCGTCATTGTCAACCACGCCTTCGAGGCTGACGTGCCCGTTCTTCACGATGATACGAATGGGCTTCTGCACCCCGAGAGCATATTTCTGCAAGGGCTCGTATCCGTAGATGGCGCGGAAGAGCTCAATACGCAATCTGTCATCCATGGGGGACGGGGGAAGAACTTCAATCTTGTTGTCGACGTGCTCGACGCCTTCGATGTGTTTCACGACATTTTCGGCATCTGACTTGAGCGATGGCCGTACGACTTGACCCACCAGGGTGACGTTATAGCCATCCACTTTGTAGGCGATGTTGTCGAAGACTCCGAAATACGGGAGCATCAGCAATTCGTGGCGGACTTCCTTTTCGATACGCTCCTGAGAACGGGCCGACGGTTGATCGCGTGGTGCTGGCGGGTTCTGAGAAAGGGCCACTGCAGTAAGCAAAGCGAGAGTGATGGCAAATGCTGACAATGCGTGCTTCATGGCGTCTCCTTACACTTGTTTTTGGCAATAGAAAGCGAGTCTACTCCCAGTCAGGGACTTCGATACGACTTAAAGCACAGGAGTTGGCCGGGGAATTGAGTTTGGCGCCTGTTGGCGCTTTGGCCTCGGGTCGCGACAACCGTGTTGCGTCAAACAGTCTTTACGACAACAGTTCGATGCTCTTGACGTGAATGATGCCGGTGGTCCGGTCCAGCGTTCCCATGACCTTCACGTGTTTGTTCTCGTACTGTTTGGCGCGATCCTGGTCGTCGAGTTGATAAGCCAGATTGTCGGTCGTCTCAAGGACGTACTTGTTGCCAATCTTGACCACGGTTCCGCTAATGCTGTCCGCGGTCGATTGCTGGTTGTCGGGTTCGGGCTGGGTCTGCTGCGCAGGTTTGTCCTGTTGAGCCTGGGTGGCGGAGGACTGCGGAGGTTCAGCGCGGCCGTCGGGCGGAGGCAGGGGTTCGGGCTTCTGGGGGACGGGTTGGGGCTTTTGCAATTCGGACCAGGCAATCAGTTGGGGTCCGAGGATTCCGTCATTCCTTCCGGGAGCGGGCTTGACCAAGGACTGTTGCGCAAAGGCGGCGCCGGCAAGGCAAACAAGCGCTGCAATCAGCGTGGTCCATGTTCTTAACGCAGGATTCATAGGGCACCTCCAGCCAGCGACAACGACGAAGGAGCGCCCTTACGGCGGGGCGGTTGCATGACACGCCCCCATCCATAACTACTTTCTTTTTTTGTAACACTGTGGGGGAGTGAATGGGCTCCAGCGAATGCCGCAGACGCGGCTACAGGGTTTGCTGTACTGGCTATTCGGTACGTGGGCAAGGGGCAGCGGGCCGCACCGCCACGCCGGCAGCAGAGGTCAGCTCAGCCGGCGTGACGCGACGGGGGAGGGCTGCTTGCTAACAATTTGCTAAAAACATGTCGCTCTGGGCAGGACGCTCAGGCGATGACGTTGACGCCGGTGATCTGTACCGGGCCAGGATCTTTCACTGGAGGCATAGGCTCGTGCCCCGGTCCGGGGACTGCCGGCAGGGGAACCGGGCCAGTGTGATGGAAGGTATTGACCAGGGCATGCAGCGCCTGTTCGGCACCTTGCAAATTCCCGGCCTGGAGAGCGTTTCCGATGGCGGCGAAAGCCTGCTGGCGGTCGGCGCGGAGAAACGGATCCGGACTGTGGAATGGGCCTTTTTGGCCCAGATCGACCAGGGCCTGATAAGCCTGCTGAGCACCGGCCAGATCGCCGGACTGCAGCGCCTGCCGCAGTTGCAGCATGTCAGTGGTACGGTGGTGAAAGCAATGACTGAAGCTGCTGAGGCGGCAAGCTTTGCGAAATCGTGGTCGTGGACATGAGCGTCTCCTAATGAAATCGGCGTTTGCAGGAATTGTGTAGAAGTCCTTGCACTACGATCTCCTCATCGGCAGGAAGCAGAGAAACTTTAGGGGCCGCGTTGTGGGTAGCAGAAGACCGGTGAAGAACTCCTCCTTTTGCAGCAGATGTCAGCTCAGCGGCTAAACACATTGCTGAAAAACTCACTCCACAGGCCGGATGTAACCTCAGTGGCTGAAAGCCACGGTTGATTTGGCGGCTTACGGCGCGGCTAGAAGCCGCGCCCTTTCAAAACAGAACCGCAGGACGCTCCCTTTCTCTTTTTCTCTTTGCAGAGCAGATGTCATCTCGGGTCAGTGTTCAGCGGCCAAAACCTCGCTGGCGGGTCGCTTTTAATCCTTCTGGATCATCACTTCGGTAGCCTTCACAACCGCCGCGACCGTATCGCCCTTTTTGAGATTGAGTTCTTCGGCGCTTCGGCGTGTTATGACGCTCTCGATGAGGTTGTCCCCCACGCGAACCACAACGTGCGCCATGATGTCGCCAAGCACGATCTCCTGGATCTGACCGCGTAGTTTGTTTCTCGCTGAAAGTGTCATGCGCCTATTATAGATGCCACCGGCAGAATGGCCGGTGGGAGGAATTGGCCATTGAGTGACCGTGCCAAACTGGTGCGCCCTCGGGATGCTGCGAAGGTATTGGGTGTCAGCTACTCCACTCTGAAACGCTGGATCCACACGCGAAAACTTCGGACCGTCCAAACGCAGGGCGGACATCACCGTATCCCGGAGAGCGAACTGGATAAGCACCTGCACCTGGGGGCAAAGAGGATGCCTCTTCCCCAGAGGCGTGCCGAGTTTCGCCGCATCAGCGCTCGCAATCAGCTGATCGGTCGCGTCGTCGACATCAAGGTGGAAGG
>WNFA01002505.1_pt1 | contig 27225 bp, 38 predicted proteins | sample 5400481 | NCBI WGS metagenome assembly WNFA01 (sample SAMN13153340, study PRJNA577476) | soil metagenome | isolation source: 120 cm saprolite under Douglas fir tree site 2 hole 1 replicate 2 | place: USA:California | collected 2015-04-18 | reverse complement strand
AAATTTCATCCTGGCGTCGGTCGTAGAGCTTAGTGGTCCGGGGCGACTCGTGATTGGCGATGTGTTGCGCGGTCTCGAGCGTGCCCTTGTTCTTCAGGTACGCGGTGATCCCCGTCGCACGGAAGGTGTGGTTGCCTATCCGAGTCTTAATGCCGGCGGTCTCGGCGCGCCGCTGAATCATCCGGTAGGCATCCTGCTGCCACATGGCGTTGCCGGTCAGAGCGCCGGTCTTGCCAGCCGCCGTCCGGAATAAAGGCCCGTCTGGATCGCCGGCGGTGCCGGCGGCGGCGATGTATTCATCGAGATATTTCTCTAGATTGTGGTGACAAGGAACCTCATGCTCCTTGCCGCCTTTTTCGTGCAGACGCACCCATCCGCGCCGGCGTTGCACAAAATAGTCACTCACCTTCATTTCGAGCACGGCGTTGATCCGCGCGAAGGTGCAAACCATCACCGCGATGAGAGCGCGATCGCGCAACCCGATAATTGCCGGCTCTTCTGTTTCCGAACCATCTTCCCGCTTCGTTTTTCTGATAATTGGGATGCTGTCCAATAGCTCGCGGGCTTCCTCGGCTGTCAGCACGGGCGTCTTGCCTTTTTTCACGACGTATTTAGGGCCGCGGACGGAGTGGGCGGGGTTCACGTCCAGGACGTGGCCCGTCACAAGCCAGTCGAACAGCATGCGCAGCGCGGACAGGTGCTGCTTCACCGTGGGCGCTGAGAATTCCCCCTGCAACTCCTTGACGAAAGCGGCGACGTGAAAGGGCTCGACGCCGGCGAGCTCTCGGATGCCGCGCGTTTCGCACCATTCTGCGAAGCGGCGCGTCGCGTTTAGATATGCCTTGCGCGTGTGGTCGTTGTTGATCTGAGCGGTGAAGAATTCGAGCACGCGCCTCGCGGCCTTCGGCGTCGGCGTGAACAGCCGGGCGGGAAGCACGGCGGGGGGGGAGGGGAGGTCCTGAACGAAAGGCTCCTGCGTGATGTCGAGGGGTTTTCCCCACAACGTGCGCCGCTGGTCGTCCGGCATCTTCCAGAAAGCCGCAGTCGCGGCGTCCGTCCGGAAGTGATCCCGTAGCGCGGCGTCGCGCAACAGCCGTGAATACGCGTCACAGGCCAGATGCTCGATTTGCCGGGTCCTGTGCCAGCACACGTCTTCCCGATGGTCTGCGGGATAACCCTGCACGGCTTCGTCCCAGCGGTGCAGATGCTCCGTGGCGCTGCGCATGTCGAAGGTCTCCAGGAGCAGGTCACGTGTATCGTCGCCGGCGTGGGCGAAGGTCTGACAGCGGTGCGCGAACTGTTTTTTGGTATTGCCGATATTCGGCAAGATAAGCGCCTCCAGCGACCGGACGAACTGATGGAGACGATCCTGCCCGGTTTCCTTCAGGCCATTGAACAAAGTGTTGAAGCCACGAATGGTGCGCTGGAATTCGGCTTTATTCGCTTCCATCGCCATAAGGCCGGCGCGGAGCGCGATGGCGTTCTCAAGCCACTCTTGGGTGATAGGTGCCCGTCTGTAGCCTTTGCTTTGAACAAATGTCGGGAGCTTACCCATCTGCCGGACATCCGGCTCACTCTGTTGGGAAGAGCCGCACAGCAAATCGGCACCCTCGCATTCCACGCCCCCTCTGAAGTGGAGCAGATAAAAAAGAAGACTAAGACCCTGCCTAAGACGATCGTGCACAGCGTCGAGAATTTCGGGATTGTCAGGCCTCCTCGACGAAGAGGACGGGATTCGCTCCCCGAAGGCGTTCCATCTGGATGGAGCCGAGCCACTCTGTCCAAGTGTCGAGAGCGCGCATCGGCACGCCGGGCATCACCCAAGTACCATCAGACAGCCGAAAGGCTGACGACGGTATTTCAACATAGACATTGTCGAAGGCCAAAAGGGCGAACTTGCCCTTGTTCTGGAATTGGTAGTCCACTGGCAGAGCGCCCTTGTTAGCGTGTTATAAAGGGCGTTATCACACTCTAACCGGAGTACTGGAGTGCCTGGCACTTTGCAAATTATCTGGCGTAGAAATTGGGTATTGTCGGAGTATGGATCATGGTTACCCATGACCACCAGGTGCCTGGAGGCAGTCACCCCGCCTCCGGCCACCCGGTCCTGGGAGGAGCATTCCTCTGGGGCGACCCGACCACGGATCTGCCTGCTGCCCTTAACAGCCGGGCAGGAAACACAGCAGGGGCAGGGGATGATTTCATTGCCGGTCGTGCGCGGTTTCGAGGTGCAAATTGCCAGGCGGCCGAGCGGCGGGCCCGTCGGGATCGGTGAGTTCCAGCACTTCGCACAACACTGCGCCGCGCTCGCGATTGCAACTGTGGCGCAGTGCACCGACTACGCAAAAACACCCTGTGCCCAGGCCCTGGAAACTGCGTCGCCTGCCCAGGCTAGAGCGCTTAGCTTTGATGCCCAATTGAGTATTTCGGGTTAAAAGTGCTTGCGCAACTACAAGACGAGGAGGTCGGCCGGAATGTCTCTGGAAGTGGCGTTTATCGCATATGCGTTAGCGTATAGGCTAGCTATCATTGCAGTCGGGTTTGCTCTGATTTATTTCGGGTATCGGTTGTTCGAGAGACAGGGCGATCTACTGAAAACCTCAATTGAGGCATCGATCCCGGCAGCGAAGATTCGTATCACAAACACAACGTCTGGAACCGCCTTTGCTGTCATTGGGTGCGTTCTCCTCGCAGTTATGATCGCTAAAGGCGAGCCCGAGCTGAAGCGTGGGATGGCTGATGGCAGGGCGTCAGAGCCCGAAACGGGCACGCAGCTTCTGCTCCGGGGAGGGTCCGCTCCGTCGGGTGGAACACTGGAAGGGTTCTTGGCCGACGGACTTGCTGCGGATAAGGAAGGGGATCGGACGCGAGCGGCCGCTCAATATCGCAGCGCGCTCGCGCTGATCTCCGCCCCACTTAACAATCTTGCCTATATCGATTGCAGTATGAACGATCTACAGTCAGCCAAACGGCTGATTGATTTGGCACTCACGATTAGCCCGGAAAACAACGTGTATCGCAAGACCGCTGACGAGATCAAATCAGGCTCTTGCCGGGGGACCAAACCATGAATTGGTACCGTCTTTGTGTATTCTGGCTGATATCAGGAATCGCCGCTATCCTTCCTTTGTCCGCCACGTGCCAGGATTTTGCTCATAGCTATGCCATCGTCGTCGGCATCGACAACTACCAAAATAAGAGATTTCCCAAGCTCAGCACCGCAGTCGCAGACGCCCAAGCCGTGGCGGCCTTCTTAACTTCGCAAGGCTACCAGGTCAAGCTGCTGCAAGACGCGCAAGCGAATCGGCAGAACATCATCCAATCTTTCATTGGCCTTGAAAGAATCGCTTCCGACAGTGACCGAATGATTTTCTATTTCAGCGGACATGGCTTTACCGATAAATACGGTGAGGAGACGATCGGATATATCGTGCCGGTGGACGCGGCTGACCCGTCAACAATGATTTCAATGGACGAGCTTAGGGCACAGTCAACGCATCTTCGGAAATTCCGACACCAGTTATTCATTCTCAACTCGTGTTTCGGCGGACTCCTAGGCGCTTTGCTGCGACCGGGTGCAGTAGACCCCCGTCGGCCGGATTACCTACTCCAAATCACTACCCGCCAAGCCCGCGAATTTATCACTGCAGGCGAGGCCGATCAGAGCGTGAATGATAGCGGTCCGGGTGGCCTCAGTTTTTTCACCTATTATTTCCTTGAGGCGACCCGAGACGGCAATGCCGATTGGCAGGGCAAAGGCATCATCACTTTTGCCGACCTGGCCTCATATTTGGTGCCGCGGGCGGCGAACAGCGACCAGACTCCGGTATGGGGTGTGCTTCCCGGTGATGCGGGCGGCGAATATATCTTCACTGCTAAGGCACACGACGGGTCGATCCCTATCCTTCAGGCTCCTCCCATGCCGACAGGAGCCGACCAGACCCGGACGCGGGGCGCAGACTTGGCTATCATCGTCCCCAATCTGCAAGAAATGCGAAGACCCATTGATAATTTATACCGCTCGTGGGAGCAACTCGACCTCGATGCCTATCTGAAGCAATGGACGCCGGATGCGCGGCAGGATTTTCCCGAGCACGGCCAGCAGGTGGAACGAAATTATGAGCAGATAGCCTCAGCACGGCGTCAGGATTTCGCACGACTCAAGCGTGTGGAAGTTCCCAGATATCAGGTTACGTATGAGGGCTTCAAGGACGGAGTCGGGAAGTTCGGCGCGGAATATTCAATGGTGTTCCATTATAAGGACGGACGGGTCAAACAAGAGCGCGAGCACGAATCCTACGAAGTCGTCCAGTCACACGGCGGCGGGCCGTGGTTAATTCGGACGAATAACGATTATCTGAAATAGATTCTTGAGCAACAGCTCTGAGAATTTTTGTCTTAGATTGTGACCGGTTTGAGCGGCCAATAGTTGGATCATTTGGTCGAGGGAGTGGTTGCCATTACGGCACGCATCTTCAATCTTAGACCGCGCGGCGCGACGGCGCGCGCAATCGACCAATTGCTTATGTTGCATCGCAATCGCCACGATCATTCCGAAACGAAAGCGCAGTGAACGTGTTCGCCTGGATGACGGCTTTCGACGGCTCCACACTAAGGAAGTTTCCACAACCGTCTTAGCTCTTCATATTTCCTTCTCGGAATTTGAACCAGGACAGGATGCTTCTCGAGATCAAGCCATTCGATAAGATCCCTGACATTTAAGAACGAAGTTGCGGTGCAACCGACCGTTGGGCTCCTTCTATCACGCCAGACATGTATAAAAATGCATGATCCCCGACCTGGTAACGCTGGATTACTGTTCACCTCTACGAATTCACCGAGCTCATAGAGATTATCAGACCGTAACATCTGTTCCGCCACCGACCAATCGGGGCTCGGTATCGTCTTCGCATTCACGATCTGATTGTAGTAGCGGGAATAGCTATCAGCTATGCATAGCGTGTCGTTTTGAACTCGAACATACCGATTTCGGAGTGTTCGCGAAGGGACCGCATAGCCGAAAAAGGTCGCTAACCTGAAAACGCCGGCCGGCGATCGTCCATCACCCTCGTGCTTTATGGGGCCAGCGAGGTACGGCGATTGCAAGCCTGGTGCCCAACCCAGACCTGAGCGCCCGACAACGACTGGAATCGTTGAGCCGGCCTTGATCCATAACGCGTACGGTGACTCTCGAGCAAATTTGCTAAGAAATCCGCTTGTAGCAGTCCAATCCTGAGTGATAACGACCAGGACCTGAAGTGTGCTATTTGGTATGGGAGAGTGGGGCTCGCTTGTTTTGTCTTCCGCATCTAAGGGCTGCATCATTAATATAATCACGAAAACTAAAAACCTGGCTAAAAGCTGAGGTTTCAAGTCTTCTCGACTATGACAGCAGCGTTTTGTTCGCAGCTCGTTCGAGGTACGCATTAACCCTCTATACTGCCAAGCAGTAGTCCGCAATTCAGAATCATGTTAAAGACTGATGCGTGACGTGGATCCCAACACCGAGTCACGAAATCGGCCTCCATAAGTTCTTGGAAGCAAATATGGTCGCGGCGCTCTCGGACGCTCATTCAGCCAAGGACTCCTGGTTGGGGCGGTCCCTTGACGATCAAGGAAGGCGCAGGAGAGCGCGCCGACACCAGCTCCGGCGTCGAGCAAGCGACAGGTCTGCAGGGTCGTGGGTGGAAACAGCGAAGCCATGAACCGGGCCACGGGTGAGGGTGTCATGAACTGGCCCAGGGCGGATTTCCGTTTCAGGGTGAGGCGCGGGGTGTCAACACCAGATCGAAAGTACATCGGCGCGCCGAAGTAAAAGTACATCAGTTGGATAGGGGCGATGGGTTGATGGTTTTGCTTCTGGCAGGGGGAGCGCGAGGGGGATCGCCCCCTCGCTGCTGCTGCGAAGAGCTAATTTCGTGAAGAGAGCGGAGTCTTAGCCGGCGTCTCGCGGCTGATCGTCATTGATGCGGCGCTTGCTGTGTTTGAGCCTGAAGCTGTCGCCGTTCATCTCGAGGATGTGGACATGGTGGGTGAGACGATCCAGTAGCGCTCCGGTTAAGCGCTCGGAAGCGAACACGCTGGTCCACTCATCGAACGGCAGGTTGCTGGTGACGATGATCGATCCTCGTTCGTAGCGCTGACTGAAGATCTCGAACAGTAACTCGGCGCCGGTCGGGGAGAGCGGAACGTATCCCAGTTCATCGACGATAAGAAGCTTGTAGCTGGCTAGCTGTCGTTGCAGGCGCAGTAGACGCTTTTCATCGCGAGCCTCGTGCAGCTCATTGACCAGCGCAGCGGCAGTGGTGAAGCCGACCGAGAGACCTTTCTGACAGGCGGCCAGACCTAGCCCAAGGGCCACGTGAGTCTTGCCGGTGCCACTGTTGCCAACCGCGATGATGTTCTCGCGGCGGCCGACGTACTCCGAGCGTGCCAGCTCCAGCACCAGCGACTTGTTGAGCGAGGGGATCGCGGCGAACTCGAAGCTGTCGAGGCTTTTGACCGCCGGGAATCTGGCTTCCTTGATCCGCCGTTCGACGGTCCGGCGTTCCCGTTCGATCATCTCCAACTCGGCCAGGCGCAGCAGGTAGCGAGGATAGTCGACTTCCTCGCCCGCGCACTGACGCGCGAGCTTGTCGTACTCGCGCAAGAAGGTCGGCAAGCGGAGGGTCTTCAAGTAGTGGGTGAGCAGAACCTGGGGTGTCTCGCTCATGAGCCTGCTCCCGCCATCAGGCTCAAGTAACTCTTGGCGAGGGTGGTCGCCACCGTCGCCTGCGGCAGGTACGGGTAAACCTGAAGGTTCAGCCGCGGCGGGCGCCGTTCGATCCGGCACAGCACCAGGTGCTTGACCGCATCGAAGCTAATCACCCCGCGGGCGATCGCTTCTCTAACTCCTGCCACCACATCTTCGAGACCAAACACCTCCAACAAGCGCAGAACCTGGACGAACTCACGCTTGCCGGGCTTGCTCAGGCGCGCTTCGAGGAGCCGGCGCAACGTCGCGAACTCATCAGGTAGCTCCCAGCCGACCAGCGGTGCGGCCTGATCCAGCGCGCCGATCTTCCGCTCCAGCAAGGCCAGATAGTGCAAAGGGTTGAACACGAAGTCTTCGCGCTCGTAAGAACGAGTGTGCCGGGCGATCTCCTCCGCGCCGCATGCGATCACGACTTCGTGGACGTAACCCCGGACCAGCACCTCGCGGTGGCCAAAGGCAGTCGGCACCGAGTAGTCGTTGCCGCGATAGCGCACCAACGACAACGAACTGACCCAGGCGGGCTTCTTTTCGCAGGCATCATAGGGAGCAGGTGGCAACGGCAGTAAGGCCTCACGGTCCCGCACCAGCCGCTCACCGATGGTGTCATCATGACCGCGCAGCCGATCATTCAGGCGCCGGCGGCAACACTCCAATAGCTGCGCATTGAGTTCAGCGAAGCTGACCGCGCGTGGGATCGGCACCATGAAGTTGCGCCGCGCGTAGCCGACCAACCCTTCGACCTTGCCTTTATCATTGCCCTTGCCCGGTCGCCCGAAGCGATCGGCGAACAGATAGTGGGACTGCAGTTCACTGAAGACTCGAGTGCGCTGCCGGGTGCCATCGCCGAGGATGCGTGCAACCGCCAGCTTGGTGTTGTCGTAGAGGATCGACCGCGGTACTCCGCCAAAGAACTCGAAGCTGACATTGTGACCTTCACAGAAGGCCTCGGTGCTCTCCGCCGGATAGGCCTGCACCAAGCAAGCATCGCTGTGCGGCAGATCCATCGCGAAGAAGTGGATCTTGCACTCCTGACCCGCGATCACCGCGAACGCTTCGCCGAAGTCGACTTGTGCGTGTCCGGGATCGTGGCGCAGTGGCACGAACATCTCGCGCAGCCGCTCGCGGCTCTCGTGCACGTAGCCCCTTACGATCGTGATCCCGCCGCCGTACCCGTGCTCATCGCGGAGCCGCTCGAAGATCCGCTTAGCGGTGTGGTGCTGCTTGGCAGGGTGACTCTTATCCTCCTCCAGGATCCGGTCGATAATCCCTAGGAATGGATCCAGCTTGGGCCGCGCCGGTGGCCGGCTCCGCCGATATCCTGGCGGCACCGAGAACGCCAGCATCTTCGCCACCGTCCGCGGGTCGATCCCAAAGCGTCGCGCCGCTTCCCGCTGACTGATCCCCTCTACATAAACTGCTCGTCGTACCTGTGCGTACAGTTCCACCCGCTTCATCCCTCCGCCCACCTCTGCCGCGCCCCGGCAAATGGGCTATTGCTGCCGGATTTTTACTCCGGTGCAACCGGTCTATCCGGCTGCTTCAGTGAGGGATTTTCTCTCCGGTGCTCTCACTATGCCCGAACTCATCACGCTCCTCTCCGATAAGGTAGCCTTTGTAAAAGCCGGGGCCATTAATGTACTTATGGTCGTCGGCCCGGTCGACCTTGGTACATTACCTGCCATCCTGAGTCCGGCTTACGGGAACCAGGAAGAGGTCGGAGTAACCCGTTTCGCCGCGCACCTACTGGGTGGTGGTCAGCCTGACGTAGAAATCGCGATTTGCTGTCTAGGTAAGAGCGCGCCGGAGAGCTGCCAACTGTCACGGCTGTCCTCGAGCGACGCACGGCGCTATTTGAAAGTATTTCGCCAGGTTTGGGACTCGAGCAGAGAGTATCCCGAAGTGCGCGATGACGTGGCAGAAAAGACCGCTGAGCTTGCCCGCACCCAAGGGTGGACATCAGAGGATTTAGGGGACCTCAAGTACCTTCGATTAGGGATGTTGAGCCAAGGGGGCCCTTCGGCGGTGGCCGCGAATGCGATTCCAACCTCCCCCAATTACATTCTCCAATGGTTCATGCGATACGGCTATGCTTGGGCCGCACAACCCATCTTTTGGATAGCCCTTATATTCCTTTATCCCCGCTTCCCCTCGGTTCAGGCCGTTTTCTTCTGGAACCCTTGGGTGCGACGATTTCTCGGCTTTGGTTACGTAGGTCTGCTTCTCACTTGGGTGCCCTTCTTGCGCAACCGACTCTTGTCGCCCTTCCGCGATTCATTGCTTGCCGACGCTGACCCCGACAACTTCGACCCAGAAGCCTATTTCGCCGAGTGTTCCGTCGTGATCAAACCAAGTGGACATCCCGAACCGATCGCCCGGGTCATACCCGAAATCCGGGGAGAGATCGTGCTGGAGGGCGAGTCCGGGCTCGGCAAGACAATGTTTTTGCGGAGTCTTACCAAGAGTGCGAGGCGCCCAATGGTGTATTTGATCGCGCAACGCTGCAGTGGCGGAGTCATCGAGGCGATTCAAGATAAGCTCTTCGGCTACGCGCAGGACAAGACCTTCCTTCAAAGCCTCGTCTACAGCGGCGGGATCGATGTGTCGATCGATGGCCTCAACGAGGTCTCACCGGACACGCGTGCCCAGGTGAGTTCGTTCATCGAACGCTATTTCAGGGCCAATGTAATCGTAGGCACACAGCCACTCGAATGGACGCCGCCCAAGACGGCAAAGCTCTATGCGCTCCAGCGGCTCACGCAAGAGCAGATCAGAGCTTTTCTGTTGAGCCGGAAAGCCATCCTTCCTGAAGACGCTGTCCGCAAAGGTGGCGAGTACGAACGGGCATGCAACAGCTACTTGACAGGGGTCTTCGCCTCGCAGCTCGACGATGATGCCGAAAAAATTTTATTGCGTATGTTGTCCAATCCGATGGATCTCACCGTTGTGGCCGAGATGCTTTCGCGCAGTGAGCATCCCGACCTGTTTCGTTTGCGCGAGCAGCAGTACCGGATCATGGCGGGCGACTACAAGCGCACGAATATGGACCAGGATTTTCCATTAAAGGCTTTCTCGGAGCACTGCTACCAGTTGCGGTTACATGATGAGGTCGCGATATCCGCGCAGTTGTTCCAAAAGGAACTCCTGTGCATGGAGCGCCACAAGCTTGTTGTCACTCGGCAGTCAAAGAGTTCGGACGAAACGGTCAAGATCGAGTGGCTCTTCCGACACGACAAGATCATGGAGTTTTTCATTGCCCAAACGTTCCTGGGCCCCGGAAACGATAGACCGCAGCAGCATATCGGTGACGCGCGCTTCCGCGGGGGTCTTCCTATTGCTGGCAACGCTCCTGCCGCTGGATGCGGCCAAGGCTCTCCGCGAGCGGCTCGTCGACTACGCGGCTGACACCAAGGATCACACTGTAAGCGACACATTCGTTCAGTTGCTGCGAGGCAGGAAGGCCGCCTGAACATCTTCCGCAAAGGGAGTCCGGCCGCACATAAAGCAGATTATGTGCTATAAAGTCCGGAACAGAGGGTAGGGTGCGTGAGTAAGAAACTCGATCACCTGGGGACCGCGAATGGGTTCAGGAAAGAGCCGGAAGTAGAAACGCCACCAGGTTATCCCGGCCATCGCCGAGAGCAGCTTCCAGTTGAAATGATTGCAGCACCGGGGTCTGTCCGCGCGGCCATCTCTTGGCCTATCTCCCGGGCAGGTTGCTGGTCATCTGGGACGGCCTGCCCGCGCACCGCAGCCGCTTGGTCCAGCACTGGGTCGCCGGCCAGCGGGCCCGGCTCGAACTGGAGCGCCTGCCCGCTTACGCGCCGGAACTCAACCCGGTGGAGTACCTCTGGGGCTACTGGAAACAGCATGAATTACCCAATTTCTGTCCCAAGAATTTTGCCGAGCTGAGCGACCACGCCCGTCGTGCACTGCGCCGCATGCGTAGGCGTTCCACTCTCGTCCGCTCCTTCTGGCAACAGGCCCAGCTTCTCGAGCTATGTATCTATATTACGCAATTCTCAATAATGTGCGGACTGCGGCGGCGAAATCAACTCACGCTGAAATGAAGGAGTATATCGATGGATTGCCTCTAAGTGAGGATGACAAATTGATGCTTATGAGGCTTGCGGAGATGGCCGCTCTTATGAAGGTAGCGGGGTAAACTTCGCATCGGGCGAGGGGGCATCCGTCGCAGGTGCCCCTTTCCTTTTGCTTAATCATGCTGGCGCAAATTTGCGTTAAGTACATACTCCCGGAAGAATCCCTTACCACCAGCGCTCGTTCAGTTACGCAAAAGCTCTCCTGTTGGGGCTAGTCTTGTGGGGGCGCGTCGGGGCGGGGTTCGCTGTGCGATTCCTTGTGAACCGACTGCACAGTGCCATCACTTCCGAAAGTGAGGTGATAGACGGTGAGGTGCTGTTCGGTCTCATGGATCCGGGCCTGGTGCACGACGGTCGCGATCCCACCCGTGAAAACCCCCGCCGCGATGTTGCGCGCGTAGACTTTCGGCTTGACGAATTTTGAACCATCCGGATTGAACTCGTAAACCTCCTCCTCCTGGCCGCCCTGATTGCTGATTTGGTTCGGCGTCCCGAAGGCGGCGATGATCCTGTCTCGTGGCACGCCCACTTTAAGCAGATTCGGATCCTCGTGCGCGGACGTATCTTTCATGGTGGCGTTTTGCTCGAACGCGGTCGGACTCAGGCGTTGTGCCGGATCGAAGCGCGACGCCGACGACTGTGAGTCGGTTCCTTGCGACTGCATCGATTGCAACCTTGACGCCAGACATCCGGCCACGACGACTATCGGAAGTGCGAGCAGTATTCTCATCGGAGCGGACCTCCGTTTGACGTAGGAGTCGGTACAAATCGCTTCGCGTTGATCCCGGCTAAGATGCCTTCGGCCGCACAGCGTTCCATCGTTCGAGATGACGACGCGTAAAGTCAAGTTTGAAGCCATTTTCGGAAAATCGATCGGCTACGCGCGCCTCTCGGGCAGTTGGGTCGTCAATCAATTCACACGAAGTGTCTCGGACCGTATCTCGCAATGGACGGACCGTGGCCATCGAAGTGTTCCATAACACGCTCCCGAAGTAAATCCACAGCGCGGAATCGTCTCCGACCTAAGCCCTGACCGACCTGATCCAGGCGTACGGATTTCACGGCGCATACCTTTTCCTGTAGCTTGGCAGGAGCCAGCAGCTGAAAATCCGCGAGGTTGAAAATGTAAATCCGGTCAGCATCGCATCTCGCGGCGCAGCCCATGATCAACGCGTCGTCACTTGATGTAGGTAAGTGTGGACCAACAGCACGAAGCCAGCGGCCAGAATAAATGAACTCGCTTTTATCTCATGTGAGATTTGCTGGAGCATATAGGTTCCTCGCGGTTAATGTTCTACCAGCATTTTACAGCGAGCGTTAGGGCGTTACGCCTGGGCTCGAACCTCCTAAGCTGGATACTGGGCACGCGGAAGTGTCGCTTGGCCTTTGTCTGGCGGTATGGGTGGAAACTCTCTTGTACGGACAACAAAAAATTCTCAACGAGCGGTCTTAATTAAATCGAAGGCCGCCGGCGTCGTTGCCATCGCCCACTATTAATTTCACCTTTCTGACAGGGAAGAGGGGCACGGAGCCCCTGCCCAAATGAGTACTCACTGGCGCGCGGGGTCAGTGATGACGCCGGCAAAGAGTAATGCGCCCGTGTTCCGCTCCGCGATCGCGCAGAAGAACGGATGGTCGACGATCATCTCGAACGGTAACGGCTTAGGCTGGGCCAAGGCGTCTTCCACGACGAAAACACCGGTTGCGGCAGCAGCCTCGGCGCCTCTTCGTCGACCTTGACGTAGGTCTTGTGTTCGACGAAATCATTATGTGCTATAAACGGTCGAAGCGGAGTAGGGCCTCGGCTGTTGTCCACGGGCGTATGAAGGCGAAGCCAAGTCCAAGTAGATAAAGGTGTGGCGGCCCGGATCCTGACACACGCATCACGTAATACTGACTGCTTCTTTACCGACCTCCGGCCCGAAGGAATCTCGGAGATGACGGATCTATCTCGCGCTCATGGGCCAGGTCAGGTGGTTTCTCACTGTTTCTACGCCATGGATGTTTGCGGCCAGCGTTTGGGCACGCTGGGCCATCGCCGGCGAATCGACGATGCCGTCAAGAGTGACCTTGCCGTGGTCGGATTCAACATGAATGGTGTATTTCCGGGTCAGGTCATCACTCATCAGAGCGGTCTTGACCTTGGTGGTCAGCGTCGCGTCGCCAAGCTGGTCTTTGGTGGCGTGATACGCATGCTTTACCGAATCGGCGGCGGCGCCCGCAGCGGCCTTCGCCGAGACGCCGCTTTCGTGCATTTCCTTACCAGCGGTGCTTTCCTGTGCATGCAAAGGTAAAGGTAGTGGAATACTCAAAACGCCGGCGATGAGCCCGGCGAGCGCCATTGATGTAAATCTTGCTCTGTTCTTCATCGGTATCTCCTTGTTGCTGAACGCTTTCGTCCGTCGGAAATAATCCGGGTGCGCATCGGCCTCTGTCCCGACGGTGCTCTGTACTGCGAAATTGGTAGATGCGGTAGCGTCTCTCAACAGTCGCGTTTGTATCGAGACGGTGGTCGAAGAGGAGGCCACCGCCGGCACGGTCAGCGCTCGGAATTATCGACCGATGTTCCTTTTTGATGTAAAAACAGCCGTCCGCCATTCTTTCCGGCCTCGCACCCGTAGTCCCTATGCACTCGGATACGAACCGCGCTTACGGGGCGGTATTGGTGTCACCCGTTCCCGATCCGGAGGACGTCGAGCCGCTCATGCCGCTCGAGGAGTTTGGGGAAGTGCTGCCGCCCATAGAACCAGGCGACGACGAGCTAGGCGACGCGCTGCTTCCGTATGGCGCCCTGCTGCCGCCGCTGTTGAATCCCGCGCTGGGATCGGAAGGTGCGGAAGTGGCGGCGGAGGGCGATGACGAAGCGTTCGGTGCAGTTCCCTCAGTCCCTGCGGATGGGGCCGTGCTCGACCCGGATGCGCTGGAACCGGATCCACTGCTCGTACCGCCCATACTTCCAGACTGCGCGAAAGCTGCCGGCACGAAAGCAGCCAGCGCCAAGGTCAACGACGAGCTAAGTGCCAATGCGATCAGTGACTTTTTCATTCTCATAACCTGCTCCTCTCCACTTTTTATGGGATTTGAGTGACTACGGGTGCGGAGGCCGGACTCGAAAAGTGACGGACGGCCCGGTCGTAATCCGTGAGACGTTGCGAATCGCAGACGCTAGCGAGGAATCGAGCAGCAACTATGCCATGGAGATTTAGCGCGCAATTGAAAACCTAATGGCCGCAAAGACAAAATCGGCCCATGCGAGGCTAAATCTTCCCGGCACTGGTGCAACCTTTTACGTGCTACACATACCCGAGATAGTGCACTCCCCTTCTTTGCGCTGCCCCGGTGTCGAAAATGAATGAGATCTCAGCGAATTAGCCTTTTGGAAGTTTCAGGACGCGTTCGCCGATGATGTTGTGCTGAATCTCGGATGACCCCGCTGCAATGGTCAGGCCCCCGCGATTGTGCGTTGCATCCAGCGGCCGCCTTCGACCGTGCCCATCTAACCCCTGCCGAGCGTTCCATAAGGACCCAAAAGCTCGCCGCCGCGCGGTGCTGTTTCGCGCAATGGGCGCAGCAATAAACCTTTGCCGCCCTCCTCGACAGCGTGACCCACGACTCGCCCGCGCTTGAATCGTGGGTGGAAATCAAATCTGACAAAGTGTAGCCGTTAAACTAACAGACATCGAGGTGGATTGGGTCGTGCACAGCGGGGCAGGCGAGGTTCCCTTCGCCTCCCGCGAGTGAATCTGTTCAGCGGTATCACACTAGATCGTTAATCTTTTTAGGGCACTCGCGGCGCATATCGTGGTGCGTACTCGTTGTGGGAGTCACTGAATCATGACGACAATTGTGGTTACGCCTGGGAACGATGGCAACATTTTGGTCGAGGTGCGATGTGCGTTGCAAGAACTGGAGCTGCGAGGCATCGCCGCGCATTGTGTCCCCAGCCCAAATCGTCGACAATCCGCCTGGGGCGCGCGCGCCTAAGCTGTCTTCAGAGTTTCACGGCAAAAGGGGCGTGCCGATGGATCAGGTCGGCGCTCGTTCCCGTCGTCTCTTCTTAGCGGGAACTTGACGTCGAGGTAGGTTCGATTCCTCTCGCGCCCCATGCCACAGAGACCGTCCGCGACAATAACTAGCCTGGTCGCGGCTCGGAGTGACCACGAGAAGGCTGAAACCCAGCATCAGTGAGGTGAAGGTGAAATCGATGGTACCGTCATACTCGGCACTCCGGAGGGAGTAGTCCCACGCACTGTGGCGGCGCTAGCGCGCTCGCAGCCGTAAATAGTCGATGTTGAGATTCTCAAATCCCTCGCAATTTCCTGCGCCGATTTGCCGTTCACGAGTTCGCGCATTACGTTATCGCAATTAACCTGCTTTTCGGCAGCCCCGCCGCTTGTTGTAGTCAGCAGGAAAAATGCTATGGCGAAAGCAAAAGCAAAAAAGGCGGTGGTCGTTGATGCCATAGGCCTTTAATCCTAATGTCGGCTATGTGCTCGAGTGTGAGAATCTTGATCTTCAGACCAAGAGTCCTGACTTCAGAGTGACGAGCCCACCTCGGAATAAATTCAACCGCGACCCCGATTTCGAGCTCAAGGACCGCAAAGCACTAGAGTGGCCTGTAATTCATTGATCGCAATCGTAACGATCGCGACTGCCAAGGCGCCGCCGATAGCCAACGCGGGTGGCTGGACGATGGCTTCTCTTCGCACGAACCGACCAGCAATGAGGTTGGCACGACGGGATCGGGGTAGGATCAATCTTCGTGCGCAGTCTTTCCGTTAACCTCCTCAATGTCGCAACCGCGGAACGGAACGACCAATGCGGCAAGTAGCGCTTGCCGAGGTTAAGGACGCTTCGGCTTTCGTAACGATCGCGAGGACCTCGACGGGTGAGCAAGCGCCGAATCAAGCGCCTGCGGGATTGAGCCAGCCACAGGATCGGCTCTGCTTTACCGCCTCCGGAGCAAGAAAGATCTACCAGTGTGGCCTTGGCCCTCCGAAAACCAGATACTCCGGATAGGCGTAATAGGTTTGGGTCTGACGAGGCGACTCAGCCACAACCGAGGCAAAGTCCCACGCGAAGGATACAGTACCATCGCTCGACGCTGTTAGATTTTTCACACGATCGGTCGGGCCAGGCGTGGTGACTGGCCCCTCGGGATGTCCCGCTCTTCGACAGGGAGGATCGGGTGGTGCATCGGACGCATAAAACGAAGATTCACCGAGCAACGTTGCTTCTTCCAGTTTATCCTTGGCGGTTCCGCTGGCGTACAACCGGTTAAATGTCAGAAGAGCACGGAGACTGTTGCAGGCAACCGCAGCGTGAATCTGCTTAGTCTGCAGATTGGAATCCCAGAAATAATGGGGCGGAGAGTTGGTCGGCCCGCGAGACAGACACGCACTAAGTGCAAGCGTCGTGGCAACAAGCACAGCCCATGTCCGCATAGTGACACGGTTAGGAAATATCTTATTGAGCAGATCCATAAAACCGCGCATCACTTCCCAGCTTGGTGTAATATTTTTGTCAAGCCTGTTGATTCGGAAAATCTCAATTGACTATTGATGGAGAAACTGAGCTCAAAGCGAAGCACGAACTGAACCCGAAGCAGTCGTCAGTGCGGATGGCGTTCCGACGGGGTCTCCTGCGCAAGCCCGCTGGCACTCGTGACCACCACGGGTAGAGAACTCAATCTGGGATCGGCGCGTTGCCGCTCGCGGAATTCCCAGCCGCTCATTATGGGCACATCAGATCGAGAATGATCAGGGACGGTATCGAACGGCTCAGATAATCGAGCGCATCACGGCCGTTCTCGGCGCATACAGCCGTGTACCCTTCTTCCGCCAGAAGTTCCGAGAGCGCCTCACGGCTCTCTGCGTCATCATCGATGATGAGAATTACCGATTTTTCGATCGAATCATTCATGGCTGCATCCTTTTTGCGCTCTGACGTAGCAGGGCTGAGATAGGGGCCCTCATCAGAGCCTCGCGCAGGCGCCGCGCCACCCTTGTTCGAATCGTTAAGGAGGCATTTCCATGTTCCTTTGCCGTTTCATTCAGCGAATCGACTAATACTGCACACGTCACCTCGGCGAAGGCGACGACGGAGGAATCAGCAATCCGCGCCGCCATTGTGGGGTTCGCGAACCGCAGCACGAACAAATCCATCGCTACCCAGATCGCAATTCCGACCGCGATGCCAGCAAATAGAGCGGCCATTGTCGACGTGCCTCGGGAAACGAACAGCGCGAATAAAATCCCGAGAACGATCGAAAATCCGAGTTGAATGAGAGCTACAACCAACATCGCCGTCGGTCCCGCGATCAACGATTCAACCCCATACACAAATGCACCGAGAGCCTTGAGAGGCATGGTCACACCCGCACCGGTGACGCTCGCGTAAGTCATCATGAATCCCATCATGAGAATGCCGCCGACCATTCCGGCGGCGATCTCTGCGGCGAATCGTGCGCCCGGCGAAGCGCGGTACACGGATCTGCTCGCCTGAAGATTTGCCGCGTCTGACCTGTCAACCATGGTTCTCGATAGGCCTGGCAAGGTCTGTTCCTTTTTCATTAGAATTTGTGCGAGACTCCCGGTGCTATTGGAGGAGGATCGGGATCATCTTGTCGATCAAAGCCTCAATCTCGTCGTCACTGGCATCCTCGCGATCCTGGAGCGCGAGCTCGAATCCGCAATTCTGCGAGGGCGCCTGGCGCCTTATGCGTTCTTATCTCGAAGGGAACGGCGCAAGACACATGCCTCAGAATTTCAAAGCAAACGGAACGTTCACAATCTCGTAATGTGTAATGCGAAAGAATTACATTCTCAGCGGATCGCGTCCTCAAAGAGACATCGCTGGCTAGATCAACCGCGGACTGCCTCCCACCCTAATTTCAAACCTACCCGGACATCTCCCGTCCCTTCATAGGCCGGCGCTTTAGCCAATGAACGGGTCTGTATCTAAGATATAATGCTCCTGAACCGATAGGATGGCGGCGCGAGAGCATGTAACACAAAGATGCAAGAACCAACCGGCAATACGGTGTCGTGGTACTGATGATGGCGACGAAGAGAAGATGAGGAAGTAAGCTGTGAATTTCGCCTCTACTACTTACGATGTGGCAACCTTTGACTACCAAACACTTCGAAAGCTAGCAAACCCTTTACGGGTCGGCGCTCATGTGTCTGTTCCTTGCTCGTTTACCGATTCCGCCCGGCCCCGGCGAGGTGATCGCGGCTTCCCTGCCGCATTAGAGATCTGCGATGCAGCGAACCATCGCGCCGGTTCCCGAAGCTTAATCCGCTTTGGGGCAAAGCCGGTCAAAGCCGACCCCTTCGTCGAGCGCTAGAGTCAGCTAAACATGTATTCGCATCGCGCCTATCTCTTGGTCTGATCCTTGGTCTTCAGTCTCGACTTATTCGCCTCGATAAACTCACGAAGCTCGGAAGCGTGGGAGAGCAACGCGTCCCATTGCTCCAAGTAGAGCGTGACCGGAAATCGACCGAGACCGTATACCGAGACGGCCCCTTTCTCAGACACTTTAAAGCTAAGGCTACTGCCCTTGGCCAAACGACCTTCCAACTCGGCGATCCGCGCCGCCATTTGCTCCGGAGTCAAGTTGCTGTTTGTTTCATTGGCCATCGTCTAATCTAATCCTCGCATTTCTTAAAGCCGACCCGCGCTGCATCAACATAAAGTGATTCGGAATTTAAAAGAGCGCGACCTTCTACTTGAAGGATCATCGAGTTTCACAGGCTTCGCAACGCCTTCTCAGCCGTCCTCGTCACGTATTGGACCTGGCGCTTGTGGTTGCCCTTCTTGCTGAGATCCCGCCCGGCGACGAGCTCGGCCTTGATCTGTTCCAAAGTCAGTCCGCAGCCGGCGGCGTGTTTCGCCCAGGCCATATCAGCGCGGTGAAGATCGCCGGCATAAATCGCATCATCGTGAAACTCTTTAAGCGCCTTGAACGCCACACGCTCTTTGCGCCGGCGCTGGCGTTTCTGCGGCTGTTCGCGCTTCACCGTTCCGCGTTGGTGCTGCTCCTCCTCCGAAATGCTGGCAAGGAACTCGGCGGCATACGAATAAACACGACCCGTAGCCGACCGCAGCCGCGCGAACGGCCGCAGCCCTGATGGCAACTGCCGCTCCCGCTTGGGATTAGTGAATCCCGCGAGCCTTCCAAAATGCCGCCAGTCCGCGCTCGACCGATCCCCGCCGAACCGCTCGACGAGGGCCTTTGCCGCGCGCGTGCTCATCGCGGCTTCGAGGACCTGCCCGTGATTCAACCACGCCTGAAAGTTATTGGGCGAGGTCTCAACCACCACGGCCGGTTCGAATCCGTCCGCCCTCATTCGCTCGATGGTATCGGCGGTAAGGTCGTCGATGAGGCTCAGACTGTGCACGCCTGCCGGCCGGATATAAATATGCGCGCCCTTGCCGTTCTCGTGGCGCAGCCATTTGATTGCCTCCTCGATCTCGATGGCGCCCTGCCCTTCTCGGAGAATCATCTCGCCGGCTTCGCGCCGGATGCCAAGATCAAAGCGCTCGCAACTCATCGCGCGCAGCTGGACGCGCACCAGCCGCTCCACGATCACGGCTGATTTCTGGCCCCTCTTATTACGCTCCTCCTCGGTCATCGCGCGCCGCCGAATTTACGACCGCCGCCGGAGCGTCATGCGCAGGGCGCGATCGACGTTGGAACTAATCGTAAATACCGGCTCCTCCCGCTCGTGCTTCCCGCAGCGCCCGTCGAGGCAACAGCTAACGCAAATCTTGCCGCCCGGATGCCGCTCGCTCGGCCCCTGCAACTCAATCCGCCGGCCGCACCGTTCGCAGTTCCACGGTTCGATCCCTAGCTGCCTGTAACCGCTGAGCGGGATTTCTTCGTCATCCTCAATACACTCGGCAGCGGCAGTGCCGAACTTCGCCGGAACCGTACAGGTCAAAGGCTTGGTCATTCAAACCGCCACGGACCTCTGCGTCGATTCCTTCTAGGGGACTGCCAAACAAACCGCACGGGCGTAAGCGGCCAACACGCTGCGCGATGTAGGCCCTGTAATCGCGCTCGGGATATGCGGCTAAGTCCCCTTGACTTGGTGGCAATTATCTTAAATCGGTATGACCATTCTATTTGACATGTAGTTCGTCTTTTATTACCAATCTGCGACGTAGTCTCCTCAGATTTAATCAACGCAAGCGGGGGGAAAGGCCCGTGGATTTCTGCGCGCGAGCGCCACCCGTACGCAAGTATGCCGACCGCACCACACCCGTTTACGGTGTTTGCCAGCCACAACTTCACCGAAAACAGGGAGACATAAAAATGGGTACGAAAAAAGCGCAGGAGTTGGTCACCCCTTATTCATTAATGACCCACCTTGTAAGGAGGACTCCATGAACGCACGCCACCCGAGATTCGGTATCCTTATTTTTGTAGTGTTGGCCGGTCCCCTGATAGCGATGATCGCACCGCCGGCGGAGTGCGTCCCGCCACCATCAGGGAGCCCCAATGCCATCGTGCTCGTGAGTGGCCTAGAGGGTGGCTCGGGCAGCACTATCGGTCCCGATGGTGGGCTCTACGTCACCGAAAGCGCAGCTGGCAGGATCTCGCGCGTCGATCCGCAAACCGGGCAGATCACGACGTTCGCCAGCGGGCTGCCGAAGCAGATCCCGGCAATTGGTTTTGGGGGGGCCGTCGATGTCGCCTTCATCGGCAACACGGCGTATGCACTGGTCACCTTGGTCAGCCCTGACGTCGGCGGCAGCGACGTTGACGGCATATATCGCGTGGACGGCCCAGACAGTTTCACGGTCGTTGCTGACATTGGTGACTTCAACAAGAACAATCCGCCGACAATTCCGTTTCCGTTCGTCGTAGCGACCGGGGTCCAATACGCGCTGCAAACATACCGTGCCGGGTTTTTGGTCACTGATGGCCACCTCAACCGCGTGCTGCGGGTCACACGCGACGGGGATGTGTCCGTGTTGATAGCGTTCGACAATGTCGTTCCGACCGGGTTGGCGGTGTCGGGCAACACGGTGTACATGGCCGAGGCCGGCCCGGTCCCCCACCTGCCGCAAAACGGCAAAGTCGTGGCGTTCGCGTTCGGGCCGAAGCCGCCCACCGCGACGGTGGTGGCCTCCGGCGCCAGCCTCCTCGTCGACGTGGAATTTGGCCGCGGTCGCCTTCTCTATGCGCTCTCACAGGGCCCCGGGGTGCCGGGCGCCCCTGCGGGTTCTCCAGCGCAGCCGAACACCGGCGCCCTCGTGCAGGTCAACGGGGACGGCACCCTCACCTCCATCGTGGACGGTCTGGACCGGCCGACCTCGCTTGAGTTCATCGGGACCACTGCGTACGTCGTCACGCTCACCGGGGAGATATTGAAGATCGACGACGTGTCGGGTCCACCGTTCGGCGCGTCGAGTTGAGCAATCGGAGGGGGACTGACACCCGGAGTCACCGATTTTGGAGATGCTCCGCAGCCCAGAGTGCGATATTTACGGGGCATCTCACTTAAAGCCGGTCACGCCGGCGTGTCGCCGATGGCGGAAGCGTCGTCTGCGATGTGTATTGGGGTAGCGGCAGCAGCCCTGAGAAAAGTTACTCTAAGGACCTCTGGGAAGGCGTCAATCGAGTAATTTTTCGCCCGCAGACCCCAATCGCGGCTTTTTTGGATATTTGCTGCGTGAAATCTTTGCGTGCAATCACATTGCGCTCCGCAAAGCCGGTCCGACGAGCCCTATTTCACGCAACAAACCGGGGGTCTAACGTTGGGAATTACACTGCGAAGAATGCAGCACACCACCAGTGAATCGGGATCGGTTGTTGCCCGGATTTATTGGGCAATCGCTTAGCCAGGGCATACGGCGAATCCTAAGAACCTGCCGGGAAAACATTGCGTGAAACCCGCTACCGTACATTTTCGCACGGATGCTGCCGCTACCCCAAGATCTGGCTTCGGCTGCAGCGGGTTGGCGCGGTCGCGATCAAAAACTCCGTCTACGTGATGCCGCGCAGCGATCAGTCGCTGGAAGATTTCCAGTGGACGGTGCGTGAAATAACTGAAGGCGGCGGCGATGCGTGGATCTGTGAGGCCGGTTTTGTTGAAGGCATTTCCAACGATCAGGTCGAAGCCTTGTTTCGCGGGGCGCGCGACGCCGACTACGCTGGAATCAGCGAAGAGGCGAAGGAACTCGCCAAAAAGTTTCCCGTGGGAGAAAGGCTCAACGAAGAACACGCCGGTGAGCTGGAACCCGCTGTGGCCCGCATGCGGCGTCGTCTAATTGAAATCGTCGCTATAGATTTCTTCGACTCTCTGGGTCGTCAAAGTGCAGAAGGATTGGTCGCCGGTCTCGAGGCCCGTGTGAATCCGGATGCTTCTGCAGACGATCAAGCCGCCCGGTCGAGCGGCGAGTATCTGGGACGCGTTTGGGTCACGCGCAAGGGAATTCACGTTGATCGGATGGCAAGCGCCTGGCTGATTAAGCGCTTTATCGATCCGGAGGCCAAATTCAAATTCGTTCCCGCGCGGGGGTATCAACCCGAGAAGCGGGAAGTCCGCTTCGACATGTTCGAGGCCGATTTCACCCACGAAGGCGATCGCTGCACCTTCGAGGTGCTGCTTCAGCATCTGAAGCTGAACCACCCGGCTCTTCGAGCGATCGCCGAGATCGTCCACGACATCGATCTGAAGGACGGCAAATTCGGCCGGCCCGAAACTCCTGGAATCGAGCGGCTGATCACTGGAATCTGCACCGTGCACAAGGAGGATGAGACGAGGTTGGCTCGCGCCTCGGCGATCTTTGAGGACTTGCATGGATCGTTCCGAGACGGACTCGGGACAAGCAGGACTAGGTCACAGCACCAATCTCGCAAGGAAGGCCAGCATGGCAGTCGGAGATCTCGTGGTCACGAAGCGCTCTCCAGTTCCCCTCCCTTTCGATCCGAAAGGGTTGAGAGGGCTCTCAGAGCGACTGATTGTATCGCACCACGAAAACAACTACGCCGGCGCGCTCAACAACTTAAACCGCGTGCGGGAGGAAATCGCACGCGTAATAAAAGATACGCCACCGTTTCTGGTGGCGGGCCTCAAAGAACGGGAGCTCACGTTCGCTAATTCGGTCATTCTTCATGAGCACTACTTCGCAAATCTAGGTGGCGACGGCCGCGTAAACGGTGCGATTGAGAAGGCGCTCTCGCACGCGTACGGCTCCGTCGGCAGATGGGAAGAGCTTTTTCGTCTGACCGCTCTCAGTCTGGCGGGTGGCAGTGGATGGGCCGTTCTCGATGTCGACTCGCAGGACCAGAGTCTCCGCATTTACTGGTCCGGGAATCACACGCAGTCGCTGGCCTTCGGACGTCCGCTCCTGGTTTTGGACATGTATGAACACTCGTATCACCTCGATTACGGCGCGGCGGCAGCGAGGTACGTCGATGCGTTCTTCCAAAACATCAACTGGGACGAGGTTAACTACCGCCTTGAACGAGCGGAGAAGGCAGCCGCGGCTCTGCGGGCCTAAATCGTCTATGAGCAACCCCATAGCGCCCCCCGAATGACCCTCAACCTCGCCCTCAAAGGCGGGGGCTCTGATATGGAAAAGTCCAACACCGCTGTCTCAGTTCGGATTCGTGATCTCGTCCGGTACTACCTGCGCCTCGGTACACTCGGGTTTGGAGGACCGGTAGCGCTCTGCGGCCAGATGGAAAAAGAGCTCGTGCAGGAGCGCCGGTGGCTCTCGAAAGAGGAAATGCGCGACGGCATCGCGGTATGTCAGTCGTTGCCCGGTCCCTTGGCGATCCAAGTGGGCATCTTCATTTCATATCTTAGAGGAGGTTTCTGGGGTGCGTGGGCGGGCGGATGGGCGTTTATCCTGCCGAACTTCCTTATCGTGTCCGCGCTCGGGGCGCTCTACGTTCACTTCAGAGGGTTACCAGTTCTAACCGCAATCTTTTACGGCGTGAGTCCTGCCGTGATCGCGCTGATTCTCCACTCATGCTATCGGCTCGCGAAGCTTGGCATGGAGGACTGGCTGCAGTGGGCGATCTCGGCTGCCTGTTTCCTGGTGACGGTTGCAGTTCAAGCTGAAGTGGCGGTGCTGTTTGTAGCTTCGGGGCTTATCGGCGTCCTGTACTACGGCTCACTCTTTCGCCGGCGAGTTGCGGCTCCTTCGGCGACCGCTGTGGTAAGCGGAGTAGCTGGGGTGGGAAAGATTACCGGCTTCCCGATACTGGGCAAGCTCCTACTCTTCTTCTTGAAAGCTGGGTCGTTGACCTTCGGTAGTGGTCTCGTGATCGTACCATTTCTGGAGAAGGGATTGGTGCAGAATACTGGCTGGCTCAACGAACGCCAGTTTTTAGTCGCAGTCGCGATCGGCATGATCAGTCCCGGTCCTGTGGTCATCACAGCGACCTTCGTCGGCTATCTCGTCGCGGGATTTTGGGGCGCGACAGTTTCGACCATCGGAATATTTCTTCCATCATTTCTCTTCGTTGTGCTCGTAGCGCCGATCCTGATTCGCTACCGTGCGCAGCCAGATGTAAAGGGCTTTGTCAAAGGCGCATACGCGGCGGCAATCGGAACAATCCTGGGAGCGTCGGTGTTGCTGGGCAAGATAGCCATCGGTGATTGGCTGACGGCTCTGATCGCCGTCGCAAGTTTGCTCGTGTTGTTCCGCTGGAACGTGAGTAATCCAATGCTCGTTGCCGCGACCGCGATCGTCGGAATAATCGCGTTTCCGATTCTCAGGCCAGATTGGGTGTTCGTAAAGTAGCTAGCAAGTCAACCGTTGAAAAGTTGGCCTGAATGAGGCTCAACACTTATGGAGGATCTAGGGATGAGTAAACTTGCGGTGTTCGCTCTAACGCTAGCGTTCGTTTGGTCGTCGGTCGCAGTTGCGGTGCGAGCCGAGGAATCCAGCGAGAAGGAGAGCGGCGAACTCGCCGAGGCGCTAGAAAGCGTCAAGGTATCTTTGGACGACGGACTTCGCGCAAGTGAGGCGCAAGGCACACCCATCTCGGGCAAGTTTGAAATCGAAGATGAAAAGCTGCAGCTCTCCGTCTACACGATGAAGGACGACAAGTTTTTCGAGGTGATCGTTGACCACAAGACCGGCAAGGTAGCGAAGACGGAGCCGATCATCGGAGGCGACGATCTCACGGCGGCAAAGGCTCAGGCCGAAGCGATGGCCAAAGCCAAGTCGTCGCTCCACGACGTGACAAACAAAGCGATTGCGGAGAACAGTGGGTCCCAGGCGGTTAGCATCACCCCAAGCCTGAAAGATGGACGTCCTGTCGCAACTGTTACCCTCGTCAAGAACGATAATTTTAAAACCATCTCGTCGCCACTGGATTAATCCAACCTGCATGCGGGCGCTTCGTTCGCGCCCGCACGTGAGACTTATTGCAGTTCCTTTGGTGAACCTGGCCTGGGTATTCCAGAAGTGAGCAGAATACGGAGGCCCGCCGATGAAGTACACACCTGTTATGTTTATGGTCGCCGCGCTGGCGGCCCTGTCCCCGCAGCCTTTTCCGGGTGGCGGCCAAGGAATAGGTTTCGATGATCTCGGTTTCGCGCCCACACTGCGCAGGGTGATGGTGCCCGGTGGTAGTACAGGGAAGCTGGCATTGATCGACCCGGACTCGCAGAAGATCGAAATCATCGGCGGGTTCAGCGAACGAGCAGGCTACTCCGGTGGCCACGGCGAGGGCATTACTTCCTCTGACGCCTGTCGCGGTCTGATGTACGTCACTGACCGAAGCGCCAGATTGCTGGACGTCGTCGATCCGCAAGCGAAGAAAATTGTCGCTACCGCCCGGCTGGCCTCGGGGCCAGATTACGTGCGCTTCGTTCCCGATACTAATGAGGTCTGGGTTACAGAGCCGAGCGCTGAGCGCATCGAGATATTCACCCTACCCGACCAGGGAACGCCCGTTCCGACTCACAGTGGATTCATCGCGGTACCCGGAGGGCCGGAATCGCTCGCAATTGGACACGGGCAAGCGTTCACCCATCTGTGGCGCGATACTACGCTCGCCGTCGACCTCAGGAGCCGCAAGGTCGTCGGCAGGTGGCCCAACGGCTGCAAAGGTTCTCGCGGTATCGCGATCGACGAACAACGCGGCTTCCTCTTCGCCGGGTGCGATGAGGGGAAAGTGAGCGTGCTCGATCTGAAAAGCGGCAGGCTCCTCGGCGAGGCCTCCTCGGGCGCCGGCGTGGACGTTATCGCCTACGATCAGAAGCTCGCGCACGTGTACCTGCCGGGCGCGGACAGCGGCACCATTGCGATAGTGGGAATCTCATCCAACGGAGCAGCGACGGTGCTGAAGACTGCTGAAACTGTGGAAGGCGCTCACTGCGCAACCGTCGATGATCGCGACCAAGTATATGTCTGCGATCCTGCACACGGCCGAATTCTGGTGTTTAAGGACTCGGTGCCTCCTAGAAAGTGACTTCCAACTCAGCTGCTTGCAATCAGAGGAACTCGAGGAGGCATAGATCGAGGCTGCGAGGTGTCCGAAACCGTACTGGCCACTCGGGGAGACCTTCCGATTACGAACTTTTGGATTCCTACCAGCACGACCGTTGACAGCAACCGACTCGTTACAACCCAGGCGCGTCGCGGATTTGCCGACGGAGCCGTCAGCATTCTTCTGCCGAGCTACCTGACCGTACTCGGCCTCGGCGCGACGTAGATCGGTATCATTCGCGGTGCGTGGAGATGACCCGGCTGGGAAGCCCTGAACGATTGCCTCACCAAGATCGCTTGAAGAATCGATAGGTATCGTCGGCGTTGAGCCCCCCACATCTCAGTCAGAAATTGCCAATTAGCGAGAAGACCTGAAGGAGCGTGCGAATCCTGACGGTTCCTCAGGGAGACAGTATCGCTGGTACTGTCCGAATTAGGGCACTGGGGGCGGGAAATTAGGACAGTGCGTAACCCCGCGTTCCTGCTGTTTGACGGAAACGAAGAAGACGTGGGAGACTCATTTGAGGCGACCCCGTGTCCGCGCCACACCCCCCCTTGGCGTCAGCGGGGAGCCGTAGGGGCAGCCCATAAGACTGGCGCTGCCCCGTCGACCCCAACGTGCGATTTTAACGTAGGGATTAAAGCCGAACCGAGCACCAAAACAAGCGAGACACCCACCGCAGAACTATTTCACAACAAAGGGCTTGCTGCTAGATGGATCGGCCATGAAGCCCCGCGACGCCGCTGCGCTCGCCCGGTATCGCTTCGTACGTGGTAAAATTGACTTGGAAATCATTATTCTCGTGGTTGTTTCGGTCTTTGTTCTATTCGGCGTCGCGGCATGGGTCTCCACATGGTAGCCAACGGCATAATTAATTGACTTGACATAATATGGCTAACGGTATAGTG
>WNFA01002354.1_pt1 | contig 27254 bp, 24 predicted proteins | sample 5400481 | NCBI WGS metagenome assembly WNFA01 (sample SAMN13153340, study PRJNA577476) | soil metagenome | isolation source: 120 cm saprolite under Douglas fir tree site 2 hole 1 replicate 2 | place: USA:California | collected 2015-04-18 | reverse complement strand
CGAAGCAGGAGGCCCGCGGTTGGAACTTCACGAAGTCCCACTCGAACAGCCGTGCCCGCTCCACGGTGACCGCGGCAAGGTCTGCCGGCGACCACTCTTCGCGGTAGGTGTGTCCCCAGGCGCCGAACGGCGGCCGGTCCGCCACGCCCATGGCGATCGCCGCCTCCACCCGCTTCCGTCCGTCCATCGGTTCGAGTTTAAGCTGGACCCGGTGGAGGATATCGAGGCCGAGGCTGCGCAGCTGCGGGCGGCTGCCGAGGCACGGCCGATGAAGCTGCCCGTCAACCGGCGCGTCGACGAGAGCCACCGAGTCGTGACCGCGGACGGCCTTTCGGTCTGGTACACGATCCAGGTGTCGCCGCACAGCCGCATCCAGGAGGTTATCTTCGAGCGCCCCGACCACGTGCCCTCCGATGAGGAATGCGAGCGCTGGCTCCGGCTCCTGATCTCGGGGGCGGAGGCGACCGAGGCTCCCGGCCTGCCGGGTGCAAAGACCCGCCGCTTCGAAGCCTTCGAGCGCAGCCCGGAACGCGAGGCACCGCTCGCCTGATGGCGCTGGACAAGGCGGTGCTCGCGGAGCTGCGGCGGGCGGTCGGTCGGGAGCACGTCATCGATTCGAGCAACGACCTCCGCATCTTCGAACGAGACGCGTCCATCGAGGGCGCTGTGCCCGACGCGGTGGTGCTGCCTGCGAACACCGCTGAAGTCTCTTCAGTCATCAGGGTGGCCGCCAAGCACCGCATCCCGGTGGTGCTCCGTGGCGCCGGCACCGGATTGTCGGGCGGCGCGGTGACCATCCGCGGCGGCATCGCACTGCAGGTGACGCGCATGCGCAGGATCGTCGAGATCGACCCCATCGCGCAGACCGCGCTGGTCGAGCCGGGGGTGGTCAACCAGGAGCTCTCGCTGGCAGCCGCCTCGCACAGGCTCTTCTACGCACCGGACCCTTCGAGCCAGAAGGCGTGCACGATCGGCGGCAACGCCGCCGAAAACTCAGGCGGCCCCCACTGCCTTTATTACGGTGTCACCACCAACCACGTCCTGGGCATGGAGGTCGTGTTTGCGGACGGCAGCGTCCAGTGGGTGAGCGGAGATGCGCCCGAGCGTGTCGGGCTCGATCTTTGCGGCCTGCTCGTCGGCTCGGAAGGCACGCTTTGTGCGATCACGAAGATCAAGGTGCGGTTGCTGCGTACGCCGCCCAGCGTCGCGACATTGCTCGCGGCGTTCCCGACGATCGAGGCCGCCAGCCAGGCGGTGTCCGCTGTGATCGGGGCCGGCATCGTCCCCGCGGCGCTCGAGATGATGGATCAGGTCTGCGTCGGCGCGGTCGAGGCGCACTACCACGCCGGGTATCCGACCGATGCAGGCGCGGTCCTGCTGGCCGAGGTCGACGGCATCCCCGAGTCGACAGTCGAGCTGATGGCTGCCGTGCGCAGCGTGCTCGAGAAGAACCAGGGCTATGCGATGCGCGAAGCCCAGAGTCCGGCTGAGCGCGACCTCCTCTGGGCCGGCCGCAAAGGCGCGATCGGCGCGCTCGGTCGCATCAAGCCCAACTACTACCTGCACGACGGCGTGGTGCCGCGCTCCAAGCTGCCCCAGATCCTGTCAGCCGTCGGCGAGATCGGCACCCACTACAAGCTTCCGGTCGCGAATGTCTTCCACGCAGGCGACGGCAACCTGCATCCCAACATCCTGTTCGACCTGCGCGAACGCGACGTGCTGCCCCAGGTGGAGAGCGCGGGCGAGGAGATGCTGCGCGCGGTCGTCGAGCTTGGCGGCGCGCTGTCGGGCGAGCACGGGATCGGGCTCGAAAAGAACGCCTTCATGCCGTGGGTCTACAGCGCCGACGATCTCGACGCCATGAGGCGGGTGAAGGATGCGCTCGACGCGCACGGGATCATGAACCCGGGCAAGATCTTCCCCGACCCCGAACGCAAAGTCCCCCACCTCGCCGGCCGAACCGGGCTCGCCATCGAGGCCAAATGGTGGTAGGACGCTATATCGCCGAGAAGCCTGCAACCGCCGAAGAGGTGGCGCGACGCCTCCACGAAGCGGCCGAGGCCGGGCTGGCAGTGTTTCCGGTCGGCGGTGGCCGGGCAGCTGAGATGGGCGATCCGCCCGCTCGCGATGGCATCGAGCTGAGGACGACCGCCCTCGACCGCGTGCTCGAGCACTCGCAGGCAGACATGGTGGTGAGCGTCGAGGCGGGGATCACGCTCGAAGCGCTCCAGGCGGAGCTTGGCAAGAGCGGCCAGTTCCTCCCAATCGATCCCTTCAACTCACCCGGCCACACCGTCGGCGGCCTGCTCGCCGCGGGCTGGACGGGCCCGCTGCGCCTGCGTTACGGCTCACCGCGTGACTTCCTCATCGGCATCCGGGTGGCACTCCCGGACGGCCGCCTGGCGACCGCGGGTGGTCGCGTCGTCAAGAACGTCAGCGGCTACGACCTGATGAAGCTTCACTACGGCGCGTTGGGAACGCTCGGGGTCATCGTCGCCGCGTCGTTCAAAGTGTTCCCGAAGCCACTGCAGGACGTGACGGTGGAATCGACGCGCGAGTCGATGGTTGATGCCTGGGTCGACGCGGAGCGAGCCCTCGCGATGCCGATGCCGCCCGCCGCGGTCGAGCTGTTCTCGAACGGCCGCGTCCTCGCGCGATTTCTCGGCAGCCCAGACGCCACCAACCGAATGGTCGCCGACCTGGGATGGAACGCAGTCGATGCAAGCGCATGGGACCTGCACTCCCAGGCCGCGCCCGCGCGCTGGGCTCGGATCGCGATGCCGCGACACCAGCTGCGCTCGATCGTGGACAACCTCGGCGCCGACGAGCATTGGTGGGCTTCCCCCGGGACCGGGATCGCCAATTGGGATGTCGCCGGCGGCGCTGACGACGTGCGGGCCGTGCGCACGGCGGCCGCGGCGGCGGGAGGTTCGGTCGTGCTGCTCGCGGGATCGGACGAGTTTCGACACGACGCCGGCGCGTGGGGCACGCCGCCTGCCACGCTGCACCTGATGCGGCGCCTTCGCTCGGCGTTCGACCCGAACCACGTGATCAACCCGGGGAGGTTCGTGGTTTGAGCGAGCAGCCTCCTCACGCCCCACTGCCTGACCCCCTCCCCGCAGGGGACAGGAGTCGCTTTGCGCGACTCAGCGACGACGACCTCGCGACCTGTGTGCATTGCGGGCTCTGCCTCGACGCCTGCCCGACCTTCCGGCAGACGGGATTGGAAACAGAATCGCCGCGCGGGCGCATCTACCTCATGACGCAGTGGAAGCGTGGCGAGCTTCCGTTCACGGAGGACCAGGCGCGGCACATCGACCTATGCCTTGGGTGCAGGACGTGTGAGGCGGTCTGCCCTTCCGGCGTCCCTTATGGAAGGATCATCGAGGCCGGGCGATCGGAGGTGGAGCGCTTGCGACGCCCGGCGCCGAAGCACTGGCTCGCGCGGACGGCGCTGAGGCAGATCGTGGCCAAGCCGCGCCGCTTGCGCACATTCGGCGCCCTCACGAAGGTGGCGCAGTCTCTGAGGCTCACCTCGATTGTGCGATCGGGGCGGCAGCTGCCGCGGTTGCGCACGCGATTCCAACCCCCGGCGGGGGGCATCGCACCGGCCATCGGCGCCAGGAAGCACCGCGTCGCATTTCTGGTGGGGTGCGTGATGCCCATCCTTTACCCGCAATCACACGAGGCGGCGGTCAGGCTGTTGCAGCTCGCCGGCTGCGAGGTCTGGTTTCCGCGCGCCGAGAGATGCTGTGGCGCACTCCTCGCGCACAACGGGGACCTCGAGGGGGCGGAGCGACTTCGCGATGCCAACATGCAGGTTTACCGCGACTCGAGCTTCGAGGCGCTCATCGTGGACTCGGCGGGTTGCGGCTCACACCTGAAGGACTTCTACCCGGAGCTCGAGGGGCGGGTCAAGGATCTGACCGAGTGGCTGGTCGAGATCGGGCTGCCCGCTCCCCAGCGTGAGGTGAAGATGCGGGTGACGTACCAGGACGCATGCCACCTCGCACACGCTCAGCGCATCCGGAAGCAGCCGCGCGACCTCATCCGTGCCATACCCGGTGTCGAGCTCGTCGAGATGAGACACCCGGACCTCTGCTGCGGCGCGGCCGGTCTTTACAGCACGCTCGAGCCCGCGATGTCGGCGCGGATCCTGCGCGAGAAGCTCGAGGACGTGGCGGGCACGCGAGCGGACATGATCGTGACCGCCAATCCGGGCTGTCAGATGCAGCTGGAATCGGGACTCAGGGCGCAGGGCTCGGCGATGCGCGTCGAGCATGTCGCCGAACTAGTGGCTCGCGCCTTTTTGCATTAGCCCGATCTTCTTCAGGCGCGGAAGAGCCTGCGTCTTGGTCACATCGACATCGACCCGAGCCACCGCCACCGTCACGTTATCCGGCGCTCCGAGCTCCCGACACCTTTCGATCACGCGCTTGGCTCCATTTTCGAGGTCGCCATCCTTCAGGAGCAGCTTGCCCATCTCCTCGACGCTCACTCCCGCGGTCTCGACGCCGTCGCTGCACAGGACGATGGCGTCGCCCTCCTGGAGCTTGATCTTGTCCTCAAAGGATTGGATCGACTCCCAGACCCCGATCGCTCGTGTGAGGCGGTGCTTCAACGGATGCGAGGCGGCCTCCTCGGGCTTGATGACGCCGAGGCGCACCTGTTCGGCGGGCCACGAGTGATCTTGCGAGATCAGCTTGGCGTCGCCGTTGCGAAACAGGTACGCGGGACTGTCGCCGACGTTCAGCACGCCGACCTCGCCTTTGCTGATCGCGGCCACGACCATGGTGCTGCCCATGCCCGCCCAATCGGGGTTGTCGCGGGCGGCCTCGAACACGGCGGTGTTGGCCTGCTTGCACGCACGCTTGAGGCGATCCAGGCCGGGTCCCTCGTCGCCGTCCTCTGCGAGCACGCTGGTAAGCGTGGTGACCGCGATGCTGCTGGCCATTTGCCCCGCGGCGTGACCGCCCATTCCGTCGCACACGACGAGCAGGGTGTCGAGGCCCGCCTTGTCGCGCCAGACGATCACCGAGTCCTCGTTCTCCTCCCGTTCGAGGCCCGGGTCGGTCGCCGAGGCGACCTTAAGGCGCATTTCCGAGACGGTCAGCCGCCGAGGACGGAGAAGTGAACCGCGTTCTGCCCGACGGTGATTCGGTCACCGTGGTTGAGCTCCTTCTCCTGGATCGGCTCGCCGTTGACAAGCGTCCCGTTGGTGCTCCCAAGGTCGACGATCCAGAACTGGTCGCCACGCCGTTCGACTCGGGCGTGATGCCCGCTGGTGGCCGGATCGCGAAGGATGAGGTCGTTGTCGGGCGAGCGCCCGAGGCGGAGCGCGTTGTCGCCGGCGCGATGCGTGTGGCCCGCGTCAGGGCCTGATTCGATCGTCAGCTCGGCCTGCCGACCCGCGCCACCGGTGCGCAGCGCTGTCGGACCGCCGATGACCGGCGCATCAGGCGGGGCTGGTGGCGGAGTCGGCGGTGGTGGTTGCCACGCAGGCATCAGGGCAGTGGCGTCGTGGGCGGCGGCAGCGGCGGCCGCTGCGGCTGCGCCCGGCGCGATTATCGTGGCGGCCACATCGGGCACCGGCTGGGCCGGCGGGGCAGGCGCTTCTGGTGGGGCCGCCGCGGGCGACTGCCACGGCGGAGGGGCCGGCGCCGGAGCCTCGGCCGGTGGCGAGACCATCGCGTCGCGAGGTGCCGCCATGGGAGGCTCGGGGAACTTCGGCAGGGCAGGAGACTCTTCGGGCGGCGACCACGCCGGAGCAGCGGCGAAGGGTGGCGGCGCCAGCGGCGGAGGTGGCGGCGGTGCAACCGGTGGCGGCGGTGCAACCGGTGGCGGCGGTGCAAACGGCGGCGCCACCGGTGGCGGCGGTGCCAGCGGCGGCGGTGGTGCAGCCGATGGGGCCGACCACGATGGCGCGGCCGGAGCGGCGGGCTCCTGGGTCCTGGGCACATCCCATGCCGGCGCGGCCGGTTCGTTCCATGACGGCCCGCTGGCCGGGGGCGCGCTCGGTCCTGAAGCCCCAGGGGCATCCCACGAGGCCGGCGCGGCCGCTCCCCATTCCGACCCGGGAGGCTTCGACGCGCTGCCGCCGGGCGAGTCCCACGACGGGGCCGGCGTGGACGCTGCCGGGACGGCCGGCCTGTTGGCGTCCCATGAAGGGGCAGGCGGAGGGGCGGATGGCGATGGCGCCGGCGCAGGCGAGCCCCACGTAGGCGCGGGCGGCGCGGCGGCGCCGGACGGGCCCCACGACGGAGCGCTGGGCGCGACTGGGGGCGCGGTCGGTGCGCCTCCCCACGTGGGGGCGGCGGGCGCGGTGGCAGAGGTCGGCGCCGCGGGCGGGGGCGCGCCCCATGTCGGCGCGGGCACAGCCGGTGCCGGAGCCGGAGCCGGAGCCTGAGCCGGAGCGAACGCCGGAGGGGGAGGCGGAGGCGGAGGGGGAGCAGCAAATGGAGGTGGCGGTGGCGCGGTCGGCGGGCCGGGAGCGGCCGGAGTCCCCGGGCCCCAGCCCGGCGCGGCGCCCCTCACAGGTGGCTGGTCCCAGCTCGGCGACACTGGGGCGACCACGGTTGGGGCGACATTCGGCGCGTGGGTTGCGACCGGAGGCGGTGCCCAGGTCGTCACGGATGGGTCAGTCGGGCCGGCCGACATCGGGACCGGAGTCGCCGGACGAACCGGGGGGCCGGCCTTCTTGCGCCTGACGTGGCGCCGGCGCGCCCTCAGATAGAGAATGCCCGCGACCAGAGCCGCGACCGCGAGCACGAGATCCGCGTACACGGTTTCAACTGGCATCCGGTGAGGGGCCTCCCTTGTCCCGAGTCCGTCTATGGATCAATTTCGTAAACACCTACTTGCGGACCCGCGCTCTCATCGCGTGTCGACGCGTCGTGCTGAAGTATGCCATTCGTACTCGCACCTCGGCCAGACCTTAAGCGTGGCCTCACACCACGCCGCTGATCAACACCCGACCTGACGCCACTCCAGGGACGGTGATATCGGCGTCGAGCGAGTGGCGTCCCGCGCCGAGGGGCTGTCCGGTGACGACATGAATGCGCAGGCTCCGGCCCACCGGCATGTCGAGGTGGCGTGGGAAGGGCGCGCGCCCGGCATGCGTCTCGACCTGGATCTCGTGTCGGACCATCGGGACACCGTCGAGACGGAGATTGCCGATTCCTGCCAGCACCGCGGGCCTGGTCCGGTTCTCGAGGACGAAGCTCAAGCCGTCGTCCTCCGCTCGCAGGCTCGCCAGGTCGGCGAGGCCCTCGGCGAGATAGCGCGGAAGCTCGGGTCGCGGCCGCGGCGATGGAAGCGTGGAGGTCACGGTGAAACGCAAGTCGGTGCGGTCGACAAGTTGACCCGAAACGCTCAGTGAGGCGTCGAGCCGGTAGACGCCTTCGACCTCTAGCGGAACGCTCAACGTGGTGGCGTTGACCGCGGGCTCGAAGGCGGTAGGCAGCGCGACGTCAGCCGCCCCCGAAAACTTTCGCTGCAACGCGTCCGCAAGGTGACGTACGCCGCGGCGGCCGGCGCGTCGCTCACGCATCAGCGTCCAGCGCACCACACCTGATCCGGCGAGATCCGGGTCGTCGTTGACGATGACGAGTCGGGCGCTGAACGGAACGGAAGGCCGCTGAATGATGCCGAACGGTCGATCCGGATCGAACGAGAGCGGCTCGATGATCAGCCGAGTTGGTGCGAAGGCCTGGGCGAGAGCATCCAACGCCGGCCTGGGCACGCGGGCGTTGTCCAGCAGGCCGAACCCTATGCCTGGAAACGGGTCCACCAGGTGAAAGGCAAACGCGCCCCAGCAAGGCTCGAACTTGCGCGTTCGAAGATGCTCGGCGGCGACACGTACGACATGAGCCTGAAATGCCTGAGACGATTCGACATAGGACTCGAGGCTCGTGTGCGCTGACGGCAAGCCGACTCCACGCTCGGCCCAGTTCACGGGTTGAAACCCCGCATACCGCCAGGCGGCGTCGTCGTCGGCGACCGGCCACCGAGCGCGGCGAACATCCCCGGCGTCGATTGACTCCCACACCGGCGAATCGACCGCGGGCAGCGCCTGCGCACCGAAGGCGGTGACCATCACCGGCTCGGCATTGGTGAGGTCCCGCCACGCTCCCGACTCCCACCCCTGCAGAACCTGTTGGTCGATGTCACCCGATGCGGCGAGCGCCGGCCGTGTGCGATCGAGACGCTCGAACGTCGCCTGCAATTCCTGGTCTATGGAGATGTTCTGTCGCACCGCATTCACGTCGCCCAGGTCGGTGTTGGCTGCCAGCCACGGCGGGTCGTTGTGCGCAACCCAGACGGCGACCGAAGGGTGGTTGCGCAGCAGCTCGACCATCTCGGCCTGCTGCTCGCGCGCGGCGGCATCGAAGAAGCGTCCATCGTCGCTGCGCGCGTGATACGCGTAAGCGCCGAGGAGTGGGAGCTCCTGCAGGAGCAGCAAGCCCGCCTCATCCGCGCGTCGATAGAACTCGGTAGGCAGGACGTTGGCGAGGACTCGAAGCGCATCAAGGTTGGTCTCCTTGGCGATCTGAAGGTCGGCGTCGAAGCGCTCGGGTGTGAGCTCGTCGAGACGATACGAGGGCGCATAGCAAGCGCCGCGCAAGAACATCGGCCGGCCGTTGACCGCAAAGCTCCAGCGACGCGGCCCGATGTCCCACTTCAGCTCCCGGAACGCGAAGGCATCCTCGACGCGGGTCGACTCCGCGCCGCCCGCTGCGCGGGCGACCATCTCGGCGCGATACATCGGCTGCTCGCCGAAGCGCCAGGGTTCCCAGCGCCTCGCGCCGGGAAGAGCGAGCTTCATCGAAACGGTTTGCTCTCCCCCGCCGGCCAGCCGCACCTCGCGGTGCAGGCGCAGAGGCGAGGTCGTTCGATCTGCGCCGGCCGAGGAGACCACGACCTCGATCTGCCCCTCCATCTGGCGCCCATCCAGGTTCCGGAGCCGGGCCTCGACCTCCAGCCGTCCGTCGCCTGCCTCAAAACCAGGTTTGAGGCGCATCCACTCGATGGCGATCGGACCGATGTACTCGAGCTCGACCGGGCGCCACAGCCCGACCGGCACCTCCCAGCGATACGGGTCGGGCAGGCTCGAGTACGCCGACGCCGGGTATGGCTTCAGCTCGCCGTCGTTGAAGACGCCCATGATGTGCCGCTTCTTGTCGGGCTCGGTCTCCACCGGCGATTCGCAGCAGATGACGAGCAGGTTCTCGTCCTTCAGATAAGGGGTGAGGTCGAAGCCGAACGGAGCGAAGTATCCGTAGTGCGAACCGAGCAGTTTGCCGTTGAGCCACGCATGGGTGGCGAGAAACGCGCCGCCGATGCGCGAGAGCACCCGTCCGGAATGATCCGGACGCTGGAACTCGGTGCGATACCACACCGCCTGACGGTCCCTGTTGGCCGCGAGCTGGCGCGGAACTTCGATCGGCTTCCAGCCCGCGCCCCTGCCGACTGTGAGGCGTTCGGCCTCGCCTTCGCCCAGGGGCATCCACACCGCCTCCCAGCCGCTCAGCTCGCGGATGCCCCCGGACCGCTGTGGCAGCGGGAGGAAAAGGCAGTCGCTCAAAGAGCTTTCTCTTGATGTGTGAATGCGCCGTCCGCGGTCGCGCAGTAGATGACCTCGCGCTTCATCGCCTCGACAAACGATGCTTCACGGCCGCGCTCGATGAGCGCCAGGATGCTGCCGCCGAAGCCCGCACCCATGATGCGGGCGCCGAGGCAGCCTTCGATCCCCCACGCCCGCTCGACCAGCGCGTCGACGTTCGGCGTCGAGACCTCGAAATCGTCACGCAGGCTCTGATGCGATTCCTTGAGGAGAACCCCCAGTCGCTCGAAACGGCGCTCCTTCAGGGCTTCGACGAAGGCATGGACGCGGGCGATCTCCGATTCGACGTGCCGCATTCGTTTTGGGTTGCCGGCCTCCGCTTCGCTGCGGCGCTCGTTGTAAGGCGTGTCGGCAAGCGAACGATGCTCGCCGGAGTCGATGACGGCGATCACCAGCTCGTCGGGGAAGGGCACCGCTTGATATTCGAGGGTCGAGCAGTCGAGCAGCAACGCATGGCCGCGGCGGCCGAGGGCAGAAGCGAACTGGTCCATCACCCCGACGAGCACGCCGGTGGCCGCCTGCTCGGCACGCTGGCACGCGAGGGCGGCCTCGACACCGTCGAGCTCTGGACGCAGGCCGGCCGCAATCGCGACGAGCAGAGCCGCCGAAGAGCTGAGGCCGGACCCCGGAGGCACGTCGGAATCCACCGCCACCGACTGCGGCGGCACCCCAAGCTCGAGGCCAATCGCACGCAGATAGTCGAGGCCGCCGCCCACGTTGCTTTCGATCGACCACTCCCTTGCCTGTTGGCCGCTGACCCGTGTGTGCCGATCGACCGCGGCGGGCAGCACCACGCCCCCGAGGTAATCGACGTGCTCTCCGATGAGGTTGACACGGCCCGGCGCCCGCCCGTGCCACGCCACGGGATGCTTGCCCCTAGGCTTCACGCAGCTCCGCGGCCTTGTCCTCTGCGCGCGCATCGACGATGAAAGCGCCGGCGCCGAGCTCCGATCCCGCCAGGTACTTGAGCTTGTCGCGCGTGCGGTTGGGCGGATAGAACTCGACGTGGAAGTGATGGTCGTTGCGGGCGCGGCCCGGAGGGGTCTGGTGCATCGCCATCACATACGGCAGGGGGCGTTTGAAAAGCCGGTCGTACTTCTGCAGCAGCCCCTTCAGGATTCGCGCGAACGACTCGTCGTCGTCGGGGTCGAGATCGAGCAGTCCCCCACGGTGTCGCCGCGGAGCCAGGTGGACCTCATACGGCCATCTCGCGAAGGGCGGCACGAACGCGATCCAGTTCTCGTCGCTCAGGACGGTCCGCTCGCCTTGCACCTCACCCTGGAGCACGTCGCAATACAGGCAGCGGCCGTGTTCGCGTATATATCGCGCCTCGGCCCGCAGCTCTCTCTTGAGGATCGGCGGGAGGAACGGATACGCATAGATCTGTCCGTGTGGGTGACTCAGCGTCACGCCGATCTCCTCGCCACGGTTTTCGAATATGTAGACGTAGCGCACGTTGGGGAGGCGGCTCAGCTCATTGGTGCGGTCGCGCCACACCTCGATGAGGTCACGAATGTGTCCGACGCTCTGCTCCCCGAGCGACGAGTCGTGATCCGGCGTGTAGCAGACGACTTCGCACCGTCCCTGCTCTCCGGTGAAGGATGGGAACCGATTCTCGAACACCGCGATGTAGTAGTCGGGCTCGGGGATCTCGGTTTCGGGGTGGCCGGGCCTGGTGGGACAGAGCGGACAGTGATCCTCGGGCGGGTGGTACGTGCGGTCCTGGCGCCATGGCGCGACGGTGACCCACTCTTCAAGCAGCGGATGCCAACGAAGCTCACTTGTGGCATCCGCAGAGGTGCGCCCTGCGCGCGCCCGGCCCAGCGGATGCCAGCGAAGCTCGCTCACGGTTTCTCGTAGTAGATGAGGTAGCGCCCATCGGGTTTGGGCACGACTCGCTTCTTGAGCCGGCTCGGCGGGGCGGGCGTCGAAGTCTTCGCCCGGCCCGTCTTACGAGAAGGGTTGGGGTGGGGAATCGCACTCTGCTCAGCCGGCGCGGCCGCACCCCTAGACATCGAGCCATGAGTTTAGTGGTGGTTGGCGTACGACCTTGGGCTGGTACACTCAAGCTTGGATATACCGAATCGTGGTGCCAACCGCCTCGTTTGCCAGCCGGGAGCTCGGGAGGAAGTGAGCCTCTAGGGCCCCCTTTTCCGAACCCGACTCCTGGAGTCGGAGGCGGAAGCACTGCGAACGTCGACAAAGCGAGAGTCGGGGACTCCCCGACTCTCGTCTTTTTTTGATCGCTAGGATTCTTTGTATTCATGAACCCGGAATGGCCCGAACGATTCAACAGCGCAGCCGAGGGCTGGCTGCAAGCGATGGGCGTGACCATCACGCACGCCACCGATGAGGAAGTGCGCGCGGAGCTGACCGTGGGACCTGAGCACCTGCAGAGCTATGGGATCGTTCATGGGGGCGTCCACTGCGGGCTGATCGAATCGCTGGCCTCGATCGGAGCGGCGCTGTTTGCCCTCCCGCGAGGCCAGTCGGTGGTCGGGCTGGAGAACAGCACGAGCTTCGTGCGCGCGGTGCGTGCAGGCGCCAAGCTGCACGCGGTCTCGACGCCGATCACACGCGGACGGCGCACGCAGGTTTGGGAAGCGCGCGTCCTCGACGAAGAGGAGAAAGTCGTTGCAGCGGGCCGCGTGCGCCTGCTCTGCGTCGAGGCCGATCAGCAGGTCGCCGGCGAAAAGATCACGACTCCGCTGTATCAGCCATGACGCTTCTCAGTTCTAGGACTATTTAGGCAGTACCCAAGGTGGAGCTTTAGGCCGGATTATTCCGGCCGTCACCTATGCCCTCTTCAAGACGCCACCCAGCGTCGCTGAGGAGAGGGGTGGGTCCGCGGGGGGGACATCTGTCCCCTCCGCGATTGATCACGACTCCGCTGTATCAGCCGTAACCCCGCGCCCTTTCAGCCTCCGGTGAGGTAGCTGAAGATGATCCGGTCGATCAGCTGCTCGATCGGGGCGAGGTCGTCCGTATAGACCTGGCCGTGGTATGGCGAGACCCTGAGCTTGCCCTCCTGCAGCGCGCTTTTGGCCGCGTCGATCGCCAGCGGAGCCGATACGAGTTTCAGGTTGTGCGTGACGTCGTCCACCGTGACCGGGCTCGTTGAGGCGTACACGACCGTGTTCGTGTAGTTGGGATCGTCGACCAGCAGCACGCTTGGGAAAACCGCCCCCATGGTGCTGGCGAGCGCGTCCACCAACCTGTAGTCGGTGGCCGTGCGGCCGACGTTCACGGCCACGACGCCCGCCGGATTGAGGTGCGCTCTCACCTGCTGAAAGAACTCTTTCGTGGTCAGGTGAAATGGGATGTACGGCTGCCGGTAAGCGTCGAGCACGACCACGTCGTAATGGCCGGCCTGGGTGTCGAGCCAGTAGCGCGCGTCGGCCACAACCTCATGCGCGCGCGCCTCGTCGAGGTGGAAGTACCGGTGCCCAACCGCCAGGATGTCGGGGTCTATCTCCACCCCGGTGATGTCGACCTGGTCGCCGAACGCCAGGCGGTACTGCCGCGCGGCGGTGCCCGCGGCCAGGCCCAGGAAGGCGGCGGACCGCGGCGTCAGCGGCCCAGCCTGTGAGGGCCGAAACGCATCCGCGAGGAGCAGGTAGTCCCAGTAGCCATGCGTGAGGTTGCTCTGGCTGTTGTACACGGAATGGATCGCCTGGCCCTCGTTGAGAATCAGTTCGGTGCTGGTGCCGACCTGTACGACCTGGATGTAGTTGTAAGCCGATTCGCGCTCGTAGAGAAGAGTTCCCACCTCCGGAGGCTTGATGCCCCCGGGTAGAAAGACCCACGCCAGGATCACCGCGATCACGAACGTCGCGTACAGCCGTCGCTTCGGCCAAAGCGCCAGCGCCGATATGACGACCAGCGCGAGCCCGAAAGCTTCGATCGTCGGGCGGGTGCCGTACGTGGGGATGAACCAGAACACGGGCAGAAACGTGCCGAGGATGCTGCCCACGGTAGACAGGGCATACACGCGTCCGGCGGTGTTGCCGCCGGTGGCCACATCCGTCAGGAGGAGGCGGATCGCGAAGGGGCTCACGCAGCCAAGCAGGGTCACCGGCACCGCGAACAGGAGCACGACCGCAAGCAGCGTGCCGGCCACCAACCCGACGCTCAGGTTGCGGAAACCCTGCTGCGAGGCGACGAGGATCGGGTAGCTCACGAGCGGAATCACGCCAATCCAGAGGCCCGCCCATGCGGTGATCTGGTAGAGGAGCTCGTCGCGTGGATGGCGGTCGGCGAGCCGCCCTCCGATGACATAGCCCGCCGACAGGTAGACCAGGATCAGACCGATGAGAACGCCCCAGACGTAGAGACTGGTCCCGAAATATGGGGCGAGCAGCCGAGAAGCGCCGAACTCGATGCCAAGCGACGCCATGCCCGAAACGAACACGAGCGGCAGCAGCAATTTGCGAGCGAGGCCGGCGGGCAAGGCTGCTAGAGGTTAGCTAAGCGGTTGCTCCGACGCCCATTTGCGAGTCTTCTCGTCCATGGGCACCGGCAGCTGCACGTTGACCTCCGCGTAGAGATCGCCTGCCTGACCGCCCTTGGGGTCGGGAAGGCCGAGGCCGCGCAGCCTGATCTTCTTTCGGTTCTGCGTGTCGGGCGGAACCTTGAACTGCACCTGCCCGCCCTTGAGCGTGGGCGCCGACACCTCTCCCCCGCGGAGCGCGACATTCAGCGGGACGGGCACCGACACGCGCACGTCCTTGCCCTCGCGCGTGAAGACCGGATCCGGCGCGACCTGCACGGTCGCGCGGAGCCCGGGCACGCGAAGGATGGTGCCCTCCTTGACTCCGGCCGGGACGTTGACCTCGACGCGCCGCCCACCCGGAAGCTCGACGGTGCGGCTCGTCCCGCGATAGACCTCGCCCAGGCTGACTGTGATCGGAGCCTCGACATCGACCGGCGCGGGCCGGCTTCTTGTGCGCGAGCTGTTGCCGAAGATCGACCCGAAGATGTCTCCGAACGACCCGCTGTCGCCGAACATGTCCTCCATCTCTTCAGGGGTAACCGTCCGGTACTGAACGCCGGGGCCACCCTCCTGCGGCCTGAAACCACCGCCCGCGCTCCGGCGCCCCGTCCCGGGCTGCACACCGGCCTGCTGCGCGGACCGCCAGTCCGGGCCGAACTCGTCGTACAGCTTCCGATTCTTCGCATCGGACAGCACGTCGTGCGCCTCTGAGATCTCCTTGAACTTAGCCTCTGCCTGCTTGTCGCCTGCGTTCAGGTCAGGGTGGTGCTTGCGCGCCAGCTTGCGGAAGGCGGATGTGATCTCCTTTTGCGTCGCCGTCCGCGGCACGCCGAGCACGTCGTAGTAGTCCTTGGTTTTGGCCATGTGGATCAGGTATCTACCCCACCAGACTCTAGAGCTATCACGGTGGGCACAATCTCGCTTCGGCTCACCTCGAGGATTCCGACCGAAGGCGGGGCATAGTCGCGCATCTGCCGCGCGACCTGAAGCCAGGACCATTCGAACCAGCCTGGATTCCGTTGGAGCCGCAGCGCCGCCGTCCGCGGGTTCCACTGGTGCACAGCTCCAGGATTGAACAGCAGGGTGCCGCCAATCGTCTCGATGTGTGGCCTGTGCGTGTGACCGAACACGATCGCGTCGAACTCTCCGAAGCGGCGCCTCAGCGCACGGGGCAGGCCGGCATGCGGATGGTACGAGCCGAGGCTCAGAGTCCACAGCAGGGTCTGCGGCTCCTCGATCCATCGGTTCCGGTTGCCGTGGACGATCACAATGCGCCGCCCTTCAACCGTCACCACCCGGCTGAGCGGCAAATCAGCGGAGGCGCGGTCGTGGTCCCCCTTCACCGCCACGACCGGCGCAATGGCGGCCAGCGCCGCGACGGTTTCCGAGCCGTTGACGTCGCCGGCGTGGATGACGAGATCGACGCCTCGAAGCACCTCGAACAGCCGGTCCGGCAAGCGATCGAGGAACTCAGGGCAGTGGGTGTCCGCGACGACGCCAATGCGCGTGGTGGGCATGTCGCGGTTCAGCTTAATTCCAAGCCGCGCTTTCAGTTTTGCAGTGGCAGTTGACAAATTGGCAAGTCGTAGGTTCTAATTTGACTCATGAAAGACCTCAAACGCGAAATCCTGAACCAGGTGGCCTCTGGCAAGATCTCGGCCGAGGAAGGCGCCGCCCGCCTCGACTCCCTCGAATCCGTCGAATCGGCAAGCCCGGCGGGAGCGTCTCGACCGGCGCCGCCCCCATTCCAAGCGGCACCCTCCGGCACGCGCCGGGTGCGGGTGGCGAGCGCGATCGGGAGCGCCGAGATCGTCGGCGATCCAGGCGTTGCCTACGCTGTCGCCGAAGGGCCACATCGGGCGCGCCAGGACGGCGACACCATGGTCATCGAGCAGGCCCCGCTGGACGAGAACGATCACTTCAGCTTCAGTCGCGCCGACCGGCGCGCATTGATCGACAGCTTGGACCTCGCGCGCCGGAAGCTCATCGTCCGCATGAATCCCGACCTCGCGCTGACCGCACATGTCAACGCCGGATCGCTGCGCATCGAAGGCATTCACGGGGCGATCACGGGCGAGGTGCTTGCGGGCAGCTGCAGGATCTCGGATTTCGCCGCTCCCGTGGACCTCTCCATCCAGGCGGGCAACCTCTCCGCGAGCGGGCGCCTGGCCGGAGGCGCGTCGAAGGTTCGCTGCGAGATGGGCAACGTCACCATCAATCTGGACAAGGGATCCAGCGTCAGGGTCACCGCTCGCACCACGTTGGGCAAAGTCGCGGTGGACAGCGGCGGCGGTGAGCAGATCATCCTCGGTCAGTCGGGCAAGGAAGTGACCCTCGGCTCCGGCGCGGGCACCCTCGACATCGAGTGCACGATGGGCAACGTGCGGGTTTCCGCGTGACCGCATCCGCCTCCAACCGCAGGCCGCCACTCAGCTGTCCCGTTTGCAACGAGAGGCTCGCGCTGACCCGCCTCACCTGCCCTGCATGTGACACCGAGCTGTCAGGGGGATTCGCCACCTGCGAGTTCTGCGTGCTCTCGAACGAGGACCGCGAGGTGCTGCGGGTCTTCCTCGCGTCGCGTGGAAACATGAAGGAGCTCGAGCGCCATCTCGGAGTCAGCTACCCGACCGCTCGGGCACGATTCGACGCGCTGCTTGGCAAGATCGGTATCGACCGCCCGGCAGGTGCGCCGGCTCAGACTCGCGTCGAGCTGATGGATCAGGTTGCTCGCGGCGAGATCGACATTGAAGAGGCGCTAAAGCGCCTCGACAGCAATTAATCGAGGCGCTGAAGGGCTTCGACTACAGCTGAACCACCGCGGTCCTTATCTCCTCAATCCGGCAGCCGCGGCTCCTGCATTGTGGGCGCCGGTCGCATCGGCCCCGGCATCGAGCGCCCTGACGGCTGCAGTAGCGAAGAGATGGGCGCGAGCGCCGTCCAGCTTCATGTCGATGTTCGCAAGCGAGTACCAGGCGCAGTAGGCCTGGCGTTGGGCGTCGACCGCCACCGGAGGGCTCGACATCGCGGCGGTAGCCCACTTGACGGCGGTGGCGACGTCGTGACCACTCGAGAGCGCGCGGAATGCCCCCTGCGCCGCTGAGTGGCAGGCTGCGGCTTTGGCGCCGCCGCGCTTGGCCCAGGCGAACCACTCGGCGTAGGCCTTGTCGTCGGCGGTGGGTACCGGCCGCGTGATGTTCACATCCATGTGCTTCTGCTCGACCACCGACCAGGAGGTCCCCTGGGCGGCGGTTTGCGCGGTGGCGCCGGGCCGCGACGCGGGGTTGGCCGGAGCCGGGGGTGGCGGGGGTGGCGGTGCCTGGGCAGGTGCCGGGGGCGGGGGCGGGGGCGGCTGACCTGCCTGGGGCTGCGGCTGAACAGGTGGCGCGGGCGCGGGCGGGGGCGCGGTCGAGCCCATGTGAATCTGCGGCGCCCACGAGGGCACAGGCACCGCTCCCGGCCAATCCGTATCGAAGGGTGACGCGGCGGAGGGCGCGGCCGGCGCGACCGGCGGCGTGGATGCGGCAGGCGGCGCTGGAGCCACCGGCGCCGGAGGCGGAGCTGAGATGGCCGGTGGGGCCGGCGGTGCGGGCGGCGGCGCCGGCTCTGGTGAGGCGGCCACAGCCGGAGGAGCGGGCGGCACAAGCATCGGCGGTGCGGGTGGTGCGGGCACGGGTGCCGCCGGCGCTGGTGCCGCGGGTGCCGGTGAAGCGGGTGCCGGTGGCGGTGGCGCCGCTGCCGGCGCCGGAATCGGTTGGCTGCTCATCGCCGGAGGCACGGTCTCGCGGGCTCCAGCCGGTGAGGTGGACTGCACAGTGTCGGACGGCGACCACACCGGCATCGCCCGCTCCGTCGGCGGTTCTGGCGGCCAGGCGTCGGGGGCTGGAGGCTCGGGCTTGGCGGATGGTGATCGACCCCAGGCGGGCATCGCCGGCTCTGTGGGCGGGTCGGCGGGCCACACGTCGCTCTTGGAGCGCGCCGGTGGGGTCGTCGCCGTCGGCCAGGCCGGCGTGATGGGTTCCACGGGCTTGGCGTCGACGTGCGCCTCCTCTTCTTGCATCTCGGGCTCGACAGCAGCCGGCGGGTCGGTTTCAGCAGGAGGCGGAGCCGTGACGGAGTCGGAAGGCGTGGTTACGGCCGCCGGATGCGCGGTTTCAGCTGGAGGCGTGGACGCGGTGGCCGGGGGCTCGGCCTCGACCTCCGATTCCGCAGACCCGGCCGGCTCCGGAATCGTCTCGGCCCACGCGGGCGCCTCCCTCGCCATAGGCACCGCCCGCTTGGCATCGGCATCCACCGGCTCCGACTCGACGGCGGGCGCAGTCGGTTCCGGCACAGTCTTCGCCCAGTTCGGCATCGGCTTTTGCATCGGCTTCGCGGGGGCGGGTCCCTCGCCGTTGCCTTCAGCAGCCGCAGTGTCTTCGCCCGACTCCGGAACCGTTTGGGCCCACGCCGGCACCGGCTTCTGCATGGGCAGTGCCGGCTTCGGCAGGTCGGGCTCGGTGGTTTCCGGGGTGGCCGCGATTGCCGGTGCGGGACCTGCCGCTGGCTCCTCCGCGGTCGCGGGCTCGGAAGCCGGCTCCTCGATTGCGGGCTGCTCCGCCGTGGCGCGGACGGCGCCTTTCGCCGGTGCGGAAGACTCCGGTGGCTCAGCCGACGCGACCTCGGGCTCGGGCAGATCGGGCAGCAGCGATTCAACGTCGCCGGACACGTCAGGCGAGTCAGCAGAGTCAGGCGGGAACGATTCTTCCTTGTCCACGGGGCCCAGTCGAAGTCAGTCTATCTTCGGGGCACCGGGTTGGAGAAGTGCTGAGACTCACCCGGCACGGATTGCGCTCAGGCGAACAGATTCGTAAGAGCGTCTTCAGGCACCGGGTCCGGCTGCTGCTCGGCCCAGTCGGCAGCGTCGGAGGCCTCCTGGTCAAGCGCGGCCTGGATGCCGTCCGCGTCCTCGGCTGCGATCCAGCCTCGCTCGATCAGCCATGACCGGAAGCGCTCGAGCGGGTCGTGCTCGGCCGCGTCGGCGACCTCCTCTTGGCTGCGGTACTTGAGCTGGTTGTCCTCTGAGGTGTGCGCGTTGATACGCCAGATCTTGGCGTCGATGAGCGTGGGGCCTTCGCCGCGCCGCGCGCGCTCGACCGCCTCCTTGCAAACCGCATAGGCGGCCGGCACGTCGGTGCCGTCGACGGTCACACCGACGATGCCGTAACCGCGGGCCCTGTCGGCGATGTCGGGGTTTGCCATCTGGAGCCTGATCGGCACCGAGATCGCATAGCCGTTGTTCTCGCAGACGAACACCACCGGCAGCTTGTGGGCGGCGGCAAAATTCACGCCCTCGTGAAAGTCGCCTTGGCTTGTGGCGCCATCTCCGAACGTGCAAAGGGTGACGGAGCTGTCCCGCGACAGCTTCGACGCATAGGCGATGCCCGACGCTTTCGGGATCCAGGTTGCCACCACTTGCGAGACGGGGGCGATCTTCAACTTGTGGTAGCTGTAGCAGCCGCCCGGAATGTTGCGGCCGGCGGACAGCGGGTCGCCCGCCTTGGCGAACACCGCCAGCATCCACTCCCTCATCGTCAACCCGCGCACGATCGCGTTCGCGAGCCCGCGATAGTGCGGCACCAGCCAGTCATCCGGCCCGATGGCCGCGGTGGATGCGACCTGGATGCCCTCATGGCCGCGGCTCGACCCGACGAATGGCGCACGCCCCTGCTTGACCAGGATGTGCATGCGGTTGTCGAGCGCCTTGGCCATGGACATCCAGCGGTGGAGCTGGAGATACTCCTCATGGGTGGCGGTCTCGCGCCGGGTCGTCGTCGCCATCAGGATTTGTTCGGCATCAGAGCCCGGGCGATGTCGACGACCTCTTCCGCGGTCAGGCCCATGTGCCCCAGATGCTCGTAGTAGCGGTGATGGAAGTCGGAGTAGTCGGCTTGCTCGGCACGCTCCTCGCGCACGCGCTTCACCTCGCCGAGCACCCTGGCCACCAGCTCGGGCTCCGGCGGGATCCCTGCTTCACGGAGCGCGTGCTCGATGACCACCGCCCCCGAATGTTTGCCGTACACGTAATCGACCTTGGCCCCCATGTCCGCCGGGGGAAGGAACTGGTAGATGGCGGGGTGGATGAGCATGCCGGCCGTGTGGATGCCGGACTCGTGCGTGAACACGTTCAAGCCGATGCCGGGCTCGGTGGGCTGCACCGGGATTCCCGTCACGCGCTCGAGATGGCGCGCGAGGTCGCGCAGCTTCTCGTACTTGAAATTCGGGATCTCGATGCCGAAGAGATAGCGCAGCTGCATGAGCACCTGGTGCATCGGCGCGTTGCCGGTGCGCTCGCCGATGCCGTTGACGCTCGTAGTGAACACCTCCGCGCCGGAGCCGAGCGCCATCACCGTGTTCCAGGCGCCCAGCCCGAGGTCGTTGTGAAAATGCACGACCAGCGGCGCGTCCGGCGCAGCGGCCTTGATGCGCGGAATGTACTCGCGGACCGCAAACGGCGAGTAGCAGCCCACGGTATCCGGCGTCGACGGACGCGTGCCCCCCGCCCTGATTCCCTCGCGATGGATCTCGGCGATGTATTCGACGTCGGCGCGGCTGCCGTCCTCGCCGCCGAACTCGATCGAGGTCGCGCCCTGCTGACGTGCATAGCGGATCGCGTCGCACATCATCCTCAGGTTGGCGGCGCGGTAGAACCACACTGGCAGCTCGAGCCACTCGGATTCGGGAATGCCTTCGCGATGCAGCAGGGTCTTCCCGAGCTTGTACTTCACGTGCAGGTCGGAAGCTGAGGTGAAGATGAAGTACGTGACCTCGTCGCGTTTGTGTCCGAGCGAGTCGATCACCCGCATCGTGGCGTCGATGTCGCTCGGCGTCGAACGCATCATGCAGACGACTTCGAGATCCGGACGGATCTCGCCGCGCTTACGGCCCTCGAGGACGAGCCTCAGCGTCTCGCGTTCGCTCTCCGAGACCGCAGGAAAGCCGACGTCCATGACATGGACGCCTATGTCCGACAGCATTCGGGCGAGCTCGTACTTGTCCTTCGGCGTGATCGCGACGCCCGGCATCTGCTCGCCATCGCGAAGCGTGTCGTCGTAGACGCGGATCTTGTCTTCGGGTGGAAAGGTGAGGTCGTGCGCGAAGCGCTTCGGATCCCGCGCCAGCTCCTCGAGCGGCTCCTGGAGCTCTACCTCCCCACCGTGTGGGGAGGTCCCGACCGCCTGCGAAGCGGGCGCTCGGGGGTGGGGAGGTTCAGCCGCCCTCATGCGCGCGAAGCGTTAATGCGGCGTTCTCTCAGCCGCTCACGCACCCAGGGGACGAGCCCGCCCATCTTCAACAGCTCGTTCATGAAGGGCGGGAAGGCTTCGCAGCGGTACTCGTCGCTCCGAGTGAAATCGCGGATGATGCCCTGTTCGAGATCCACCTCGAGCTCGTCGCCTTCGACCACGGCTTCGGCCGCCTGGGGCGACTGCAGGATCGGATAGCCGAGGTTGATCGCGTTGCGGAAGAAGATGCGCGCGTACGAGTCGGCGATGACAAGCGAGATGCCGGCGCCGCGGATCGCGATCGGCGCGATCTCGCGCGACGAGCCGCAGCCGAAATTCGAGCCGGCGACCAGGATGTCACCGAGCCCCACGCCGGTCGCCCAACCATCCCGGCCCGGCACGCCCTCCATGGCGTGCTTGCCCAGCTCCTTCTCGTCGAGCGAGTAGATCGCGTACTTCGCAGGGATGATCTGGTCGGTGTCGATGTTGGCCCCGAACTTCCAGGCCTTGCCCCGGATGACCTTGGGGAGGGTCACCGTAGCCTCCCCGCGTCGCCCGGCTTTGCCGGGCGACCGCCCCCGATCAAAACAGCCCATATCGATGGAGCCCGTAGGGGGGTTCTCCGCAAGGGGGGCCTGACCCCCTTGCGCCTTTTCGCCGGAATGATCTGGTCGGTGTCGATGTTGGCCCCGAACTTCCAGGCCTTGCCCCGGATGACCTTGGGGAGCGTCACTGTACTTTCCCCGCGTCGCCCGGCTTTGCCAGAATGTGGGGTCTTGGGCGCGGCGTCCGCACCACGAACACGATGACGGCCACGACCGTCGCGACGGCGAGCAGCAGGATCAGCCCGACAGCTGCGACCAGCCGGAGACTCTGCGCGAGGCCGGTGGGAGAGCTCCACTGCGCTGACGCCCCGATGCTGGTCGGCGCGTAGTTGTATGCGCGCCGCGCTTGGGCTAGAGCTTGATCTGTCATGAAATCGTCCGCTGAGCCTTGCACGACGGCGAACAGGTTGTTGCCTTTCAGGAAGATCACAACGGTCCACTTGTAGCCGCTGCTCGAGTCGGTGACCGCAAAGGAGCCCTTGCTCAAATGGGGTTCGACGAAAGACAGGAATCCCGGGTCCTGTCCATACCGGAGCTTGCTGGCGCTCGCCACCGACGATGCGCCTGACGATCTTGTGAAACCCATGACCAGCTCGCCGAGGTATTCGGTTGCCCGCGGCCGGTACCACTGCCTCCCATAGCCGCCGACAAAGCCGTTGCTGTGCAGTGTCCTTACCAGGCTCTGGGCGGTCTGCACGTCCAGGCCGGCCAGCTGGTAGTAGCTCGCGTAAGCCTCGGCGTCGAAAGGACCCTCTAGAGTCCCTGCCGTGCCGACATCGGCCTCGATGAAATTGCGATCGATCGGATCGACAAGCGCGGCGCGCAGCATTGCCGGGCTGGGGCTTGTGGCCGCCAGGGCTGCGATCGGTGTCATGGCCAGCGCGGCGGCGACCAAGACGCAAAGCCGGCGGACGATCACGCGATTCCCGCGGGCATGTGCTTGAGCACCTCGCTCGGGTGCGTGATGACGCCGGTGACCGCGCTCGCCGCGGCGACCGCCGGGTTCGACAGGTAGACCATCGCTTTCGGGTGGCCCATGCGGCCTGGGAAGTTCCTGTTGGTGGTGCTGAGGCAGACCTCTCCTTCCCCAAGGACTCCCATATGGCCGCCCAGGCATGCGCCGCAGGTGGCCGTCGTCCACGCCGCACCCGCCGCGAGAAACGTCCTGATCAGGCCTTCCTTCTCGGCCTGGATCGCGACCTGATGCGACGAGGGCGTGATGATCAGCCGGCAACCGTCCGCGACCTTGTGGCCTTCGAGGACCGCGGCCGCCCGGCGCAGGTCGGTGATGCGCGAATTCGTGCACGAGCCGATGAACACCTGGTCGAGACGCGTGCCGAGGACCTCGGACAGTGGCGCGTAGTTGTCGGGCGACATGGGTTTGGCGACGCCGAGCTCCACCGCGGCCGCGTCGAACTCGAAGACTTTCTCGTACTCGGCATCGGGATCGGAGAAGACCGGCGTGTACGGCCGCTTGGCGCGCCCGTCGAGATATTCCTTGGTGACCTCGTCGAACTCGAGGATCCCATTCTTGGCGCCCGCCTCGATGGCCATGTTGGTGATCGTCAGGCGCGCCTCCATGTCGATGTGCTTGAGCGTCTCGCCCACGTGCTCCATCGCCTTCGACCTCGCGCCGTCGACGCCGATCTTGCCGATGACGTAGAGGATCAGGTCCTTCGCCTCGACCCACTCCTGAAGGCGGTTGTGATAGACGAACTTCAACGTTTCCGGGACCCGGAACCACAGTTCCCCGAGCGCCATCACGCAAGCGAGATCGGTGGAGCCGATGCCGGTGGCGAAGTTGTTGAGCGCGCCGTACGTGCAGCTGTGCGAGTCGGCGCCGACGACCAGCTCCCCCGGGAGCACGAGCCCGTTTTCGGGCAACACCGTGTGGCAGATCCCGCCCTGCCCGACCTCGAAGTACCACTTGACCCCCATCTGGTGGGAGAACTCCCGGGTCAGGCGGCCCAGGGTGGCGCTGGCAGCGTCCTTGGCCGGCTGGAAGTGGTCCTGGGTCACCGCCACGCGGTCGGGGTCCCAGATCTTCTCAGCCCCCATTTGCTCTCGCATGATCTTGCCGGCGGGCGGGATGGTCAGGTCGTGGCCCATGGCGAAGTCGATCTTGGCCAGGATCAGGTCGCCCGGGCGCACGCTCTCGCGGCCGCTGGCGCGAGCCAGGATCTTCTCCGTCATCGTCATGCCCATGTGTCGCTAGTCCTTCAGCCTCTTGACGATTGCGTCGCCTGCTTGCGAGGTCGACAAGTCGCCGCCGATGTCGCGCGTGCACTCACGGGCGCGAATGGCTGATTCGACCGCACCCTCGATCGCGTTTGCCATTTCAGGAACACCCAGGTGTTTCACCATCATAGCCGCGCTCAAAATCGCCCCCACCGGGTTCACCAGGCCCTTGCCGGCGATGTCCGGCGCGGTGCCGTGGACGGGCTCGAAGAGACCGCGGCCGGTGGTCGGATTGATGTTTGCCGAGGGCGCGATCCCCATGCCGCCGACCAGCTCGGCGGTGAGGTCGGAGAGGATGTCGCCGAACAGGTTGCCGGTGACGATGACGTCGAACTGGCCGGGGTCCTTGACCAGCTGCATTGCCGCCGCATCGACGAGAAGATGCCGCGTCTTCACCTCCGGATGAGCGGCCGCGACAGCCTTCCAGCGCTCCTGCCAGAGGCCGCCCGCGAAAACCATCGCGTTGGACTTGTCGACCATGACGACCTCGCGCTTCGCCGTCCCGAAGGCGTGCTCGATGATCCGCGTCACGCCCAGATATGTGTTGACGTCTTCCTGGGTCGCGATCTCGTCTTCGGTGCCCTTCTTGAACCGCCCGCCCATGCCCACATACAGGCCCTCGGTGTTCTCCCGAACGATCAACAGGTCCGTGCGCCGTCGATCCTCTCGACGAAGCGGTGATAGGCGGTCGTCATAGAGCTTGGCGGGGCGAAGGTTGACGTACAGGTCGAGCCCGAAGCGCAGCCGGAGGAGAACGCCGCCCAGGTAGCTCGGATCGGAGACGCGCGGGTCGCCGACCGCGCCGAACAGGATGGAATCTGCGGCGGCGACCTGTTTCCAAATGTCCTCGGGGATCGCGACGCCCGTGCGCAGGTAGGCGTCCGCGTTGACGTCGAACTCCTCGAACTCGAAATCGGCGCCGGCCGCGCGCAGCACCTTGATCGCCTCCGGGACGACCTCCTTGCCCGCTCCGTCGCAGGGCAGTACAGCGATTTTCTTAGGCACGGGCCTCTGAGGTTTCCCGCTCGCGCAGCTTGTAGCGCTGGATCTTGCCGGTCACGGTCTTGGGCAGCTCGGGCACGAACTCGATCAGGTGCGGGTACTGGTAACGCTGCAGGCGCGACTTGCAGTGCTCCTGGAGCTCGGCCACGAGCGCATCGCCGGCCGCCGCCTCGCCTTTGATGATGACGAAGGCCTTGATTTTCGTGAATCCCTCGACCTCGACGCCGACCACCGCGCTCTCGGCCACCAATGGGTGCTCCATCAGCGCCGACTCGATCTCGATCGGCGAGGCCCAGAGCCCGCTCACCTTGATCATGTCGTCAGAGCGACCCTCGTACCAGTAGAAGCCCTCAGCATCGACGCGGTAGCGATCGCCGGTGAAGAACCATTCCCCGAGCACCGACCGCTTGGTCTTCTCGTGCTGGGCCCAATAAAACGCGAGCGCGCTGTCGCCTTTGACGTAGAGGTCTCCCGCCTCCCCCGCCGCTACGGGCTTGCCCTCGTCGTCGAGGATCTTCAGCTCGTAACCGGGGACCGGCTTGCCGCTGGAACCGGGCCGAACGTCGTCGGGCCGGTTGGAACAATAGATGTGAAGCAGCTCGGTCGAGCCGACGCCGTCGAGGATGGTCAGTCCGTAAGCCTCCTGCCAGCGCCGCCACACCTCCGCGGGAAGGGCCTCGGCGGCAGCGACGCAATGGCGAATCGACGAGAGATCTCTGTCCCGCGAGCCTTCGAAGTTGAGGATCGCGTTGTAGAGGGTCGGCGCGGAGAAGAAGAGCGTCGGCCGGCGCTTCTCGATCGTGTCCAGCACCGTGGCAGGAGTGTGCCGGCCCGCGTGAAGGACCGTCGACGCTCCCACCCAATAAGGAAATGTGAGGTTGTTGCCGAAGCCATATGCGTGGAAGAGTCCTGTGGTCGAGAAAGTCGTGTCGCGTTCGGTGATGCCAAGCACCTGCTCGGCGTAGGTGACACACGTGTACGGGATGTCGTGGTGAAGATGCACAACCGCCTTGGGCTTCCCCGTCGAGCCCGAGCTGTAGAGCCAGAAGGCCATGTCGTCGCGGCGCGTCGGGGCTGGATCGACCTCCTCTTCGACCGCAATCTGCCCGGCGCGAAGGAGTTGTGGGGGCGCGGCCGCGCGCTCGACGGCCGCCTTCAGCTTCTCCTCCGTGGCGCCGTCGACGACCACGACGCGGGCGAGCGAGTCCTCGATGTAGTGGTCGTAGTCCTCGGAACGCTGGAGGAGAGGATTGACGGGAACCGGCACCGCTCCAAGCCGCATCGCACCCAGGAACGCGGCCACCCACCCGGGGCTGTCGTAAGCGACGATCAGCACGCGTTCCTCCCGTCTGACGCCAAGCTCGCTGAAAGTCCGGGCCGCCCCGCATGCGAGGCCGAAGAGCTCTTTGTACCTGGTGCCGCCCCCAGCCGAATAAATCGCCACCTTGTCGCCGCGGCCGGCGTTCAGATTGCGGTCGAGGAGGTCGGAGGCGACGTTGTAGCGGTACGGAAGGTCGAGCCCACCCATCTTCACGAGCAGTGTAGTTTCGGTCCGTGGCGGATGACCGGTTGATCCTCGTCTATGACGGTGAGTGCGACTTTTGAATTCGGCTCGTGCGCTGGGTCCAGCGCCACGATCGAGCGGGCCGGATCGATGCGAGGCCTAACCAGGAGGCGGGGCTGATCGAGCGCCTGGGCCTGAGTCGTGACGACGTGGAGAGGGCGGCCTGGGCGGTCGAGCCGGGTGGAAAGAAGTTCGAGGGGGCGGCGGGAGTCAACCGGGCGATGCGGGAGCTGGGGCGGGGCTGGGCGGGGGTGGCGGCACTTTATCGAGTTCCGCCGATCCGGTGGGTGCAGAACGCTTACTACCGAAGGGTCGCCCGGAGGCGTGCCTGGTGGTGACGGACTGGGAAGAGTGCGTTAGAGCGGAGCCCGCAGACTGAGAGAGCGCCTGGTGGTGAGCACCCCTTGTTTTCGCGGAATCGAAATTTACTGCCCACTTCTTCTTGACGCTCCAAACAGATGTTCGTATAATG
>WNFA01004557.1_pt1 | contig 27288 bp, 16 predicted proteins | sample 5400481 | NCBI WGS metagenome assembly WNFA01 (sample SAMN13153340, study PRJNA577476) | soil metagenome | isolation source: 120 cm saprolite under Douglas fir tree site 2 hole 1 replicate 2 | place: USA:California | collected 2015-04-18 | reverse complement strand
AGATCAATCAGCAGATCGCTGCGGCCAACATCCGGATCGACATTGCGACAGCGGAACTTGCAAACCACAGCACGCAAATTCAGAATGCGCAAGACATTCAGGACTTCCTGCACGACAAGTTCACTGATGAGGAACTTTATAGCTGGATGATTACAGAGACCTCGACGGTGTTCTTCCAGTGCTACCAGCTAGCTTACGAGACGGCGAAAAAGGCGGAAAAGGCTTTCCAGTTTGAACGCGGCATCTCGGATTCCAGCTACATTCAATTCGGATACTGGGACAGCCTCAAGAAAGGCTTGCTCTCGGGCGAGCGCCTGTACCTCGATCTGAAGCGCATGGAGACGGCCTATCTCGACCTGAATAGCCGCGAGTACGAAATTACCAAGAACATATCCCTGCTCTTGCTGGATCCTCTGGCCCTTATCGCACTGAAAGAGACAGGCCACTGTCTCGTGAAGCTGCCGGAAGCGTTCTTCGATATGGATTACCCCGGCCACTACATGCGCCGGATTAAGAGTGTCAGCCTGACCATTCCGTGCGTTACCGGCCCTTACACAAGCGTGAACTGCAAGCTGACGCTGCTGCAGAGCAAAATTCGCATCGATAGTATCGCCAGCAGTCGCCAGGACTATGCAAGTGACTCCCACTTCATCACGAATTACGCCGCCACGCAGTCCATCGCTACGAGCAGCGCTCAGAACGATAGCGGCATGTTCGAATTGAACTTCCGGGACGAGCGCTATCTGCCTTTCGAAGGAGCAGGCGTCACCTCGACCTGGCAGATTGATCTGCCTCCGGACAACAACGCCTTCGACTTCGAGACCGTCTCGGACGTGATCATCAACCTGAAATATACGGCTCGCGAAGGTGGGGACGCATTCGGGAAGATCGCGAAACAAGCTACCGTCATGCCTGCCTTACAGTCCAATCTTCTTCGTCTCTTCAGTCTGAGGCACGAATTCCCTACGGAATGGAACAGGTTTCTGAATCCCCCGGATACAGCGCCACAGCAAATCATGCCAATCGCTCTCACAATCGATCGTTTCCCTTACCAGTATCGGGGCAGGAATCTTCAGGTTTCTCAGGTTGAGCTTTTCCTGAAGTTTAAAGACATTCACGACTCTTCAATCTATAACCTAGACTCAACCAACCCTACTCCCTTAGGTGACTACGCCTTCAAAAATACTCCACTAGCGATTTCTGTTGGCCCTACAGCCGGACCTGTGCCCGGCACGCTGAGGAGTGCCACCACTTTGTTGAACGGAACGCCGTTTGCTTCGATTGCGATTCCTCCTGGGACTAAGAGTAACTTAGGACCTTGGCAGCTAGTGGTGAATAATAGTCACATCCAGACGATCGCCCAAAGCTTGTGGAATGTTGTCACGAGCCACCTGAAGCCAGAAGTAATCGATGACATTGTTATGGTCTGCCATTACTCGGCCAATAGTTGATTCCCCGCAAACCAGAAGGCCCATTTTTCAAAAGCGCGTGAGGAGGGAGAAGCACAAGAGGATCCCCGTATAGAGCGCGGCTACCTCCCGACACAAAACGCGAATTCGGAGCTACCTACAGAAGTAAAGCGGCGGGGCGTGCCACCGGTCAGAATGCGCCATCTCAGCAGGAGGCGACTCTTGAAGCTGAGGCCCTGTGCCTCCATCGGTAAGAGCAGCGGATTGGCACTCCGCTCTCGAACTTTCTGCCTGTGCTCGCCCGCAACCGTCCGGACGCGTCCAAATATCGAAGCACGAAAGATTTCATGCACCCGGCTGCGTCACTTCGCGCCCGCACATGCCACCTACCAACTGACACCGCAAATGCCACCTCGAGAATTTATCGGAATTGTCCTCAAGCAGTTGATGCTCACTAAACCTTTTCAATGTAAGATGTTGCAATCACATGGGGCCCGTAGCTCAGCTGGTTAGAGCAGCGGACTCATAATCCGTTGGTCCTAGGTTCAAATCCTAGCGGGCCCACCAAGAGCTACTCGCCGACAATCGAAAACTCGACGTCCCACCTCCGCGCGGCACCTGGTGAGAAGGTTAGGTTCTGCGTTGTCTCTAGGATCAGATGCAAAGGAATCGGCCCGCGGTCCCCACGGCCCAAGGGATCGTCACCAGTGGCAAAAGCAGAAGTTTGCACCTGCCAATCGGAACGAAGGACTCGAACTTCCAGCGTACCTTCCTTGGATATCAACCAATCGCTCCGCGCATTGTTTACCGCGGAAGTTTTGATATGATCAGCGCGAGTCGGCACCGCCATCCACAGACGACGGATCTTCACTTCCTTGGATGCTGTGATGACTTCCGACCGACGAAGACCGTTCTTTGTCAGTGACCAAGTGACTTCCGTCACGAGGCCTGGGTCAAACGTTTCGCCAGCTCTTGCACCCACGACAACCCATCGCTTCCATGCGGCCGTGACACTCTTCCCATCCGAGGGCGGATGAATCTCATCTGCGCCGTCCGTGGCTGCGATTGTCGTTCCATCTTCCAACTCAAGGAATGGGACGAGGCAGGGATAAATATTCTCCACTGGCGCGGCAAAGCCTGGCAGACCGTGTGGAGCGGGCTCGTAATCGGAAGTCGCTGCACGTGGCCCCGTTACGAAGGGCAATGCAAAATGCATTTCTCCTTGGCGAACCACCCATACGCCAAACTTTCGTCCGGAATCGTTGTAGAAATAGACGAAGCGCGCGACATTGCCAAGACTCGGTTGCGAAGAAAAGCTCGTGATATTTTGCTTCGCAAGCACATTCATAAATTCTTTATGGGCGCCGATGACCTTTGCAAGAAATGTGGTGGTTTGTTGCCATTCGCGCTCCCTGGTGATGTAACTGTAGTCGCCTCGGCCAAACGCAAAAACAGAGAGAAGATGAGTTTCGCCCTTGAAATCACTGCGCAGCCAGCGCCACGCAGCATAATACGCCGAGGCAATTTGCGGGAGCGGCGCAGGGCGGAACTCTGGATATCTGCCGAGGAATGCGGCGATTTCCATGGTATCCATATAGCTGATAGCCCCGAGGCTGCGTCCCCAGGAATAACCGTAGCCGTCCGGCGACAGCAAATCCCACCACAGTTTCATCTGTTCTTTCAGCGATGGCGCGACGGCCTTCATGAGGTCCTCTCGCCCTGCGAGTTCCGCGGCATCATAGAGAGCTCTGGCGTACTCGTTGGAATATCGATCGTAACGACCGGTCGGCAGCGCATCGTCAGCAAAGAGTGCTCCGCCGGTGAATTGTGATGCCGCCCGATTCAGCAGGTCATCCAGGGAGGCGCGATCCTTGTTGATGCCGAGTTCGTAGTCAATCGCCGCAATCCGTGCCGCGACACCAAAATAATTTTCGGGGAGATGGATTAGCTTGTGATTCTTTGAATCATAAAACCGGCCGGGGTCAAGCAATGCGAGATACGTTTCCCTCTTTTCGGAAGACAACCCCTGCCACAATGCATTACGTTTCAGGTCTGTCCCAAAACTTTCGAGAGCCATCGCTGCATAAAGTTGGGCCCAGGTTTTTCCTCCGTGCGCTAATTCGATTTGAGCCATTTTTCCAATCATTTGCGGAACGTCATGGCCCGCAATCGTCTTCGTTTCCATGAACTCCGAATACGCGCCGAGGGTTCGCATGAACGTCCCCCAGGAAAATTCTCCGGCCGTCAGTGCGCCTACAACGCGGTCCGGAGGAGGGTCGAGAGTCTTGATATCGGAAACGTGGGCGGTCACCTCCCTCTGGAGAAAATCCCGGATTTGTTGATCGAGTTCCGAAGTCTGGATTTGCGACGCGTCAGGCGGCGTTTGTGCAAGCGAATCGCAACTTACACAAAGAAGACCGGCGAGAATTGATCCGAGCATTTTTACTGCAAGGGATATTCTTTTTTGCATGATATAGTCGATGAACTGCTCGTAAACGAATTCGCCCCTTTCCCGACGGCAATGCGTTAAGCAACCTCCACAACAAGAACGTCTCAACGGACGTAGTCTTCCCTGCACGGCGTGAAGACATCGATTACAAGAGAGTCTTCGATTGCGGATGCACCGTGTTCCACGCCGCCGCGCACCACGAAGGTGTCACCCGTTCGAATGTCGACCGTTTTTCCTTGGCAAGTAATCTTGAGGTGCCCGTGCACGACATACACGATTTGCTCGTGCGGGTGGCTATGCACCGTTCCCACCCAGCCTTTCACCATTTCATGTTCCGCAAGAAACAGTTTGTCGTTGTAGGCAAGCACGCGGCGCTTCAGACCGCTTTCCGGCGCTGACTCCTTGGCATTTTCGTGAGTTACCACCACGAAGTCAGGAAAAGTTTCTGTTTGCGCGTTCATTTGCGTTCTCCAATTCACTCAAACTGCTCAAACCAGCAGCGGGAGCACTCTTTCGTCCGATCCCAGCCCACACGATTTCGTTAGCGTGCCAACCAGCCTCCGTCCACGGCAAGAACGTGTCCGTGGACATAGTCGCTGGCGGATGAACATAGGAATACCGCGGCACCTGCGATGTCCTGGGGCTCACCCCATCTAGCCGCAGGGATCCTCTCCAGAATTTGGCGGCTACGAACAGGATCGTTGCGCAGCGCCGTTGTGTTGTCCGTGGCCATATATCCCGGCGCAATCGCGTTCACGTTGATCCCTTTGGAAGCCCATTCGTTCGCAAGCGCTTTCGTCAACTGCGCGACACCACCCTTGGCTGCAGCATAGGCGGGCACCAGAATTCCTCCTTGAAAGGAAAGCAGGGAGGCGATGTTCAGGATTTTGCCGCCACTCCCCCTCTGAAGCATGTGCCGCCCGGCAAGTTGTGACAGGTGGAACACCGCCGTCAAGTTCACGGCCATCAGTTCATCCCAAAATTGCGCGGGATATTCCGAGGCAGGAGCCCTTCGAATCACTCCCGCGTTGTTCACAAGAATGTCGATGGAGCCAAACTCGGCGATGGTTTTCTCGATAAGACCGGGGCACACTTTCGGATCCGCCAAATCTCCGGAAAAGTAGAAAGTCTTGCGGCCCGCTGCTCGAATTTCGCTGCACGAAGGACCGGGGTTCGGATCCCGCCCGTGGCAACCCACATTTGCGCCGGCCTTTGCCAGAGCTACAGCGATTGCAGCGCCGAGTCCTCGGTGCGAGCCCGTCACGAGGGCATTCTTGCCGTTCAACTGGAAGGCTTCGAGGCTCATCGATTCACTCTTGCCGATTCGCTAGGGAATGAAAATCGCTTACTTGCGGCCCACTTCCAGTCCAGACCCGCCCTGTTGAAAGGCATCAACACCGCATCGCCGTCGCGCACCGCGGTGATCAATTCGGGATACTCCGTGTCGTTGTAAACCAGCTGAATTCCATATGCCGGCTCCGGCATGTCGAAGTACACATAAATTTCTTCCAGCATTTTCGCATGCTCATGCGGTGGCCAGCTCGTCCAATTGCCCGGATCGGAGTGCGTAAACCCGGCCACGAGACGTCCCGCTTCGACATTCTTTGCTATCAGCATGTTCAATTCGCGGGATGAACCGGGGCCACCCGTCACGAACTTGAGACCGAGATCTTTCTCGACGTCAGCATACCGTACCATTTTCAATGGGTACCTCCCTTTGACGTCCGCAGAGAATTCAGCGAGGTCCACGGAATTACTCGTTGATATTTCAATCGATGAATCGCGTGGAACATAAACCGCGTCGAATTTCCCGATTTCAAATTCCTTCCCTGCCGCCTTCACAACGGCCTTCCCAGACAGACATATCAGCCCAGTTTCACGGTCTCCATTGGAAAACGATACGGAGGGTTTCGATGAATTCAGAATGACGCGGCCATAAGCAAGGTGCCGCATGGTACTGTTCTCCGGCGTCACAGAGACGTGACGCCCGGTGTGCCCATTCGTCTTTCGAAAGATCATTTTTTCGAAGACGACCTGTGTTTGCGTACTCATGAAGTACTCCTTTGTAGCGTTCCTTCCAGCGGCCTGTGAGAACGAAAGAGACTTGATCCGTTCACGTCGTTTTTCGCTGGCCGTAAACAATATGGGACTACTGTTGCGTCCGAGGGCCCTCCAACTGCACGAGCGCGATTCCATGCTAACCAAGCAAAACCCAAACCGCGGACACAATTAGCACTGAAACAGTCAGAGTGTGGCCGCCACCATGAGTGAGCGTCCGGAACGGAAATCTGATTTCCGCTCCGGACCACTTCGCTTCGCTCAGAAGTTGAACTTTAATCCAAATTGAACGTTTCGCGGGTTGCTGGCGCTTCCAAAGCTTCCGAAGTTGGTGGAGCCAACCGTCAAGGACGCGTTGCCCAGGCTGCCCAGCGAATAGTTCGCTCGGTTGAAAATATTGAAGAAGTCCGACTCGAACATCAGGCCCATGCTTTCTCTGGGCAATTTGAAGTATTTACGTAACGACAAATCCGTCACGAAAACGTAGGGGCCGGTAAAGCTGCCCACGCTGTCTGTCCCCGGGCTTGTGCGAGACGGGGCCACAAAGGCAAGCGGATTAAAGAATTGACCGGGAGCAGTTGGAGCGAGCGATACTCCTGGAACCCTATCCGCGCGCCGCCCACCCACATTTACGCTGCCAACCAGTTTCCCGTTCACGATTGTGCCACCAAGCGCGGAAGTCGCCAGAATCGTTATGGGTGGTCCAGACTGAACGCGGGTTATGCCGCTTATTTGCCAGCCGCCAAGCGCCGTGCCGACGAACCCGCCCCGATGCCGGAACAGCGGAGAGTCGTAGAAATAAGTTGTGGCGAAGATGTGCCTGCGGTCAAAATCCGCTACGCCGTAGTTGTAGCTTCGATCGCGCCAATTATCGGGATTTGCGGTCAGAGAACTGGAGTCAGCCAGCGTTTTCGACCACGTGTAACTGACCGTGGCCAGGAAGTCGCCCTTCCGCTTCGTTGCGTAAACCTGGAACGCGTTGTAGTTGGCCGTACTGTCGCTCAGATACGTCCGAATCGAGGAGGAGGACTCCCCACGGCATCTCTCGCTGCACGCCCAGGCTGTAGTTGGTCGTTCGCGCAAGCGTCAAATTAGGATCAATAGCGGTGACCCCCAAGAGAGAGGCGGCGCCTGCCGAACCGCCGGAAGGGTTGGATAGGTTTCCGTTCTGGAATGTTGAGGATTGGATAAAAGGAGGGATGTTGAGCTGCGAGAAAATAATGTTGCCTTCGGGTTTGTCGTAGAAAAGACCGATGCCGCCGCGAATAGCAGTCCGATCGTCCTTAAATGGTGAGTAAGAAAAACCGAAGCGCGGCGCGAACAGGTGCTCCACGTTATAGAAACCGCGCGGCGCACCTGCCGGCACGGCAAGGACTGAAGGGCTGTTTCCGTTAGGCACGCGGCCCAACTGGTCCCCTGGTACGCCATTGCCTGCGCGCACCAATCCATTCAGGCGATTGCCGCCTTTGGTCGTATCGATGGCGCTGCCGTCCACCGTAAGCGTGACGGCCTGCGCCGGATCGAACTTGCTGGGATCAAAGCTCACGATATTGTTCGCCTGTGTGTAGGTCGGCTCATCATGCTGATACCTTAAGCCAAACTCGAGGCTGAACCGGCGCGTGACTTTCCAGGAATCGTAGACATACGCTTCGACGTCCGTGAACCGGAAGTGCCCAATGGGGTCATCCGATGCCTCGGTGTACGATTGAAAATTTCCAAGCAGGGCGTCTGCAAAACCCGTGCCCGTCGTGTTCGCCGCGCTGGTGTTGAAGGCAACTTGGCCGTTATATCTGGACCGGCCGTTCTGATCCTTGCGGTTGCGGGCCACCAAGACTCCCGCCTTGAACGTATGAGACCCTTTCTGCCAAGTGATGTCGTCCGCCGGCGCGATATCTACCGTTGGCGATAGCAGCGAGAAGTCGGGCCCTTGCGTACCCGAGATGCTGGGCATGACCCCTCCTCCGGCCGCAACGCTGATATCCGGAATTCCGTCGGGAAATCGTCCCCCGGGAAACAGTTGCGGGAAAGCGAAGCCGTAGGTGGCCCGTTGCCAGTTGACACCCGCTGGAGGTATGCGCTGGCCGTTCCAGGAGGCGTTAATCTTCGCTTGGTTCACGATATGAGAAGTGATAAGCCACACTTCCCCCAATTGAATGCCATACCCAGGACGCAACCGGTGCGTAGGAGTCGTCGGTAGAACCCCAGCGTCGACAAAGGTCCCGAAACCATCAACGAGATCAAAGTTATCGTGCAAGTAGCGGCCGTAAAGATCGTGCTTACGGCTGAGGTGATAGTCGAGACGCACGACGTCCTGTCTCCAGTTAAACGGGTTGTTGGGCTGGAAGGTCGCGGTGAGCGCAATCGGAATCGTGGCACCTTTAGGAATAAACGGGGAGACCCCGCTGGCCAGTGCCGTCATCGTGCTGTAGATCTTGGCAATCGCTTTGCCGTCCGTGGTAAGAGGCGTGTTCGGATCGAGATCGAGGCGATTGCCTTGAATCAAGGTCGCACTTCCCGGCTCGTGGAGCTGTATTGGAGTTGGCAATGCGAGTAACGCGCTGAAGTCGCCACTTAGCTCTGCTACCGTGGGAACCGTTCTTGTTTGCGGCGTTGCCGTAAGGCGAATCCTCTTCCATTCCTCACCAGCGAAGAAAAACAGCTTGCCGCGTTTGATCGGCCCGCCAAAATCCCAGCCGAAGTCGTTGAACCGCAAGGGCGTTTTCAGCGCGCCGGGGGCAGGGTTTCTTGCATCGAGTTTTTCGTTGCGGATGTATTCAAAGACAGCACCGTGGTAACTGTCACCCCCGCTCCGCGTCACCACGTTAATCGAGGCGCCGGAGTTGCGCCCATATTCCGCCGAAAAGTTTGACGACTTAATGGCGACTTCGCGAATGAAATCGATACCGACGTTGTTGACTTGGCTGCCGTTCGAGCCCGAATCCATGTTAAAGCCGCCGTCAACGGACAAAGCGTTCGAATCGGGACGGTTGCCGTTGACCGACTGATTGTTGATGGCCAAGCTGGTGGTCAAACTAAGTTGGTCATCGACAGTGAGGGCAGTACCGGGGGTGAGAGAAAGCAGTTGCATGTAGTTCCGCGCGTTCAACGCGACCGTTTTCACTTGGTTCGAGTCGATGACGCGCGCCAGTTCGCCGGACGTGGTATTGATCGTCTCAGCTGTCGCCGCCACTTCCACTTGTTGCGACACAGAACCAACGGCTAGGCCTACGTCTACGGTCAGGCGAGCGCCTGCCACCAGGTCGTTTCCCGTCTTTTTGATAATTTTGAAGCCGGATTGCTCGGCAATCACACTGTACACGCCCACAGGCAGATCGCTCGCCACGTAGTACCCGTTGGAATCCGTGGTCGTTTGTCTTTCGAGTTTTGTCTCTTCATTGACGATGGTGATCCTCACGCCCGCGACCGCACCACCTTGCGCATCCGTGACGGTTCCAGAGATACGCCCGAAGATGCTCTGCGCCGCTGCCGTGTCGATAATCCAATTCGTCAACACAGCCGCTAACACAAAAGCAGCCGTCTTTAATACAAACCTGGAAAATTTACTGCCTTGGACAACTTGATTTGATTTGGACAATTTCGTTCTCACAACAACACCCCCTTCGAAAAAATAGACACCCCGTCCTTCTGCGATTCCTCCTGGCTGGCCTCCATTTTTCTGCCCACCCCGTTTCAGCTTGGCCGCCAGAAGAAAATCTCGGAACGTCTCTGACTCGAACGTCGCGCGTACTGCATTGCGAGACGGCATCTCACCCGCTCACCGGGTCTGAAAAAAGCCCGGCTTCGCCGGGCGCGGTTGGCAAATCAACCTATCCTGCAGCCCTGCGCACCACTTCGAGCGGCGCAGCCTTATACCCCAACCCCGCAGACAGCTCATTCGCAGCCTGCATCACTCCCTCACCGATCTTCGGAATTCGTTCCTTGGTCATCCGAAACGCCGGCCCCGAAACACTCATGGCCGCAAACAGTTTTCCCAAATGGCCGCGCACGGCCGCACTGACGCATCGAAGCCCTTCCTCCTTCTCTTCATCGTCGATGGCGTAACCTCGGGAGCGGACTGCCTTCAACTCGGCTTTCAATTTCGCTACCGAGGTAATTGTGTTCTTGGTGACCGGTTCCAGACCCCACCGGCGGACGATGCCATTCACTTCAGCGTCTGGCAGCTCCGCCAGCATTGCTTTGCCGACAGCCGTGCAATACGCCGGTGCGCGACTCCCGACTGTGCACGCTGTGCGGACGCTGCTTTGTGACTCAACCTTTTCCACGTAAAAGACTTGACCGTCATCAAGAATGCAAAAAAACACCGTCTCCCCGAATTCGCGTTGCAAACGATCGAGATAGGGCCGCGCGCGTCCGCGCAGGTCCAAGGCAGCTAAAGCTTTGGAACCAAATTCGAAGAGTCTAAGCCCCAAACGATACCGGCCGGTGTCGAGATTTTTGTCGACGAGCCCGTGCTGCTCGAGCACCATGGCGAGCCGATGGACAGTGCTCTTGTGGAGTTTCATCTCCTTGCAGAGATCCACCAAGCTGCATTCTCCTTCACGATTCGCCAGGATCTCCAATGCCGCCAAAGCGCGATCGAGTACCTGTACGCGATAGGGAGAGCGGCGTGCGGTAGACCGTGACATGCGTGCCATATTATGAGATGGCGTCTCATTGTCAAGCAAAAAATGAATGCTCTCAATCGAGGAAACAGTGAAGATTCCTTCCGGGCCGGAAGAGCGACAGAGCCCAATGAGGGGTGCAGAGTAATCCAAGCCATTGAAACGGAACACACGCGGACAAAAGGAGGCGTCCGAGGGGCCTTGCAGGACGTGAGCGTTTGCGGTTCTGCCCCCTCCGACATCAGAGGCGAAGCGGATCCGCAGGCATTTTGAAGCTCTTTCAATGAAACTCGTAGAGAATCTCGGTCTGGTGACGCTGCGAAGAACGGACTGTGGATAGGGCTTTGTACGCTGCTCCCAAGAGCGGAGCATCTTCATTGAGAATTACGGAGATCGGAATATGGGAGAGGACAGGGCTCAGTCGGCCCTTGTCGGCGAACGACCGGCACAGAGTGCTCTGCTGCAGCTTGGGAAGAATCTTGAGCACAATGCCGCCTGCAAAGTACACCCCGCCGTAGGCGAGGACGCGCAGAGCCAGGTTGCCGGCCTCTGCGCCGAAGGCGTCGATCCACCAATCGAGCACTTCCACACAAACAGGACAAGTGCCCGCGAGCGCATTCTGCGTGATCTCGCTGGCACAAGCACCTACCGGTTCCTGAAAGGACGTATGACCCATTCCGGGGTTTAAATATTCGTGCAGTGTCCTGAAACCACGTCCGGAGAATATTTCTTCACAAGAAACCCGCGGCAGCCGCTGCTTCAAGAACTGTAGCAATCCGATCTCCCGCTCCGTGCGCGGGGCGAAATCGGCTGCGCCACCCTCAGAGGAAGAAACGCGGTGTTGGCGGCCGTCCCAAAAGATCATAGCCTGACCCAGTCCCGTCCCCGCAGCGATCAGCGCCTGGTTACCGTTAAATTGCGCGGTGCCTTGGTTCAAAACCAGGAAATCCTCCGGCTTCAAGTGGCGTAAGCCGTCGGCGGTGGCAGCAAGATCATTCATCAAAACGAGTTGGTCCGGCCCAAGACTCAGTTTGCTGCGCAGCGCTGATGCCGCAAAATCAGCCGTACGATACCGGCGCTCAAAAAGAAGTTGAAGCGAAGATCCATTCTCTTCGAATAATGCGATATTGCATTTGGTGCCGCCAATGTCGCCAGCAAGAATCATCCCGCACCTTGCAGTAACGCCAAAGAATCCAGAAAACGCTGAAGCACCCGGCCCTCAACAGTTTGGCTTATAACATTAGAATCGCACGAGAGGTTAACACATACCGGGTTGCTCAGCTCTACTTGAAATATTCTCCGCTCACCGAAAACGACGAATCACGAGATTGTGCCTGTCCGAGCGATAGAAACCAAGCACATAGAGGATTGCCTTACCGCTGGTGGAAAAGATGACCTGCCGAATACGCAAGAGGGATTCCCGTCGCGGGATACCGAGAAGATCCGCAGTTCGCGGATCAGCCGCCGTGGCGTCGACCTCTTCATCGGCGTATCCGATTTCTACATGGTAGTCGCGTTCCAGGACTCCGAAGAGCGATTCTTGATCCAGCGGAGCCGTGAGTAGTCCGGAAAATTGCGCTGCGGAAAGATAGCAGGTCTCGAGGGCAAAGGGCTCTCCCGCAGCATGTCTAAGGCGTTCCAGCTTGAGGACGCTACTCTTCGGGGAAAGAGAAAGGCGGGCGTTGGCTTCCTGCTCGTTGTCAATGATCTTGACAAATAGCACCTTGGAGCCCGCAGTCATGTTGCGGCTGGCCATTTGTTCCGTATAGCTCATCAACTTGTTGAAGTGAATCTTCGGCGCAGAGACAAACGTGCCGATCCCCCGGCGGCGCTCCACGACACCTTCACGCTCGAGGGAAGCCAGCGCGTGGCGGGCGGTCATGAGACTGACCTTGTGGAGTTTGGCTAAGTCACGTTCGGAAGGGACTGCCTCTCCTGTGCGCAGATCTCCTGCTTCGATACGTTTTCGGATGCTGCCTTGAATTCTTTGGTAGGCAGGCAATCCAATAGTTCGATTAGTGGAAGCCATTGACGCTCCGTAAATTCATCGGCAAGCTGCCACCGAGTGGCACACACCCTCCGCCCCTGAAATATGAAAAATGGGAGTCTTTACGACTTCCAGGTTCGCGGATTCCTATCCGGCCAGCCTGTCGATCTCTGTACTCCCTGGCGCAAACGCTTACAGCGGCATTTTTGCGCGAAATGGTTCTGCAATCCGGTCGTCGACCGGAGGATCGCGCACGGTGATATAGAGCGCCCGTCATTCCTGCTATATGGCACTAGCCTTCCCGGCTCCCGACCGCCTTCTCATGAATCTTATAAAACAAAAGTTTTTGCTTGACAAGCAAAAACTAGTGCTATATAGCTATGGTCCATTCGGCCATATAGCAGGTCGGGGTGCTTGTAGCCGCTAAAAGATTTCATTGAGAGGAAAGACTGCTGGATCTCCCGCGGTCTCGAATCGGAGGCTTAGCCATGAAAAAACTGCAGACTCTGGGGCTGGGGCTTTTCTTGATGACGCTCGTTGCGCTGCTCTGTAGCGCTAACGCGGCGTGGAGCCAGGATGTGACAGCGACGATCACCGGCACTATTACTGATTCCAGCGGCGCGCCGCTCGCGGGTGCCACCGTGACTGCTAAAGATGCGGACCGCGGCACCGTCTGGTCGGCCACCACCAACGAATCCGGCATTTACAATATCTTGAGAATTCCCGTTGGGTCCTACAGCCTCAAAGTCGAGGCCAAGGGATTCCAGACCGCTCTCTATCCGGCGTTCACGCTGGTGCTCAACCAGACGGCACGTGTTGACGTGCAGATGAAGGTGGGTGCGGTCGCGGAGACCGTCGAGGTCACCGGAGAAACCCCGCTCCTGCAGACTCAAAGCACGGAGGTCAGCACGCTTGTAGATGCTGTTACGGTTACGTCCTTGCCTTTGGCCGCGCGCAACTATATCCAATTGACCTTGCTCTCGCCCGGCGCGACGAACGTCAACCCGTCTTCGATGCAGTTTCCGCAAAATATGATCAATTCTGGCCGGCCGTATATTAACGGCAATCGCGAGCAAGCTAATTCCTTTCTTCTCGACGGCCAAATCAACAACGAGAGCAAGAACAACGAGACTGCTTACAATCCCAGCGTCGATGCGATCCAGGAATTCAACTTGATTACGCAAAACGCTTCCGCCGAGTTCGGCAACTATCAGGGAGGGGTCGTAAGCGCCTCCATCAAATCGGGTACCAATACCTTCCACGGCGATGTGTTCGAGTTCTTCCGCAACGATAAGCTTAATAGCAACAATGCTTCCGATTCGTGGACGCAGGGGCTGCCGCAATTCAAAGGTGCTCTGGGTCATACCGCGGATGGCTCTATTGCTAAGGCGGAGTTGCGCTACAACATGTTTGGCGGCACGATCGGCGGCCCGATCAAGAAAGACAAATTGTTCTTTTTTGCGGACTACCAAGGTCAGCGTCTGGTGAACGCTGGCTCAACTGCTTCCCAGCTTTTGACCACCAGCGAGCGAGCCGGCGACTTCGGACAGCTCTGCACCCAGGCGGGTGGAGCGTTTAACGGGGCAGGGACATGTACGGGGGGTACCGGAACCGTGCAACTCAAGAATCCGAACAACGGCAATCCGATTCCAAACAACAATCTGGTGGCGGCAGGCTTCACGGTCAGCACTGTCGCCAAAAATTTGTTCAACTCGAGCTTCTACCCCAAGGCGCAGATCGACCTCGGCAACCAAAATAATTACTTCTATAATAGCGGCAACAATCTGAACAACGATCAGGGCGACCTTAAGATTGACTATGTTCTTTCGCAGAAAGACCACATCTTCGGACGCTATTCCAAGATGGACTTGCGCAATCCGGCCTTTACGGGCCTCCCTGTCGCCGCTGCCGGTTCCGGGGCCAACATCGATGACCCTGTGCGTAACGCGGTCCTCAGTTGGACGCACAGCTTCGGCACCAATCTGTTGAATGAGGTGCGTGTTGGTTTCGGCGCTGTGCACTTCGACCAGGCTGGTACTTCCAGCGACGTGCTCGGGGCCGCCAGTCAAGCGCTCGGCATCGCCGGTGGAAACGATACCGCTGCAAAGGGATTACTAAACATTTCGATCTCAGGTACCAATGGATCTGCCTCTTTAGGAAACGGCGGAGCCATCCAGATCTTCCACACCACCGAAGGGCAATTGGAGGATAACCTCAACATTACGCATGGCCGCCATGCGATCCGAACTGGTTTTCAGTACTGGCGGGAACGGCAGGACTACGATTACGGCGGAAATAATGGCACGCTGGGAACGCTTAGCATCGCCACGTTGACTGGTTCGGGAATAGCGGATTTCTGGCTGGGTGATGTTGGCGGCGGCTTTAAAGACGGTGCAACCAACACTCTCTTTGGACTTCGTGGCAACATCTTCGGTGCCTATGTTCAAGATGACTGGCGAATCACTCCGACTCTCACGCTGAACCTCGGCGTGCGCTTCGAAGATCACACACCGTTTTATGAAATCAAAGACCGCGAGGTCAACTTCAATCTTTCCACTGGCGCGATTGAGCTACCGGGCCAGAACGGTAACAATCGAGCGCTGTACAACAATTATCTTGGCAGAGGCGATTTCTTGCCTCGAGTTGGTTTTGCGTGGTCACCCGCAGCACTGGGGGGCAAAACCGTGATTCGTGGCGGCTACGCCATGTCTGAATATATGGAAGGTAGCGGCGCCAACGAGGCACTCACCCAGAACCCGCCGTTCTTTGGCGCGACCCGGAGTGCTGTCGCCGGTGTCGGTGCCATAGCCCAAGGATTTGGGCCTTCCGTTGCGCCCTGTCCTGCACCTGACTTTGCTTGCTACGCAGGGAAGAGAATCCGGGTGACGGATCCGAACTTCCGGCCTGCCCTTACACAGCAATGGAACCTTACGATTCAACACCAGTTCAGTAACAGCCTGACCGTGCAGGTCGGCTACGTCGGTCAGCATGGGACACACCTGCTGAACTTCTTTGACGCCACACAGTTGGAAGGTCTGAACTCTGCTGGCACGATCGCGAAACCCGGACAACTGATCGTCTCTAGGGTTGCGGGTCCATTTCTTGGTGGCGGGGCAGCCGGGTCGTTGTACCGCGCAGATAATTCATCGCTGGGAGGTGCCAGTAACATTGCTGGGACAAACACTTCCAACGCAAACCAGCGCTATGACGCTCTCCAGGCTGTGCTCCAGAAGCGCATGTCGAATGGGCTACAAGCCCAGGTGGCGTATACCTATTCCAAGTGCATGAGCAATTCCCCCGGCTACTTTGGTACTGGCTGGGGCAGCACACAAGCTATGAGCTCAGGTGGACAGCCAGGTTGGCAGAACTCGTATGATGGGCGTTCTGATTGGGGACCGTGCTACTTTGACCAGAAGCACATCCTTTCCAGCTATGTCACCTATCAGCTTCCGGTGGGCCGCGGTAAGCAGTTTGGCAAAGACATGAATTCCGCCCTTAATGCGGTTGTTGGCAACTGGGAGATCGGCGGAATCATCACCCTGCATACAGGGAACGCGCTGACCCTGAATGAATTTGGGGGCTGGGGCGCTTTCAACGGGGATCCTTCCAACACAAATGGAATCGGTAACTACTTCCTGAGCGCACGGCCGAACTGCAGCGGCCCCCTGCGCACCGTCGACAGATTTGTACCCGCGAATCCTTTAACCAACACGCCGGCATACATCCGATGGTTTGACACCAGCGTTGTCTCACATCCCGTGAACTCCTTTGGGACATGTTCCGTCGGCAACGGACGCGGTCCTGGACTGGCACAGGTTGACATGAGTCTGCACAAGGGTTTCACTCTTGGTGAACAGCGGAGGTTGGAATTCCGCGCCGAGTTCATTAACTTGTTTAACCGGGCCATCTATAATTTCTCCGGAGGTCCGGCAGGGGGCTCGTTCGATCCCGGATCCCCGGTGGTTGGAACCGACCCGAATAACCCTAGCCTTGGTACGAGTAACCCGAACTTCGGGAATGTCACCGGTTCACAAGGAGCCCGGAATATCCAATTGGCCTTGAAGTTCTTCTTCTAGGTTTACGCATCAAGACCCTATGGAAATGGCAGGCGCCTCGGCGCCTGCCATTTATTTTGATGTGCCGATTAAGGCTGCGACTCTCGGTTTCGAACTTTGAACCACGGTGTTTAGGCTTATAATTGATGACGTCATGCGCGAAATCCTAGTTTCTTTTTTCATTCTGTTTTTCCTGCTTTCGCGCGCCACAGATTCTTCCGCTCAAGTGTCAAAGCCGAGTTCGGCGCCTGGCGGGCAAGTACCGGCCGAACGGGCTGTAAGTCTTGCGGAGAGTGGCCATTGCGCCGAGGCGATACCGCTATTGAAGAAGTCCATCCGCCAGATTGCGGACAAGGACCTGAGGAAAAGGATAGGACTCGACGGCGTGCACTGCGCCATGACGCACAACGCACCTTATGAATCTCTCGCCTTTGTAGAAGTGCTCGTGCGCGAATTCCCGCGCGATCCCGAAGTACTCTACGTGGTTACCCATGCCTTTTCGGATCTGTCCCTCCTTAGTTCTCAGGACTTGATGCGCGAAGCGCCTTTTTCTTTTCAGGTTCACGAACTCAACGCCGAGGCGCTCGAAGTGCAAGGGAAATGGGACGAGGCGGCCGCCGAGTATCGAAGAATCCTGGAAATCAATCCATTTTTGCCCGGCATCCATGCCCGTCTGGGCCGCGCGCTGATTTCAAGACCTCAGCCTACCCCTGAGGTCATTGAACAGGCAAAGAAGCAGTTTGAGGAGGAACTTGAAATCGATCCGAAGAACGCGAGTGCCGAATACGTCCTGGGAGAATTGGCGAAAGGTGCGAACGATCTTTCGGCGGCGATTCATCATTACTCTCGCGCGACGAAACTGGACACGACTTTCGCTGAGGCATATTTGGGGCTTGGCACGGTGTTAGTCACGACCAAGCGCTTTGCAGAAGCAATTCCACCCCTTGAGAGCTACGAAAAACTTGCACCGGACAGCCCGTCTGGTCATTTCCAGTTAGCACTGGCCTACACCGGAGTGGGACGCAAGGAAGACGCCAACCGGGAAGCAGCTCTCCAGAGGCAGACGGCCGCTAACCTTGAACAGGTAAGGAGGAGAGCAGCCGACGCTCTTCTGAAGCAGCAGTCCTCAGGGCAGGGAGAGCAAAAGCCGGAGCCCCCGAAATAAAGGCGATGGAAAGGCGACGGCTACAAAATGACAATTTACAAGTGCAGAAAATGCAAGTGGAAAATGCAGCTCAGCTGAGACCGTTCAGGTGCGCGCAGTGGTGCCCTTGGTTGGGCGCCATGTTTTTCTTATCAACGGTCTTGCTAGTGCTCCTACTCGTACTCGTTTTGCCGCGCTGGATTCCAAGTCTGCAAGCAGAGGGCTCGCGGTCAGCCTCGATACAATTTACCAATGCTACCGCGGCGGCTGGCATCAAATTCGTCCACTACAGGGGCAACAACGGCATCGCAATTATCCGAGAAGTATTCGGCCCTGGCGTCTGCGTAGCGGATTTCGACGGCGACGGCTTCCAGGACATATACTTCGTGAACGGCCGGGATCTCTACGACAGAGGCATTTCCGTACGCAACGCACTCTACCGGAACAAGGGGGACGGCACGTTTACCGATGTTACCGAAAAGGCCGGTGTTCCCGGCACGGGCTATGGTCTTGGCTGCGTCTGGGGAGATTACGACAACGACGGTTTTCCCGATCTGTACGTGACCCAGTACGGCCGCAACGTCCTGTACCATAACAACGGCAACGGGACGTTCACCGACGTTACGGACAAGGCCGGAGTGGCAGGCACGCAATCCGGCACGCTCTTTCATAGCGGCGCCACATTCTTTGATTACGATCGTGATGGTCGCCTTGATCTATATGTGGGCGGGTACGTTGCCTTGGGTCCGGACAGCCCGCGCTATTGTGACTTCTTAGAAGTGCGCACGAATTGTCCACCCAGCGTTTACAAGGGTACTGCTGACATTCTCTATCACAACAATGGCGACGGAACCTTCACCGACGTAACGTCGGTAGCAGGGATCTACCAGCCGGAAGGCAAGAATCTCTCGGTGGGAGCCGCCGACTACGATAACGACGGCTGGCCTGACCTGTTCGTGGCCAACGACGGACTGAATGCCTATCTCTACCATAATGACCACAATGGGACGTTCAACGAAATTGGACTCCTCAGCGGTATGGCTCTCACTGCGCGCGGCAACACCATGGCTGCTATGTGCATCTCTTTTGGCGACTACGATAACGATGGCTGGCTCGACCTGTATATCTCCGATTTCCAGAAAGCGTCTGACCATATCTGGCACAACGACGGAAACGGCGGCTTTGAAGAAGTTAGCGATAAGGTAGGCATTACCGGTCCCACAAAGGATGTCCTCAGTTTCGGTGGAGGCTTCTTCGACTACGACAACGACGGTTGGCTCGACCTCTTTATCGCGAACGGGCACGTTTACCCGGAAGTCGAGCAAGCTTCGCCCGGTACCCACTTCAAGCAAATCAACTCTTTGTTTCACAACGAAGGCAATGGGAAGTTTGTGGAAACGACGAAGGTCGCAGGCAACGGATTCGAAGTGCCGTACGTCGGACGAGGCGTCGCGTTCGCCGATTTCGACAATGACGGTTTCATGGATTTAGTCGTGGGCAACAATGGAGACCCGCCGCTGTTCCTGCACAACAGCGGCGCCAACGGCAATCACTTCCTTAACTTCAAACTGGTGGGTACGAAGAGCAATCGGGACGCCATGGGAGCTCGAATCCGAGTGGTGGCTGGCGGCCTATCACAAATCCGCGAGATTGCGGGCGGTGAAAGCTATCTTTCGCAGAGCGATCTGCGCGCAAATTTCGGCCTCGGCAAAGCGGCCCTTGCCGAGGTCGTCGAGGTCAAGTGGCCCAGTGGCCAAAAGCAAGTCTTTCACCACGTTGAAGCCGGCAAGTTCTATCTGATCGAAGAAGGCCGGGACCAGTTGGATCTCCAGAGGTTTGCTCGCCAAGGTCTCCGCGACCCTTCCCACCCCTGAACTGAGATGAGAACTATCCATACACCAAGAATAATACAGGCATTTATGTCCGAGCCGACGGGTGCCCTGCGCCGCCGAGATTTCCTTCGCGCGCTCATGAGCTCTGCGGTCGCTGCCGCGTTCCCATCGCTCGTTCGCGCTGTCGATAAGCAGAACTCCACCTATCCTTTTTCCGAGGTGCTACCAGCTCTTTCCGGGATCAACTTCGTTCACACGAGCGGCAGATCGGCACAAAAATATCTTCCTGAATCCACCGGTGCCGGCTGCGCTTTCTTCGACTACGACAACGACGGCTGGATGGACATTTATCTAGTAAACAGCGGCCCCTGCGATTTCTGGACACCTGCAAAACCTCTGCGCAATGCTCTCTATCACAACAATCGCGATGGCACGTTCACGGACGTCACGGAAAAGGCTTGCGTCCCTGGCGGCGGCTATGGCATGGGCGTCGCCGTGGGTGACTACAACGCCGACGGGTTTCCTGATCTCTATGTCACTCAATACGGCCGCAGCATCCTCTATCGCAACAACGGCGACGGCACCTTCACCGACGTCACCCAAAAAGCCGGAGTCGCCGCTCCTGGCTGGGCCTCCAGCGCCGTCTGGTTCGACTATGATAACGACGGCCGCCTCGATCTCTTCGTCTGCCGCTTCGTCGATTTCAGCAAGCTGACCCATCACGTCTGCAACGCGCCAAGTGTTCCCGCGCTCGCTGGCATCAACGAGTATTGCTACCCCCGCATTTTCAATCCCATGCCCAGTTGGCTCTTCCACAATAACGGCGATGGCACCTTCACCGACGTCAGCCAGCAAATGGGCATCGCCGACAATCCCGGCAAAGCCTGGGGCGTTGTCGCTACCGACATCAACAACGACGGCTTCCTCGATCTTTTCGTCTCGAACGACACCACCGCCAACTTTATTTTTGCCAATCGTGCCGGGAAGCGTTTCGAGGAAATCGGCTTCACCGCCGGTGTCGCTTACGGCCCGGGCGGCAAAGCGCGCTCCGGAATGGGTGTGGACTCTGCCGATTTTGACCAGGACGGCTGGATGGATCTCTTCGTCACCAACCTCGACCACGAGTTCTTCGGCCACTACCGCAACAAACACGACGAATCCTTCGAAGACAGAGCCACACCCGCCGGCATTGCCCGCGCCTCGCAACTGATGAGCGGATGGGGCGTCAAATTCTTCGACTTTGACAACGATGGTTTGCTCGATCTCTTTATCGCCAACGGACATCCCGACGATCTGATCGACAAGATCAGTCCGGGCGTCACCTACAGCGAGCCTCTTCTCCTTTTCCAGAACACGGGGTCCGGCCTGAAAAACATTAGCGCTGAAAGCGGCCCGCTCTTTTCTCGCCAGCTTTCAGCTCGGGGCCTCGCGCTTGGCGATTTCGATAACGATGGCGCAGTGGATGTCCTGATCTCCGTCAACGACGGCGCGCCTCTTCTCCTCCGCAATAACGCTGGCCGCCAGAATCACTGGCTCGGCCTGAATCTCATCGGAAAGAAATCCAATCCCGACGCCATCGGCGCGCGCGTCATCTATCAGGCAGGGGAGCTGAAGCAGAGCCGCATGAAAGTCGGCGGTGGTAGCTATCTCTCTTCTCATGACCCCCGCCTCGTTCTGGGTCTTGGCAAACGTGAAAAAATCGACTGGGTAGAAGTGAAATGGCCCCTGCCTGGAGGGAAGACGGAACGCTTTACCAATCTTCCCATCGATCGCTACATTAGCATCGCGGAGGGTCAAGACAGCTGGCACTAAGCCGTGGTGCTTATTCGCTGCCGGAACACCGCATTCGGATGAGATTCGGGATTGAGATAGAAATCATTGCGTTCTCTTGGCACGCGGAAATGTGTGAAGTCCTAGCTAGATTCCACGCTGTGCAGCCTGGTTGTCGTCTTGCAGCCCTTTCAGGGGCTTGCGCAACAGAATTCAGATGCAGTGAAACCCAGCGTTCAACACGCTCAACACGCTCCAGCGGAACGGGATGGGCAACACGATTTTGACTTCGAGATCGGCACTTGGAAAATTCACCTGAAGCGCCTCGAGCATCGCTTAACCGGCTCCACTACCTGGGTCGAATTTGACGGTACTTCCGTTACCCGAAAGGTTTGGGATGGCCGCGCTGATCTGGAGGAGTTCGAAGTTGATAGCCCGACAGGCCGCATCGAAGGTATAACCCTGCGTCTGTACGATCCCCAAACGCACCAGTGGAGCCTCTATTGGGCCACCAGCAAGAGCGGAACCATGGGCCCGCCCACGATCGGCGAATTCAAGAATGGACGCGGGGAGTTTTTCGACCAGGAAACGCTTAGTGGCCGAGCCATCTCTGTTCGATTTGTTGTTTCGGGCATCACTCCGAATTCGTGCCATTTTGAACAGTCATTCTCGAATGATGGAGGCAAGACTTGGGAAGTAAACTGGATCGCGACAGACACACGGGTGAAAGACGAATCTGACGGAGCCGCGGGCCTTGCCGGTGCCCAGGAGGCCTCGCCACCATCTTCTTTCGTCCGCCAGTCGCTTAACGATGCCTGGTGGACCGATGCATTGGCGTCGGTCCGATTTGTAACCCACTCGCCGGAGAGGTGAAATCAAAAACTGGGTCTGATTAGCGTCCAAAGAGTCGTGGCAAAGAGATCCTTAGAATACCAATGACGGGCCGTCAGCGCCGTTAAGTATCACTGAGTTCTAGCAAACGCCACTTTGCAACTGCAACACTCTCGCATTGAGTTCCACTTTCCGACGATACGTCCTGTGTAGGCCAGTTACTGTGACTAGCCAGCACCCGCGGCGATAGCCTCCGACTGGCCGACAACTCGCCCGGAACTGTCGGATGAGCTGGAATAACAAATGTTTCTTGCGGTACGATTGGTCCACTTTGCCCTTGGTTGAAATACGGAAGGCAGCATGGAGACGCTTCTTCAGGACTTGCGCTACGGGCTTCGGATGCTGGTGAAGTCTCCGGGATTCACGACGATTGCGATTTTGGCGCTAGCGCTGGGCATTGGCGCGAATACGGCGCTATTTTCCGTAGTCAACGGCGTCCTGCTCAATCCGCTGGCGTACCCGTGGCGAGCTTCCTGTTCGCGCCGCAAATTCCCAAGGGAGCGTTCCCGTTGAAAGAGTTTCGCAGGCTAGTTGCACTGCTGCCAATGCTGGTGGTTCTCCTTGCTCATGCGGGATCCAAGCCGCCCGCCGCCGTGGCTGAACTGGAGGCGCTGCGGCGGAGCTTCGCCAATCCGCCGGACGATAGCAGAATCCTGATGCGCTGGTGGTGGTTTGGTCCGTCTGTCACGAAACCAGAGCTGGAGCGGGAACTGCGCGCCATGAAGGAAGGTGGCATTGGCGGTGTTGAGGTACAGCCGGTGTATCCGCAGGCGTTGGACGATCCAGAGCATGGTTTCCATAATTTCCCGTATCTGTCTGCTGAGTTTATCGATGCCTTGCGTTTTGCTGCGGTCAATGCCCATGAATTAGGGTTGCGGTTTGACATTACGTTGGGCAGCGGATGGCCGTTCGGTGGTTTCCGCTCTGGCTGACACGCGCTCTATTCCTGTGCCCTATATCGGCGCAGGAGAAAAGCTCTTGGCCGCATTTCTGACGAGCAGCGAAGCAAAAAACAGTTCAAAAACAGCCATGCTGGATTTGTCGGAAGTCCGAAATGGCCGATTGTTTTTGCCTTTTGGACGAGAGGAGTCTGGTGCTGTGCTTTGGTTCATAGCCAGTCGAACGGGCATGTTAGTAAAGCGACCCGCAATCGGAGCCGAAGGTTTTGTTCTCGATCACTTCGATCGTGCAGCCATGGAAAATCACCTTCGCACAGTCGGCGACCGTCTGATGCAAGCGTTTGAGGAAGGCCCGCCCTACGCTGTCTTTAGTGACAGCCTGGAAGTGTATGGTTCGGACTGGACCGGTGATCTGCTGCAACAATTCCGTCAGCGCCGTGGTTATGATTTGACGCCGTACTTGCCCGCTCTGGTGCAAGACATCGGCCCCAAGACTTCGGATATCCGCCATGACTGGGGCAAGACACTCACCGAACTGATTGATGAGCGTTATCTTACTCCGGTTCGAGAGTGGGCCGCCCGGAACAAGACTCGTTTTCGTTCCCAGACATACGGCATTCCCGCCGTTACGCTCTCTAGCAATGCCTTAGTAGATCTGCCGGAAGGCGAAGGCGCACAATGGCGGAGTTTCTCTCCTACCCGTTGGGCCTCGTCGGCGAACCACCTTCAAGGAAGGAATGTTACGTCGGCTGAAACCTGGACGTGGTTGCATTCTCCCTCTTTTCGGGCAACACCACTCGATATGAAAGCGGAAGCCGATTTGTTTTTTCTGCAAGGGGTCAATCAGCTAGTCGGGCACGGCTGGCCGTGCTCGCCGAAAGAGGCCGGCGAGCCGGGATGGGCATTTTACGCCGCAGCGGCGCTCAATGATCACAATCCGTGGTGGTTGGTCATGCCGGACGTCACGCGCTATCTGCAAAGGATCAGCTATGTGCTCCGCCAAGGCAAGGCGGCGAATGGTGTCGCGCTCCTGTTACCCACCGATGATGCCTGGGCACAATTCACTCTCGGGAAAGATTCGGTCAGCGAATCCATGGAGTGGTTGCTGGGACCGGATGTAATTCCGCAAATTCTTGACGCTGGGTTCAGCTTCGATTTTATTGACTCGGAGGCAATCGCTAAAACAGGCATTCCTTATCCGGTTCTGATCTTGCCGGGTGTCGAACGGTTGCCCCTTGCGACATATCGCCAAATCGAGACGTACGCACACAATGGTGGCATTGTAATTGCCACTCGAAGTCTTCCTTCGCAGGCGCCGGGTTTTCTGGAAGCGGATACAGATGCTCCTCAAGTGCGTGAAATCTCACAGAATCTGTTTCACGCTTTGATCGGAAGTGGCATTTTTATTTCAGACGAAAGTCAGCTTGGCAATGCATTGGCGCAGCGCGTCAAGCCGGACCTCAAGACTCTTCCTTCATCGCCGGAAGTCGGCTTCGTGCATCGCACATTGCCCTCCGCTGATATCTACTTCCTGGCGAACACAAGCAATCGGCTCGTCTCCACAACCGCCACGTTTCGCGTGTCGGAACCCTATGCGGAATGGTGGGACCTTTCTTCCGGGAACATCTCGCCGGCTGGCACGAATTCCACGGTCAAACTGAGTTTGCAGCCATACGAGTCGCGAGTCATTGTTTTTTCTGCGGGCCAACCGCCGGCCGCTGCTCGATCCAAGACAATGCTTGGCATGTCACAACCTCCTCGCGAAGTCCTCGATCTGGGAGCAGATTGGACAGTCACCTTCTCCGAGCTTGGCAGAACCCTTCACATGGATAAGCCGCGCTCCTGGACGGACGACGAGGAGACGCGGTTCTATTCCGGCAAGGCCGTCTACGAGAAAGAGTTCACTGTCTCCAAGAAAATTCTAAATCCGCGAATTCGCGTGTACCTCGATTTCGGACCGGGAACAGTTGTCGAGCGGCCTCAAGCGGGTCACCCGCGGATGCGAGCCTGGTTGGAAAGTCCCGTGCGTGAAGCCGCGCAAGTATTCGTGAATGACCAGGCTGCGGGCTCGATCTGGAAGCCTCCTTATATATTGGAAATTTCGGGCTCGCTTCACCCCGGCGAGAACCACCTGAGAATCGTCGTTGGAAATCTGGCTATCAATACGCTAGCGGGCCACTCACTACCAGATGACAAGCTGCTCAACAGCAAATACGGGGAACGCTTCATTCCCCAAGACATGGAGAACTTGCAGCCCTTGCCTTCCGGCTTACTCGGTCCGCTCCGGTTGGTTATCCAAGAAGCGCCATAGCATGATGGCTGCTGTGTGGATTCAGCTCCAGCTGCGATGGCAGAAATGGAGGGCAAAGGACCAGGCGCTCTTCGGATTTTCGTGTAACTCTCGTGTGATATAGATCGTTGATTCTAAAAAGAATGGTCGGGGCGAGTGGATTTGAACCATCCGCAGCGGCAGGCCAAGTACCATCCCAAAGCCAGACAAACCCTGAGCAGATCAGGGGAAGACTGTTACAACTTGAGTGTTTCTGCGGCTGACCTAGTTGGAAACACTAACCAGCACTACACCATGGGTCGGCACTTCGGCCGAGTAGGAGTTCTGCATCGTGCCGAGGTCTTTGTGATCCAGAAGATCGCGAAGCTTCGCAGAGGCGGGCGCGCCAATGGATTTGAAGTCGAGGGTCATCCTAATTGCTGATTCGCCACGATTGAAAAGTCCCACGGCGTGACTGCCGTCGGCAAGTGGCTTAACCCAAATCTCAAGAGGCCCTTCCTGCCAAATACGATGCCCCTGGATGCCCTTCGCATCCTGGTCGACAGCGAGAACCTCGGAATTCAAAAGGAGCTCCTTGGTTTCAGTCGGCATGTTCCTCAGGTCGTTTCCCGCCAGTAGCGGCGCAGCAAGAAGCGCCCACAGGGCCATGTGCGTTCGGTATTCATCGCGCTTCATTCCACCGTTGCCAACCTCGAGCATGTCGGGATCGTTCCAGTGCCCGGGACCGGCAAATTTTTCCAGACCGTTCTGTCCAAATCCGATCAGCGACATGCGCTCATAGGTATCATTAATGTCTCCGGTAGTCCGCCACAAATTGCCAGTGGTGGGCCCCCAGCGCCATGGTGTCTTCACTCCCCAATTGCAAATGCTGAACACCATCAAGCGGCCGGATTGTGCGAGGGCATCGCGCAGTTTCGCGTATTGCACCTCCGGATCGAGCCCTTCCGCATTGCACCAGTCAATTTTTACGTAATCGATTCCCCATGAAGCATAGGTCTGGGCATCCTGAACTTCGTGATTCAAGCTGCCTGGCCGCTTTTCGCAGGTGCCCGTGCCAGCGTCGGTATAAATCCCAAGCTTTAATCCTTTACTGTGTACGTAGTCCGCGAGGGCCTTGATTCCCGACGGAAACCTCGCGGGATCCGCGACGATGGTTCCCGACGCATCGCGGCTGACTTGCCAGCAGTCGTCAATGTTCACGTACTGATAGCCAGCCGCCTGCATGCCGCTGCTGACCATGGCATCGGCCATTTCGCGAATGAGCTTGTCGCTCACGTTGCAGCCGAACTTGTTCCAACTGTTCCATCCCATCGGAGGCGTTTTTGCCAAGGAAAAGGAAGAGGATGTCTGACCAGAAACAGGAGAAACGACCAGGGTTGCGACGGCGACAGCCCGGAAGAGAGCCAACAGCACGCCGATCGAAAAGGAACCATAGTTAGTCATATTTCCTTGCAAAATTCCAAACGTAATCGCTTACGCGGAGTCTAGCACTCGATTTGAAATAGTGCCATGCTATTGGGCTGGCTGGGGAAAGGCTTGTACTCCCGACAGATTTGTAAGGCCGCCACTGCAATGCGATGACCTCTCATCGATCAAGACTATCCGCCGCCTTTTTCCTGGTGCAGGCCCTGTTCGGCGTCTGCGGGGCGGGGCAGGAGCCCGAGGAGCGTAAACCACAGAAGCCGGCCTCCACGGGAGTTGCGACTGGCAATCCTCATGCTCCCGGCAAGCCAGAGACTACAGCGCTCCAGCCTCCTGCAACTCCTTTTTCATGCCTCCCCAACTCTGTCGCGTCGATTCTTCCGGGGTGCCAGCGCCGTGCCAGTGGGTCTCCAGGCTCACGGCGAAGCGATAGCCATCGCGTTTCAGCGCCTTAAACTGC
>WNFA01003082.1_pt1 | contig 27348 bp, 21 predicted proteins | sample 5400481 | NCBI WGS metagenome assembly WNFA01 (sample SAMN13153340, study PRJNA577476) | soil metagenome | isolation source: 120 cm saprolite under Douglas fir tree site 2 hole 1 replicate 2 | place: USA:California | collected 2015-04-18 | reverse complement strand
GTTCCGGTCGGGCACGTTGCCGCCGAAGGCGTAGGCGACGAACTCCCGCCCGCCCGCGACGTAGGCGCTCGGAGAAGCGGCGGCGCCGCCCACGTTGGGGATCTTGCTCTTCCGCGGGTCGAAGGTGAACAGGATCTTGCCCGTCTCGGCGTCCGCGGCGTGGAACTTGCCGGCGCTCTCACCGAAGAACACCAGGTCGCCGGCGACGGTCAGGCCCGACTTCGCCGGCAGCGGCACTTCGATCTTCCACGCGATCTTGCCCGTCCTGGTGTCCATCGCGCCGAAGAGGCCGAACGGATGCGAGCCGGGGACCTTGTTGGTGAACCGCGAGCCCAGGTGAAGGTCGCCTGTAGGCGTCGGAATCAGCTCCCTGTTGCCCGAACGGGTCTTGAAGGTCGTCGGCTCGTACCGCGTGCCGTAGTAGACGAACTTGGTCCGCGGGCTGAAGGCCGCGGGGTTCCATTCGCATCCGCCGTCGTCGCCGGGCACCATCACGAATTCCACCTCTCCGGGCGGCGTGTACTGGGGCCTCGCCGGGAAGCCGGTGTCGTTGGGCCTGACGAAGGTCAGCGGAGTGAGCGGCTCGACCGCGACGGAGAACGGCTGCGTCTTCGAGGCGTTCTGGAACGCCGGGTCCTGCGGGACGGGCACCTCGACCACGGGGAAGATCGGCTTTCCATTGCGCCGATCCAGGATGTAGTACTGCCCGTTCTTGCTGCAGTGGCCGAGCGCCTTGAAATCCTTCCCGCCCTTGGTGAGCGGGAAGAGCACGGCGGGCTGCGCGCTGTCGTAGTCCCAGATGTCGTGGTGGACCTCCTGGAAGTGCCAGCGGGGCTCTCCGGTCCCGAGGTCGAGCGCGACGATGGAGGTGGCGAACAGGTTGTCGCCCGGCCGGTCCTCGCCGAGGATGTCGGGAGCGGCGTTCCCGGTGGGCACGTAGACCAGCTTCAGCTCGCGGTCGATGGCGGCCGGGTTCCAGACCGCGGCGCCGCCTCGCTTGAACTGATCGCTCTTCGGGGCGCCGTAGCTCTTCGGGTCCGTCGTCTGGAACCGCCAGGCGACCGCGCCGTCGCTCGCCCTGAGGGCGAACACCTGCCCGCGCACCTCGAACTCGCCACCCGACAGGCTGATGATCACCTTCCCGTCGGCGACCTGCGGAGCGTTGTTGATGGCGAAGCCGCTCCCCACTTCGGCCAGTTTCGTCTTCCAGGCTACCAGGCCCGTGTCCGCGTTCAGGGCGACAACCACGTTGTCCAGGCGGCCATAGATGACCTTGCCGTCCGCGAAGGCGACGCCCTTGTTGTTGCGGCCGCAGCAAACGATCATCTGCTCGATGGGCGGCATGTCGTCGGTCTGGAGCGGCCTGTAGGCCCAGATCTGCTTGCCCGTCACGGCGTCGAGCGCGAACACGTCATCGTGACCGTCGGTGACGAACATCCGGCCGTCGATGACGATGGGCGAGACCTGCAATTCAGAGAGCGGATCCAGCACGCCCGTGTGGAAGACCCAGGCCGGCCGCAGCTTGTTCACGTTGCTCCGGCTGATCTGGTCGACGTTCTGGAAGCGGGTGTTGTGGAGGTCATTGCCGTGATTCGGCCAGTCGAGGTTCCTCGGCGTGTCGGCGAAGAGGCGCGACGGAAGCAGCGACAGCGCGCAGGCTCCAATCAACAGCACCAGCAGCGTCTTTGCTTTCATGGCTTTCCCCCCCTTTTGCAAAAGCCAATCGCGATCGCGGCCCCAACGCGCCTTTCCTGGGGCGAAGTCAAGTCGGCTTGCGGCATCGCCGCGCGCCTTGCTCCTGTTCGAGTCGGGGTGTATGGGGAGGCGGCGGCGTGGATCGTGCCGCGCGCTTCGCATGGCGTGGTGCGGGGCGACATCGAAAGGGAGGGCGCGATGAGCTGGACCAAGCCCGCCTTCGAAGAGATCAAGATGGATGCGGAGGCCAAGTCGTACAGCGACGGAATCACCTGGTAGCGCTCGTTTCGCGAGCAGAAGGTGAAGATCCGCGTGCTCGGCTCGGCAGCCGGTGGGGGCTGCCCGCAATGGAACTGCGCCTGCCGCAACTGCCGCGGCGCGCGCGACGGATCGGTCCGCATCGAGGCGCGCACCCAGGAGTGCGTCGCGGTGAGCGCCGACGGCGAGGCGTGGTTCCTGCTCAACGCCTCGCCGGAGATCCGCGCCCAGATCGAAAGCTTCCCGGCCCTCCATCCGCGCCGGCCGCGTGACTCGCCGATCCAGGGGATCCTCCTGACCAACGGCGATCTCGACCACACTCTGGGGCTCCTCTGCTTGCGCGAGTCCTACCCCTTGGTCGTCTACGCGACCGAAGCCGTGCGGCGCGGCTTCGTCGAGAGCAACGTGCTCTACCGCACCTTGCAACGGTTTCCGGGACAGGTGAGCTGGCGCACCTTGCGCATCGGCGCCGAGGTCGAGCTGTGGAAGGACGGCGGAGACCGGAGCGGGCTCTCGGTCGAGGCGTTCGCCGCGCCGGGCAAGCTCCCGGTCCACCTCGAAGGTCTCGGCTTCACGCCGGACTCGCGCGACAACGTCGGCTTCCGGATCCGCGAGCGCGGCTCGAGGCGCGCCCTCTTGTACCTCCCGGCGGTCGGCCGGTTGACGCCCGAGGTGCTCTCCGCGGCCGAGGGCGCGGGCTGCCTCTTCTTCGACGGCACCTTCTGGTCCGAGGACGAGCTGCGCGAGCTGGGCGCGTCGGAGAAGCGCGCCTCGGACATGGCGCATCTGCCCATCGGCGGCGCCGGCGGCAGCCTCGCCGCGCTGGGCGGCGCGCGGACCTTGCCTCGCATCTACATCCACCTCAACAACACCAATCCGGTCCTGCGCGAGGACTCGCCCGAGCGCGCGGCGGTCGACGGCGCCGGCTGGCAGGTTGCCCGGGACGGGATGGAGATCGCGCTGTGATCCAGGAACGCCCGCGGCTCTCGGACGACGAGTTCGCCGCCTGGCTGCGGCGCGAAGGCGAGCGGCGCTACCACGACCGGCACCCGTTCCATGTGCTGATGCACGAGGGAAAGCTGACCAGGCCGCAGCTGCAGCAGTGGGTGCTGAACCGCTACTATTACCAGAGCCGCGTCCCCATCAAGGACGCCATCATCCTCTCCAAATCGGAAGACCCCGCGTTCCGCAGGATGTGGATCCAGCGCATCCACGATCACGACGGCGAGCGCGCGGGCGAGGGCGGCCTGGCGCTGTGGCTGCGGCTCGCCGAAGGAGTCGGGCTCGACCTCGAGGAGGTGGCGAGCTTCCGATCGGTCCTCCCCGGCGTCCGCTTCGCCTGCGACGCCTACGTGCAGCTCGTCCAGCGAGTGAGCCTGGTGGAGGCGGTCGCGTCGTCGCTGACGGAGAGCTTCGCGCCCGACCTCATGTCCCGGCGCATCGAGGCATGGGAGAAGCACTACCCATGGGTCCGCGCGGACGTGCTGGAGTATTTCCGGACGCGGGTCACGCGCGCGCGCCGGGATTCCGAGCAGGCCATCGAGTTCGTCTGCCGCAACGCGGTGACCCATGACCTTCAACAAAGCTGCGTGGCCGCGCTGGTCCGCAAGACCGAGATCTTGTGGCACATCCTCGACTGCCTGCAGGCGCCGCCGTGATCGCGCCCGCCGCCAGGCCTGCTCTCGCCGCCAAGGCGCGGCTCCGGTTCGACCACGCGTCGGGAGGCTACATGCTCCTCTACCCGGAGCGGGGCCTCGCGCTGAACCCGACCGCCGCCAGCATCCTCAAGCTGTGCAACGGCGAGCTGACCGTCGACGCCATCGTCGAGCAGCTGCAGCGCGAGTACGCCGAGCGGCCGGCCCCGGAGCTCCGCAAGGACGTGCTCGACTTCCTCGAGGAGATGTCCAGGCGCGGCCTCTTGCAGGTCGCCGGATGAGCGCGGCGCCACGTCCCTACACGCTCGTCGCGGAGCTGACCTACGCCTGCCCGCTCCATTGCGTCTATTGCTCGAATCCTATCGACTTCGCGCGGCGTCGCGACGCCCTCCATACGGACGACTGGCGCCGGGTCCTGCGAGAGGCCGAGCAGCTCGGGGTCGTGCAGGTCAACTTCACCGGCGGGGAGCCGCTGCTCCGGCCCGATCTCGAGTCGCTCGTCGAGCAGGCGCGCGCGCTCGACCTCTACACGAACCTGATCACCAGCGGGATCCCGCTCGAACGCGAGCGCCTGGAGCGCCTCCGCCGGCTCGGGCTGGACAACGTCCAGGTGTCGATCCAGGACGCGCGGCCGGCGGAGTCGGACCGCATCGCGGGGCGCGAAGCGTTCGCGCACAAGCTCCGGGTCGCCCGCTGGGTCAAGGAGCTGGGCTTCCCGCTGACGGTGAACACGGTCCTGCACCGGGAGAACCTCGATCGCATCGGCGAGGTGATCGCGCTGGCCGAGGAGCTGCACGCCGATCGGCTCGAGTTGGCCAACGCGCAGTACCTCGGCTGGGCGTTGCTGAACCGGGCGGCGCTCCTCCCCGGCGCGGCGCAGATCGAGCAGGCGCGGTCGATCGCTGCGGCGGCCCGGAAAAGGCTCGAGGGCCGGATGGAAGTGGTCTTCGTCGTCCCCGACTACCACGTCGAGTTCCCGCCCGCGTGCATGGATGGATGGGGCCGGCGCTTCCTGGTCGTCTCGCCCGACGGGTTGCTCCTCCCCTGCCTTCTCGCGCACACGTTGCCGGGGCTCTCCTTCGGCAACGTCCGTGACCAGTCCGTGCAGGACCTGTGGGTCTCCTCGCCCGGACTCGCGGCCTTCCGCGGCGAGGGCTGGATGCCGGAGCCGTGCCGGAGCTGCGCGCGGCGAACGATCGACTTCGGCGGGTGCCGCTGCCAGGCTTTCCATTTGACGGGAAGCGCCGCCGCGACGGATCCGGCCTGCTCGCTGTCTCCCGATCACGGGCTCGTCGAGGCTGCCCGTGCCGGGGCTGCGCGGCCGCCGCTTGTCGCGTTCACCTACCGGGCAGCGCGCCCCCACGGGGCTTCCGCCCGATGAGGCTCGCGCGGTTTGCGCTCCTGGTCTCGCTGGCAGCGGCGGCGGCGCGAGCCGACGTCGTCTTCGCCAGCGACGAGCACGGCGACGATCTGCGCGTCCTCTCCAGCGAGAGCCACCAGGTGGTGGCGACGGTTCCGGTCGGGAAGCGTCCGCGAGGGATGTGCCTGAGCCCGGATCGCAAGACCGTGTTCGCGGCCCTGGGCGACGAAGATGCGGTGGCGCTGGTGGACGTCGCGTCGCGCGCCCTCTTGCGCAAGGTCGCGGTCGGCCGCGACCCCGAGCAGGTCGCCGTGAGCGTCGACGGCAAGGTGATCTACGTCTCGAACGAAGCGGCCTCGACGGCCACCGCGGTCGAGCTGGCCTCCGGGCGCACGTTGTTCGTCGCGCCGGTCGGTACGGAACCCGAGGGCATCGCGGTCACGCCCGACGGCGCCAGGGTCTACGTGACCGGCGAATCCACCGACGACGTGACCATCCTCGATGCGCGCTCCGGCAAGGTGCTCGGCCGGCTCGCGGTCGGCGCGCGGCCGCGCTGGGTCGCGTTCTCGCCGGACGGCCGGAAGGCGTTCGTCACCGCCGAGGTGGGCGGCACCTTGTCGATCCTCGACGCGCCGGCGATCCGGCTGCGGGCCACCGTCCCGATCGGCAATGGGCAGACGAAACCGAACGGCGTGGCGGTGGCGCCCGACGCCGAACGGCGTGGCGGTGGCGCCCGACGGGAAGCGCCTGTACCTGGCCGAGGGCCGCGGCGCCGCCGTGAGCGTCGTGGACCTCGCGGCGCTCTCGGTGGTGACCCGGATCGCCGTCGGCGAGAGACCGTGGGGCGTCGCGCTCTCGCCCGACGGGAGACGGCTCTACACGGCCAACGGCGGCTCGAACGACGTCTCCGTGATCGACACGGCCGCCGCGAAGGCGGTCGCCCGGATCCCGGTGGGCAACAAGCCCTACGGCGTGCTGTACGTGCCCGATCCGAAGCCGTAGCTCAGGCCGGCGAAGACCTGGAACGGACGGCCGGGCGTGAGGAAGGGCTCGACCGGCGTGCCGGGCTGCTTCGGGTTGGGCGCGAAGGTGCCGAAGGTGCTGTAGCGCGCGTCCAGCAGGTTCGTGAAGCGGATCCACGCGACGAACCCGGCGGCGGACGCACGGACGCCGCCGTCCAGCGAGACGTACGGGTCGAGCTTCGCGGCGACGTTCTCCTCGTCCCCGCGCAGGCGCTGGGCACCGACGAAAGTGCCGGAGAGCGAAAGCGAGAGCCAGCTGTACGGGTGGAGCTCGAGCCCGGCGCCGGCGCGGTGGAGCGGGACGAGCGGGAACTCGCTCCCCGCGCGCACCCGCTCGATGCAGGACGCACCGCTGCACTCGGAAGTCGGCCGGGGCGTCGCCAGGGTCACGTCCTCCTCGAAGCTCGCCTCGGTCAGCGCATACGTCACCCAGGCGCCGAGCCAGCCGGCGGGCTTGCCGCGCAGGCTCGCCTCGATGCCTTGCCGCCGCGTCCTGCCGATGTTCTGGAAGTAGACTCCCGTGGTGCCGGCCGGGGAGACGGAGAAGATGTCGTCGAGGACGTCGGTGCGGTACGCGCTCACCTGTCCGGAGAGCCAGGCGGACGGCCGGGTGCGGAACCCGACCTCGTAGTTGGTGGCGCGCACCGGCTTGAGAGGAGGGTCGGGCGCGGTCCCCGCCTGCAGCCCCGGGCAGATCGCCGCCGGCCCGGCGCAGGTCAGCTCCAGGAGCGCCGGCGCGCGGAAGCCCTGCGACCAGGACAGGTAGACTCCGTGGTCGCGAGAGAGGTTGTAGTTGAGGCCGATCAGTGGGTCGAGACGGCGGAAGGCGGGAACGCCGCTCGCGTCCTGCCGCCCGGGCCTCTCCGGGCTCTGGTCGGCGATGCGGTGGCGGATGAAGTCCCAGCGCATCGCCGCCGTCAGGACCACCTCGTCTCCCTGGCGCAGGGCGCCGCGCGCGAGCTGGAAGGTGTCCTGCAGGTAGACCCCCACGGTGTCCTGGCGGTCGTGTACCCGGGTGTCGAGGTCCTGCTCGTTGAACACGCTCACCTCGACGTCGCTGTGCGCGTACTCGAAGCCGAAGGTGAGCAGGTTCCACCTGCCGAAGAGCGGCGCGGTGCGGTCGAGCTGCAGCGTCCCTCCCGCCGAGGCGGTGCGAGAGAAGAGCCTGCTGTTCACCGCGACCAGGTTGACGTTGAACTGCTCGACGTGAAGCAGGCGCCCGAAGCCGTTCGCCGAGAAGACGAAGCGGTCGCCCAGGTCCTGCCGCAGGTTGAGGGCCAGCTGGTCGAGCCGCGGCGCGAAGAAGTCGCCCGCGGTGTAGTTCGCCGCGCGGTTGCGGGCCAGCTCCGAGGCGGGCAGGGGACCCGCCTGTGAGATGCGGTTGTCGACGTGCTGGTAGGAAAGGGTCAGGTCGGTGCCGCCATCGCGGAAGCCCAGCTTGCCGAACCCCTTGGCCAGCCTCGCCCCGGACGCGTCCCTCCAGCCGTCCTCCTGCGTCTCGGTCCCGGAGAGGTAGAAATCGACCGGGCCCTTCCGCCCGGAGAGCAGCGCCCGGTACTTCTGCAGGCCCGCGCTTCCCGCCGACACCTCCGCGAACGCGGAGGCGCCTTCCTTGCCGCGCCGGGTGACGAGGTTGATGGCGCCGGCCAGCGTGTTCCGGCCGAAGAGGACGGACGGCCCCGGCACCACCTCGATCCGCTCCAGGTCCTCGGTGGGGAGGAGGTCGAAGTTGATCTCCTCGGCGGTCGGCTCGTTGACGCGCACGCCGTCGAGGAAAACGCTCACTCCCTGCGGCACGCCGGTGACCGAGGTGGCCTGGAACCCGCGCAGCGAGAGGTCCGGCTGGTACGAGTTCCCTTGCTCGTCGGACAGAGACAGCCCCGGGACCTGGCCGGCGAGCGCATCGGGCAAGCTCGGACGCCCGGACCGCTGCAGATCGGCTCCCTCGATCACCTGCACGCCGGCTGGCACGCTGGACGGCGGGAGCGGCAATTGCGGGAGCCGCCCGATCACCACGATCTCCTCGGACACCTCGACGCTCTTCGGAGCCGCGGGCGGGGACTGCCCGTCCTGCTGCGCGCGGGCGCCCGTGGGCGCGGCCGCGAACAGCAGGCAAGCAGCAAAGACCAGCGCTCGCCCTCCCATTGCCCGGCCCCCCGGCCGGCTTGTCTCTAGCGCGGTGGCGCCGCGTCCGAGAAGCCGGCGTCGTTTCCGGATCCTTCCGTCGGCAACAGTCCCGGGTTGTGCTCCAGGAAGCGGACGCAGGCGTTCCAGCGCAGCACCGCGTCCTCGTTGCCGGGCGGGCTCAGCGCCTGCGCCTTCTGGTACCACTCCAGCGCCTCGAGGAACCAGCCCGAGGCGCTGCCCATGTGGGCGCCTCCCTTGAGCTGGGCCTTGACCCACCTCTCGCAGACGATGCCCGAGTAGTAGGCCCGCTCGTAGTCGCCGCGGATGCGGTCCACCACCCGGTGCGCCTCGGAGACGATGCTGTCGGCCCCGCGGGCGAACTGGTCGGTGATGGCGAGGAGCAGCATCGCCAGGACCTCCTGGTTGTCCGGGTCGGTGCTGAGGATGTCGCGGCAGATGCTGTCCGCCTCCTGGGGCTCATGGAGCAGGCGGTAGCGCTCCGCCTTGGCGATGGCCCTGGGGATGGCGGCCTCGCTGAGCGGCTTGAGCTCGAACATGACGGCCCCCCTTTTCAGCCCGCCGCGCGGAACACGCGCAACAGCCACCGCAGCGGATCGTAGACCTCGTCCACCACCCGCTCCTTGAGCGGGATGATGGCGTTGTCGGTGATGGCGATGTCTTCCGGGCACACGCGCGTGCAGCACTTGGTGATGTTGCAGAGCCCCACTCCCTGGGCCTGCCGCAGGTCGCCGAGGCGGTCCTCCACGTCGAGCGGATGCATCTCCAGCGCCGCGACGTGCAGGAGGAAGCGCGGGCCGATGAACTGCTCGTGCATCTCGTGCTCGCGCAGCACGTGGCAGACGTCCTGGCAGAGGAAGCACTCGATGCACTTGCGGAACTCCTGAACGCGCTCGATGTCCTCCTGCGCCATGCGCCAGGTGCCGTCGGGCGCATCGGGTGGCCGCGGTTTGAACTCCTTGATCTTCCGCTTCACCCGGTAGTTCCAGGAGACGTCGGTCACCAGGTCGCGCACGATGGGGAAGGTCTTCATCGGCCGCAGCGTGACCGGCCCCGAGAGCGGCAGGTCGGAGAGGCGCGTCATGCACATCAGCCGCGGCAGGCCGTTCACCTCCGCCGAGCAGGACCCGCACTTGCCCGCCTTGCAGTTCCAGCGCACCGCGAGGTCCGGCGCCTGCTCGGCCTGGATGCGGTGGACCGCGTCGAGGACCACCATCCCGGGCGCGACCTCGGTGGGGTAGTCCGCGAAGGAACCGCCCCGCGCGTCGCCTCGCCAGATGCGGAAGGTCGCGGTCGCCATCACTTCATCTCCTCGACGATCTGGCGGAGGTCAGCGCGCAGCTCCGGGATCGGCCGGCGCGCGACCTGCATGGCGCCGTCCGGTCCGCGGCGCACCACGACGTTCATCTTGCCCGAGGCCGCGTCCTTGCCGGGGTGGTCGTCGCGGAAGTGCGCGCCGCGGCTCTCCTTGCGCTCGAGGGCCGACCGGGCCACGGCTTCCGAGACGGTCATTAGATTTCGCAGCTCCAGCGCCGTGTGCCAGCCGGGGTTGAAGGCGCGGTTGCCGGCGACGCGGACCCGTCCGGCGCGCTCGCGCAGCTGCGCGATGGCGTCCAGCGCCCGGAGCATCTCTCCTTCCCGGCGCACGATGCCGACCAGGTCCTGCATGGCCTGCTGCAGCTCGTGCTGGATGCGGTACGGGCCGGTGCCGTCGTCGATCCCCTCGCGCTCGAACGGCGCCAGCGCGACACGCGCAGCATCGTCGACCTGCGCGTCATCGATGCGCACCGCGCCGGCCTTCTTGGCAAACTGCGCCGCATGTGCCCCGGCCCGCTGTCCGAACACGAGCAGGTCGGACAGCGAGTTCCCGCCCAGGCGGTTCGCTCCGTGCAGGCCCGCAGCGCATTCGCCGGCCGCGAACAGCCCGGGCACCGTGGACATCTGCGACTCCGCCTCCACCCGCACGCCGCCCATGATGTAGTGCGTGGTGGGGCCCACCTCCATCGGCTCGCGCGTGATGTCGATGTCCGCGAGCTTGAGGAACTGGTGGTACATGCTGGGGAGCTTCTTCTTGATCAGCTCCTCGGCGTTCGGGAGCCTCTTCTTGATCCAGGAGATGTCGAGGAACACGCCCCCGTGCGGGCTCCCGCGCCCTTCGCGGATCTCGCGCACGATGCAGCGGGCGACGTGGTCGCGGGTGAGCAGCTCGGGCGGCCTGCGCGCCGACTTGTCGCCCTGCGTGTAGCGGAAGCCCTCGTCCTCGTTGTCCGCGGTCTGGTTCTTGTAAGCGTCGGGGATGTCGTCAAAGAGGAAGCGGCGGCCCCGGTTGTTGAGCAGCACGCCTCCCTCGCCGCGCACGCCCTCGGTGACCAGGATCCCCTGCACCGAGGGCGGCCAGATCATCCCGGTGGGATGGAACTGGACGAACTCCATGTCCATCAGATCGGCGCCGGCGTGATACGCGAGGGCGTGCCCGTCGCCCGTGTACTCCCAGCTGTTGCTGGTGATCTGGTACGCCTTGCCGATCCCGCCGGTCGCGAGCACCACGGCGCGGGCGCGGAAGACGTGCAGCAGGCCCTTCTCGCGGTCGTACCCGAACGCGCCGGCGACGCGGTCGCCGTCCTTCACCAGCGCGGTGAGGGTGTGCTCCATGTGCACGTCGATGCCCTGGTGGATCCCGTGATCCTGTAGCGTGCGGATCATCTCCAGGCCGGTGCGGTCGCCGACGTGCGCGAGGCGCGGGTACCGGTGCCCGCCGAAGTTGCGCTGCAGGATGCGCCCGTCCTTGGTGCGGTCGAAGAGCGCGCCCCAGGCCTCCAGCTCGCGCACCCGGTCCGGCGCCTCCTTGGCGTGCAGCTCGGCCATGCGCCAGTCGTTCACGTATTGGCCGCCGCGCATCGTGTCGGCGAAGTGCACCCGCCAGCTATCGCGCTCGTCTACGTTGGCCAGCGCCGCGGCGATGCCGCCCTCGGCCATCACGGTGTGCGCCTTGCCGAGGAGCGACTTGCACACCAGGCCCACCGAGACGCCCGACGCCGCCGCCTCGATCGCCGCGCGCAGGCCGGCGCCGCCGGCGCCGATCACCAGCACGTCGTGCTCGTGCGCCTGGTACCGGAGAAGTGCCATGCTCAGAAGATCCTCCAGTCGCGGATCACGCCCATCGAGCAGAGCCGCACGTACAGGTCGGCGAACGCGACGCTGAAGAGGCTGGACCAGGCCCAGCTCATGTGCCGCCGGTTGAGGCAGCTCGCGCAGTCGTAGGCTTTGCTCTGGACGGGGGAGCCGGAGAGCTGGTCGAGGCGCCCGCCGACCACGTGCCGCAGCGAGTGGCAGCCCAGCGCGTAGCCGCCGAGGAGGACGACGTTCGCTGCCAGCACCACCGTGCCGAGGCCGATGCCGAAGCGCGTCCCGCCTCCGGGCGCGGGGAACCACATCGCCTTCCAGACGTCGACCGCGAGCACGACCAGGATGGGGAGCGCGAGGTACAGGAAGTACCGGTGCACGTTCTGGAGGATGAGCGGCAGCGAGGCTTCGCCGCGGTACAGCGCGCGCGGTTCGCCCACCCCGCACGAGGGCGGATCGGCCCAGAACGATTTGTAGTAGGCGCCGCGGTAGTAGTAGCAGGTCAGCCGGAATCCGCCGGGAGCCCAGAGGACCAGCAGCGCGGGCGAGAAGAGCAGCCAGGCCGGCCACCACGACGGCTTGGGCCCGAACCAGCTGTGCGGAGAGTCGCCGAACAGCTCGGGCGAGTAGAACGGCGAGAGGTACGGCCCGGACCAGTAGTGCGCGCCTTGCAGCGCGGCCCAGGTCGCGTAGACCACGAAGGCCGAGAGGCCGGCGAAGACGAGCAGGGGCTGGGCCCACCAGCGGTCGAGCCGCGCCGTCCTGCCGAATCCGATGCGAGTCAGACCGAGATCGACCTGCGCCATTGGCAGGGAAACCCCCTTCCTCCGCCAGCCACGCGGCGAGCATACCGATCTTCCCCGCTTGAACGCCAGTCGCCGCCGATAGGGCGGCGCTGCGCTTTTTCACAGCGCGGACGTCAGGGGATGCGTTCCGGCCGGCCTTGACCTCCGCGGGGACAGCGCGAGAGTAGGAGCATGGGGCAGCGCCAGGCGCTGGTGCTCGCGGGCGGCGGCAGCAAGGGCGCCTTCGAAGTCGGCGTCCTGCAGCGCCTGATGGGCGACCAGCAGAACGACTACGAGCTGCTCTGCGGCACTTCGGTGGGCGCCATCAACGCCGCCTACCTCGCGCAGACGCCGCTCGGGCAGCCGCAACAGGCGATCGCCAAGCTACGCGCGCAGTGGGACACGGTCACGACCGACAAGGTGCACAAGCGGTGGTTCCCCTTCGGCCGCGTGGAGGCGTTCTTCAAGACCTCCGTGTACGACTCCGAGCCGATCCACAAGTGGATCCGCTCGGGCCTCGACACGAGCGCGGTCCGATCGTCCGGGCGCAGGCTGCGCATCGTGGCGGTCTCCTTCGGCACGGGAGAGTCGTTCGTGGCCAACGAGCAGACGCCCGACCTGCCCGAGTGGGTGATCGCCTCGTCGGCCTTCCCGGTCATGCTGACGCCGGCCTCGATCGGCGGCGACCTGTGGACCGACGGCGGCCTGCGCAGCGTCACGCCGCTGGGAGAGGCCATCCGCGCCGGGGCGGGGGACATCGACGTGGTCCTCTGCTCGGACCCGTTCGCGAAGTCCCCGTTCGCCGTCGCGGACGCGCGGGCCATCCCGCAGCTCTTGCTGCGGTCGATCGACATCATGAACGACGAGGTGAGCCGCGCGGACCTGCGCATCGCCGGCCTCAAGAACGACCTCTCGCAGCTGCGGCCCGAATACCGGAAGGTGAAGATCCGGCTCTTCCAGCCGGCCGAGCCGTTGCCGTACGACCCGCTCGACTTCGACCCGGGGAACATCCGGGCGATGATCGATGCCGGATACGCGCAATCCGCGAGTTTCACGGAGGTGTAGCCAATCGGTGGCCGCCGGGGCCTCCGCGGGGTCCAATCCGACGAGTGGGGGTGCCGGTGCGACCTGCCCGATGGAGCGGAGTTGCCCTCCGGCAGGCTGGGGAAGCCTTCGCGGTGGGGTCGGTCGTCGCTGGGCGGTTCCGCATCGAGGGCCGGATCGGGGAGGGCGGCATCGCCGAGGTGCTCGCGGCGCGAGACGCGGACGGGCGCGAGGTGGCGGTCAAGGTCCTGCACTCGCACCTGGCGCGGCACCAGCTCGTGCGCGAGCGGTTCCGGCGGGAGATGGAGCTGACCCGCAGCCTGGCGGGGCCGGGCATCGTGCAGGTCCACGGGTGGTACGAGCACGCCGGGCGGCCGTTCTTCACCATGGAGCGGCTGCACGGGATCACTCTGGCCAGGCGCCTGCGCGGCGGGGCGCTCGAGCCCGCGGAGGCGCGGCGGATCGCGCGCGAGATCTGCCTGGCGTTGCAGCGGCCGCATGCCGCCCGGGCCGTGCACCGCGACCTGAAGCCGGAGAACGTCTTCCTGACCCGCGGCGGAGTGAAGCTGCTCGACTTCGGGCTCTCCAAGTCCGTCGGCGACGCCCAGTTGACCGCGTCCAGCCGGGTGCTGGGCACCCCGGGGTACATCGCGCCCGAGGTCTGGGAGGGAGATCCGGCGGACGCGCGCGCGGACCTGTACGCGGTGGGCGCGATCCTGTTCGAGATGCTCGCCGGCACGAAGGCCTTCGCGGCGGAGGATCCGTTCGTGGCCGCGGCCGCGCAGCGCGACCCGCCCGACCTGCGCGACGTGTCCCCCGCGGCGACCGATCGGGACGCGGCGATCGTCGCGCGCGCGCTCGCGCCCGATCCCGAGGAGCGGTTCCTCACCGCCGCCCAGCTGCTCCGCGCGCTGGACGGCGGGCGGGTGCCGCCTGCGCCGCGCGCGTCGCCGCGCCTCTCCGCCGGCGGGTACGACATCGTCGTCCACGAGGTGGTGGACCTGCTCGCGCCGTTCAAGCGGGACGTGGGTATCCGGGCGGTGCTGCGGCGGCTGGGGGCGCGCGCCCCGCGGCGCTGGCGATGGCAGCTCGCCGGGGCGGGCGAGGCGACGCTGGTCACCTCCGCGAGCCGCCCGTGCGCCGAGGCGATCGCGGCGCTGTGCGCCGAGCACGCCGTCCCGGCGACGGTGCGGGCCGCGCGCGATCGCTCGCGCGCCGAGGCGTGGCTGGCCCGGCGAGGGGCGGCCCTGCTGGTGATCTGCGCGGCCCTGCTGGCGGTCGTCGCGGCAGTCTGGCTGGGGGCGTCCTCGCCGCACACCGCCGCCGCGGCCGCGGGCGGGGCGCTGTTCGGGTACATGCTTTCGTGGGGCCTGCGCCCGGCGCTGGGCCTCGCGCCGCTCCGCGACCTCCCCGTCCGGACGAGCGCCGCCGGACGGTTCGCCGTGGGGCTGCTGCTTCGGGCGCAGCTTCTGGAGCGCGCCGCCGCGCGCCTTCCCCGCCGCGCCCGCGCTCCGCTGCTCGACGCCGCCCGCGAGGCGCGGCTGGCGGCGGAAGCGCCGGAATTGCAGGGCGGCGGACCGGTGCTGTCCGTTCTGCTGGAGCAGGCGGCGGCGCTGGACGGGATGCTCGATTCACTGCGCCGCTGACTGCGGGAGCGCGAGGAGTGACTTATGGAGATGTCCGAGGCGAGGGTCGATGGCGGGGAGCAGCAGGGCGGGACCCCTGCGCTGGGCGCGCGGAGGATGCGCTCCGCGACGGCGCGCACCAGCCCGCAGCTGGTGGTCGCGATTCACTGCGATGCCCCCCTCGCGGGGTCGTCGAGGCACTCGCTCGACGGGCTCGATTCGGTCGTGCTCGGACGAGGGGAGGAGCGGCGCGCCTCGCGCCGGGACGGCGAGCGGGAGCTGCTGCTCGAGCTGCCGGACCGCTGGGTCTCGTCGGTGCACGCGCGCCTGATCCGGCGCGAAGGCGGCTGGTCGGTGGCGGATGCCGGCTCGACCAACGGCACGCTCGTGAACGGCGCGCCCTGCGCGGAAACGCTTCTCCGCGACGGCGACTTGCTCGAGGTGGGCCGTACCCTCCTGTGGTACCGCGAGGCGGCGCCGCGCGAGGGGCGCGACGATGTGGATACCCGGCGGCTGGACGCTGCCGCGCCCGGCCTCGCGACCATCGCGCCGTCGATGTCCGCCGCCGTCGCTTGTCTGCCTGCGATCGCACGCACGGCGTTGCCCGCCGTGGTCGTCGGCGAGAGCGGCACGGGCAAGGAGCTGATCGCGCGCGCCATCCACGTGCTCTCCGGCCGTCCCGGTCCCTTCCTGGCGGTCAACTGCGCCGCGATCGCGCAGACGTTGCTGGAGAGCGAGCTGTTCGGCTCGCGCAGGGGAGCCTTCTCCGGCGCCACGGAGGATCGGCCGGGGCTCTTCCGCGCGGCCGACGGGGGCACGCTGCTCCTGGACGAGATCGCCGACCTGCCGCTCGCGGCGCAGGCGGCGCTCCTGCGCGTGCTGCAGGAATCCGAGGTGCTTCCGGTCGGCGCGACGCGGCCCGTCCGCGTCGACGTGCGGGTGGTGGCGGCCGCGCAGCGCGACCTGCGCTCCCTGATCCCGTCCGGGCGGTTCCGCGCCGACCTGCTGGCGCGGCTCGACGCGTTCACCGTCGAGCTGCCGCCCTTGCGCGAGCGCCGCGAGGACCTGGGCCTCCTTGCGGGCGCGCTGCTGCGCAAGCTGGCGCCGGATCGCTGCGAGCGCCTGCGCTTCGAGGCAGATGCCGCCCGGGCCCTGTTCGGCTACTCGTGGCCGCTGAACGTGCGGGAGCTGGAGCTGTCGCTGGCCACCGCGCTCGCGCTCTGTGGAAACGGCCCCATCGAGGCCGCGCACCTGCCGGACCCGGTGCGCCGCGGCCACCCGCCACCGGCCCAGGCGGGCGGCGCCGGAGGAGGTCACCGGGAGGAGCTGGTCGCGCTCCTGCACCAGCACGCCGGCAACGTGGCCGAGGTCGCGCGGATGCTCGGCAAGGGTCGCATGCAGATCCATCGCTGGGCCCGGCGGTACGAGATCGACCTGGGAAGCTTCCGCCGCTGACTGGCACGAGGCGTGCTGTGCCGGCGGCCGGAGGTCGCCGATGCCGCGCGTTGCCCTGCTGCTCGCACTCCTGGGATGCTCCTGCGCGTCCCGTCCCGCGCCGGCGGGCGTGCCCGATCCCGGCCGGTCCTCGCTCGCGCTCTTGCCCGGGATCGCTCACGCCGACGGAGCGGAACGAATCGTCATTCGCGTCGACGTGCGCGACGGCGCGGGCGCCCCGGTGCCCGGCGCGCGCGTGCAGGTGGATGCATCCTGCCCGGGCATCCGCCTCCGCCAGCCTGGCCCTGCGGGACCGGACGGCGCGACGCTCGCGGAGGCTCGCGCGACCTCTCCCGGCCGTTGCCGCGTGACCGCGAAGCTCGCCGCCGCGGGACGCGCCGTCCTCCTCGACCGCGGCGACGAGCTGATCTTCGTGCCCTCGACGCGCGGCCCGCGCGTCGACCTTTTTCCCTTCGGCCGCCCTCCGTGACGGAGCGTCACACCGTCACGCGCCGTGGTGACGGCGTGACGGCATCTTGGCCCTCGTCCCCAGGCGCGTCGGCCGCTTGCAGCAGCGCGGGATGGCCCGCCGCGTGCTCAAGCGCCTTCGGGAGGAGGGACGATGCTCATCGCCGAGCTGCGCAAAACCGAAGCGAGCGCGTGGGACGCGTACGTGGATTGCCATCCGCGCGCCAACTGCTATCACCTGCGCGCCTGGAAGACGGCCGCCGAAGCGGCGTACGGGATCGAGGCGCCGTTCCTGCTCGCGCGGGAACGTTCGGACGGTCCCGTGCGCGGAGTGCTGCCGCTGTTCGTCATCCGGGGCGGGCCGGTCAGCGCGTACCTCACCACCGGACTCTTCGGCGCGTACGGGCCCGTGCTGGCCGACGACGATGCGGCCGGCGAGGCGCTGGTGGCTTTTGCGGTGCAGCGGGCGCGTGCGCTGAACGCGCGCTTCGTGGTGGTGAAGGCGCTCGGCGACGAGCCGCATGCGCGCGGGTTCGAGCTGGTGGACCGCTGGGTGGTCGCGCGCCTTCCGCTCGTGCCCGAGCCGGAGATCGTCTGGCGGCGCTTCCGCGACAAGACCCGCAACGCCGTTCGCAAGGGGCAGCGGAGCGGGCTGGAAGTGCGCGAGGGCCACGGCGAGCTGGACGGTTTCTACGACGTGCTCGCCGAGAACATGCACCGCAAGGGCGCTCCGATCTACGGCCGGTCCCTGTTCCGCGAGCTGGTGGATGGGCTGGGCGAGCGGGCCGGGATCGTCACCCTGGCGGAGCGCGGCCGCACCGTCTCCGGCGCGCTGGTCATCCGCTTCGGCGGCGTGGCCACCGTGCCGTTCGCGTCCTCCCGTCCCTCCTCGTTCCACCTGAACCCCAACAACCTCCTCTACTGGGAGATCATCTCGCGGGCCTGCCGGGCCGGGCTGCACACGCTCGACTTCGGCCGCTCGCTGCGGGACTCGAGCGCGCTCTCCTTCAAGCTGAGCTGGGGCGCGCGCACCGAGCCTCAGCCGATGTACGTGCGGACGGTGCGCGGAGCGCCTCCGCGCTTCGACGTGACCGCGCCCTCGGTGCGCCTGCTGGTGCGCCTCTGGCGCTCGCTCCCGCGCGCGTTCGCCGACGCGCTGGGACCGCAGGTCTGCCGGCGGTGGCTGGCTTGACCGCTGCCGCAGCTCGCAAGGCCGGCCGCGCGCTGGTCTGCGCGGCGGCGTTGGTGCTCGTGTTCCTCTTCCTCCGCCGCATGCCCGTGGCCGGGATCGCCGCGGCGCTGCGCGGGGCCGAGCCGCTCTGGTTCGCGCTGGCGCTCGCCGTGTACCTCACCGTCAACACGGCGGCCAAGGTGCAGCGGTGGGCCGCGCTCCTCCGGCCCGTGGCGCGCTCCGGCCCGCCAGCCGGCGCAGTGGAGCTGGCGAAGATCCTCTTCGCCAGCCAGGCCACCAGCAACCTCTTGCCCGCTCGCGCCGGCGAGGCGGTGCGCGTGGTCGAGCTGCGCCGGCGCGGGTATGCCGTCCCGGGACTTCTGGCCGCGCAGCTCTTGGAGAAGGTGGTCGAGGCGGCGAGCCTGTGCCTGCTCTCCGGGGTCGCGGCAGCCGCCGCCGGGATGCCGCCGATCTTCCGGGTCCCCGTGTGGAGCGTGGCGCTCCTGGGCGGGGCGCTGGTCGCGCTCGTCGCGCTGCTGCCCCTCGTGCGCTCCACCCCCGCGGTCTGGCCGCGCAGCCTTCTCTGGTCATGCGCGTCCGACCTCGCCGATGCCGCCGTGCTCGGGTTCTGCCTGCAGGCCGCCGGCGTTCACCTCGGTCCCGCGGCGTGGCTCGTGGTCCTGCTCGCCATCAACCTGGCGATCCTGCTCCCGTCCACGCCGGGGCACCTCGGGGTCGTCGAGGCCGCTGCCGGGGCGTCGCTGATCGCGCTCGGCGTCCCCGCGGAGCGCGCGCTGGCCGGCGCCGTCCTGTACCACGCGGTGCAGATCGTCCCTTCGACCGTCCTCGGCCTGGCCGTCCTGCGCAAGCGCTGGACCCGGCAGCGGAGCCCGGCATGAGGGAGCCGCCTGCGCTCCGCGCGGACTTCCTCGCAGCGTATCCGGCGTGGGTCGCCAGGCATCGGCTCGGCATCCTGGCGGCCGCGGCATCGCTGACCGTGGTCGCGGGCGGCGCCGCGGCGACGCTCCCCATCCGGACCGACTTCAGCCAGCTCCTGCCGGCCCGCGAGCCGTCGGTGGTTTCGCTGCACCGCCTCACCGCGCGCAAGTCGACCACGGCCGTGGTGGAGATCGGCATCGCCGCCGAGGACCCGGAGGCGGCGCGCGACTTCGCGGCGGCGCTCGCGCCCGAGCTGCGCCGCCTTCCGCCCGAGCTAGTCCGCGAACTGGAGGACGACGACCTGCCGATGCGCAGGTTCGTCTGGGAGCACCGCGCGCTGTATGCCTCCGAGGCCGGGTTGCGGCAGGCGCTCCACGCGGCGAAGGCGCTGCTGGCGAGGAGCAATCCGCTCCTGGTCGATCTGGAGGATGGGGGCCAGCCTGGCCTCGACGAGCTGTCCGAGAACGTGCAGCGTCTGCGGGCGAGGACGATCGATCGGCCGCCGGGCTACGTGGGCGAGGGTGGCCGGCTGCGCATGGTCGAGGTGGGCTACGCCGGCGATCCCGTCACGGCCGCGCTCGAGCACGCGCTGGTGCTGCGCGACGTGGCCGTCACCGCGCTGGCCTGCCTGCTGCTGGTGATCGCGCTCCTCCTCGCCGCCTTCCGTTCGCCGCGCATCGTGCTGGCGCTGTGCGCGAACCTGGCCGTCGCGTGCGCGCTGACGTTCGGCTGGACGCGGCTCGCCATCGGGCAGCTCAACTCGGCCACCGCGTTCCTCGGCTCCGTGGTGGCGGGCAACGGGATCAACTTCGGGATCATCCTCGCGGGCCGCTACCGGGAAGAGCTGCGCCGCAGGCCTCACGCGCAGGCGCTGGCGGAAGCGCTGGCGCGGACGGCCGTCCCGACGCTGGTCGCCGCGATGGCGGCCGCGGCGGCGTACCTGTCGCTGGTCGTCACCGACTTCCGCGGCTTCAGCGAGTTCGGCGCCATAGCGGGCGCCGGGATGATCTTCTGCTGGGCGACGACCTTCCTGGTCCTGCCCGCGCTGCTCGACGTGCTCCGGCCCGCCGGGCGGTCGGCCGGCCGCGAGCCGCGCCCGGTGCGGCTGCCGTGGATCCCTTCCCGCGCGGTGTCCGCCGCCGTGCTGCTCGGCGCGGCGGGGTTCGCGATCGCCGGCGCGCGGGTCGTCCTGCGCGAGCCCTTCGAAGACGACCTGGGCGCGCTGCGCAGCCGCTCGTTGCCTTCGAGCGAGGCCGGCCGCTGGAGCCGTCGCCTCGACGCCGCGTTCGGCCGGACGCGGTCGGGCGGATTCGTCCTCGGCGTGGAGCATCCGGGCGACGTTCCCGTGGTCCTGGCGGCGCTCGAGCGCGCCGAGCGCGAGGTAGCCCCGGCAGCGCGAGTGCTCGGCCAGGTGGACGCGCTGCCGCGCGCGCTGCCCGGCAGCGTGGAGGAGCAGCAGCGGAAGCTGGAGCTGCTCTGCGCGTTGCGCGCGGTCCTCCGCCGGGCGCTGCCGCACTTGCCGGCCGAGACGCGGGACCGCCTGGGCGCGCTGCTCCCGGACGCCCCGCCCCGGGCGCTCGATCTCGCCGATCTTCCGGCCCCGGTGCGCGAGGCGTTCGTCGAGAACGACGGGCGCGCCGGCCTGCTGCTGGTGGTGCACCCCGGTCCTGCGTTCGAAGGATGGAGCTACCGCGGGATCCGCCGCGCGGTCGAGCTGGTACGCGGGCTGCGATTCGAGCGCCCGCTGCAGGGACCGCTGGAGATCTCCGGACCGGAAGTCCTGTTCGTGGACATGATGAGCGCGGTAGAGCGGGACGCGCCGCGCGCCACCGCCGTCTCCGCGGTCCTGGTGCTGGCGCTGCTGGCCGCCGCGCTCGGGTACCGCCGGGATTTCGCCGCCGGCGCATTCGCGCTCGCCGCCGGCGTGGGCGGGATGCTCGGCGCGATGGCGCTCCTGCACGTGCGGCTGAGCTTCCTCAGCGCGGTGGCGGTCCCCATCACCATCGGCATCGGGGTCGACTATCCACTGAACGTGATCGCCCGGGTCCGCCAGGAGATCGCCGCCGGGGGCGACGTCCGCTCCGCGCTGCGCCAGACCGGCGCCGCCGTCGCGCTCTGCTCGGCGACCACCGTGATCGGCTACCTGGTCCTGCTCGGTTCGGACACGGGCGCGATCCGCTCCTTCGGGCTCGCCGCGGTGCTGGGCGAGGTGGCGTGCCTCCTGGCCGCCCTCCTCGTCGGCCCCGCTGCGCTGGTCGTCCTGCGCCGGCTGCGCTACTAAGATCCAACGATGATGGCGCGGCTCGACGAGTTCGCCCCGGAGCACCAGTTCAACGAGGTGCACGGCATCCGCATCCGCGCGCCCAGGAACCGTGCGTACCGGGCGATCAAGGAGGTGACGGCAGGCGAGATCGCATTGTTTCGCGCGCTCACCTGGATCCGCCGCCTCGGGCGCAAAGGGCCGGAGAGCATCCTCGATCCACCGAAGGACGAGCCGATCCTCGCGGTCGCGACGCGGACGGGGTTCCTGCTGCTGGCAGACGACCTCGAGCAGGAGATCGTCGTCGGCGCGGTCGTCCTCGCTCCAGCCGGCGTGAAGAAGCCCCGCACCCCGGAGCAGTTCAAGCAGATCGCCGACCCGGGATTCGCCAAGGCGACGATGAGCTTCCGCATCGAGGACGCGGGCGATGGCACCTGCCTGGTGTCGACGGAGACGCGCGTGCACGCGACGGACGCGCCGGCGCGGCGCAGGTTCGGGAGGTACTGGGCCCTCATCCGCCCCGCCAGCGGCTTCCTCCGAAGGATGTGGCTGCGCGCGATCAAGCGCCGCGCGGAGAGCGGGGACTGAGGCGGCGGACACATGACGAGCCGCACGCCGCAAGTGAGCCGAGCTCACCTCCGCAACAGCGACAGCACCAGCTCGACGAGAATGAGCAGGGCGATGGACATCTCCAGGAGCCACATGCGGCGGTCGCGCGCGACGTCGAGCACCAGCTCCAGGGACTCCTGCACGCCGCGCAGCTTGATCTCCAGCGACTGGTAGCGGTCGGTCAGGTCGAACTCGGCGCGCAGGTCGTCGTAGATGCGGTCCAGCTCGGGGTCCTCCCAGACCTCGTCGGGCTTGTCGAGCAGGTGGAGCACCGAGAGCACCTCGTTGCGCGAGGTGATGGCCTCGCCGATGAACCGGTGCAGGTGCGCGGGACGCGCGCGCACGGTGCCGGTCTTCTCCAGGCGGTCGACCAGGGCGTCCGTGCGCCCGAAGAGGTCGTCGACGAGCCGCTCGTAGTACTCCATGGCGGCGCTCTGCGCGACCACGATGGCCACCGCCGCGGCGCGCGCCGGGCCCAGCTCGCCGATCTGCAGGACGCCGTCGGCGAAGCTGGTGCGCGCTCCCGGTTCCTCGCGGACCGTGAAGCTCTCGGCGACCACCTTCCGGGCCGGACCGCGCAGCGTGGCCCGGATGCGCTCGAGGAAACCCTCGCGCTGCTCCGGCGTCGCGTCGTGGAAGACGGCGGCGCCGAACGGGTAGACGAACACCTCGCCGCCGCCCTCGAGCGGATGGCGCAGCTCGTGGGCGCGCAGCCGCCCTCCGGGGATGGCTTGCGCGAGCTCGCGCAGGGAGAAGTTCTCCACGAACGCGACCGCCTCGAAGTGATGGGTCCGGCCGCTCACCGGACACCCCTCTACCGGGCGCCGGGGTCGGCCGCAACACTGATAACGTGCGCGAGATGGACCGCGGATCGGCGAAGCTCCTGGCGGCCTTGGCGCTCCTCGCCGCGTTCGTGGCCGCCGCCGCCCTGCGCTACCGGCCACCGCCGCCGCGGGCCGGCGACGCGCGGCCGCGGCAGTTCTCCGCCGTCCGCGCCCGCGAGGTCCTCCGCGCAATCGGGGGCGACGGGCAGCCGCACCCGACCGGGTCGGCCGCCGCGGCCGCCGTGCGTCAGCGCATCGCAGCCGAGCTGGAGCGGCTCGGCCATCGCCCGGAGGTCCAGGAAGGCTTCGCCTGCGGACCAGTCGGGATCTGCGCGCGGGTGACCAACCTCCTGGCGCGGATCGAAGGCAGGCGCCCGGGCAAGGCGGTGCTCCTCTCGGTGCATTACGACTCGGTGCCCGCCGGACCGGGCGCGAGCGACGACGGAGTGGGGGTCGCGGCCGCGCTGGAGATCGCCCGCGCCCTGAAGGCGGACCCCGCGCCGCCCAATCCGATCGTCCTCCTCTTCAACGAGGGCGAAGAGGACGACCTGCTCGGCGCCGAGGCGTTCGTGGCGGGCCATCCGTGGGCGAAGGAGATCGGCGCGGTCGTGAACCTGGAAGCGCGCGGGACCGCTGGCCCCAGCCTGATGTTCGAGACCAGCGACGGGAGCGGGTGGCTCATCGACCTGTTCGCGAGGAGCGTGGCCAGGCCGGCGAGCAACTCCATCTACTACACGATCTACAAGTTGCTCCCGAACGATACCGACCTGACCGTCTACAAGCGGAGCGGGCTTTTCGGGCTCAACTTCGCCTTCATCGCGGGAGAGGCGCGCTACCACACGCCGCGCGACGACTTCGCGCACGCCGATCCCGGGAGCTTGCAGCACCACGGCGACAACGCGCTGGCGATGGTGCGCGCGCTGGCGCAGGCGGACCTCGATTCCCCGCCCCGCGGCGAGCGGGTGTTCTTCGACCTGCTGGCCTTCCGCGTCGTGCGCATGCCGCTGGGCTGGATGCCGGTGCTGGCGATGGCCGCGGCGCTTCTCTGGCTCGCCGGCGTCGTGCGCGCCGTGCGCCGCGGCGAGCTGCGGCCGGCCGCGCTCGCGTGGGGGTTCGGCGCCTTCCTGCTCGGCGGCGCGGCGACGGGTGCCGCTGCCTGCGTGCTCCTGCTCGTGCTCCGCGCGGCGGGGGCGGTGCCGTACCCGTTCGTGGCCCATCCGGCAGCGGCGCGAGCGGCGTTCCTCGCGCTGCCGTTGCTCGGCTCGTGGTTTGCTGTCCTGTGGCCGGGACGGCGCGCGGGTGCGGCGGGACTGTGGTGGGGCACCTGGGCCGGCTGGGCGGTCGCGGGTCTCGCCACATCGCTGGCGAGCCCCGGAGTCAGCTACCCGTTCGTGCTGCCCTGCCTGGCCGCCGGTTTCTGCGGTCTCGCGACGGCGGCGCACGCGCGCTGGCTGCCGCTGCTGCTGCCCGCCGGGGTCGCGGCCGTCCTGTGGTGCCCGGTCGCGTGGCTGCTCTACGACGCGCTCGGTGTTCCCATCTTGCCGGCGTCCTCGGCACTGCTCGCCCTCGTGCTCGGCGCGGCGGCCCCGGCCTGGCTGGAGGCGGGGGCGCGCCTGCGCGGCGCGCTGGCATTCGGCACGGGAGCCGTGGTCGTCACGCTCGCAGTCGCCGCCGTGGCTCTGCCGCCGTTCAGCGCCGACAACCCGCGCAAGCTCAACCTCTGGTATCGCCTCGACGTGGACGCGCAGCAGGCGCGCTGGCTGGCCTCCGCGAGCACGGGACCGCTCCCCGCGCAGCTGGCCGCCGCGGGCCCGTTCGATCCCAAACCGGGATCCGCCCTGGAGTGGGCGCCGCGGCTGCTGGCATATGCCGCGCCCGCGGCCGCGATCCCGCTCGCCAGGCCCGAGCTTGCCGTCGAGGATCAGCGCCCGGGCCGGGGGACGCGATCGATCCGCGGCCGGCTGCGCTCGCCGCGCGGCGCGCCGCTGGCCGGCATCGCCCTGCCGGCGGCGCGGATCATCTCGGTGCGGATGAACGGAGTCGCGGTGCCGGACGCGCCGTCGAAGGACCACGCGGGCGCGGCGTACGGGGATGCGCGCTCGTGGCGCGGTGTCGTCTGCAGCACGACCGGCCCGGAGGGAGCGGAGCTCGAGATCGAGGTGAAAGGACCGGAGCCCGTCGAGGGCTACCTCTGGGACGCAACGCCCGGGCTCCCCGAGCAGGGCGCGCCGCTCCTCTCGGCGCGTCCGTCCTGGGCCGTGCCCTTCCAGACCGGCGACCGCACGCTGGTGGTCGCGAAGCTCCGGCTCTAGTCGGAAATTCGCACTGGCGATCCGGCAGCGCGCATGAACGCGATGCGCCTTGACCCGTGTTCCGGCCATGGGGCAGGGTCCGCGTCCCCTCCAACCGAAAGGGATCGCGAAAATGAGCTCCAAGAGACTCCGCATCGTGTGCGTCTCCTCGGCGGCAGCCCTTCTCCTTGGCGGCGCCATCGCCGCCACGCACCTTGCCCGCGCGAGCACCTTCCAGAAGATCACCCTCACGGTCGGCACCAACGTGGCGGCGGCGGTCTCGCCGGCCGACGGCCACATCGCGATGGATCTGCAGGGCGTGCTCTGGTCGCTGCCCAGGGCGGGCGGCACCGCGCAGCGGCTCACGGACGACTTCCTCGAGCCGGCCCGCCCCGACTTCTCGCCCGACGGCAAGCTGGTCGCGTTCCAGGCCTACAAAGGCGGCACGTTCCACATCTGGGTGATGAACGCGGACGGCAGCGGCGTGCGCCCGCTCACCACCGGGCACGGCGACGATCGCGAGCCTCGCTTCTCGCCCGACGGGAAGAAGATCGCGTTCTCCTCGGACCGCGCCTTCAACGGCACCTATGACATCTGGACCGTCGACCTGTCCGGAAACCTCTCGCAGTGGACGAGCACCGTCGCGACCGATGAGTTCGAGCCGACCTGGACGCCCGACGGATCGCAGCTCGCCTACGTCGTCGGCACCGGCATCGTCAAGAGCTCGTCCGGCGGCGCGCCCGTCCAGGTGGTCGCCAACACCAACCAGACGGTGCACTCGCCTGCGTACTCCCCGAGCGGCAACCAGATTGCGTGGGTCCAGGCGGCGAGCAACAAAAGCCGCCTCGAGGTGCGGAACCTGACCACCGGCGTCACCACTGAGTACACCACGCCGCGCAACGACGTGTTCCCCTTCTATCCGCAGTGGCTGTCCGAGAGCTCGGTGCTCTACACGGGCGACGGACAGATCCTCACCACCGACCTCGGCACGCGCGCGACGGCGCAGACGGCCTTCCGCGCGACCTTCGACGTGAACCGGCCGGCCTACGACCGGAAGAAGTTCGATTTCGACAGCCGCAAGAAGCAGCAGGCGAAGGGCATCGTCGGCCCGGCGCTGTCGCCCGACGGGACGCGCGTCGCCTTCGAGGCCCTCAACCAGATCTGGGTGATGCGGATCGGCGAGGGTGAGGAGGGAGACAACGAGGGGGACGACCAGGGGCCCACGGCAATCACCCACGACAGCTACTACAAGACCGACGTCGCCTGGTCGCACGACGGGACCAGGCTCGCCTTCTCCACCGACCGGGCGGGAACGATGGACGTGTGGGTCCACGACTTCAAGACGGGCGCGGAGACGAACATCACCAAGAATCCGAACGAGGCCGAGGTGTCGGCGGCCTGGTCGCCGGACGACAAGTCGATCGCGTTCCAGGACCACCTGGGCATCACCTGGACGGTGGAGATCGCCACCGGCGCCACGAAGCCGGTCGGCCCGGTCGATGCGAACGGCCGTCCCACGCTCGTGCTGTTCGCGCCCAGCAAGCCGTCATGGCACGCGAACGGCAAGACCATCGCCATCGGCGCGCTCAAGCCCTACACGCGGCGCTTCCGCGAAGGGACCAGCCAGATCCTCACCGTCGACGTGAACACGGCGGCGATGACGTACACCGAGCCCGAGCCGTTCGAGTCGCTCTCCACCCGCGGTGAGGACGGGCCCGTCTACTCCCCGGGCGGCAACTGGGTCGCGTTCGGCATGCGCAGCGTCCTGTTCGTGCGCGCGGTCGACGCGAACGGGCTCCCCACCGGGCCGGCGCAGCAGATCACCAGCGAGCCGAGCGACGCGCCCACCTGGAGCGGCGACTCGCGGCGGATCCTCTACCTGTCCAACGGACAGCTCCGGCTGATCGACCGCGACGGGTCGAACGCGCGCACCATCCCGGTCGACCTGAGCTGGCGGCCGGAGCAGGCGACGGGCCTCACGCTGGTCCACGCGGCGCGCCTGTGGGACGGCCGCGGATCGCAGGTGCTGACGAACGTGGACGTGGTGGTCGCCGGCAACCGGATCCGGAGCATCCAGTCGCACAAGGACTCGGCGCACCAAGGCGCGATCGCGAACAACGGGCACGTGGTGGTGGCGACCGCCGACCAGACCGTGCTGCCCGGCCTGTGGGAGTCGCACACGCACGAGTGGATCGAGGGCAAGTTCTACGGCGACAAGCTCGGCCGGCTGTGGCTGGCGTACGGCGTCACGACCCTCAACTCGGTGGGCGATCCCGCCTACCGCGCGGTGGAGACCCGCGAGTCGTTCACCTCCGGATCGCGCGTCGGGCCGCGGTACTTCGCCACCGGCGAGGCGGTCGACGGCGAGCGCGTCTTCTACAACTTCATGCGGCCGGTCACGCGGCACGATCAGCTCGGCCTGGAGGTGTCGCGCGCGGCGGCGCTCGAGTACGACATGGTCAAGACCTACGTGCGCCTGCAGCACGACTGGCAGGCCGAGGTGGCGCAGACGGTGCACGACAAGATGGGCGTCTGGACCGCCTCGCACTACATGCTGCCCGGGCTGGCGCACAACATGGACGGGCAGACGCACGTGAGCGCGACCACGAGGCTGGGCTTCCCCTATACCCGGTCGGCGGC
>WNFA01000667.1_pt1 | contig 27376 bp, 24 predicted proteins | sample 5400481 | NCBI WGS metagenome assembly WNFA01 (sample SAMN13153340, study PRJNA577476) | soil metagenome | isolation source: 120 cm saprolite under Douglas fir tree site 2 hole 1 replicate 2 | place: USA:California | collected 2015-04-18 | reverse complement strand
TGAGAGACTCAACGGAAACAATCGCGCTGCCGCCCGACAGGTACTGCCCAAGGTTGACCTTGCGGATCCCCAGAACTCCCGAGAACGGCGCGCGGATCGTCTTGCGCTGGATCGTGGCACGGATCTCCGCCACATTGGCTTCCGTTTGCTTTTGGTCAGCCGTCGCGCGGTCGTACTCCGCCCGGGAGATAACACCCTCATTCACGAGTTGCTGCATCCGGCCGAAGTTCACGCCGGCGAGCTCGCGCTGCGCCTCGAGCGCAGCCAATTGAGCGCGTTCCTGGCGCGTATCCAGCTCTACCAGCACATCTCCCTCACGCACAGACTGTCCCGAAACGAACGCGATTCGCGCCACGGTCCCCGGCAAATCCGCGCTCACCACCACACCCTGGACAGCCTCCAGCGTGCCAATCATCGCCAGTGACGATGGCCATTCCTGCCGTTGGGCAATCACGGTTGTCACGGCCTCCGGAGGAGGCTGGAAGCCCCCCGCCGCCTGCACTGCCGACTGCACTTGTTTAAACTTCACGAAGCCCAGGGAGCCTAAGAGCACTACCATAAGGCCCAGCATCAGGATCATCCGTTTCGCCATAAGTTCCTCTCCCAACGTCAATTAAGGACACTTCCGCGACCTCACCCGGCAGCCGTCTTCGACCCGGGCGTCGCTGATTTAGGGGCGATTCTGCGAAGGGAAACCGTCGGCCGGAGTGCAATGCCCACCACCGCATGCTCGCACATCGCAGTGTCCACTATCAGATTTGCCAATCCCAGGAAAGGATTCAGATCTTGTGCGGGACGGGCTGTTCCCCGGATCGACCCCGTTGCCGGATAAAATGTTTTGTTATGACACCAGCGCGACTCTCGCATGGTCACAACTCCTCTTAGGGATGGCTTCCCAGCTTGCTGAAAAACTCCGATTGCGGTTCTGTTTTGAAAGGGCGCGGCTTCTAGCCGCGCGGTAAATGCCACAAAATCAACCGTGGCTTAGCCACTGAGGGCACAACTGCTCAGCGAGGTGAGTTTTTCAGCAATTTGTTACACCGACACCAGCCAGCCTCTTCATTAATATGTCGAACGAGGAATGCCCAAATCGACACGAAATGTCCGCACCTGGAATTTTTTTGGGAAACTCTCCTCGCGTACGCGCCAATCCGCTTTCTCGAGGAATCTCCCCAAATCGGCGGCGGTCCTATAACATCCCTTGCAGAAAGTTGAGGGGATCCGCATGGATGTGCACCTGATTGACGGTACTTACGAATTGTTCCGGCACTTCTTCGCCGTGCCCTCCTCGACGGATGCGAGCGGCCAGGAAATCGGAGCAGTCCGCGGTGTCCTGACTTCCGTCGTGTCCATGATCGAGCGTGGAGCAACTCACATCGGGGTTGCCACCGATCATGTCGTGGAGTCGTTCCGGAACGATCTCTATCCCGGATACAAGACCAGCGAGGGCGTGCCTGAGGAATTGCTCTCGCAGTTCCCGATTCTTGAGGAAGCGCTGGAAGCCATGGGGGTCGTGGTGTGGCCCATGGTCCACTATGAGGCGGATGATGCCCTCGCTTCTGCCGCTGCTAAAGCGGCGAAGGATGACCGAGTCAGCCAGGTGTTCATTTGCACGCCCGACAAGGATCTGGCTCAGTGTGTGGTGGGCACCCGGGTCGTTCAACTGGATCGCCGGCGCGACATCTTGCGCGACGAAGCCGGCGTTGTGGCCAAGTTTGGCGTGAAGCCTCAATCGATTCCAGATTACTTAGCGGCTGTGGGTGACACTGCCGATGGTTTCCCGGGTTTGCCCGGCTGGGGAGTGAAAGCTGCGGCACTTACCTTTTCTCAGTACGCCCACCTCGAAGACATCCCAAAGGATTGGAGAGATTGGCATCCATGCATCCGGAAAGCCCGCGTGCTCTCCGAATCGCTGTTCAGCGCATGGAGCGATGCCTTGTTATTTCGGACCCTCGCAACCTTGCGGCTGGATGTACCTGTTTTTGATACGGTCGAGGACCTTTGTTGGACCGGGCCGCGGCCGAATTTTGAGGACTACTGCCGGCGATTGAAGTCGCCCGACCTGCTTCGCCGTGTTGCGTCGATAACATCAGGGATACCCCAGCGCCAAGGGGCGAATAGTTAGCGAAGCGGAGTGCCTCTTTTTTCCTCCTTTCTTCTCTTCTCGGCAGAATCGTCCCATTCATCGATGACGAAGCTTGTAGCGCCTTTCCACAACCCTAAGGGTATTTGCCCAATGGAAGCGCCCAGCGAATTCAACTATTGTCTATACATAGACATCTGGGAGGAAACGGCTTGCCCGCAAGGCTGGACACACTCTGGTACAAAAACGCGGTCATTTATCAAGTCCATGTCCGCGCGTTCTACGACAGCAACGGAGATGGTATTGGTGACTTTGCGGGTTTAGCGCAGAAGCTCGACTATCTGCAGGAGCTGGGTGTAGACGCCATCTGGCTGATGCCATTCTTTCCCTCACCTCTCCGCGACGACGGTTACGACATTTCCGATTACACCTCGGTTCATCCCAATTACGGCACGTTGGACGACTTCAAGAAGTTCCTGGCAGCAGCTCACGAGCGGCAGATCAAAGTGATTATTGAAATGGTGTTGAACCACACTTCCGATCAACACCCGTGGTTTCAGGAGTCGCGAAGTTCGCGCGAGAATCCCCGTCGTGATTGGTATGTCTGGAGCGATACCGATACCCGATATAAAGGCGCGCGCATCATCTTTTTGGACACTGAGTTGTCCAACTGGGCGTGGGATCCAGTTTCGAAGTCCTACTACTGGCACCGCTTCTTCAGCCATCAGCCCGATCTTAACTACGACAACCCAGCTGTTCGTGAAGAGATGTGGACGCTGATGAAGTTCTGGCTCGAACTCGGCATCGATGGCTTTCGCCTGGATGCCGTGCCCTACCTCGTTGAACGGGAAGGAACCAACTGCGAGAACCTTCCAGAGACCCACGCTATCATCAAGGAACTGCGTCAGAAACTCGACCACGAGTTTCCAGGACGAATGTTGCTGGCGGAAGCGAACCAGTGGCCTGCCGATCTGCGCCCCTACTTTGGCAATGAAGATGAGTTTCACATGGCCTTTCATTTTCCCCTCATGCCCAGGATGTTTATGGGAGTGAAGTTGGAAGACCGCAAGCCCATTACAGAAATTCTGCAACAAACTCCCGAGATACCGCCGTCGTGCCAGTGGGGCCTATTTCTACGGAATCATGACGAGCTGACGCTGGAAATGGTCACCGACATCGAACGCGATTACATGTACGACTCCTATGCCCGAAGCAAGGCGATGCGCCTGAATCTCGGCATCCGGCGGCGACTGGCGCCCTTGCTCGATAACGATCGCAGGCGCATCGAACTCATGAACGGGATGCTGATGTCACTCCCCGGCACGCCGGTCCTTTACTACGGCGATGAAATCGGCATGGGAGACAACATAAATCTTGGCGATCGCGACGGCGTGCGTACCCCCATGCAGTGGAACGGCGGTTGGAATGGTGGCTTTTCTGCCGCAGACCCGGAGAGTCTCTACACCTCACTTCTTCTGAACCCCGTGTACGGATATCAGGCGGTCAATGTGTTGTCGCAGAAGCGCAGCGAGCACTCACTGCTTTCCTGGATGCAGCAAATCATACGGGTGCGGCGGTCCACCCCGGTCTTCGGTTCGGGCTCCATCGAATTTCTCTATCCCGCCAACCATCGAGTGTTGGCGTATGTGCGCCAACTGGGCGATGAAACAATTCTGGTGGTAAACAATCTTTCCAGCTCCGCCCAGGCTGTGGAACTCGATTTGCGGCGGTACAAGGGTAAGATTCCAATCGAGATGTTTGGCCGGAATCTTTTTCCCCGAGTGGCCGAGGCTCCATATCTTTTGACGCTGGGCCCATATCAGTTTTACTGGTTTCGGTTGAGACGAATTTGAATATCTTCTGATGGTTCGTGTGCTGTGGCCTTCATGCCAGCAGCACCGAGTACTACTTTGTTGGAGGCGGGTTGGCAGAGGAAAGTGTACTCACAGACGATCTTGTTCGCCAACTGATTAATGTCGGCGAGGTAGACATCCTCGTGGGACTGCCGACTCACAACAATGCCAAGAGTGTTGGGCCGGTCGTACACGCAATTCAGGAGGGCCTTCTCAAGGGTTTTCCGCGGGAGCGGGTTGTCATTGTTAACGCTGACGGAGGATCAAGAGACGGAACTCCTGGTCTGGTGACGGGAGCTTCGATTGATGACATACGGCATGGTTATAAAGGCTATGCCCTCCGCACCTTGCACTCAATCAGCACCCGGTACGCGAACAACCCTTCGGCCCGAGGTGGGCTGCGCACCATCCTGGCCGCCGCCGAATTGCTACGCGCCAAGGCATGCGCAGTCGTATCACCAGAATCGACCGGCATGGAACCCGAATGGATTCCGCGCCTTCTGCGCCCTGTCTATCACGACAATTTCGACCTGGTCACGCCCATCTATCGCAGGCACAAATTCGAGGGACTCCTGGTCAGTAACCTCGTTTACCCGATGACGCGAGCTCTCTATGGCCAGAGAATCCGAGAACCTTACGCGTCGGAATTCGCTTTCTCTGCCCGTCTTGGAAGCCATTTCCTCGCGCACAATCCCGGAAGTTATGACTCGGACGGATCCGGAGCTGAAATGGAGCTCACGATGAGCGCCATCACTGGAGGCTTCCGGACATATCAGTCCTTCCTGGGAACGAAGATCCACGGAGAGCGAGAGGGAGGCGATCTCGTGCCCGCGATGCGCAGGACAGTCGGAGTCCTTTTCTCATCCCTCGAAGCAAACGTCGCCGCCTGGAGCAGCGGCAATGGCTCGCAACCGGTTCCGACTCTTGGTTCTGAATCCGAAGTCACCCTTGAACCCATTCGGGTAAATCGGAAGCGACTTCAGCAGATGTTTTGCGCCGGAGTCGCCGAACTCGAACCCGTCTTCCGATCCATACTCTCGGCAGCCACGCTTGCGGAACTGCAGCAGATTGCCAGTCTTGGCGAAGACGACTTCCGCTATCCGGCGGAGCTGTGGGTCAGAACCGTCTACGAGTTTGCCGCCTCCTATGCCAAATCCGTCATGAGCCGGGACCACATTATTCAGGGTCTGGCTCCTCTTTATCGCGGAAGGATTTTCACGTTTCTGGAAGAAAACCGCAGTAGTTCGGCGGAAGAGGTTGAGAAAAACATCGAGAGCCTTTGTATCGAGTTTGAGCGATTGAAGCCGTATCTGCTGGAAGTCTGGAATACCAAAAAGTGAGGTAACCCATGCGGGAATTGATCTGGCGGGAACTGACTCAGGCTGGCGAGGAGATTGTCAGGGAATTTGCGCACCTGTTGCCTCGTTTGATTGAAATGCTGATCATCACCCTCGTGGGATGGGTGATTGCCATTGCATTGAAATGGATCCTGCGCAGCGCGTTGCGTCTTGCCAAGTTTGACAAACTTTCTGAAAATTCGGGCGCCTCGCAGTTGCTCAACAAGGCTGCACTGCCCTCCTCCACCGAGTTGCTGAGCCGATTCATGTTCTGGGTGGCCTGGCTGGGATTCATCCTGCTGGGAGTGAGTGTGCTCGGAATCGGTGGCCTGCAAGCGCACATTTCAAGATTCTTCCTGTTTCTTCCCCGCGTCTTTTTAGCGTTGTTCATTGTTTTCTTTGGCATGCTCGCCGCCAGCTTCTTCTCGCGCGCCACTCTGCTTGCCGCTGTAAATGCCAATCTGCCCTCAGCCCGGCTGCTGAGTATTGCGATTCGCACCCTCCTCATCATTTTTGTGGTGTCGATGGCCTTCGAGGAACTGGGATTGGCCGAACAGACGGTCCTGCTGGCCTTCGGAATTGCGTTCGGAGCGGTGATGCTGAGCCTCGCGATTGCCTTCGGGACGGGGGGACGAGACTTGGCGCGCCAGTTCCTTGAGAAGAGGCTCGTTCGCGAGGAGAAGAGCGAGAAGGAAGACGAGCCCTCGCCTCTATAAGACATCGCACAGGTCAGAACTCAGCTGCTTTGGTTCGACTCCTCAGCGGAAGCAACGGATAGACAGAGTGTCACTGGAAAATAACCGGAACAGTGCTGAAGGTGTATGCCTGGCCGGTTCACCTTCATTTCCGCAGTCCCCTTTTGAAATCCCGCGTCATTCCCGGAAGTACAGACCTCAGTGCCCCTCAGTTTCGGCTGCAGTTCAGCGGTTTCTAACTAGAATCAGGCTGTCGATTAAGGACGGCCTCATGCGAATCCTCATAGCAGAAGATGATGCAGCTCTCGCCAAGTTTGTGAGCCAAGGTTTGGAGACCGAGCACTACGAAGTGGACGTCTATTCCGATGGCGAGCAGGCCCAGGCGGCGGCTAATGAACTCGACTACGACCTGGTGGTCCTGGATCTGAACTTGCCGAAACTCGATGGAGTCAGCATTCTGCGGCAGTTGCGTCTGAAAAAGCCCACCATGCCGGTGCTGGTCCTTACCCAGCGAACCCGCGTGGAAGACCGGGTGCAGTGCCTGGATACCGGCGCGGATGACTATCTGGCCAAACCGTTTTCCTACAGCGAGCTCTCGGCCCGAATCCGGGCATTGCTGCGGCGCAGTCATTTGCCATCAGAAGCCGTATTCGTGATCGATGACCTCAAACTGGATCGCGTGGAACATCGTGTCGAACGCGCCGGGCGCAGTATCGAGCTGACCACAAAGGAATTTGCCCTGCTCGAATATCTTATGCGGAATACCGGCCGGCGGGTCACCCGCGCCATGATCATCGAGCATGTGTGGAATCTTACGTTTGATACGACCACCAACGTGGTCGATGTCTACATCTTCGGACGCTTTCAAAAAGTGGAGTCTTTGCGCAGCGCGGTAGTCTCCCTCGGATTTCAGCGGGTCAGCGATATCGCGATGTCGTGCGGTGTGCTCAACATGATGCCCGGCGAAAGCGGCATCGATCCTGTGGCTTTCTGGGAGCATTCCCTCGGGTGTGCACTTGTGTGCCGCCATTTCGCCCGCAAAATTTCTTTCGGCGAGCCCAGCAAAGCCTATCTCGCCGGCTTGCTCCACGATATCGGCATTATTGTGAACCTCTGGGTTCTGCTCCATGAGTTTCAAGCCGCCTTCGAGCTGGCCCGAACCGAAGCCATCCCGCTCCACGAAGCCGAACAGAGAGTTCTCGGATTTACCCATTGCGACAGCGGAAAGCTGTTAGCGGAACGTTGGGACCTCTCCCGCGAATTGGTCGACGTGGTCGCTCTTCATCATTCTCCGCCAGCGTCGGGTGATCATGCCGGCCTGGTCGCACTGGTCGGGATGAGTGACTTGCTTTGCCGCATGAGTGGGTTGAACCACGGCTACATCGAAGCGCGTCAAGTCAATTTTCTGGAAGAAACCGGCTTCGCCGTCCTGTCGCAGTACTGTCCCTCGCTGGGCACCCTCGACTGGGCTCGCCTCACTTTTGAACTGGACTCTTACATGGACGAAGTGCATACCCTCGTGCGTGCCATTTATAGGCCATGAATCAGCGCCCGGAGACTCGCCGCAAGATCAGCGTCCTGGTGGTCGACGACAGTGCCTTCATGCGTACCGCCCTCTCCCGCATGATCGGCTCCGAGCCCGATGTTTACGTGATAGGAGTAGCATGCGACGGATCGGAGGCCCTGGAAAAAATCGCTGCGCTCAATCCAGACGTCGTCACTCTCGATGTCGAGATGCCCGGACTCAATGGAGTGGAAACCTTGCGTTGCATCATGGCTCAAAGCCCCCGGCCCGTCATTATGGTCAGCGCCAGTACCGAAAGAGACGCAGAAATCACCTTCACCGCCCTCGGTGCCGGCGCATTTGATTATGTTCCAAAGCAGCTGCCTCCGACCTCGCTCGATATTGTCCACATTCGGCAAGACCTGATCGCCAAGATCAAGGCGGCCGCACGCACCCGCAGGCCTCTTCCTGCGCTCGGCATTCGGAAACCTCCTCAAGGCGTGGATTCAGGCGAACCCGAACCCGAAATATTCTCCATCATGCCGGCAGTTGTCGCCATTGGGATATCCACTGGTGGCCCAAAAGCTCTTGAGGACATGCTCCCCCTTTTCCCTCGCGATCTCCCGGTGCCCATTTTGATCGTGCAACACATGCCGCCCGGCTTCACCGCTCCCTTTGCCCAGAGACTGAACAAATTGTGCTTGGTCGAAGTTCACGAAGCCTCCCACCGCGAACCTATCCGCCCCGGCGTCGTCTACATTGCCCCTGCGGGCATTCATATGATTGTGGAACGGCCTTCCGATTCGCGGCCCGTGATCGCCCTTACTCGGCAGCCCGCGGATCAGATGCACGTGCCTTCCATCGATGTCATGATGGAGTCCGTAGCTGCCGTTTACGGCAGTCTCGCCATGGGTATTATCATGACCGGGATGGGCTCGGATGGAGCCTTGGGAATCAAATCCATTCACGGTCGCGGCGGTATCACTCTCGGACAGGATGAGGCTAGCTGCGTCGTGTACGGCATGCCTCGCGCTTGCGCTGAGATGGGAATCCTGCAGCGCGTCGTCTCTCTCTCTCAGATTCCGCAGCAAATCCTGCGGGCCACACGCTACCGAAAGCCAGCCCCGGTCGCCGCTGTTGTACCGGGATTCTAGCCTTCGCTCCAAAAAACTCTTATCGGGATTCCTCCGCCCAATGCGTCCCTTCAGCGATGTCCTGTTTATTTTGGACTCGTCAAGATCGTGCCGTTGGGATCCAGCACAATCTTGTGTCCACCCGACGGGGCAGTCAGATTAAACGTCGTTTCCTCTCCGTCTGCGAACACCCGGCCCAGGAAGACGGAGCGCTTCCCCCCAATCACCGCATACACAGGGACAGAAGTCACAAGGTCGGCCGACGCATCTTTCTGCACGATGTTCCCACTGACGATCGTGCTCGTTCCCTTCGTGGTGAACTTCACCGCCTTCAACTCTAACTTTGGCAAGTCCGTGCCATTGACCCAACCATCCAGAAACCAGTCCAGCGAGTCCTTCCCTTCATACTTCAGTGCAGGCGGCAAGTCCTCGGCAAACACCTCGAGGAGTTCCCGCGTACTGATCGACCTTCCCTGGTAACGCTCTCGAACCTTCCGCAATGAGCGGACGAACGGCTCATCGGCTCCGCTGATCTTCCGACCTTTTATTCGAGCGTCCTGGAACGCACCATCCTGCAACATCGTTCGCAGCATATGAAACAGCCACGTTCCCCGCCCGTAACTGATCGCTTCGTAGCCTTCCGGAAAGTGCGACGACAATAGCCGCACACCCAACGTGACCGGTCCTGCATCCTTCGGCATCGCTCCATCTTTATTTCGTTCCACCAGATCCCGCCGGTATTTCTCCATGATTTCCCGGAACCCCGCCGGATTCTTTTCCTGCAGCATCATCAGTGCGCAATAGTTCGCGAGGCCCTCCGAGAGCCATTGATCGCGGTAGGTACTCCAGCCAATCAGGTCTCCCCACCACTGGTGAGCCGCCTCGTGGGCCGGGATCTGCTCCACAAACCCGGTACGGGACGGATCAAGACGTAAGTCCGTACGCTCCCCTTCATTGAGGAAAGCGTATGACGAAAGGAAGACCAGCCCCGGCCAGCCTTGACTTTCGCGCCCCGGCATCTGGGTCAGCGCGAGCCGGCTGTAGGGATACGGTCCGAAGCGCTCTGCATAATATTCAATGGCCCGCGCCGTCCGCTCCGCCAGCGGCTGCGCATTGCGCGCCGGCGATGGAGGGGCAGGAGCGATCACCTGAACTCCTGTGTGTCGTGGCGCCGGAACCTGCGGACTCGGGTGCACGATCTGTATCGGAGCGCTCGGAAAATCTCGTTCGACGCCCGACGTGGCATAAGTCTCTACGGTAACGTCTCCGGCCTTTGCCGTCGCCATCTTGTACTTACCCAGATTGAATCCCGCCAGCGGGATTGGCCGCTCCGAGACCCAGCGCATCGCCAGTTCCCCTGGGTTGTTTGAGCTTGAGGTCGGACTTGCGGCAACCGGTTCTGGTTTCCCCGTTGCGACCAGCGTCCATTCCGCCGGATAGTGAAATTCGAGCTCGAAGTCAGCCATCGACATCCCGCGATTGGGATACCACGTCCCCCGAGCACCCACGTACAGCAGCCCGCTACCCGCCTCCGCCAGAACCTCTCCTCCGTAGACAAACTGCAGCTCAATCTTCTGCCCGGCACGTGTTGGCTCCGGCAAAACCACCGCCACAAGGTCATTGGCTCGACGCGAAAGCTGCGTTCCTTCCATGGCGGGGTTATGGATGAACTCCACCGCCTGCCCATTCATCTTCACGCTCTCGACCTGAAGAAATCGCGAGAGTTCGAAAACCAACATCCGCACCCCGCCTTGGCTTACTTCAAGCTGCAAGCGAGCGTCCGCATGGATTCTTTTCGGAGGCTCTACCCTGGTCGCAATCACATAGCGGTGCACGGCAAGCCAGTCCCCGCGACCTTTTTCAATGCCCTCCGGTTTGGGCACACCCTGCTCAGCTCGGTTGAGCGCTTGCTCGGTCGAAAACGAAGTCCAGACGTCGTAGTAACTACTCCCATTCTCAGCCGTCCGCGCCTGCCCCGCCTGAACTTGCTCTCCCGCCGTCGAGTCAAAGTAGACATCGAAAATGCCTCGCTTAGTCCCCAAAAGCCGGGCGTGCAGGATTCGGTCACTCGAGCCTGAAAGTGAAGGCGTGCTTACTTCCTGCGGGCCCTCGGAATTCTCCCCCACCGGAAGCAGTCGGCTGAACGTGACCAGGATTCTCATCGCGTCAAGCTGCGCAAGATTTCGAGCTGTGTCGCCCCACCTGGTTACGAACTCCGCACCATCATCGGCTGCTCGCAGATCGGGTCTCAACTCCGCCACCGTTTCGTCATTGAAACGGAAGTACGCCGTGGCGAAGCGCTCTTCCAGAATCGCCATTCCCGTGAACAGGCTCATCGACCTTCGTTCCACCTCGTCCCGAGGCGTCAGTAAGATCTCTCCATCCCCTTCGAAGAACGCCCCCGTGATGCGCCCCATCACGTCCTGCGTGAAGGCAATCGTGCCATCTTCCAGAGTCATGTGAATTACGGCCCGATCGATGGCTGCGCCGCGCACTCGATACACCCGCGTCGGATCAAGCCCAACGCGGCCGAGCTGCAAGTACAGCGCTTCAGCTGGACCTGAAGAAGAAGGCCCCTCTGTGCCAGCCATTGCACGGGGCAGAGGCAACGCCCACAGCGTCAGCAACACCAAAAGCGCCGCTCGCAGCACTCGTCCCTTGCGTAGTCCCGATACTTTCGTCACGTAGGTGCGGCCCTCTCCGGTTGCTAGAATGCGCCTGAATGCGCGCACGTGTCTCCATCTTCATTATATGGACGGCTTTCGCCGCCATTGGTGCCTGGGCGGACACCATTCACCTGAAGAATGGCCGCAAAATCCTGGCCGACCAGGTCCGCGAAAACGGTAATCACTACCAATACGACATCGGCGACGATTCCTACGCCATACCCAAGTCCTTAGTGGATCACGTAGATGCCGGCGGCCCACCCGCCAGCGTTGCAACTGTGGGCGTCACGAAAGTGGCGGACCTACCCACGTTCACGCCCGCGGATAGCCTGGCGAACGAGGGCGACCTTGTTGGCAAGATTATTAAAGAAGGGAAAGTCGATCCCGACGCACTCTCCAGGCTGGACGCTAAAGGCAACGCCGAACTCAGTGCCACCGCAAACTTCATCGCCGGCAAGTTTGAATTCGAACACGGCAACGTCAACGAAGCCCGCCGCTACTTCGAGAGCGCGCTACGCTTCCAACCGGAAAACTCCACCATCCTTATCTATTACTCCGCGCTGCTGGTGCGCACCGGCAACGCCGCTCAGGCGCTGCCCTACGCCCAACGATCCGTTCGCGCCGCGCCCAACTCGCCCGATGCATACACCATGTTGGGATACGCTCAGTTCGCCTCCGACCGCACCAAGGACGCAATCGCTTCCTGGAAGCACTCTCTCAACCTTCGCCCGGACGCTACCGTCCAGCAATTCCTGGCGAAAGCGCAGCGCGAGGAGAATACAGAAAGCGACTTTGCCCAGCGCGAGAGCAGTCATTTCGTCCTGCACTATGAAGGCCGGCAAACCTCCGAATCGCTGCGCGCGCAAATCCTGAGCGCGCTCGAGTCCGACTATGACGATCTGGTCCGCGACCTCGGCACTCCGCCTCGGGACAACATTCTCGTGACGCTCTACACGGAACAGGCCTTTTTCGACGTCACTCGCGCTCCCTCCTGGTCGGGAGCTCTCAATGACGGCAAGCTCCGCATCCCGATCAGTGGCGTCAGCTCCATGACTTCCGAGCTGGCCCGCGTGTTGAAACACGAACTCGCCCACTCCTTTATTAATCAGCTCTCGGCCAGCCGGTGTCCCCCCTGGCTGCACGAAGGCATTGCTCAACTGCTCGAGCCCAGGAACCTGGGCAGGGACGGACACGCTCTGGCCCAGCTATTCAAGTCCCAACGCAACATCCCGCTGAACGTTCTCGAAGGCAGTTTCATGCGCTTTTCCGGCACCGAAGCCTACGTCGCCTACGCCGAATCTCTAGCCGCGGTTTCCTACATTAATGATTCGTACGGCATGAGCGACGTCCAACGCATTTTGCAACTCCTCAGCCAGGGCAGTTCCACCGAGGCCGCGTTGCGCGCCACCATCCATTCCGACTATGGCCAGCTCGAATCCGACCTGGCCAAATACCTCGCCGACAAATACGGCAACTAGTGCTCTCACATAAATAGTTTCTGGAAAGGGTACTGCGTTCAGCCGTGCCGTTGGCGATAAGTAGGAGTGCAGGCTTTACAGTTTGCTGAAAGACTCGATTGCGGTTCTGTTTTGAAGGGTCGCGGCTTCGAGCCCCGCCGTAAGTATCGCAAAATCAACCGTGGCTTCACAGTCTGCTGAAAAACTCGACCTGCGACTCTGTTTTGAAAGGGCGCGGCTTCATGCCGCGCCATAAGCGCCGCAAAATCAATCGCGGCTTTAGCCGCTGAGGTAATATGCGCTCGGTAGAGTGAGTTTTTCAGCAATCTGTTTAGCTCCTAAGGGACTTTCTCTCCCTTCCCTGACCATCTATCAAACACCTTAGCCGCTGCTCAACACACCGCACACTCCTACATTCCTGTTCTGGGCGATTCCAGCAATGGCCAGCGAGGGATCCGCCCTTCGTGCCTCCGTTCGCATTGCCCGCCACTCATTCCTGTGCTAGTTTCGGCTTTCAGACATCTCCGATGCGCTCCTTGTTCCAGCCCCGCGTTCCTGAACCTCCACCCACAGCAGAACCGGTCCCCACCGTGTTCCCCGAAATCGAAGGAGCAGGCATGGCCGCAGTCTTCTCCGGCAAACGTGTCGCCGGAGACTTCTACGACGGCTTTCGCGCCAACTCCCACCGGATTCTGTTCGGCCTCCTAGACGTCGCCGGACGCCGCGAAGATACCCGCGGAATCCTCATCGCCACACAAACCATCTTCCACAACATGGGATGTACTCTCTTCGCCAAGCCCGACATCAATGAATCCGAAGCGCTGACCGAGCTTTGTCACTTGCTCAATCGCAACATTCTTGAAACCGCCGGCGCTGTCCGCCCGTGTCCCGCCTTCCTCGGCTGCTACAACGAACAACTCGGGACCCTCTGCTACACCAATGCCGGACACACTCCCGGCCTGCTCCGCGACCATGGCGGAGTCGTCGAGCTCGCTTCCACCGGCCTGCCACTGGGCTTGTTCTCCCATGCCACATCCGATTCCCCCACCGTAGCGCTGGAGCCGGGCGCAGCTCTTTTGCTGGTTTCAAGGGGCGTGGTCGAGGGCAAACATAAGCATAAGGGCGATCCGGAGTTCGCGCTGAAGCATGTGAAGGATCTCCTTCGGGACGATCCCTTGCTCGACCCTAAAGCTCTGTGTACTTCCATTCTCAACGCAATTGACGAGTCAGAATATCCGTCGGCAGTCCATGACGACGAGACTGCGCTCGCCTTCGTGCGGAAGGCCTGACCTCCCGTTGGCATCCTCAAAATCCCAGCTGGCGTCAAATCCTGGAGATGGGCCACGAGTCCGCCCGAACAGGGTAAAATATTGCAAAGGCCCTACCCGACCTACCCGCAAGCTCAGGCAGCGTGGCGGCCACCGAATATTATGAAAAAGCTCTGCATTCTGAGCGTCATTTTCGCCTGTTTCCCCGTTTTCGCCGGAGCCCAGGTCGTCGAAGAGATCATCGCCCGGGTTAACAGCCAGATCGTCACTCGCTCGGAGTTCGCCCGCAGCAAGGACCAGCTCAAGGAAGAGGTCAAGCAGCAGGACCCGGGCAACGCCGACCGGCTCTATGCCGAGCGTGAAAAAGATGTTCTCCGCGATCTTATCGACCAGCAACTCCTCCTCGAAAAAGGCAAGGATCTCAGCATCACCGGTGACACCGAGCTGATCAAGCGGCTCGATTCAATGCGTAAGGACATGAAGCTCGAGAGTTTGGAAGAGCTTGAGAAGAAGGCTACCGAACAAGGCGTCTCGTGGGAGGACTTCAAGCAAAACCTGCGCAACCAGATCATCACGCAGAAAGTGATTGGCGAAGAAGTCGGTCGACACCTCGCCATGACCGAGGAGGAAGCGCAGAAGTTCTACAACGAGCACAAAAGCGAGATGGAACAGCCCGAGGCAGTCCATCTCAGCGAGATCCTCGTGGCCCCAAAAATTCCCGCCGATGCGACACCAAAGACAACGGGCACCGACGGCAGCCCATCCGATCCCGCAGTCTCAGCGGAGCAAAAGGCAGCTAACGATGCTGCCAAGCAGGCCACAGAAGCGGCGGCGCTCTCCGCCGCAGAGGCAAAAGCCCACGACCTGCTCGATCAGATTCATAAGGGCGCAACCTTCGAAGAGATTGCCAAGAAATATTCTGATGGCCCTTCTGCCGCCCAGGGTGGGGAACTGGGCATTTTCAAACGGGGCGCACTGGCCAAGGAACTCGAAGACAAGACCTTCGCCATGAAGGCCGGCGAGATCTCAGATGTGATCCGCACCAAGCAGGGTTACGTGATTCTGAAAGTTGTCGAGCACCAGGCGGCCGGCATCCCCGAACTGAAAGATGTTGAACCCAAGATTCAAGACGCTCTCTACTATCAGAAGCTGCAGCCCGCCCTGCGCGCTTACCTTACCAAACTGCGCGAAGAGGCCTACATCGACATCAAAGCGGGCTTTGTCGACAGCGGAGCCAGCCCCAATCAGACCAAGCCAGTCGAAACCACAACCGCCAAAGAAGCCGACGCCAAGAAGCTGAACAAAAAGAAAAAGAAACTAGGCATCCTCTAGCGACTCATGTGGAGACAGCCGCCTCGGCTGTCCCGCCCTGGGCGAAGCCCGGCGGAACCTAGGAAAGGCATTGAACCAGGGGTTAAGAATGGGCTGGCGATCGCCCACCCCCGATCTCGCCCCCTCGCTTATACTCAATGAACACACCTCATGAAGGACTTCTACATCTGCGACTGCACCCGCCACGAAAACAAAGTCATCACCTCCTCCTTTGTAGTGGTCGCCAAGCAGATCAAGCCTAAGAAAACCGGAGAGCCCTACATCGCCCTGACGCTAGGCGACCGCAGCGGCCAGCTTGAAGCCAAAATGTGGGACAACGTCGAAGAGGTCCTCGACGCCTTCGAGCAGGACGACTTCCTCAAGATCAAAGGCCTCATCAACAAGTACAAGAATCGCTTCCAGCTCACCATCCACAAGCTGCGCAAACTCGGCGACTCCGAGATCGAATTCGACGACTACCTTCCCAAGACCACGAAGAACATCGACGACCTCTGGCAGACTCTTGCGGCCTTTGTCGTTTCTTTCCAGAACCCGTACCTGCGCTCTCTGCTGCAGGCTTTCATGGCCGATCCGGAAATCGCCGCCGCCTACCGCAATGCCCCCGCCGCCAAGACTCTGCACCATGCCTACATCGGCGGCCTGCTCGATCACGTGGTCTCATTGTTTCGCTCCGTTGAGTTGATCAGTCAGAACTATTCCCAGATCAACCGCGACCTTCTGCTCGCCGGAGTCTTTCTCCACGACATTGGCAAGATCCACGAACTCACCTACAACCGCTCGTTTTCCTACTCGACGAAGGGCCAGCTGCTGGGCCACATGGTCATCGAACTGGAGATGCTGCACGCCAAGATCGCTCTCGTTCCCGACTTTCCCGCAGAGCTGAAGACACTCCTCGAGCACCTCATCATCAGCCATCACGGCCAGTACGAATTCGGCTCGCCGAAATTGCCGATGTTTCCTGAAGCGCTCATGCTGCATTACCTCGATGACCTCGACTCCAAGATGGAGGCCATGCGTGCCCACTTCGAGCGCGAGGCCGATCAGGAGAGCCCGTGGACCAGCTACAATCCATCGCTCGGCCGCCCTCTGCTGAACACGGAAAAGTTCCTGGCTCCGAAGAAGGGTGCTGCCACGGAAAACTCTGCGGACGCGTCCGCTTCAGCGCCGGAGCAGGAAAGCGCCAGCAACAATCACGACCAAACTCCGACCTTGCCCGGACTTGACCCGCAGCGATAATCTTTTGAGATCAAGCGGTTTGTTGTACCAGGAGAGGCCATGCCCAAGACCACAGCCTCCAGCATATCTGCACCCGCCGCAGGTCTGCCCGACGTACCACCCTTGTACGGACTCAAGCCCCGAAAGCAGTATCTCCCATTCAGTTATGCCGAGAAGCGCCTCGCAGAGTCGCGGAACTACTGGATCTGCACCGCCCGCCCCGACGGCAGACCTCACTCCATTCCGGTGTGGGGCTTCTGGATCGAGGGTGCACTCTATTTCGGCACCGCACGCTCTTCCCGCAAGGCTCGCAATCTTGCCCACAACGCAGCCGTTTCCATCCACCTGGAGTCCGGTGACGACGTCGTGATTCTCGAAGGAAATGCCGTCGAGGTCGAGCTCAACGATGCAGCGACTTTCAAGAATCTCGACGCCGCCTCGCGCGCAAAGTACAAAATGCCTCTGATGATCATCCCCGGAGAAAGCGTGGTCTATTCCGTCCATCCCCGTACAGTCCTGGCCTGGACCGAGAAGGACTTTCCAAAGAACGCAACGCGCTGGAAATTCGAGACCGCCTAACCGTAGCCAAATCGACACGAAAGAAGCAGTCCCAGACGATACACTTTCGATTACCCGCCCCGGCTGCTTCCCATTGCTACCCCGAACCCACTTCCGGTACATTGACGAAGATGGAGGTTCCTATGCGTTCACGTTTAGTCCTTCTTACCCTAAGTTTCTATTTGACTCTGGCTCTGCTCGGCTGCACCAGCAAGCCTGCTCCGGACGATAACAACGCAAACGGCACCGGCCAGGCCAGCGACAGCACCAACGCTGGCTCCGGAAACGGCGGCGGCACAGAGCGCAAGGAAGCCAGGGAAAGGAAGAGGCAGGTTGTGCCCGCCGGCACCACCATCACCGTCAGCCTGGGCTCCGCTATCGGCTCGAAGCTCAGCCAACCCGGTCAGACCTTCAACGGATCGGTATCGAAGGATGTCGTGGTTGGAAATGAGGTCGTGATTCCGCGCGGTGCAAACGTGACCGGCACCGTGACTGACGCGAAACCCTTGGGAAGATTCAAGGGAGGCGCTGAACTGCAAGTTCGCCTCGAATCCGTCACACTGAACGGAGCTGACGTACCAGTTCAAACTGCTGCGAGGACTTTCACCGCCAAAGGTAAAGGCAAGCGCACTGCGATCATGACCGGTGGAGGCGCCGCTCTCGGCGGAATCATCGGCGGCTTGGCCGGCGGCGGCAAAGGCGCAGCGATCGGAGCGCTGGCTGGCGGTGGCGCCGGTGCCGGGGGCGCTGCATTTACCGGCAACAAGGACATCGTTCTCCCCGCCGAGACCGTTGTCAGCTTCGAGCTCTCGCAACCACTCGAAGTCCGATAGACAGATTAGAGATAGAGATTATAGATAGAGAAAGATCGGATCGAAAACAGCTTCTATCCGCCCGAGCCGCTCCTCGGGCTTGTCTTCTGTTTTGCCTGAAACATTCTTGGTGAGAAGAGCACCAAAGCACTCATGCTCGACTTCAACCGCTTCGAAGTTCTTACCTTCGATTGCTATGGAACTCTGATTAACTGGGAAGCCGGCATTCTCTCCGCCCTTCACCGCATCCTTTCTGCCCACGGCCACACACTGGAAGACGCCGCGCTTCTGAAACTCTATGGCGATTTCGAGGAACTGTCCGAGCAGGGCGCCTTCCATCCTTATCGCGAAGTGCTGCAATCCGTAGTCCGCCGCTTCGGCGCGCAACTGGGATTCTCTCCTACCGACGAAGAAGCCCGCTCCCTCCCCAATTCGCTCTCCAGTTGGCAACCTTGGCCCGACACCGTTGACGCCCTGCGTCAGCTGAAAACACGCTTTCGACTGGCAATTCTCTCCAATGTCGACGACGATCTCTTCGCCGCTACGCGTCCCCAGCTACAAGTGGAATTCGACGAGGTAATCACCGCCCAGCAAGCGAAAGCGTATAAGCCTTCGATGAACATGTTTGAGCTGGCCTTAAGCCGCGTGAACGCCCCAGCCCACCGCGTGCTCCACGTGGGCCAGAGCATCTATCACGACATCATTCCTGCGCAATCCCTAGGCCTGGCCACGGTATGGGTGAACCGCCCATCGGCGAGAGCCGGAGTTGGCGCAGTAAAAGCCGCCGAAGCCAAACCCGACCTGGAGGTCAAGAACCTAGCCGAGTTAGCCGAAGCCGCCACCAAAGCTTGAGTTCCGGTGTCTCCTCCGCGAACTCTGCGGAATTTCCCCGCGAACTCTGCGATAAGATTTTTTCTTTTTGCGCCTGAAGCTAGAAATTAGCCGGAATCTTCACCACTCTCTTCCGGATAGCCCACATAACAAGCTCCGCCTTGTTATGAATACCCAGCTTCCGCATGAGATTAAACTTGTGCGCGTCCACCGTCTTAATGCTCAGGCCCAGAACGCTGGCCGCAGACCGCACCGTACGACCCTCAGCCAGTAACTTCAGCACCTCGCGCTCCCGTGCCGTCAAAACTCGCTTTCGCGGCAACAGGGCCTCGGTTGCATTCCACTCGCCGACCCCTTGCTGCGGCATTTCACGCACACTGGCCCAGCCGTTGTAGTGGCTCGTTCTCACCATCCGCACTAATTCTTCGGCAGACGTTTGGCGCACTGCACATCCAACCTTACGGTCCGCCAGTTCGCGCATCGCGGAATCCTCTTCCGCATGCATGCTCAAGAACAAAACCTTGCTCTGCGGTGACTCTCGCAGGAGCAGTCTCTCGGCGTCAGGAGCGGACACGTCAAGTGTTTTCGCATCCACAATGACGACATCTGGACGGTGCTCATACACCCTTTGCAACGCTTCGGCCGCATTACTCGCCTCCGCGACGACTTCCATGTCCGGCTCATCCTCCAAAAGACGCTGCAATCCCTCCCGCAGCAGCACGTGATCATGCACCAGAACGCAGCGAATTCTCTTGCCAGGAACCGCACCTTCCCACTGGATCGGTGTGTTGGGGGACACAGCTTCTCCTCATTAGGCCAGAAGAATTTGCGAAGCAGCGAGCGGCGGAGAAAACCGGGTTGGCAGAACCTGCGGCTTTCGGTCATTGTAGCGCCCTCCGCGTCGAGATGCACCCCGAAACCCCCAAAATTTCCATCTTTTTATCAAATTTACAGCCGGAGTCATCCTGAGCGCAGCCGCTTTTCAGGCGCAGCGAAGGATCTGGCGTGAGCCATCAGTGCTCCCGTCGCTAAGTGCACTGCGTCCCCCCATACTAGTTATCGACTCCGCATCAGGTACAATCGAAAATTTATGCTGCGCTACTTCACAGCCGGTGAGTCTCATGGCGAAGCTCTCGTCGCCTTTCTCTCAGGCCTGCCCGCAGGGCTGAAAGTAGACCAACCCTTCATCGACCACGAACTCTGGCGCCGCCAGCAGGGATACGGCCGCGGAGGCCGCATGAAAATCGAACGTGACTCCGCCCACATTCTCTCCGGTGTGCATCACGGTAAAACCATCGGATCACCCATCGCCGTCCAACTCGAAAACCGCGATTGGAAAAACTGGCAGGAAGCTCTCCCGGTAAGCGAAGGTGATCCCACCAAGCACAAGCGCGTCGCCTCGCCGCGCCCCGGCCACGCTGACCTCGCCGGAGCATTGAAATACAACTTCTCCGAAGCTCGCTATGTTCTCGAGCGCGCCTCTGCCCGCGAGTCCGCCGCCCGAGTCGCAATCGGAGCCTTGGCGAAACTCTTCCTCCGCGAACTCGGCATCGAAATACTCAGTCACGTCATTACCACCGGCAGCGTCACGGTCCAGACCGAAATCGCATGGGAGCAGATTCGCGCCCTCTACGATCACGAAGAAGTTCTCCTGAACTGTGCCGACCCTGAAGCCGAGCAGCGCATGAAAGACGAAGTCGACAAGGTTCTCAAAACCGGCGACTCGCTCGGCGGCGTCTTCGAAGTCGTCGCGCATCAAGTTCCGCCCGGCCTCGGAACCTACGCCCAATGGGACGAGCGCCTCGACGGCCTCCTCGCCGCCGCCGTCATGTCCCTGCAAGCCGTCAAGGCAGTCGAAATCGGATCCGGGGTAGCCGCCGCCTTTTCTCCCGGCTCCAAAGTTCACGACGAAATCGGCTATACCAGCACGTCAGGCTTCACCGCTTTCTCTCGCGCCCGCAACAATGCCGGCGGCATCGAAGGCGGAGTTTCCAACGGACAGGAAATTCGTGTCCGCGGCTACTTGAAACCAATTTCCACGCTGCGCCGCCCCCTCCAATCGGTGGACTTTGCCACCCGCGAGCCAGTAAAGGCCGCCTACGAGCGCTCCGACGTCTGCGTGGTTCCCGCCGCCGGAGTCGCAGCCGAATCCATGGTCGCCCTTACTCTGGCGCGCTGCGCTCTCGAAAAATTCGGCGGCGATTCCATGACCGAAACCCTGCGCAATTTCCAGGGCTACTGCCAGCAACTGAAAAACTACTGATGATCTACCCCATCGTAAAGTTCGGCAACCCCGTTCTCGATAAGCCTGCCGAGAAGGTCACAGTGTTCGACGAGGACCTCAAAAAACTCATCGACGACATGTTCGAGTCAATGTACGCAGCCCACGGCGTCGGCCTCGCTGCCCCGCAGATCGGCCTGTCCCGCCGCATCGCCGTGATCGATGTAACCTTCAAAGAGGATCCCAAAGCCAAACTCGTTCTCATCAATCCCGAAATCATCCACACCGAAGGCAAACACACGCAGAGTGAAGGCTGCCTCAGCATCCCCGAATTCCGCGAGAACGTAACCCGGCCCAACAAGGTCACCGTCCGCGCCCAGGACGTACATGGAAAGTCTTACGAGAAGACCGGAGAAGAACTGCTCGCCCGCGCCTTCTTGCACGAGACCGATCACCTGAACGGCAAGCTCTACATCAGCCACATCAGTGCCCTGAAACGCGACCTGATCAAACGCAAAATCCGCAAACTAATAAAAGCCGGAGAATGGTAGAAGTTATGGCTGTGTCTCAAACGCCCGCCGAACAGTTCGCTGATCTGAACTCGTGCCAGCACTTGTATCTCCGCGAGATGGCTGAACCGAAACAAAACAGCCTAAGGCTCCTGATTGAGGAAGGCATCCCCTCTCCCGAAACCGTATCCATAAAGATAGCTGGAACGGTAATAACCGACTGCCACAAAGTTACATTTGGCGGGAACGCTCGACGTTTCGAAGTCTGCTGGGATTCCTACGTCGCTTATTCCATAAGAAACGAGTCGTTCGTCGTTGCAGACGACGATTCGGAGAAATTCGAATTGGGAAATCTTGTCCGTGTTTATTCGAAGTCAAAATTCTTGGAGTACGTCCGGAGCGCTACAATTGCATGCGATGAATATCCCGGGCCGACTCAGCACATCGAGATCATCTCCGAGACGCACATCATCGATGTCATCTCCACTGTCGCCCCAACGGTAAGAAAGCTCGGACCGAGATAGCGTGCTTGACTCTCGTAATCTCGTCTTCTGCGGCACGCCATCCTTCGCTGTCCCAACTCTGGAAGCACTCGTCCAATCTGGATTCCGCGTCTCCCTGGTAGTAACCCAGCCCGACCGTCCCAAAGGCCGCGGACTCGAACTCATCCCTTCCCCAGTAAAGCAATCCGCACTCCACCTCGCGCTGCAGATCACACAACCCGACAAAATCAAAAACAACAACGAATTCCGCGCCCAACTAACCGCCCTCAAGCCCGACGCCATCATCGTAGTCGGCTACGGACGCCTCATTCCGCAATGGATGCTCGACCTCCCGCCTCTCGGCAACATCAACCTGCACGCCTCGCTTCTTCCAAAATACCGCGGCGCCGCACCAATTCAATGGGCGATCGCACTAGGCGAAACCGTCACCGGAGTGACCACCATGCGCATCGACGCCGGACTCGACACCGGCGACATCCTGCTCCAGCGCGAACTGCCAATCGCACCCGCCGACACTTCCGAAACTCTCGCTCCGCGCCTGGCCGCCATCGGCGCCGAACTCATGGTCGAAACTCTGCGTGGTCTGCAAGCCGGCAATGTCCATCCTCGCCCGCAAGATCATTCTCAAGCCACGCTCGCCCCAATCCTCAAGAAAGAAGATGGCCAGATCGATTTCTCACTCCCAGCCACGCAAATCTTCAATCGCATCCGTGGATTCCACCCCTGGCCCGGCGCCTTCACCAAGTTCCGCGGCAAGACCCTCCAGATTGCAAAAGCAATTTCTCTTAACGAAGCGTTGCCGCCCGCCGAGCTGCGTCTCCGAGAAAATCGTCTGCTAGTCGGCTGCGGCCACAACACCTCTCTCGAACTCCTCGAAATTCAACTGGAAGGCAAGAAGCGCATGTCCGCCAGCGATTTCCTCCACGGATACCGGCCCAACCCCGGCGAGAAACTCGGCGCATCCTAGTGGACATATCAGGCAAGACAACAGCTCAATGTCCTCTGTAGTCGATCTCTGCAAAAAGCCTACAATCTGAAATTCATGCCTGTCTCCCCCGCTCGCGCTGCCGCCTTCGACATCCTTCTTCGCGTCGAGCGAGACTCCGCCTACACCTCCGAACTCCTCCACTCTGCGAAATACGATCAGCTCTCAACCCCGGATCACGCCCTGACCACAGAACTGGTGATGGGCGTTCTGCGCTGGCGCTCTCGCCTCGACGATGAAATTGCGGAAACCTCATCGCAGCCCATCTCCAAACTCGATCTCGAAATCCTGATTGCCCTGCGCCTCGCTCTCCACCAACTTCGCTGGCTCGACCGTATTCCTCCCCGCGCCGCGATTCACGAAAGTGTGGAACTGGTAAAGCGCGCCCGCAAGCGCTCGGCCGCCCCATTCGTCAACGCAATTCTGCGCAAGTTCGCCGCCAAAGCTCAGTCAAGCCCAGAGACACCCCAGTCCGCAGACTCTCCCGAAGCCCTCGCACGCGCCTATGCGCACCCGTTTTGGTTGGTCGAGCGCTGGGCAAAAGAGTACGGGCTGCCAGCCGCCAAGCAAGTCTGCGAATACAACCAGTCGATTCCTCCAACAACAATCCGGCTTCGCGATCCTGCGGTTGAAGCCGAACTCGCCGCGGAAGGCATTCAACTCGCCCCCGGCACGCTACTCGTTTCTGCGCGACGCATTCAAAGCGGAGACATCACCAAGACGCAGGCATTCCGCGCAGGCCGCGTCGTCATTCAGGACGAAGCTTCTCAGCTGGTTGCCGCCCTCGTTGGCCACGGATCGCAAATCCTTGATTGCTGCTCCGCTCCCGGTGGCAAGACCCGGGCCATAGCAGACCGCAATCCCGATGCCAGCGTTACCGCTGTAGAACTCCATCCCCACCGCGCTCGTTTGTTGCAAACAATGTTGCGTCCAAAGAACAACGCTTCTGGACAAGAACGCTCCCAAAATATAACCATCCTCGTCGCCGATGCGCGTTCTCTTCCAGCCAGATCTTTTTTCGATCGAGTCCTCGCCGACGTCCCGTGCTCCGGTACCGGCACGCTCGCGCGAAATCCCGAAATCAAGTGGCGCCTGAAGCCGGACGATCTGCCCGAGTTGCAAGCTCTTCAGGTCGCCATTCTGCGCTCTGCACTGACTCATGTAGCTCCCGGCGGACGCCTAATCTACTCAACTTGTTCCCTGGAAAAAGAAGAAAATGAAGATGTAGTCAATCAAGCCCTGGCAGGAAACGCATCTTTCCACTTGCTCGACTGCCACGCCGAACTCACTCTTCTGAAGGAAGAGGGCGAATTGATCTCCTTGGATCCGTGCACACTCACCCGCGGCCCCTACCTGCGCACACTCCCCGGCATTCATCCCTGTGACGGCTTCTTCGCCGCGATCCTGGAGCGCGTTTAGAAGGGAACGACTTTGACGGCGCTGTCTGGTGAACCTATTTGATGAACTTGCTGGACGAACTTTTGAGGGTAGCTTTGAAAGGGCGCGGCTTCTAGCCGCGCCGTAAGCGCCTCAGATCACTCGCCGCTTTAGCCGCTGAGGGTCGTTGTTTATCGCACCTCGAAATTGACCACTGCCCCCGCCACAACCTTCTGCCCCGCCGCCGGATTCTGCGACACAATAATGCTAGCCGGCGTCGGTTGTGGAGGCGGCGAAGATTCCCCCGATCCCTCCCCGGGATTCGATGCCTGCGGCACCGCAACCGTCACATTCCCCAGCCTGAATCCCGCGTCCTGCAAGCTCCGGCTGGCACTCCCCAGCGGTTGCCCCACAAAATTCGCCATCACAAACGCCTGCGGATCCGCCGCCGCCGTCACCAGCAAACTGATCTTCGGCGCCGCCACCTGGCTCGCATTCGCCGGCGGATTCTGCGCCACCACCTGCTCCTCGCGAACGCCCCCCATCTGCACCTGCGCTGTCGAACTCAACTCCAGTCCGCGACGTTTCACATTCAATTCTGCCGCTCGCTGACTCTGCCCCGTCACATCGGGAATCGCCACCCGGATTGGCCCCAGACTCTGCGCCACGCGCACTTGCCACCCGCGTCTAACTTTCGTTCCCGGCAACGGCAGTTGCGACATGATTCTGCCCTCCGCAATCTGAGGACTGTAATACTGCCGCTCGATTTCAATCTGCAATCCCAAGCCCGCCACCGCGCGCTCCGCTTCCGCCGGAGACATCCCGATCACGCCCGGCACCGCCACCTCCTGTCCGTGAATGGCAAATCGCATTGCCGTCAGCGCCGACACCAGCGCCACCATCACCAGCACCAGCGCCAGAAATGCGAAGCGGATGAATGACTTCATAAGAGGACTCGCAGTTTGCTTGTCATTCCGAGCAAGCGTTCTTCGCGTGGCGAGGAATCTGGGCGAGCCGCGCCAAGCGTCGCGTTCTCAGCAACGCAACAATCGTGCGTTTGGCTCGCATCCAATGCCCCCTACCCCGTCGAACAAATCTTGAGAGAGTGAGCAATTATAATCGGTGGCACCGCGCTACCGTAACTCGGTGTTGGCCAGTAACTTACGCGGTACCACCAAACCCCAATATTGCTTCCAAACCATCCTTCGAATCAGGCATCCGCCCACCCACCTACTTAATCTAATAGATGGAAAAGCGAAGTCTGCTTTCAAGGTATGCCATGACTTGCTCGCTGGAGTATCATAATTCCGTGCTGAACCGGATTGCGCCTATGGTTGCGGTATCTGGCTTGTTTCTGTTCCTCGTATTTCTTCTTCCCGCCGCCTACGCTCAAATCAATGGCGTACCCGCTTCCGTAACCTCTCCCGGATTCGGCGGCCGCGCGATTAACGGCACGCCCCCCAGTGTGACCTCGCTGGGTCCAAGAGGTTTCGCGCCGAATTTCAATCAATCGAATAACCTGCAGTTTTTCACCAGCGTTCCCATGCGCAATCCCGGTTTTGATCGCGATCATCACCGGCATCATCGCACCGCAGATTTCTTCCCCGCGTATGGAGCGGTGTACCCAATGTATGTCCCTGTTCCCTACGCTGCGGAACCCGAACCGTACGCCGAGGATGATTCCGAATACCGGGGTGGTCCAACCATTTTCGATCGCCGCGGCCGCGGTGAGGAATCCTACATTCCTCCAGTCAAGGATCCGCCACCGGCGCACACTGAGCAATACGCCAACTCTACCCCTGTACCGCCTGAACCGCCCCAGGAGCCGACGATTTTAGTTTTTAAAGACGGTCATCAACTCGAGGTTGGAAACTACGCAATCGTCGGCCAGACGCTATTTGATTTGACCCCCGGACACTCCCGCAAGATCGCGCTTGCCGATCTCGATCTCGATTCGACTCAAAAGAAAAACGAGGAGCGCGGCGTCACTTTCCAATTGCCTCCGAGCGCACAAGGCAACTGACATGCGAAGGCTGCTTCAGACCGTTCTGTTCGCAGCCATCACACCCTGGACGCTTGCGCAAAGTACAGGCACTGGACATTTTCCGTCGCCCGCGAAACCTCCCGCACCGGCTTCCATACCCGGCGTGAGCAACCCCATCTCCGGCGCGCATTTCGCTGCCTTTCGAAAACTCCAGGCCCACGGTCAGCATCGTCTGCCTGCTTTCCCATTCGGATTGTTTTCCGATTCCCTGTTTTCCGGCAGTGCAACTCCCGCGGAGTCTCCAGCCGCAGCGCCCTCACCACTCAACTTGATGGAAGCCTTGTCCGCGCTCGGAAAGACTTCAGAGGCGCCGCCTCCTCCCGCCTCGCAACCTCTGTTGATCGAACTCCAGGGAGACCGTTACGTCCGCCTAAGCAGCGGAGACGTTGCCGACAATCCCCACGATGATCGCGAGCCAATCAGAGTCATAGCTTCGGCGAGCCCCACAAAGACACATTCCGCAACGAGTGTAGCTGCCCATCCGTTAGCCAAGCGTGAACTCCCGCCCGCAGTGCTCATCTTCCACGACGGCCACAGCGAAGAACTCCGCGATTACACCATCGTCAGCGGAGTGATATACGCCCGCGGCGACTACTACACCGACGGATACTGGAACAAAAAGATCGAACTCACCACTCTGAATCTCCCCGAAACGCTGAAGTCCAACGAAGCCCGCGGAGTCCACTTCATCCTCCCCAACGCCCCCAACGAAGTAGTAACGCGCCCGTAAGTTCCGCATTCGTTGCTTTAATCGCGAGAATCTGTATCGAGGATGCTAACAGTAAGCCCCGTGTGCTCCAGCCGCGAAGCGGCGAAAGAATGCAGCCCACAGCGTAAGCTGTGGGTTAAGCAGCGGGTCCGGACCGGGGACATAGTTGACAAACCAGACCGGGCAGATGGTTGACAGATTGGTCCGTTCACCGAAGGCAGCTACAAAGGAGCATGCCTTGGAAAGTGAGCGGAGTGGTGGAAAAGCGCAAGCAGTTTGTGGAG
>WNFA01003060.1_pt1 | contig 27386 bp, 22 predicted proteins | sample 5400481 | NCBI WGS metagenome assembly WNFA01 (sample SAMN13153340, study PRJNA577476) | soil metagenome | isolation source: 120 cm saprolite under Douglas fir tree site 2 hole 1 replicate 2 | place: USA:California | collected 2015-04-18 | reverse complement strand
AACTCCGCGTTTCCCCACGTCCACAACTTCTTGCCGGGTGATATATGTCGATCCGCTACGTGCACCAGGCCGGCGCGTCGTCGATGATCATACCCACCGAAAAAGTCATATTTCGAGTCGACTATCATGTACGAAGTCGGTACCGGAATGTTTTTGTACCAGGTGATGTCCACCCCCGGTGTGTAATCCACGCCGTAATAAAAGTTTCGTGCTACGGGAAAGGAAGACACGGCACGCTTTGCATGGTCTGCGACGTAGGCGACATCTGGAGGGAAGAAGGCCTGATATTGTTCGTGCACCTGCACGGCGACATTAGCCCACCACAGAAATGTCTGGACGAATGGAGTGCGGTTAAATAGCTGAGCTTTGGCTTCTATGATGCTTTCCCCCGGATGCATCGTAAGCCCGACCATACCTTTCATCCGGTTCATTGGTTCGTGCTCGCTGAGCCAGACCGTACAGCTCCCGTCTTCTTGCTCTTCGATCTGGTAATCCACAGGCATAAATGTGGAGGGTCGGTGGTGCTGCGGCCAGTTGAACTCCACCCCGCCGGAAATCCACGGCCCCAGCAGGCCGACGAGCGCTGGCTTGATCACGTTTTGCCGGTAAAAGAAATCGTAGTTATTGGTCTTGTCCTGCCCGATGTGAATCCGTCCGCCGATCTCCGGCAGGATCATGATGCGGATGAATTCATTCTCTAGAAAAATCGCCCGATACGGTTTGTCGAACTTTCTGTCTGAGATATGGTCGGTAAAAGGGTTCGGGTACACCTTTCCGCTGCTGCCCTGGTAAACGCGCTTGTCCAGAAACATGGGATTGCGATCTGGAGCGGGCGCGGGATATGTTTGGATCATTACGATCTCTTCCCAGGCGCGTACCCGTTCATCTGGGGAAGGATCTTTCACTCTGTAATCTCCTGTGCTTGTTTACCCAAAATCCTGGACTGTGATGCTGCGCCTGAGCTCCAGGGCAGGTTCCGAATCTGGTTTTCTAAGATCTTGCGGGCGCTCTGAAGGCGTCCATATCTTCGTGAAAGCCGAGAATCTCTTGGGACGCTGAACATCGAATGCGAAGCGCACCGGCCTCTTTTCCTTACACTGGATCGAGACTTTTCCTGAGGTCGCAGAGCAAATGTCTTGACCTGACTGGGCATTCTTGTACCTGCTACCTTATCATTCGCTCTGCGCCTCCGCCGCCAGCGCAAGCAGCTCGCGCTCGAACTTTCGGAACTGAGTGACATCACGTAGATACTCGATGAATGTAGGCATCGCCGTTCGGGCCAGTGCGTCTGTGCGTTCTCGCGCGTGTCGAGCGGATTCCATCAGAAGTTCGTAATCCTCGATGCCCTCTCGCATGACTCCAGACGCAGTGACATAATCAGCAACCTTAATCCGCGAAAAGGTAAGTCAAGGGTTCCAGTTCCAGGAACTGGCCGAAAAACCAGTGGGCCGCAAAACATCGAATTTGACCCTTAGCGGTAGGCCGGATCGGCTAAATGTCAGATCGACTGTGATTTCCGCACCGGGAGCGATTTCAGGAAGTTCTCTCTCTCGTCGCTCGACAGGGATGTCGCCTTCGCCATAGAAAGTTCCCCTCAGCTTATATCCCCGAAGAGTGTACATCGGAAGATTATGCCGGGCTTTTAGCCGCAGCTGGAAGGCGTTCACGCGGTTTTCCGAAGTTAACGATTCGACCGGGCTGCATTCCTCCCGCAGGGCGGCGTAGGAAGGTTTGCGCCCGCCGCATAGATCCACAACGCCGTGAACATTTTGCCGCAGTGATCCTACCCCGGTGGGGCCGACATGAGAGCGGTAATCGTTATAGGAGAAATAAATCGTTCCTGCGACGAATTCTTTTGAGCGCAACACGGCGTCGTGGGAACGAAGGGCCTCGACGCGGTGCTGGTCGCCCTCGGGGCGGTCCGGGGTGCAAGCGCAGTAGCCGTACTCGGAAATGACAATGGGTTTGCCGGGAAATGCGGCGTGAAGGTCATCCAGATACTTAGACAGTGCTTCAAGAGTTCCCGGATCCCAAGTTCCGAAATATTCATTTACTTCGATGATGTCCATCAATCCGGCTGCGTCTCGTTCCGGAGTTTTGATCAAGGAGTTCGAAGCATAGGAACAAAGCCGACTGGGATCCAGCTTCTTCGCTTCCGCCAACATATGTTTTGCAAATTGATGCGCAGGAGGATGTTGACCGCCAACCTCATTGCAGAGGCCCCAGACCACCACCGAGGGGTGGTTGCGGTCGCGCGCGATCATCTCCCGCAACTGCTCCAAGCCGTTTTCCATGATATCGGTATCAGGCTCGACTCTCATGCCGCCAAAACTGTCCCAGCCCCAGGCAGGAACCTCGGTCTGAATAAGAATGCCGTGTCGGTCACAGTAGTCGAGAACCCTCTTATCTTGTGGCCAATGAACGCGGGTGAAGACGCAATTGAGATCTTTCAAGTCGTCTTGATCGTGCGTGATCCATTGGCTGGGCTCCGCCATTCCGAATTCAGGATTGCTCCCCGCCATGCGCTCGACGCCCATCAGCCGCACCCGCTCGCCGTTCAAATAGAACTCGCTACCCTTAGCCTCTAGTTTCCGGACCCCGAATGTTACCGTGCATCGATGAGTCTCTTGTCCGCTTGCGATGGAAAAAATAAGCCGATAGAGATTCGGATGATCGAAATGCCACAACTTCGCGTTGGGCACCGTGGCTTCAAATTTTGATATTTGGGCCGTTCCGCCCTTAATGGTGAAGCCCGGAGTATCTGCACTGGTCACCACTGTCAGTCCGGTCTCATCGTCGATAATTCGATGAGTGGCGCGTCCAATCCATGGCGTCGAACCTGTATTTCGAAGATAAGCAGTTATGGCAAGCTTTCCGTCTCCGTTCGCGAGATCGGGAACAGCTTCGAGCTCAACGCGTTCCACAAAAGTTTTCGCGGTAATGAGCAGTTGTACCGGCCGATAGATACCGCCGTCATGCGCCCAGTCACTGGAACGTCCCCTGGGCAGCATATTCCCACTGAAGGCATCATCAACGCGTACGGTGATCGTGTTGGAATTCCCCCAGCGGAGCAGATGAGTAATATCAAGCACGAAAGCCGTGTAACCCTTGCGCGCATGCTCTCCAGCCAATTCCCCGTTTACCCAGATCGTGGCCGTATGGAACACGGCCTCAAACTCGATCCGTACCGCGGAGTTTTGCCATTCACTCCGAGACTCGAAGGTTCGCCGATACCAGGCGACACCTCGATACTCCGCAAAAGCCGGGTCAATTTGCCAAGTATGAGGCACGGACACTTTGCGCCAGGCACTGATCGAATCATCGGTTCTGTCCCAACGCTCCTCTTCACCAACATTTAGAGGATCAGTCCGAAACCACCATTGGCCGCACAGGTTCACCGTCTCCTGCGCGGACCAGTCCGTTCTTTTCGCGGCGCCTGCCGCGATGGTAGGCGTGCCCATGGTGCCTACCGCCAGGGCTCCGGCCTGAGTCAGGAACTTTCGACGAGAATTCACGGCAACGCTCCGTTTCCGATCACGGCGAATTGGCAGTTAACCAGACATTCTTCAATCATGTCAAACCAAAGCAAATTGGGCAGTGAGCTAGGGGAAGGGACAACAACGGCCTCCGGAATTTGAAGAGTACCTCGTTCTTCTAAGTGTTTCTGAAACGTGCAGATATAAAGATCTTGAGATCTTGATGTGTTGGAGTTCTTTCTTTCTAGGGAAACGGATATCGATGCCTTTCTAAGAAGCCGCGCGCATACCAGAGCGCAGCCCGGTCGGTCCAATGAGAAGCCAACACCAGACCGTATTGTACAAACGACGCTTGAGATATTGGCTGCTCATCCCGCTGGCATGGAATTCGCGTCGCTTGTTGAAAGCTTCACGGGCTGCTGCCAAACGAATCAGTAAACACCATCGGGATTTACGAAAAGGATCGGCCCTTCCTATCGACGAGACTGAGCTGAAGTTGAGAGGTTGCAAAAGGTTATGTCTGGGTGTTTGCCAGCATGGGCGCAGTCTATTTTGCGTATCGCGACTCCCGAAAGGCTCAATTCCTTGCACCGCTTCTCGAGGAATTTCAGGGCGTTCTTATTTCTGGCTTCTTTACCGGGCTCCCTGAAGTGCCCCCAACAGAAATGTCTAATACATCTGATACGAGATATGAATGAGGATCTGCTCGGTAATGGCTTTGACAACGAATATAAAGATATGGTGCCAGAGCACGTGCCCCAATGTACTCAGTTTTGCGGTTTTGCAGTTTCTGCCGTTCAGGAAAATGTTGCTGCGTCTATATAGTTATCAGTTAGCGAATATTACATTTTAAGTGAACGCTCGGGGCGAAAGGATTTGAACCTTCGACCTTCTGGTCCCGAACCATAGACTCGAAAATTCTAAAGCCTTGCAGGTGTCGCACTTACGGCCCGTCCGGCTCGCAAAACCTGCCCTCAGTTGGTCCACATGGTACACAAGCCCGCAGTTCGACAGTTGAAACTCGACGCGAACTTACCGGGGAAAGTCGTAGTTCCGAAGAAACTGCGTGAGATTGACTTGCCCGGTTGAGGGACCTAACATTGCACGCGCTCGTTCAGGGAAAGCACGCCGTGTGCCGCGAACGTCGCGCCATTCATCCGCTTCATCCTCGAAAAAGGAGACGGCAAGATGCAAGACCGTCTAGTCCAGACCGTTTTTCGGAGAGCTTGTGGTTTGCTGGCGTTGATTGTGCTGGTTGCCGATCTCGCCTTCACGAACGCGTCGAATCGCTATGACAAGACACCAGAACGAGTGATCGCCATTGGCGACGTGCATGGTGATTTTGATGATTTTTGTCTGATGCTCAAGGAGTTGGGCCTAGCGGACTCCCAGAACCACTGGATAGGCGGAAAAGCCATTTTGGTGCAATCCGGAGACGTAATCGATCGCGGCAACAAGGGGCGCGAGGCAATGGACCTGTTAATCCTGCTGGAGAAAGAAGCCGCGGCAGCCGGCGGGCAAGTGGTGCCATTGCTGGGGAATCACGAAGTGATGAATATTCTCGGCGACCTGCGCTATGTCTCCGCTGAAACTTACGCGGAGTTCGCGGATGGTGAATCCGAGAAGCGCCGAAAAGCGGCCTATCAGGACTATGCGGCCTGGTACACGAGCCATACGAAGTCGCTGAAAGCGATCCAGCAAACTGCGTTGCCGGCAACGGAAGAAGAATGGATGGCCAAGCATCCGGCGGGGTTTCTGGAATATCGAGAAGCGCTGGATCTCGCCGGAGTGTACGGGAAGTGGGTGAGGCAACATGCGGCGGTGGTAAAGATTGGAGGAGTTGTCTTCCTGCACGGCGGCATATCTCCCAACCTGATTTCGCTCAAGCTGGAACAAATAAGCTCACAAGTGCGCCAGGAAATTGACGAGTTCGACAGAACGAAGCGGTATCTGGTCTCGCACCGGGTGATTTTGCCGTTTTTTACTCTCCAGGAAACTGCGGCGGCTGTACAGGCGCAAATCACTGCGGACCGTGCAGCGGAAACACCACTGGATGAGGAAGAGCGAAGCATGATGTCGCGGCACGCATATCGTCGTGGCCCACACGGTACAGAAGACTGCGCACATCCGATGTCGCTTCGGAGGAAGGGTATTCCTAATAGACACCGGTATGCTTTCGACGTATTGGCGAGGCGGGCGGGCGTCGGCGCTGGAAATCCAGGCTGGCCGCAAATTCAATGGCGTGTATCTGGACGGCCAGGAATCAATTTTCGAGGAAAAACCTATCGAGTCTATGGGAAAAGAAAAGTAGAAGGACGGAAGCAGTGCGAGTCAGGAAGGGTCAAAGGATAAACCGTTGGATTGAACGGGCTCTGGATATTCAGCCGGGGGATCTACGCAGCGGCGTCCTACTAAGTTCTTGCCTGTTTCTCACAATCAGCGCAGCGGTCGTCGGCAAGGTGGCGAGCAATGCGTTGTTTCTGGCGCAATTTCCGGCGGTGGAACTCCCGTACGCAGACATTGCCAGTGGCGTACTCGTCGGGTTTGTGGTGGCGGCGTACTTGCGGTTGGGGCGGCGAACTTCGCTGGGACGTTTGCTGGTGTGGAGCCCGCTTTTCTTTGCCTCCGGCTGCGCGCTTTTCTGGGTTGTGGCGCATTATTATTTTCCCGCGTGGCTTTATCCAGTGTTCTACGTCTGGGTGGGCATCATTGCAGTGCTGGCGCCCACTCAGGTATGGACTCTGGCCAACTATCTGCTGACGACGCGTGAAGCAAAACGCATTTTCGGAATGGTGGGCAGCGGTGGCATTTGTGGCTGGATTTTCGCGGGCTACCTCTCAAGAATCGCGACCAAGGCTTTTGGTACGGAGAGTTTGCTGTTCGGTATGGCAGCGCTTCTCCTGATTTGTTCGGTGCTGATGGCGGTTCTTTCGAAAGGAGGCCAACTGAAACTGGATCCCGAAAGGGATCGAGCGGTCGGAGTGGCGGGAACCGGCCAAAGGAATTTGCGTGACAGCGCGCGTTCCGTCTTTTCGTCCGCCTATCTTCGCGCCATCGCTGCGGTCATTTGTATTTCCTCGTTCACGACCACGTTGACCGGCTGGCAATTCAAGGCTCTTGCCAAGCAGTTTTCCCAGGGCAAAGATGCGCTGGCGATCTTTTTTGGCGATTTCTTTTTTTACGCCGGCCTGTTGGCCCTGCTTTTTCAATTGCTGCTCAGTACTCGGCTGCTGCGGCGTTTCGGCATCCGCCCCATGCTCTTTGTTCTTCCGGTGGTAGTGCTGGCAGGCTCGGCGGGAGTGCTGGTCCTGGGAACGGTTGGCGCAGCGCTGTTCCTCAAAGGCAGCGATCAAGTGCTTCGCTATTCGATCGACCGCTCCACCATCGAATTGCTGTACTTGCCGATGCTGCACAGCGTCAAGCTGCAAGCGAAGTGGTTTATAGACACGGTAGTATGGCGACTGGGCGACGGACTGGCGGGAGTGGTAGTGCTTATTTTTGCTACTCAGCTGCACTGGGCGCCGCAGCGAATCAGTTGGATCGTGATACTGCTGACAGTAGTGTGGCTCGGCGCCGTTTTCGTGGCGGGCAAACAGTATGTTGCCCTGCTCAAGGACTCCATCAGCCAGCACCGTTTCGATGTCGAACAGGCTTCCACACTGGCCCTCGACCGCTCCACGATGGATTTCCTGACGAGCAAAATTCTTGCTTCTGATCCGGAAGAAATTCTTTACGCGCTGAGCTTATTCGGAGTGGAGCGGCAGCGCGCCGCCCACCCGGTGATTCGTGGCCTGCTGAGCCATCCGGCACCGGAGGTACGGCAAAAAGCCCTGGCGGTCCTGAGCGCGGCGGGCGACAAGTCGGTTCTGCCATCCATCGAGGCGCTGCTGAAAGATCCCGATCGTAACGTGCGAACCGAAGCGATGCTGTACCTTGTCTACCACGCGCACATTGACCCTCTCGCCCTGCTCGCAGAAGTTGGAGACTTCGCTGATTATTCGGTGCGTTCCGCAGTAGCGGCATTCCTGGCGAGACCTGGGGAAGCACAAAGACTAGAAGCGGCCAGTCAAATCCTGAACGGAATGGCGGGCGAGGCCGGCGAGGAAGGGCAGCGCACTCGCGTGGAAGTCGCGCGCCTGCTTGGCGAACTGCCGGACTCGTTCGATCCCTTACTCGAATCGCTGCTGGGCGATGCCGCCTTTCCCGTCAAATGCGAAGCCATGCGCTCGGTGGGAACGCTTGGAAAACTTTCTCTAGCCCCGGTTCTGATCGGGTATCTTTCGAACCTCGAACTCTGCAACGAGGCGGCGCAGGCGCTTGCGAAATTCGGAGACCCGGTGGTTGGCCTACTGGGCGGCTATCTGTTTGATTCCTCGCGGCCGACTGATGCCCGGCGTGCGGTCCCGCCGATACTGGTTAGCATCGGAACCCATGCGGCAGCTGAAGTGCTCTCAGACCACCTTCTTGAAAGAAACACCTCGGTTCGCTTTCAAGTGATCAGCGCGCTAAATAAAATTCACCAGGTGCACCCTGAAATCGAACTAGACGTGCAAATGTTGGAGACGATTCTGGCGGCGGAAATTATGGGCCACTATCGCTCCTATCAAATCGCGGAATCACTGCGCGTTCCCGGGGACTCCGATGATGCGGTGCTGCGAGCGATGAGTGAAGCAATGCGGCAGGAACTAGAGAGAATTTTCCGCCTGCTGGGACTGTTGTATCCGCACCTGGATCTGCACTCGGTGCATTTTGGATTGCAATCGAACAATGTGACCGTCTATGACAACGCATTGGAGTTTTTGGAGAACGTCCTGAATTCGCAATTGCGCGGAGTGCTGGTGCCGCTGTTGGACGGGAAGGTGAGCCCGCGGGAAAGAGCGGCGATCGCGGAGCGACTGGTGCACGCAAAAGTGGAGAATCGGGAACAAGCTGTTGCAGAACTAGTTGCGAGCGATGATCCGTGGCTGAAGTCTTGCGGCGCTTACGCGATAGGGACGCTCGGAATGATCTCGCTGCAAACCGAATTGGACAAGTGCCTTGAGCATCCGGATCCGCTGCTGCGCGAAACCGCGCGCGCGGCAAAGCTGCGGCTCGGAACGGCGGCGAAGCCGTAACACGTCAGACGGTCGTGCGACATGTCTCGCGCTCGGAAGCCCGCGGCGGCATCGAGAGTTTCGAACGCCGCCCAGCAGAAAAGGCCTCGGGTACCGCGAATCTGAAAGGATTAGCGGGGCAAACGCAAATCAATGCGAGTCGCGTGCAAGACGCCCTTGTCATCCACGTGGCCAACGACAATGACGAACGAACCTTCCTTGACCTGGTCCATTTCTCCCGGTTTTCCGAGCTTGGTCCATTCTGTAGAGCTGTCGTAGGCGATTTTGCGGAGATCCTCGGCCCGGGTGTTAACGCCGCCGCGGATGTCCATCTGCGACAAGTCCTTGTAAATTCTGACGACGTGTCCTTGCCATTTTGTTTCTTTCTTCGCAGCGGGTGCCGGTTTGGTTTCCGACGTGGCCTGTTTCGCGCCCAGGGGCATGGCGGCAAAGAGTGCACCTGCGAGAACTACGGAAAGCAAATTCCGGTAAAACTTCATTGCGTCCTCCAGTTAGATAAGCACAGGGTTTCGACCGACTGCAAAGGTAGGAATCCGGTAGGAGAGGATAATGCGGCGATAGGCACGTGTAAAGAAGAATCTGGGCGAGGGGCGATAATAGCTTCGCGCCAGGCGATTGATGTTGTCACTGTGCGCGCGCCGGGCGTACAGTATGGACCAATTGTCGGAGGAAAAGCCCATGGCCACGTTGAGCAAAGCGGCGGTTAAAGGTTTAGTCGTTGTTGTTGCCGGCGTCATATTTTCGCTTGGCGCTCGTGCAGGGGATGACGCGCAGCTGAGCAAGGAACAGATTAAGCATTTTCTTCAAACGGCCGAAATAGTAAAAAGCAAGCCGTCGAGCAAGGGCGTGACTCATCCGTGGCGACTCACTCTGAGCGACGGCACCCTCACACACGATGCCTCATTCCAGCCAATCGATGAGCATAAAGCGGAAATGAAGCTGGAAAGCGGCAAGGTGGAACTGAATTTTGCCGATTCATATAAGTACAACATCGCGGCCTACAGGCTCGCCGAGCTTGTGGGCTTTGACGACATGCTGCCGGTCTATGTCGAGCGCAAATGGCAAGGAAAGACTGGTTCGCTGAGCTGGTGGCTCCCCGTGAAGATGGACGAGGCCGAGCGAGTACAAAAGAAGATCGAACCCCCTGATCCTGACAAGTGGAATCGGCAAATGTTCCGCATCCGCGTCTTCGATGAGCTGGTTTACGACTCCGATCCCAATCTAACCAATGTGCTGATTGGTGAAGACTGGACGGTTTGGCGCATCGATTTCAGCCGAGCTTTCCGCAGGAACAAGGAACTGCGCGCGCCGAAGGATCTGGTCAAATGTGACCGGCAGCTCCTAGAAAGACTGAAAGCGCTCAACGCCGGTGAGCTGGCGGAAAAAACCAAAGGTTATCTGACCAAGGAGGAGTTAAACGGCGTGATGGCCCGGCGGGACAAAATAGTCGCCACGTTCCAGGCAATGATCGCGCAAAAAGGCGAAAAAGAAATTCTCTATTAGCGCTCGCTTCTAGCCAAAGAATTCGGGGATGAAACTGCATCAACTGAATCCGGAGGAAGTGGTCGGGGCGAAAGGATGATGCCGACAGAAACTTTTTGAACCCTTCGTTCACGCCCTCACTCTTTCGGCCCTAACCTCTGGGTGAACTTTGCCGATGAGTTCGCTGATTAGTGGCTGCATCCAAATGGGCACGCCCGAAAATCCTTTTTGCAAATCCTCACGAATTGCCTCCCCCTGGTCCTTGTCAGCAAGTATTTTTTGAAGTTTTCGCATTGTTCTCTCCCGCTCTTCTTTCCGGGAGAGTATGTCTTGCATCCAATAAAGCGCTTGAACTACCCGCATCGCTGGCCGACCCGCCCAGAACACCCGGCTCGGAGCGGCGGTCCTAAAGTGGATCTCTTGATTTCCAATCCGGATCGGCTTCAGTCGTGCATCCACTAGAACTTCGATTCGGGCCGGAACAGCGGTCGTAAGGCCAAGGTCATTTGCAGCAGTCATCCCATCGAGTAGCAACCGGACCTTATCTCTTCGCGCGACCGCCCGAATCACCGCTCGATAGTCGGGTACCGTTGGCTTGCCTGTCAGTTCATTCTTCGTCGGTCGGTCATACAGACCCCGATCAATCCGACGAAGGTCTCCAGTCGCAATTAGGCGCTGCAGCGCTTTATCAATCGCCGACCGGCTACCAAGTGCCGTAAAGTCGCTTGCAGTCCAGACCTCGTTTCCGGGTGCGTTGAGAATCTGCTGCAGGGCATGAGTTTTGAGTTCTGAGCCCCTCGGCTTTTTCATGGCATTTGTGCCTTTTGTCCGAAATTTACCTCTTTTTTCGGACAAACCCAAGTCAATGTCCGAAATATGCGTCATATTTCGGACATTAAAACATTTAAGTAAATGGTCGGGGCGAAAGGATTTGCTGAAACATTCGCTTGACTCCTGAGCCGCGCCGTCGTGCAATATATTGCGGTGCCATATATGGACAAGGCAACCTCACAAGTGGAGTGGAAAAAGGGTAGCGCCGAGTTGCTCATTCTTTCGCTCGTCGAAGCCCGTCCACGCCACGGTTACGAAATCAGCAAACTTATCGAGCAACGCTCTGGCGGCACTGTTCGTTTTCACGTCGCCTCGCTCTACCCACTGCTCTACCGTCTTGAACGCCGCGGCTGGCTGTGTGGACGCTGGGTCGAAAAAAGCGGACAGCGCCGCCGCCGTTACTATCGTCTGACGCGCCAGGGCCGCAGGGTCCTCGCTTCGCAGCTTCGCGGCTGGCACGAATTTGTAGTCGGTATTAATCGCATCACCGAGGCAGAAAATGCCTGAATGGAAGCCGGAAATTCTCCGCCGCCTTGCTCCGCTCAAACTCTCCCCGGCGCGCGAAGGGGAAATTGCCGAAGAGATCGCGCAGCACCTTGAGGATCGCTACCAGGAACTGCTCGTGACTGGCCAGTCCGAAGACGCAGCTTTCCGCACCGCCATCGACGAACTGAAAGGCGAAGACCTGCTCGCGCGCAGCCTCCAACCAGTCGAGAGTGATTTGTATCGCGAGCCCGCAGCGTTGGGAAAGGGCGGTAGCAATTTGTTCGCTGGCATTCTTCAAGACATTCACTATGCCTTGCGCATGCTGCGCAAATCCCCCGGCTTCGCGATCGTCGCCGTCCTCACCCTAGCACTCGGGATTGGCGCCAACACCGCCATGTTCAGCATGGTCGATGGCGTCATCCTGCGACCGTTGCCGTTCAAGGATGCAAGACGCCTCTACACTCTCTGGGAGCGCAACGCGAAAATGGGTTACGAACAAAACCCTCCGGCAGCGGGTAACTTTCGTGATTGGAAAGACCACAATCGCGTGTTTGAAAGAATGGCGGCGTTTGACTCCTTCCAAACCTTCAATCTGGCAGGCAACAGCAACCCCGAACGAGTGGACGGTGCCGCTGTCTCTCCCGAGCTCTTTGAACTGCTTGGTGTTTCACCTGTCATCGGCAGGACGTTTACGCCCCAGGAAGATCAGTTAGGTCAAAACCGTGCCGTGCTTCTGAGTTACGAACTCTGGCAACGCCGCTTCAATGCTAGTCCCTCGATCGTGGGCAAGCCCATCATTCTCGACGGCAGCAATTCCACGGTGATCGGTGTGATGCCTCCAGCCTTCCATTTTCCGGGGGACACGGGAACGGTCCTGAACATTTTCACAGCCCCGCCCGCCCAACTATGGGTGCCACTGGCGCTGCCCCCCAAGGCCTGGAGCGAGCGTTCCTCGCACTACCTCGAAGTCATCGGCCGTCTGAAACCCGGAGTCACGCTCAGTCAGGCCCAGACGGAAATGAACTCCATCGAGGATCAACTTGTCAAAGAATATCCCGGCGACTACATCGGTTCGGACGTGAATCTTGTTCCGCTGCACGCGCAGGTCGTGGGTAGCGTTCGCTCGGTTCTGCTCGTCCTTTTCGGAGCAGTGACGTTTGTGCTCCTCATTGCTTGCGCCAACGTAGCTAATCTACTGTTGGCGCGCGCTACTTCGCGGCGACGTGAAGTTGCCATCCGTACTGCGCTGGGGGCCAGTCGTTCTCGCATCGTCCGTCAGCTAGTCACTGAGAACCTAGCCCTGGCGATCGCGGGAGGAGTCCTCGGCATACTGATAGCGGCCTTGGGAATCAGCTTGCTCAAGCTCGTTCTGCCAGACAATTTCCCGAGGACCGCAGGCATTCATCTGGACAGATCAGCATTGATCTTCACCGCCCTCACTTCGGTGGCCACAGGCTTGATCTTCGGGTTGGTGCCAGCATTCCAGGCGTCAAGAACCGATTTAACAAAATCTCTAAAGCAGGGCGATCGCGGGGCCGAAGGCTTTAGCCGCAATCGCCAGCGCAATGTCCTGGTCATCTCGGAGATTGCCCTGGCAGTGATCCTCCTGATTGGCACTGGCCTCATGCTTCGCACTTTCGTCCGCTTGCAGCAGGTGGACCCGGGCTTTAAACCGGACCATCTCCTAACCATGGAGATTTCTCTCCCCGACGTGCGGTATCCAGACCCTCAGAAGGCTGCCTTCTTTAGTCTAATTCTCGAGCAGCTTCGGGCGTTTCCCGATGTCCAATCCGCCGGAGCTGTCGGGCACCTTCCCTTGGGAGGGGACATCGAAAGCTATGCGATGGAGGTGGAAGGGCGCGCCAAGCTACCCAATGATTACGCCAACCCATCTTGCCATGTAGTCATGCCTGGCTACTTCGAGACAATGAAGATCCCTCTCGTGGAGGGACGCTACTTTGGCACCCCCGATAGCGCGAGCTCCCCGCACGTCCTCATCGTCAACGACGTTGTAGCGCGCAACGTGTTTCCCCAAGAGAGCCCCATCGGTAGGCGCTTGCAAATGGGAATCGGCGGCTTTACCGGCGAGATCGTCGGTGTCGTGAGACACACAAGCCACCTGACTCTGGATTACGCCCCTGTTGAGGAAGTCTACATACCGTACCTCGAGGCGCCCATTTCGGGCACGATGATTCTCACGATTCGCACTGCGTCCGCTCCGCTCGCTCTCTCTCGGCCCGTCCATGAGCTGATTCTGGCACGCGACAAAGACCAACCGGTATCAAAGATTCGCACCATGGAGGACGTAATGGGAGCTTCGGTGGCTGCGCCCAGATTTCGTACCCTGCTGCTGGGACTGTTCGGATTGGCGGCCTTGTTGCTCGGTGGCCTTGGAATTTACGGTGTCATGTCCTACTCCGTTAGCCAGCGCACGCGCGAATTCGGCATCCGCATCGCGCTTGGCGCTGATCTTCCACAGATACTCAGATCGGTGATCGCTGACGGATTAAGACTCGCGCTCATCGGGGTATTGATTGGCGTTGCCGGCGGGCTTTTCCTGACGCGCTTCTTGCAAAGTCTTATATTTGGCATTAGCGCTAACGATCCGCTGACATTTGCGAGCGTCGCACTCTTGCTTACACTGGTCGCGACCGCGGCGTGCTACATTCCCGCGCGCCGCGCGATGCGCGTGGATCCCATGGTCGCCCTTCGGTACGAATGATCCCTGCGGGCAGGTAAGCGAACGTCTGCATGCAACCAGGAGGTCGTCAATCGGAATTCGCCCCGTCAAAACATGCCGCCGCAATCGAACTTCCGTCTCTTGCAATCGCCGCCGCAACCCCCCCCAACCCTCCGATATCAACAATTTGTTCGTCTCTGAATTCCCTTGCCGACATAGTTGGCGGGCGTCCATGCGAATTAGTTCTGAACGAAGGTTCGCAAATTCTGGCATCAATTAATTTGCAACAGTGGTTGGTTGGTATCCCGAAAGGAGGAGGCTCTTCGCAGAAACCGGCTGCGACTATGTATTCGTCACGTATCTAATATTCCATTTAAGTAAATGGTCGGAGCGAAAGGATTTGAACCTTCGACCTCCTGGTCCCGAACCAGGAAATAAATCAACCTAAGTCGCTGTCCTGGCGTCACTTATTCGTTTTCGGGCCGCTCTCAGTTAGACAAGTTTGGACAAGTCCCTCTTGACCTTTTGGAGTGCCCTCTTTGGCTTCATTCTCAGCATCAACCCTGCGGTTACCCGGAACACTTGTCCACAAGACCGAGGTAGCTAGCACTCCTGCTTGGCAGACAGCCGAGCTACCCAGTTCAGGCCGTTAGAGTGGTGGGCTTTCGATTCCACGACCCGTTCAAGGCGCTACGGAAAGTCTAGAACCCTATCAGAATCTATCTTTGTGAAGGAGGTTGATAGCGCCCCCGTAAAATCGGAACGACAATGTCGATTTGATTCGCAATACCGCAGTCGTATGTGAAAACCGACTCGACTCGTTGCCCAATCCTTTCTCATAACGCTGTAGCTTGATAAGGAGCAACAGCTCGGCTTGCCTCTTTGCCAGTAACCGACCCAGGAATTCTGAAGAACAAATTAGGCGCTGGCCCCCGGAAGTACCTTCGTCATCCTGACGACTGTGTCGGCCCCATGCTTCAGACAATGCAACGCGTTTACCGCCTGGCGTGAGCCACGCACGATTAAACTCAAGCGGTAGCGGTTGAGCATCTGTGCCCGAATTACGCGGTTGGGCCTTCTTTTTCGACGGCATAGATCATCCTCCTGGTCTCTACGTCTACGGCTTCTTGCGCATCAAGAACCAGAGAAGGAGGATGACCGCAAGCAGCACCAACGACAGCCACCACCATTTTTCGAGGATGCCGCCACCACCAGTGATCGTCCCCACGGCTGCCGGTGGGAGCGAGTCGACGAAGACTTTGGCCGCGGCGTCGTTACCGATCACCGCGACGTCAAGGGTGCAAGCCTCAAACAGCGGTCCCGGTTTCACTCCTGCCGCCGTGCAGACTCCCTGCGCCTTCTCGCGGATGCCCGGCTCGAGATCCTTGGCATAGAAAGCCCGCTTCGGAATGCCGACCTCGATAGGCTTCCCAGCGTTGCAGACCGACAGCATGGAAGTTTCACCGGAAACCCGCCAGCTGTCGGCAAAGCGGTGATAGAGGTCGTTGAAGCTGAACGGGTTTGTTAGTACGAAGCCATCGCGCGCCTCGATCTGGTTGAGGTTTCCGTTGGGATTGACGATGAGGCCGTGCACCGATGAGGGCCAGAGGCCCAAGCCAACGGACACATCGATCCACGTAGGGTTGACTGTGGCGCGCACGGAATCTCCACCTTCGCTCGTGAGCTGGTAGACATTGCCCTGTCGCGCGATGCCAACGCCGTCCGGCAGCTCCAGCGTCTTGCCGTCCGGCACCGGCGTGAGTGTACCGTTGACGTGAATCCCTGTAGTCTCGTCCCTTCCTGACGGCGCGAGACAGATCGCCACCTGGGTTTTGCCGAAGCGGGCGGCGACGGCCTTGTTCACCGTCGCGTTCGGCCAAGTTGGCGCGCCGGAGACCTGCCGAGTCTGAACCGAGAAGTCTCGACCGACCTCCGCCAGGGTGAAATCGCCAGCCGCCTGAAAATCGTAGAAAAGACCATTGAACGTGCGCAGATGCGTGTCGCCAATCGTCGAGGCGGCGGCGCAGTTCGACGTTGCGCCACCCGCGATGCTCTCGGAAAAGATGACCGCCGGTCCGGGAGCAGTCGCGGCGGGAGCGGTGGGCCCAAAACTGAGGTTGTTCATCTCGCCCGTAAAACCTTGCGCTACACAGTTGGGTGCGGTGTTGCCACCATAGATGATCTCGGTGCGCGGTACGATCGATGCTCCTGCATTGAAACCGGCTGTGCCGCCGCCTGAGCTGTTGCCGGCGTCGCCTAAGACGTTCCACTCCGCGATCGTCCAGGCCGCGCCAGCCTTGACCGCATTGTCGCCGGTACGGTTGTACGTTGTTGTTCCCCCGGTCGACAGCGTGACGCTGTCGCTTGTCGAGGTGACCGCGGCGGACATCCTCATGTTGCCCAGGTTACTGATCGGCTGGCTGGGCACTTGGGCCCACAACCCGTTGCTGGAATCCCGCGCGTTCTTATAGCAATAGATGTCGGTGTCTCCCGTAAACTGGAACTGGGTCCAGTTCTGGCCGGAGGGGCAAGTCGCGTTGTACTTGAGCAGCCAATACTGGATGAACAGCTTGCCGAAAGTGCCCGTCGTGGCGTCGTTGGTAAGCACAAACTGCTCCCAACCCTGACAGTTGGTATTCGGCGATCCGGAGCAGACGCCGTCCATTTTGTTGGTGTTGATTTGGAGCGAGTACGCGTCGGCGACCGCCGGTCCGGTGTTGTTTACCGGACCGCTCTCGCTAGTGACGTTGACGGTATCGAACGACCCGATCGCTAGAGAGATGGTGCCCGAGGGCGCTTGCGCCGAAATGTCGTTGTTGTTCCCGACCACGGCCGGTCGCACGCCGTGACGCGGGATCGCCGGGAACTCTTTTCCTTTCCCACACGGAACCTCCACCCACTCGGTCGCCGGATAGTCGGCCTTGAAGCACCCGTTCCTGGGTGCGGGCTTGCGCAGCATGCCGTCGTTCCAGTCTTTCCGCTTCCTGTTTTCCTCGGGTGACACCTGTTCTTGCGCGGTAGCGGCCGCCTTCGAGGTGGGGGTCCTCGGCCGCTCTTGGGGCGGCGCTTTGGGTGCACCGGATGAAGCGTAGCTGGAGAACAGCACTGACAGCAACATGGCCGCGACTCTAAAACGAAGCATCTTCATGGTCCCCCCTCTAATCGGCGTGCAACCGTTTGTGATCGTTGCAGGGCTCGACGGCTTCGACAGATTTTTAGGTTGTCCCGGGATCCGATGGGTCTAGCAGGTAGTGCCGAACGATGCCGTTTCGTTTCAGCGAACTGTCGGAAACTCTAGGTTCTCGCAAGGAACCTCCGAATTCCCATTCGAACCTTCGCGTCTCCACGCTGCCGACATCAAAATCGGAATAAAAGTCGCACTCTAGCGACGTATGACTAAAAGCGTTTTGTTACCACGATGCGGCACCAGATCCATCCGCACTCGAGACAAACGCGCCACCCCCGGATGGTCACGCACTTAATCACCAACCCAACCGCGTCGGGGTGGCCCGGCTGAGCCAGCACTACCGTTTGCACGCGACCACGCGCTGCTTCCATGTGGGGCTTTCCGTGTCCATCCCACGTGATATTGGCGCCTTTGAGCACGGCCGGCAGTTCCAGGCCGAATTCCTTAGCGTAGCGAGTGACATCTTCCCCGGGCTTCAGCTTGTGTTCATCGAGTTTGCCGAGAAAGGCGTGCAGGAAGGTCTCGAGTTCATGCACGTTGTTTAGAGAAGTTTCGAACGGATCACTCGTGTCGATGTTGGCCATATTCCCCTCCTGCTCCCGCCAAAGCGGCGTTTGCGTGCTTGACAGGTAGTGACGAGCGACCGGGGAACGTTTCAGCGGTGAGGACAGCCTGGCCAGCAACAAGGCCGGCGCATTCCTTGTTTAAGTTCCGTGCGTACGCGCTCAATGTGCTGCCTTCTGGTTTCCGGTTTCTTGACAGAGATAACCCAGCAGATCCACTCATTGCGAGCGAGTGGCGTAATATCCTCCCATTTTGCGCGCGCGGCGGTGTCAGAAATGAGAACTTTTCGTAAATCTGCCGGTACGCTATGTGCCGCACCCGATGAGATCGCTTTCTTGGTCATGGATTTCATTCTACATCGCCTGTGCCGCAGCTCTTCCTTTCTCTCCTCTATTCCTGGCCTGTGACATTGGAGCTGCCAACGGCAGAGCAAGAAAGCCAAGGCCGCGAAGTTCAGTTCACGATCCATTCGCGCCAATGTTGTGCGCAGGTGACCGTGGCGAGCAGCAGTCCGCAAACTTCTACAACACTTGGTCCCGATCATTTCAGTACACCTGGGGTATCCACCAATTCTTTTTGCACAGGGTTCTCGAATTCGTGCAATTGCCAAGCTTTCGACCTGCCATCTTTTCCAAAGGCATCATCGACAACCGCACGATTGTTCTCCACGTCACCAGTGAAATCCAACCATCTCAATTGCAAGCATCCTTTTCGCAAAACGCAGATAGCGAACAAGAACGAACAGCCGCAGGTTTCGACGTCGGCGGATAGACTTTCCAATGCTTTTCGGAACTTGCCCATCAGCGACTTGATTGTCCCCCGATTCGCGTTCTCCAAGACGTGGAACCACATCCCTGTTGAGTTTTCACGAAGCAACTTTTCCAGGTCTTTGCGGATGTCTTCAACCCCGCAGTTGTGGGCCTTGAATTCGACGTGGGCGCATCGCTGCGTGCTTCCCTTGAGAAGGGTTAGGTCGACACGTGCGCTAATCTCTTTGGAACCCTTCTGCCTGTACCTCTGCTCTGTGGGGACTTCTACCGAAAGGCAAAAGCGACGCTCCGACAAGACGCGATGAAGGAAGAGTGTCTTCGCCTCTTGTTCACTGATTCTGATTGACCCATCGCGTTTTCGCGGAAAAACGAGCCCGTGTTCGTGGTCCGTTCGAGAATGGATTTCGCCCAACTCCTTCGAAATGTGTTTGGCAGTGGCTTCGAGGTACTCCATTATTTCGTTCATGTTGTATTCCCCAAGACGACCCGGCGAACCGGGCAAGATTAGGTTGCAATGGGTTATACAGATTCGGCTCTCCGCTTGACAAAGGTTCTCCCACAAATTTTGCGAAAATTTACAAAGATCGATCGCGTGGTACTCAAAACGGCCTACAACCACATGTACTGGTCGGGGCCGGCTCTTCGGCGCCCGACGTCCATGGCGCTGCCTGCTTCGTTGCAGCATGGAGCGATTCTCAGCCTCGGCTGCATGAGCAACCGCGTTTACACCGACCTTGGTGAGGACGAAATGTATTTTGTATTGCGCGGCAAGGATCTCGCCGCCGTCGCCGAGTCGCTCGCCACCATCACGCCGCTTTTGACGACTACGCTAAAGGCCGGCGCTCACAGTTGGCGACGATTTAGCCGGGGCCGCCGATTGCACACTTCTTGCAGGCCACGTATACAACCAGCTCGGCGGGAGGTCTGAACAGCGACGTCGCCAATGCAGTACATGGACTTCTATTTCAAGGCTGCTTGGGCTTCGATCTTCTCAATCACGATGGCCTTGGAACCGCCTCGCCGATAAACCTTGCCGCTTGCCGTCACCTTGTCACCAGCGAACGGTAGAAGCTTCGGATTCTGGCCACTCGATGGCGTGGTATCGGCAATCGGCCAATAAATGGTTCCATCGTCAGCGAGAATGACGAGCGGCGATCCAGCGTTCGCACACGACGTCGCGCATTCTTTGCTGATGGGCTTGCTGAGGCCCTTCGTGAACACGCATGCGGAGTCCAAGACGTAACCTTTGACGGTCACGGTCGGAGTGTCTGCAGCGCTCGCGTAGACCGCCACAGCAAACAAAACAAGGGGAACTGCCTTTGAAGCAAGAACCGGGAACCTCATCTTTAGTACCTCCTTTTCGATCGGACAACAAAACTCAGTGCTTGCTACCAATCCGGGGCCGGCGCCGACGTTCGCGCCCGCGATGCAGCAAGTCGCTCCAATACTGAGGCCGGCGGCCACGAACGCGGCTGAATTGTTACCGCGTTCGGCAACATCGTCCCGAATGCTAATTCCAAGAAAGGGAATGAAGCTTGGACAAGAGCAATCCAGACCATCGAGAAAACCAGATAGAAACTTATTTCGCCCGAATCTTCACGGATAGGCGCCGCGGACCATTTCACAAGAGCAAAGTAGAGCGCGGAGATGCACACAAACATGAAGCTCAGAGACAGAACCGCCCTAGCGCAGCTTGCGGGTAACAGTAACGCGGGAAAGAAAGTAAATTTCCAGACGACGAGCGCGACGCAAAGAAGAAAAAGATGAAATCCAAAACCCAGAATGTCCAAGTGTTTCTCTTGAAGACCTCCGGAGCGATTTACGCCGCGTGTTCGACAATAAGTTCGCAAAAAAAGACTTACGCCCTTGCATGACACTTTGCAAGAAAAAACGACTCGAACTTCACTCCGGCACTTTTGCTTTCGAGGAGTTCCCCACAGGAGTATGGTTTTCATCCTTTTATCGCATTCGCAAACTGTTCCTGACCGCACAGTGCCAGTCACTCGCGAGTTTCCTTGGAAGCGAAGGTGGGCCGCCCTGCAATTCGTGCTTAATGTTCGCAGTGAAAGTCGGGGAGCAGCCTATTGCAGGCGAGTTGGCATGGACCGTGGCCCAGTCACATAGATTCGCCGCGAGTCAACACTCAGGACCTGAGTCCTCCGGCCTCGCCCGCTAGCCCTTTACATAAATATCCCGAAACGCAAGCATGCAAAGCGTCAGGGTTACGTTCGGGGACGATTCTTGCTTCCCTCGAATGAACGCCGGGGTCTTGATTCTTTATCAATCGGTTGCGCACGCTATCTGGGTTATTGGAAATGCAGTATGATTCGGTTACTGAAACAGGTTTCGAACGACATTGAAGGAACAGAAATGCGCGTGGGGTTTCGCCTGCTCGTAGTGCTGGTAGCATGCAGTTTGCTCCCGAGAGGAGAATTGCGCGCTCAAGGCCTGCCCGCGGGCCCCCCTGCCAGCCCGAACGACGTAAACGTGACGAGTTCGGCCCTTTCTCCGGACGTGGAAGTCAACGTGAGCACGGAAGATGGCAAGCCGATTGTCAAAAATGTCGTGGTGCAGCTCATCAATCAGAACGGCGAGCTCTACGATAAGACGTCCGTTAGAAACGGAACTGCCAGGTTTATTCGCGTGCTGAGGTCGAAGTATCGAGTGCTGGTCATGGCGCCAGGGTACCAGAGGGCGGAGGAACCAGTCGACTTAATCACGGGGATCCGTGTCGCCACCGTTAAAGTGGAACTCCTACCACTTTCGGATGTGGAAAACGCGGCGGCTGACCGAGGGATCAGTACGATGAAGGCGAAAGCGCAGAAGGAAATAGGAAAGGCACTGGAAGCGCTGCGGACGAACAAGCCAAATAATGCTCGAACTCACTTGGAGCTGGCGGAAAGGGCGGCCCCGGACAGTGCCGACGTGGAGTATCTGTTCGGCGTATGTATGCCACGCAGATAAATAATCCGGTGGAAGCGCAGTCGCATTGGAACAGGCGCTGGCTCTGAATCCCAAGTACCTAAGCGCGCTCATCGAAGTGGGGCAAGAACTCCTGAACGAAAAGAAAGCGGCAGAGGCGGCGTCCTATGGGAACCGGGCGGTGGAGGCGGAGCCTTCTTCGTGGCGCGCACAAGCGTTGCTGGCAGAGGCGGAGTACATGCAGCGCAACCGAGACGACGCTATCAAGCACGGCGAACGCGCCTTGGAGCTTGGACACCAGAGAGCGGCATCGCTACAGCCATTTTTGGCCGGCATGCTGGCCGAAGCCGGAGAGAAAGAGCGAGCCATCCAACTTTTGCAGCGCTATTTGAAAGAGAATCCATCGGATGACGTTGCGGCGAAACAGCTGGAAAAATGGACAAATTCCGGGGGCACTGAACGCGGAGATGCAGCTTCGGTAACCCAGGAGTTTCAGGCAATCACTGCCGCAGCCACGGCCCTGCCGATTCCCTCGAACTGGATGCCGCCGGACGTGGACGAAAAAGTGCCGCCCGTAGAACCGGGAGCAGCATGTGCATTAGACGAGGTTGTGCGGAAAGCCGGGGATCAATTAGTGACCTTGGTGCATGACCTCGATCGGTTCACAGCGACGGAGTCGATCGTGGACCAGAGCATCAGCAAGTGGGGCGTGGCCTCGGCGGCGGACCAGCGAAAGTTCAACTATTTGGTTTCCATCAAGGAGATACGCCCCGGAGTTTTGAGCGTGGAAGAATATCGAAGTGGCGGCCCATCCGTTGAGTTTCCAGATGGCGTGATCACCAATGGGCTGCCTTCTCTGGCGTTGATTTTTCATCCGTTCTACGCGGGAAATTATGAGATGACCTGCGAGGGTTTGGCGCGATTCGACGGCGGACTTGCGTGGCAAGTACATTTTCGACAGAGAACGGACAAGCCCATCGAGAACCGGGGTTTTCGGCTCGGGATACGCGCACTGTCGCACGCGGCGGCGCTGAAAGGACGCGCCTGGATTTCCGCGGAAAATTATCAGCTTGTCCGGCTGGAAACCGATCTCGTGCACCCGCTTCCGGAGATTCGGGTGGTAAACGAGCACACCGCTATTGAGTTCGGCGCTGTTAGCTTTCGGGATGGAAAGGTGAATTTGTGGCTGCCACGAAGTGCTGAAGTTTACTCCGATTGGAAATTTCGGATTCACCGGCGGCATAGTTTCGACAATTACTTGCTGTTCAACGTAGACGAAAACGAGCGCATCGGCTCACCAAAGGGGCAGAATGCGCCGACAAATCCGGCACCAGATGCGGCGAAAAAACCTCCTAATCCTGTAATTTGACACCTTTTCAGCCACGAAGATGCCCGCGGATGCCCCGGGGTTTAGTTGGCCGCTCTTTTCGTGCATTTGGAAATCACAGATTACAAAACGATGGACCCAACATTGCTTGGCGCGACATTAGTCCTTTGCCGCGCTACGCGCCAATTGTTGGTGCGGCTAATCTTAAGTATATAAGATTCTTATTTATTCAATCGGGTATGGCCGTTGCAGAACCAACCTTGCCCGGCAACTAAGGGCCTCGATATAGTGGTTGGCCGCTGGCAGACTGAGACCGGTCGTCCTTGCCTTGCAGTCAACTCGTGGAGGTCCTTCTCACTGTGGCAAAAAGGAGCATAAGCAAGTCGAAGGAATCAGAGGGCGGTAAATTGCGGATCGGCGATGATTGGAATGCTATCCGCATTATCGCGCTCTCGCAAGGTAATCCGCTTAAGGCCATCGCGGAGTTGGTCGAAAACAGCATCGATGCACACGCCAAGACCATTACCATCATACGCAGCCGCGAGCACGGCGAGCACTGTTTGACGGTCAAAGACGATGGCGACGGCGTCCCGCGCGATCCGAACGGGCTGCCCGACTTCAAGTACGTCGCGACTCATATCTGCGACTCGGTCAAACGACGCCTGAAGGCAGACGGCGCCGGAGGCAGCTTACAGGGGGAATTTGGCATCGGTCTCTTGAGCTTCTGGACCGTGGGAGACACGCTCGCGATGACCTCTAGCGGTGCCGATCAGCGGGTCTATCGGATGGTTATGAAGAAAGGGGATCCGCGCTACACCGTGAACCTTCGACGCGCACTCTTTGCCGAACGAGGCACCGAACTCAAGATTAGTCCTTTGCTCGAGGGCATCCGCAGCTTGAGCGGCGAGAAGATCCAGTGGTATCTGGCCTCGGAGCTGCGTGATCGTATTCGCAATACCCAGGTTCGCGTAACGGTGATTGATAAACTTGCGCGCAAGCAGTATCAAGTTGAGCCGCGCCAGTTCGAAGGCCGCTTGTTGCACCAACTACCGACAGTGCGCTCGCCATTCGGCGAGGCGTATGCTGAACTCTATCTCACGGAACCGGCCGAGGACAGCAGGGTCGCCCTTACCCGAGGCGGCACGCGGGTTATCGCGGATATTGGTACGCTGCCAGGTTTGGAGCGCCCTCCGTGGAGCTCTCGCTACCTGCAGGGCCTGATCGACGTTCCCTATCTTAACCTCACACCCGGCACGCGTTCCGGGATCGTCCACGATGAACGCTACGGGGCTTTCGCGGAAGCACTGGTGCCACTGGAAGGACACCTCAACGGCCTCATCGACGCGCAGCGCCGCGCCGAAGAAGAACAGGCAAACCAGCAGTCCTTGCGTGCCATCCAACGTGCGTTTCGCGAGGCCATGCTGGTACTGCCCCGCGAGGAATATGACTGGTTTGATATACAGTTACGTCCGCCGCAAGCGGCTGGTGCCGGCGAGCCAGCGGAGCGAGCCGTAGAGGCCTCCGGTGCGGATGAATATGCGGTCCTGTCGGGCGTTCCGGAACCGAGCGGAGGCGAATCCGCCCAGCGCCAATTCTTCGACTATGCCGGGCCTTTGTACACTGTCGTGATTTCACCAGCGGCAAGCACATTGAGAGTGAACCAGAGCCGGCGCTTTCGCGCGCTGCCCCGCGATCGCTCGCGCCGGCGGGTCGAGCAGGACTTGAAGTTCGCCTGGGAGATCGTCGAAGGGGGCGGCACGCTCTCGTCCACCTCCAATCAAGAAGTGAGCTTCGAGGCTCCATCGACCCCCGTTCTCGTGCGATTGTCAGTCGACGTCTCACAGCGCGATATGCGCTGCAGTGGCGAGGCGTTGATCACGGTCGTCGACAGCCTTGATGTGGCTATGGGCCCTGCGGTCGTCAACGCGCGTGGCTTACCGGGATACACTTTTGAACGGGCCGGCGGGGAACTGTGGCGCTCGCGATTCGATGCTGCGCGCAACGTGATCGTGGTAAATAACGGGCATCGCGATTTTGTCTTCGCGACGCGCAGTCGCGCGCTCCAGCTGCGCTATCTCGTGCGGCTCTATGTAAAGGAGTTGGTGCTCAGGAACTTTGCGGGACTGCCGGCCGAACAATTGGCTGAGCGCATGATTGAGCTCTCCCTGTATGTCGAAGAGAAGTTAAAGTCCACGTGAAGGATCTAGCAGTACTCATTCCAGAAATTCTGGCGCGACCTGGCGATGGCCGCGATGGTAAGGCTAGTTTTCCGAAACCGGTGATGTATACGGTACATCATGAAACGAACACAACTGTATCTTGACGAGGATATTTGGAAAGCGCTGCATATCCAGTCCCGGCAGCGGCGCACATCGATTTCGGAACTGGTTCGCATGGCGGTTAGGGACAGGTATGGAGTCTCGCAGACCAATCGCAGACAGGCGATGAAAGCAATCGTCGGTATGTGGAGGGACCGTGAGGATCTGTCCGATGCGGGCGCGTACGTCCGACAGCTGCGCAAAGGAAAGCGCCTCAAAAGGCTCGTGTCTTGAAATCCGTCCTGATCGATTCGGATATCTTGCCCATCGACTTGGAGATTGGACGGCAAGCTGGGGAATATCTGAGACAGTTCAGTAAGAGCCACAGCGTTGAACTGGGAGATGCGCTGATAGCGGCGGCAGCGGCGGTTCATGATTTGGAATTGTGGACTCGCAATCGGCGGCACTATCCTATGAAGGATATTAGCTTCTACCTCGCCTAACTCAGACCTTTCGCTAAGGGCCATCGCCGCTTTCCTGCTGTTACCGGTCACCGGTCCAGAAGTGGCCTGGTCTGGCACGACCGCTTGAATCTGCGTGTCGCTCCAACCGTAGATTGCTCGATTGATCAAATTTACATGATTCTGAGCGATCCGAATTTAACCGCCGACCTCTCATGCCGGATCGACGGCCACTCTCCACGACACGCCCTCGTTCCAATACGTAGATGCAGTCCGCGTGCATAACCGTGGAAAGGCGGTGCGCGATCAATATGGTGATGGCATCGCGGCTCGCAGCCACGTCTCGAATCGTTTGGCTGATCTCTTCCTCTGTCAAGGAGTCCAACGAAGAGGTCGCTTCGTCGAACACCAGAAATTCCGGGCGGCGCAGCAGGGCGCGCGCGATGGAAATTCGCTGCTTCTCTCCACCTGAGACTTTGACTCCACCTTCGCCGATCTTCGAGTCGAGTCCGTGATCCGCTCGCAGTAATAAACCCTCGACGGCGGCTTGACGCAGGACTTCGAGACATTCCTCGTCGGTGGCATCAGGCCTCACGAATTGCAGGTTCTCACGGATCGTGCCGGAAAAGAGTTGCGTATCCTGGGTGACAAATCCGAGTCGATCTCGCAGATCTTCGATTGCAACCTCATCCTCCGGGGTTCCGTTATAGAGGATATGACCACTCATGGGCCAGTAGAGACCAACCAAAAGTTTCACGAGCGAGGTCTTGCCTGCGCCAGACGGTCCCACAAACGCAACCGTCTCCCCGCGTTTCACGCGGAACGAGATTCCGCTAAGCGCCGGTGAAGACGCGGACTGATGCTGGAAAGTGACCTGGTCGAACTCGAGTGTTTCCAACGAGGCTAGTGCCACCGGATGCTCCGGTTTCGGTTGTACCGGCATTCTGAGAATCTGTTCGAAGTTGTCGAGCGATGCTTCGGTCTCGCGATAGGCGTTGACCACGTTTCCCAATTCCTGAAGGGGACCAAAAATAAAAAACGAATAGATAAAGAGCGAGAAAAACTGTCCGACGGTAATGCGCTGCGTATAGATGAGATACAGCATCAGAAACAAGATCGAGGTCCGCAGAAGATTTACGATGCTGCCTTGAACAAAACTGAGGCTGCGAAGGTAGCGAACCTTTTCAAGTTCCAGTTTGAGAATCTTGTGCGTGGTGGAGTTGAGGCGATCGATTTCTTGTTGCGCGAGACCGAGACTCTTTACCAGTTCGATGTTTCGCAGCGATTCCGTCGTTGCGCCGGCAAGCGCTGTCGTCTCATTCACAATGCGTTTTTGAACGGTCTTGATTCTGCGGCTCAGCAACGAACTCAAGCCGCCGAGAAGAGGGACAGTCAGCAAATAGGCCGGAGCGATCGACCAATGCACTTTGGTCGCATAAATGGTCACGAACACCAGGCCAATTAGCGTCGTGAAGACCATGTTTACAAGCAACGCTATGAACTTCTCGACGTCGCTTCGAACTCTCTGCAACTTTCCGAGCGTTTCTCCGCTGCGCTGATCCTCGAACAGGGCGTACGGAAGCTCCAAAGAGTGTCGCACACCATCGGTGTAGATACGGGCGCCAACTTTCTGGGTGATCACGTTAACAAAATAATCTTGGAAATTCTTTGCGATACGCGACACCAGCGCCACACCGACAGCAGCCGCCAACAACAGGGTCACTCCGCGGACAAACTGCGGGCTTGAATACTCCCGGTAGCGAGTTGCATAGGAATCAATGATGTGCCGAAAAATGAGTGGGTCCAGCAGCGAGAAAACCTGATTAAT
>WNFA01003074.1_pt1 | contig 27409 bp, 21 predicted proteins | sample 5400481 | NCBI WGS metagenome assembly WNFA01 (sample SAMN13153340, study PRJNA577476) | soil metagenome | isolation source: 120 cm saprolite under Douglas fir tree site 2 hole 1 replicate 2 | place: USA:California | collected 2015-04-18 | reverse complement strand
CACGCTCCAATCAAGACGTACCACGTGAACGCAACGCGCGTAAACGCCCAGACGGAAAGGACTGTGGCCAATCCAGCAAACATCCCGGTTAGCGCCCCGGCTGCGCCGGCCCTCCGGTCGAGCGTCCCCAATAGAAACAATCCCAGCAAGCTCCCGAAAGGCAACGACGCCACGGTCAACCCTGCTTCGAGCACCGGTCCCCACTTCACAAAGCCAAAGCCCATCAGAATCAGGCCCCAAACCAGCGTCATCCCCCGTGATAGTCGCAAAAATTTCTCTTGATCCGCAGACCGTCCGCGCAATCGCGCAAAATCAAGCACGCTCGAAGCCGCCAGCGAGTTTAGCGACCCGCTGGCGTTGGACATGGCCACGGCGATGATCGACGCCAGCAGCAATCCCGCCAGACCCGGCGGCATTTCCCTCACCAGAAATAGCGGAAGGATTCGGTCCGCTCTTTCCCCCGCCGCAAGCAGTGGCGCGTGCTGCGCAAACACAAAAAGCAGGACGCCGATGAGCAAAAAAATCGTGAATTGCATCAGGATAATTCCGCCGCTCGCCAGCAACGCGCGCCGGCTGTCCTTCTCATTTCGCGCGGCGAGCAGCCGCTGCACGATCGTTTGGTCGGTGCCGTGACTCGCCATGGTCAGAAACGCGCCGCCGATTAAGCCCGACCAAAACGTGTACTTTGTCGCGAGGTCAAAAGAAAAATCAAATACTTGCAGCTTATGTCCGGCCGCAGCCGCAACCTGCGTCACTTCGCTCCATCCGCCGGGGATGCGGTGCAGCAGCACCCAGAAAGTCACCGCGCTACCCGTCAAATACACCAGCAACTGCGCGACGTCCGTCCAAATCACGGCTTTCATTCCCCCTTCGAACGTGTACAGCACGGTCAGCGCAATCACGATCACCACGGCAAGCCGCTCCGATGTTCCCAGAACCGCGCTGACCACGAGCGCGATTGCCGAAACGCGCACGCCTTCCGCAACCGCCCGCGTGATCAAAAACGTGGTCGCCGCCACGGCGCGCATTCTCTCGCCAAACCTTTTCTCTATCAGCGCATACGCCGTCAGAAACTCGCCGCGAAAATATCCGGGTAGCAAGATCAGGACGATGAGAACGCGGCCAATCAGGTATCCAAAAACCAATTGCAAAAACGTCAGATTCCCGCCGTAGGAAATTGCCGGCGTTCCGATGATAGTGAGCGTGGAGGTTTCCGTCGCAACGATAGAGAGCGCCAACGCCCACCACGGCGCCGTCCGCCCGCCAAGAAAATAATCCTTAGCGTCCTGCTGCCCGCGGCGGAAATGGATTCCCAGCGCTGTAACGGCAAGCAGATATGCAATAACGATGGCCAGATCAATCGGATGAATGCGCATGAAAAGTCTTCACTACAGCGGCAATCAATTGCCGTGCGAAGCGCGTCGAGAATAGTGGCGGCTTGCCTCCTCGTCAAGAAATCCCTTGAAGGGGCGCACCATTGCACACGCTCTCCTCCGATGCGGATGCACTTCCTGGATTTCTCGCTTATCCTCTCTCTATGCGCTGCGTTCTTGGGTTCGACGGTGGCGGCACAAAAACGGAATGCGTGCTGATGGACGAAACGAGCGCAATCCGCGGGCGCGGCCGCTCCGGGCCATCAAACCCCTTCCGTATTGGCTATGCAGCTGCTCTAGCTTCGCTCCGTGAAGCCGCGCAGAGCGCGCTTGCCGAGGCGCAGGCCGCGCCTGCTGCCATCACTGCGGTGTGCGCCGGGCTGGGTGGCGTTGGGCAACCGGAAGCGTCAGAAAAAATGCGCGCGCTACTCGCGAAGGAATTCCCGCACGCCACTGTCCGCATCTGCTCCGATCTTGATCTCGTGCTGGCCGCCGCGCCCCCCGGACCAAGCATCGTTCTCGTCGCTGGAACAGGTTCCGCAGCGATCGGGCGAAACGCGGACGGCGAAACCGCTCGCATCGGGGGTCACGGCCCGATGATCAGCGACGAAGGCAGCGCCTATGATGTCGGCCGGCGCGCGGTGATGGCGGCACTCCGCGAGTACGACCGCACCGGAACCGACACGGCTCTCGGAAAGCGCATCCTCGAAGAGATGGGGTCACCCAAGTGGGCCGAACTCCGAAGGCGCATTCAAGCCGCTCCCGATGAGGTTTTTCCGCGTCTGTTTTCTGTCACCGCGGCGCTTGCGGACTCCGGCGACCAGACCGCGCAGGGGATTCTGCGCGCCGCGGCCTACAAACTGGCTTCGCTCGCGACCACGCTCGCCGAGCGCCTGCACATTTCCGAGAATTCATTTCAATTGGTAAAGACCGGTGGAATGATCGGCCGCTCCAAATATTTCGACGCGCAGCTTCACGAGCGCCTGCGGGTCACATTGCCGCAGGCAGGGCCATGCACTTTGGGTATCGCGCCCGCGGAAGCAGCCGCGCGCCTTGCGCTGCGCGGCACCGCCGCGCCGGACGTGGCGGGACATTGACATGTCCGGCTCTGAAAAAGATCGCGAGCGGGCGCTCGTCGCTGGCGGCGATGAGCTTGCTGTGCTGCTTCATCATCCCGCGGCGGATGTTCTTCTCGCGCTGCTCGATAATCCGTCGCTCGATGAAGCGCAACTCTGCCTCATGCTGGAGCGAAAAAATCTTCCGGCGGAAATTCTCGAAGAAGTTTCGCGCCGCAAGCCGTTGCTCAAGAGCTATCGCGTGAAGCGCGCACTATCGTTTCATCCGCGCACGCCGCGCCTCGTGAGCCTGCGCCTCCTTCGCGAGCTCTTTCTGATGGACCTCGTCCAGCTCACGCTCCTGCCCGCCATTCCCGAGGAGTTGAAGCGCAGCGCCGAAGACCAATTGGTTTCGCGTTTGCCGCAGCTCCCCCTTGGCCAGAAAATCACTCTTGCTCGCCGCGGTCCGGCGCGCGTTGCCGCCGCGATTCTTGCCGAGGGCCACGCACAGACCACGGCCGTCGTCCTCGACAACGCTCATCTCACCGAAGCGCAAATCTTGAAAGTGCTGTCGCGGGAGAAACTCGCGCCGCGCGTGGTCCTCGCCATTACCCAGCATCGCAAATGGTCCACGACCTACAACGTCCGCCTCGCCCTCGTCCGTCATCCCGCGTCGCCTCTCGCAGCCATTCTCCCTTACTTACCCGAGATCACCGTTTCCGATCTGAAAGAGCTCGCTGCTCCCGGGATCGTCCCGGAGAATCTGCGCAAATACCTTCAAGCCGAAATTCAGCGCCGCATTCGTTCGAATGAAAAAGCCGTCCGCCCAGCCGGAGCCTCCGCGAATCCCGCAGATGATGTGGAACATTGAATTATTCCCAATTCACTGGATTCAGGGCCTGGCGCCTTCCGCGAGACGCGTCTGGCAAGAGAGTCCTCAAGGACGGGAACAAAACAATCTTTCCCGGCGTCGTATGGTTATGCCCGCAACAGGCGTATGCTTGGAGCGAACAAGGGGCGAGTACCCCGGCTCGCCACTGCTTGAGATCCTTGGCAGAGGAGTTCACACGGCCCGTGGGCAGTGGAGACCAATCGTCGCGGCGGCTCGAACGCCGCTGGACGCCGCGCTACGCGTTTCGCGCCGGCCTCGAAATCGAATGGGGCTCGGCCGTCCTGCGCGCCAGCACGCGCGACGTCAGCGCCAACGGCATGTTCATCGAATCCGCGGATACGCTTTGGGTGGGTGCGGGTTTCACCGCACACCTGGCGCTCGAAGATCCCCTCAAGGTCGATTGCTCGGTGAAGCGCATCGAGCCCGGCCGCGGCATGGGCGTTTCCGTGACACTCTCCCAATCACATCAGGTGAAGCGCTATCAGGATCTTCTCGCCTCGCTCTCCAACACAAATATTTGACGCCGCCTTATACTGGGCGGACGCCAGCCGGGCCGGCGCCGCTCGGAACAACGCCTTGAGAAAGCCTGCGAACAAGAATGACCAGATGCCTTGATTGTGGCTCGCAGCGGACCGCTGACCAGTGCCCCGCCTGCGGCTTGACGTCCGCCGCCGCCGAACTGGTGTTTCGGCGGCGGCTGCTGCTGCAAACGGGGATCTTTCTCGTCGGCTCGCTGGCGTTTCCTTACGTGAGCCAGATTTATCCGCCGCTCGATCTGGACATCATGCTGGTTTTCTTCGGCCTGGTATTTTTCGGCGCGTTAGCGATGGCAGTCCTACTGGAGCGCCGCGCGCGCGCGCGCAAAGAGATTGAATTTCTCAAGCGCATTTACGCGGGACTGGTTCCGCTGCCGTGGATTCTTCTGGGATTTCTGCTGATCAACGGGGGGTTCGATTCGCAAAAAAACATCCAATACTATCCGACGACGGTCGTCGGAAAATTCAATATGAAGGGCATCGTGCGTGGCAGCCGGCGGTTGCTGGTGAGGTCGTGGCGCGACGGCCAGCGCATTGAACGGTTGGCCGTGGACTCTGACGACTTCGACCGCTTCCGCGAAGGAGATTCTATCGTCGTGGCCGTTGAGTCTGGAGTGCTCGGCATCCCGTGGTATTACGGCGTGTACCGCCATTGAAATCGGTTCTCAGTTCCGAGTGGTCAGTTTTAGTGAAGAGAACTGCTCTTCAATACATCGGTTTGCCGTCGGGCTTCAGGGGGATCTGAATCTCCAGAAAGTGGCCCTCCTTGCTGAGACGGAACCTCACGCGCTGGACCGGGCCGACGTTGCGCGCCTTCCATTCAGAAACGTCGAGAGGCTGATCCGGCAAATCGGACATAGACCATTCCACGTTTTCGCCTTGCGGCTTCACCGTCTGCGGGTCGATGTCGTAGGCCTCTTGTTCCAGCATGTTGACCAGCAGATAGCGCTTCCAGATCCGCACAAGCAGCACGCCGCGCTTTTCCGTGTGATAGATGTTCCAGGATTTTGGCGCCTCGTCATTGAATCTCACAATCGCAAATTCCACCGGCTTCCAGACTATTTTCTTATCAACGGGCGGGGATTGAGGCAGTGCTGCCGAGGCCGAAGAGCAGCCAACGGCCCAGAGCAGGACCGCGGTAAATAGGCGAGACATGGTCATTCACTCAACGCTGCACCAAACCACAAAAACGTCATGAGGGCTGAGAGACCGCACGCCGGCCACCGCAACTTCCCTTTGCCTGGAAGACTCGAGACAAATCCTGCCAGACCCAGAAGCAAGCCCCAGCGATAGAACCGCAGCACGACTGGGTCATAGAACGGGAATCCTCCCCTGACTCGTGCCCATACGGACAGAATCAGCCACAGCAAAGAAGACACTCCAGCCAGACAGATGGCAACAAAGGCTACGTAGCTGCGCCAAACAGGTTTGCAGATTCGAGGAGAAGTTTGCGCCCACCGCCAGATGGCCCAAATGAGAATCAGCAAAGGCATCCCGAGAGACACATCGAAAACAATCTGGCGAAGGAGAAACTGGGTCATTGATTCCGGCTCAATTTTTCAGTTCGCTGAAGGATTTGTCGAGGAGCTTGATGGCATCGTCGACGTCGGCTTTGGAAGTGTTGAGCATGGGGGCGAGGCGAAGAACGTTGCCGTAGAGGCCGCCCTTGCCGATGAGAAGGCCGTTGTCGCGGGCGCGCTCCATAACCTGTATGGTGGCTTCGGGCGCTGGCTCTTTGGTCTTGCGGTCTTTGACGAGTTCGAGGGCTTGCATCAGGCCCATGCCGCGGACTTCGCCGATCAGCGCGTGTTTCTGCTGAAGCTCCTCCAGCTTGGCGCGGAAATATGTGCCGACGACGTGAGCGTTTTCGCGGAGGTTTTCTTCTTCGATCAGCTCAATGGTCGCACGCGCGGCAGCACAGGTCACCGGGTTGCCGCCGAACGTGGCGATGTTCAGCCCCTGAAAGCCGGCGGCGATTTCCGGTGTCGTCACCGTCAAGCCGATGGGGACGCCGTTGGCCATGCCCTTCGCGCCCGTCAGGATGTCCGGCGTCACTTCCCACTGCTCGATGCCGAACCATTTTTTGCCGGTGCGGCCCCAGCCGGTTTGCACTTCGTCGGCGATGAACAGTCCGCCGTACTTCTTCACGATTTTGAAAACGATCTTGAAGTATTCCGGCGGCGGGGTGATGAAGCCTCCGACACCCTGGATCGGCTCGGCGATGAACGCTGCGATGTTGCCGCTGGTGCCGGTCTGGATGAGGTTTTCGACGTCACCGGCGCAGGCCACTTCACATTCTGGGTATTTCAGGTGCAGCGGGCAGCGGTAGCAGTAGGGATTTACGGCATGAGAGATGCCGACACTGATGACCGCCGCTTTGCGGTAGGGCGCGTGCGCGGTGACGGACTTGGCGAGTTGCGAGCTGCCTGAGTAGGCGTGGCGCAACGCAACCACATCATAACTGCCGGTCGCCATGCGCGCGATCAGGATAGCGGCTTCGTCGGCTTCGGTGCCGGAGCTGGTGAAGAAGCTCTGCTGGAGATTGCCGGGAGTGATCTGCGCCACTTTCTCCGCGAGCGCGACGATCTGCTCGGTAGGGTAGAGCGTGGAGATATGCTGCAGGCGGTTCACCTGCGCGTTTACCTTGCTGGTGATCTTCGGGTTGCAGTGCCCGACGCTGACGGTCAGGATGCCGCCGAAGAAATCGAGGTACTTGTTACCTTCGAGGTCCCAAAGATATTGCATTTCGCCGCGATCGGCGACGAGGGGGTTCTTGTAGTAGTTGGTGACCGAGGGCCATAGATATTTTTTGTGTTTGGCGACGACTTCTTCGCTGCGGGAGGCGTTCACGGGCTTTGCGGGAGTGGTCACGGGAGAGTCCTCACTGGATTGGTAGCATGCACTTGAGTGTACGACAAGAGAGTGGGGAGTGGCGAGTAGCGAGTGGAGGAACAGAAGGACGGCAGCGACGCTGCGGCTCGATTATTTGCTTTCGGAAGGTTTTGCTTTTGCGGCGTCTTCCGCGGCCTTAAGAGTGAGCTTTTTCAATTCTTTGATATGACGGCTGCCAAAGTAGGTGTTGATAAGCATGATCACTCCAGCCGCGGCCATGACCCTCAGCGGGTGCGAATACAAGCCATAGAAAACGAGAAGTCCGAGGAGGAGGCTGGCAGCCAAGCCTTGCCGCAGCAAGGCGATAATCGACTGGCGATCGTACTCGATGAAGATATCGGGATATTCTTCGTGGTAGCGCAGATAATCAGACTTGTGCTTCGCCTTATTGGCGTCTGCTTCTTTCCTCCGCCATTTGCGGACAACCATTTTGATGAGATCAATCACATCGGGAATGAAATAAAACGTGACGACAAGGAAATGGCCGAGGACATAGGAAAGCAGGAGGAGCAGGAAAACGGCCATCCAGGGGTGCGACTCGGCGCCGGGAATTTTGGAGAGATCTGCGAATGAAGAAAGATGACCCGACTGGGCTCCAATCAGGAGAAAGAAAGCGCCCGGGAGGACGTATCCGAACAGGTCGCGCAGCAGGATGAAGCCGCGGACCAGATCCGCGAGCAGTCTTGTCCAAGATGATTCTTCAGGCATTGAGTCGCCCTGTTCCATGGATGTGAGGGTCCGGATTGGGCAAGACCATACGTCATGGATCCCTGGCGGTCAAGGGCGAGGGTGATGTACCGGCGATTGTGAATTTGATGGACGGAGAAAAAACGCGGGGCGGGTATAATGCCGGGCGATGAGCACAGCGGAATCCTTCTTGAGGCGGGCGTACCGGATGTTTGCGCGGGTATTTCCGCGGTGCAGCATGATTTCGCAGGCCATCGCCTTCAATTTGTTTCTGGCGTTTTTCCCGGCGCTGCTGATTGCCGTGGCGTTTGCGACCAGCCGGCTTGGCGGGCGGACCAGCTTGCTTGATTTGATCGGCGACCTCACGCAGTTCCTGCCGCCGGGAAGCCAAACTATCGTGTCGGAGTTTTTGATGAAGCGCGGGCTCGACGCCTGGAAAATTGCGCTGGTCGGATGGTCGGGAACGCTGTTGGCGGGCTCGCAGGTGATGAAGCTGCTGATGGAAGGGATTCACAGCATCTACGGGGATGAAGTGAAGCCCGGGTTTCTGCACCGGCAATTGCGCGGGCTGCTGTTGCTGCTGGTGACGATCGCGCCGCTGCTGGGAGCGGCAGTTCTCGGGGTATTTGGGCGGCCGCTGCGGCGCTGGCTTGCCCAAGAACTCGGGAATCCTCATCCAATGCAGGCGTGGTGGACCGTCTTTTTTCCCGCCGCCACGATTCTTCTGGCAATGATGGCGCTGACGGTCATTTATCGAGTGGCGCGGCCCCAGGAAGAGAGCTTGCGCAACGTGCTTCCGGGAGCGGCAGTAGCGACGCTGCTTTGGTGGTTAGTGGACGTGCTGTTCGGGATTTACGTGCGGAGAGTGCCGTACAGCGTCGTTTATGGCGGGCTGGCGGCGGTGATCGGCTTGATCATCTGGATGCAGCTCTCGGCGGTGATCATTTTCCTGGGCGCGGCTTGGAATGCGGAGTTGGCGGAAAGCCGCAAGGAGGCCCGTAGGTGATTGAGCGATTGATCCGAGTCGAGTGTTACTCCGGATATAAGGCCAACGAGCGGCCGGAGTGCATGCAGATCGACGGCAAGAAAGTGAAGATCGTTGCGGTGGAGGACCGCTGGTACTCGCCAGGGATGACGTATTTTCGCGTGCGCGTGGAGGGCGGGGACTGCTACGTCCTGCGGCACGCGGAGGCGCAAGATGGCTGGACGTTGGAAGGATTTCGGGCGGCCAGGATCGAGCGGCAATACGTTGACACTAAAATTAACAGGGGCGTATAGTCGAAGCGCAAGTGCGCGTCGAGGGTTCCCGAGGTGAGCGTCGCTTGGAAGCTGGCGATGCCCGGGAATGCGGATAAGAGGCGGATAAGAGGCGGATAAGAGAAGGAAGGGATGCCCTACCTACCGCACTGCCCGTTCGCCCGGCGCGCTTCCGTTTTTTCTCTGTTGGCGCTCCTTACAGCCTTCTGTGGGGGAGTAGGGGCCCAGACGCCACCGGCGCAGGAGCAGCCGGCCCAGAGCGGCGCTTCGAAGCCGGACACCGAACCCGCCAAGCCACAGGCGCCCAGCTCAAGCGACAACGCCGAAGTTTCCAGCCACGACACGCCGCCGACCTTCAAGGTGCGCGTAAACCTCGTCCTGGTGCGAGTGGTAGTGCGGGATGGGCAGGGACACGTCGTGCCCAACTTGCGCAAGGAAGATTTCCTGCTGTTCGACAATCGCAAGCAGCAGGTTATCTCAACATTGAGCGTTGAAACACCGGAATCGCACGCTATACCGAACGTGACCGCTGCGGCGGCTACACGGGAAGCTCCCGATGCCGTGGCAGGAACGAATCCGGCGATCGTGGGGCTGCCGCAGAGATTTGTGGCGGTGGTTTTCGACGATCAGCATCTGGCGATGAGTGACACCGTCTTTGTGCGCGATGCTGCCACGCGCTTTTTCGGGTCTTTGGCGCCTTCGGATCGCGTGGGGATCTACACGAGTTCGGGCCAACTCACGCAGGAATATACCAGCGATCACGAGCTGCTGAGAAAAGCGCTGCTGGGGGTCCTGCCCCGCACGCATGCCTCGGGAATGCAAGAGTGTCCGGATGTGAGCTACTACCATGCCGACCTGATTGAGAACAAACACGACACGCAGGCGCTTGCGGTGGCGACGGAAGACGCGGTGCAGTGCGCCTTCAACGGCGACGAGCGGCAGATCAATGCGGCCCAGGCGCTGGCGCAAGCGGCCGCGGGGCGCGCGCTGGCTCAGGGGGACGCCGATACGGAATATGCTTACCGGCACATAGAAGATGTGATGCGGCGGCTATCGGCAATGCCCGGGCAGAGGGTGATGGTCCTGATTTCGCCGGGGTTTATTCCTTCGACGCTGCAACTGGAGACGAGCGATATTGTTGACCGAGCGACACGCGGCGGCGTGGTGATAAATACGATCGATGCCCGAGGGCTCTACGTTCCGGATGCATTCGGGGACATCGCAGAGCCCACCCACGATAGTTTCCGGACGGCAGGGTACAAGGCTACCTACCGGATTGCGGCGCAATCGGCGCAGGAAGAGGTCCTCGGGCAATTGGCCGACGGGACCGGAGGAGCGTTTTTTCACAACCGCAACGACGTGGACGAAGGGCTGCGGCAGGCCGGGGCGGCGCCGCCGCTCTCGTATCTTTTGGGGTTTTCGCCGCAAAACCTGAAGATTGACGGGCGCTATCACACGCTTAAGGTGGCACTGAACCGAAAGTCGGATTACAAGATTCAAGCGCGACACGGCTACTTTGCGCCGCGCACGATCGCCGATCCGGTGCAGGCGGCCAAGCAGGAGATTCAGGAAGCGCTGTTCTCGCAGGACGAGATCAGGGATTTGCCGGTGGAACTGCAGACGCAGTTTTTCAAGACCGATGGAGTACAGGCGCGGCTCGCGGTACTGACGCATGTGGACATCAAGGGGATCCACTTTCGGAAGGCCGAGGGGCGCAACCGTGATGACCTGACGTTTGCGACGGCCATCTTCGATGACAATGGAAACTTCGTGACGGGCGGAGAAAAGATAGTGGAGATGAAGCTGCTGGATCCGACTTACGAGCGGCTTAGCCGATCCGGCCTGACAGTGAAATCGAGTTTCGACGTGAAGCCCGGCACATACCTGGTGCGACTGGTGGTGCGAGACGCCGAAGGAGCGCAACTTGCGGCACGGAATGGCGCCGTGGTCATACCGTATTGATGGGGGTAGATATGAATACCATGAAGAGCAACGGAAGAATGCAATGCAGCGCGGCTGCGGCACTGGCGGTGGGTCTGCTGTGCTTGGCCCCCGCGTGGCTGACCGCGCAGGAGGCTCAACCGGCGCAACCCCCCGCGCCGGCGGCGCAGACTCCCGCAGCCCAGCCTGCGGCTGCAGCGAATCAGCAGCCGGTGGCTCCGGTGATCAAGACGGAGTCGCGACTGGTGCTGGTGGACGCCGTGGTGACGGACAAAAAAGGCAACTACATTCACGATCTCAAGCAAAGCGATTTTCGGGTGTTTGAAGACAATAAAGAGCAAGCAGTAGCAAGTTTTTCTTCAGGCACGGATGCCGCCGCGATACAGGCGAGTGGACAAAAGCGCTACTTGATTCTGTTTTTTGACAATTCGTCGATGCAGCCGCCGGATCAGATCCAGGCGCGAAATGCGGCGAAGAAATTCATCGAGGCCAACGCAGGTCCGGACCGGATGATGGCGGTCGCGGATTTCGGGGGAGCGCTTCGAATCGTGCAGAACTTCACGGCGAATGCCGACCTGCTGCGCGCCGCAGTTTCCGGAGTAAAGAGCTCCTCGGTGGACCCGAACGCTCCGCCCCCGGTGACGGTAGCGTCAGCGGGTCTCTCTTCGGCGTCGCCCTTTTCCTCGATCAGCAATGCGGAGGCGGACTTCGGGGCAAGAAGCATGCTGCTGGCAGTAAGGAGTCTCGCGAAGAACCTGCGCGGAGTGCCGGGGAGAAAAATGGTGGTGCTGTTTTCCGCAGGGTTCGCGCTTACAGCGGAGCGGGAATCGGAGCTGACAGCCACGATTGACGCCTGCAACAAGGCGAATGTGGCGATCTATTCGCTGGATGCGCGCGGGCTGAAAGCCTCGGTTCCTGGCGGCAGCGCGCACAGGAACGCTCCGAGCGGCAGGACGCGCGCAGTGGCGCAAAGGCCGGAGGGGCGGAAAGTTTCCGGGAAACCACGACTCGTGCTGGCGGCATATCCGGCGGCGCTGCCTGATCCGCAGCGTCCCGGCGGCGGAGGCGGCACCGGTGGAGGTGGAACCGGCGGAGGAGGTGGTAGAGGTGGCACTGGAGGCGGTGGAACGGGTGGAGGCGGGGGCGGTACGGGCGGAGGTGGAACCGGCGGAGGTGGGGGTAGAGGCGGCACCGGAGGCGGTGGAACAGGTGGGGGTACCGGTGGTGGCACGGGTGGCGGGAAGGGCGGAGGAACCGGCGGAACAGGCGGAGGCACCGGAGGAGGGACCACAGGGCGCGGTGGGGGAGGCGGATTCAACCCCAATACCAACACGGGGAATTCGGTGTTCACCCAGCCGCGGTCCATCGTTCCGCAGATGCCGGAATCGGCTTCCACCAACCAGCAGATTCTGGCGGCGCTGGCGGAGGGAACCGGCGGATTTTCGATCTTCAATACGAACGATCTGCTTGGAGGGCTAGAGAAAATCGGCAGAGAGCAGAACGAGTTCTACATTTTGGGCTACGTGCCGGCGCAGTCGGCGGAGGGAAGCTGCCACACGCTGAAGGTGAAGATGAATCATGGGGGCCTCAACGTAAGATCGCGGAGCGGCTACTGCAACACGAAGACCGCGAACGTGCTCGAAGGCACACCCGTCGAGAAGCAACTGGAAGTGCGCGCGTCGGCGAAGGAGGCCGGCTCGATTCAAGGAGCGCTGGAAGCGCCGTATTTTTACACCGGGCCGAACATAGCGAAAGTGAATCTGGCGATGGAGATTCCTTCGAACACGCTCCAATTCAACAAAGAAAAGGGCAAGTACCACGCGAACCTGAATGTGCTGGGCATCGCCTACCGGGAGGATGGATCGATCGGCGCGAAGTTCAGCGATACGGTGAATCTGGACTTGGAGAAAGATGAGTGGAAGGAATTTACGAAGCAGCCGTACCGCTATGAGAACCAGTTCGATGCGGGCTGCGGCACCTACAAACTCACGGTGGTGCTGAGCGCGGGAGGCGACACCTTCGGGAAGTTCGAATCGCCGCTGCAGATTGACACCTACGACGGAAAGAAATTCAGCCTGGGTGGAGTGGTCCTAACGAATTCGATGCAGCGCCTTACGGACATCCCGACGGGGCTGGACTCCATTCTTCTCGAAGACCGGACGCCACTGGTGGTGAAAGGGATGCAGATAGTGCCGTCGGGAAGCAATCGATTCAAGAAAACCGACAGCGTGGGGGTGTACACAGAGATTTACGAGCCGCTGCTGACGTCGGCGAATCCCCCGCGAATCGGCATCGGCTACCGGGTTATGGACCGGGCCAGCGGGAAAGAAGTTTTCTTCAGCGGGCCGATCGCTGCGGACGAGTTTGTGCGAAAGGGCAGTCCGATGGTGCCGGTGGGGTTGGTGGTGAAGGTAAAGGACCTGGGCCCGGGCAAGTACCGCATGATGATGCAGGCCGTGGACGAGGCGGGGAATCATGCTCCGAATCGCACGGTCGATTTTGACGTTATCGAATGATCGAGTAGAGCGAGACGAAACGGCGTCCCCCTCCCGGGAATCGGAGAGAGATTAGGCCGCGCGCTGGCGAGAGGCGTGGCTGGATTCGGCGAAAAGACTTCGCAACACGAACCAGCAATTCGCGGGACGCTCCGAAAGCCGCCGCATGAAGTAGGGGCACCAGTCAGCGCCAAAGGGCACGTAGACTTGAAGAGCGTGCCCGGCAGAGTGAACTTCCTGCTGAAGGTCCCGGCGAATGCCGTAAATCATCTGGAATTCGTAGCGGTCTTTTCCGAGACGGATGCGCGCCACTTCGGCTTGGGCGTGCGTGACCATTGCCGGATCGTGAGAGGCGATGGCGGGGAAAAACGCGCCCTGTGCTGCGCCCTCGAGGAGCAGCGTCGTCAACCGCTTGTAATTTGCGTCCACGGCGCTCTTATTGATGGGCGCGAGCCGCTGCAGATCGTTCTCCGTCCTGTGAAGATAGGCTTGGAGTGCCAGCCCACAATTGCCAAGTTCGCGATGGACGCTTTCAAAAATGTCGAGCGTTGCGTCGGTGTAGGCGCTGCCTTCCATGTCCATTTCGATGGTGCGGCCGAGGGCGGCGGCGCGGGCGGCGATATCCCGCGCAAGGGATTGGCAGAATTTTTTGTCGATATCCAAGCCGAGCTGGGTCAGCTTGATGGAAATGTTGCCGAAGAGATTTTTCGCGTGCATTTCTTCGATCATTCGAATGTAGCCCGCACAAACCTCGCGTGCCGCTGCTTGGCTGGCGACGTTTTCGCCAAGATGATTCAGGCTGACGCGGCGGCCCTGAGAAGAGAGCTCCTGGCTCGCCGTCAGGGCTTCTTCGAGAGTTTCCCCGGCGACGAAGCGGCGCGCGAAGCCGTATTGCATGCCGCGGCGTGCGATGGGACGGGTCACGCTGCGCTTGGTAGATAGCCAGAAGATGAAATTGCGAACCAGCACGAGCCCTCCCGAGGTGAAGTCGAAGCCCGAGGATACGGGCAGACTCCCGGGGCGTCAATACCGAGGCCTGGAAGGGGTGTTGGCCCGTATGTCCATGACAGGCAAACGATTAGCCGGCAGCTCCACGATATTCACCGGCACGGTAATAGTTCGACACGCGAGATTTCTAGGCGCAACTTCCATCGGGACGGGGGGTTATGCTATCTAGGAGTACGTGTTCGCGGACCCGATAGCCTGGTAGGAGAAAGTCATGAATCTGCTGAATCGCCCCGCAGAGATTCTTCCGTCGATTTCTGCAACACCCCGATCCCTTCTCGCAGCCGTTCTCTCGGTTGCGTGCATATTTTCCATCGGCATTGACGTGCCGTCACTCGCGGCGATGCCCGCGGCGGCGAAAGACAAGAAGCCCAAGCAGGATGCCGCTCTGAAGAGCTTGCCGATCACGGAACTAAGCGCGGACGAAGCGATTTTCCATGCGCTGAACCGGCTGGCGTACGGGCCGCGGCCGGGTGACATCGGGAGAGTGCGCCAGATGGGACTGGCGAAATGGATCGACCAGCAACTGAATCCCAATTCGATAGACGACAAGGGTTTGGATGCGCGCCTGGAGAATTACGCCACGCTGAAAATGTCCACCGGCAAGTTAATTGCCGAGTATCCGCGGCCCAACCAGGCGGAAAAGAAGGCGGAGAAACAGGAACAGAAGCAAGCCGGCGCGGAGCCACGGCGGGCCGACGCTGCCGCAGCAATTGTAGAAAAGGACATGCCAGCGAAACAAGGCCAAGAGGCGGGCGGTGGCGCAGGGGAGAAAGAGACTTCTTCGGCTGCGGAAACGGCTCCGGGCAACCCAAGCGCGCCCTCGCCGATGAAGGAAGAGCCAGCGCAAGAGAACCCCGGAGCGAAAGGCGCGGGGAAAAGAAATCTCATTGGCGGAGGAGATCCAAACAACCTGCCGCGGGCCCTGGCGGAGGACAGCAAACAACCGCAAAGGATCATCGCGGAACTGAGCATGGCCAAGGTGACGCGGGCGGTTTACAGCGAACGCCAGCTCCAGCAGGTGATGGATGATTTCTGGTTCAATCATTTCAACGTGTTTGCGGGAAAAGGCGAAGATCGCTGGTACATGACCTCCTACGAGCGGGACGTGATTCAGCCACATACACTCGGCAAATTCAAGGACCTAGTGACGGCGACGGCAAAAAGTCCGGCGATGCTTTTTTACCTGGATAATTTTCTCAGCGCGGACCCGAGAGCCGCCGAGCGAATGGCTGCCGAGCGGACCATGCGCCAGCAAAGGCGATTCGGCGGCTTTGGCCGGCCGTTCCCACCGCGGCCAACGCCGGCACAGCAACAAAACAAAAACAAGAATGTGCGCGGGCTGAACGAAAACTACGGGCGCGAATTAATGGAGCTGCACACTCTGGGCGTGGATGGTGGCTACACGCAGAAGGACGTCACGGAAGTGGCGCGCTGCTTCACGGGGTGGACGATCGACCGGCCGCGGCAGAATCCGGAATTCAAGTTCGACGAGCGGCTGCATGATCCGGACCCGAAATATGTTTTGGGGAAAAAGATTCATGCCGGGGGAATGAAAGACGGCGAGGAAGTGATCGACCTGCTGGTGCATCAACCGAGCACGGCGAAGTTCATTTCCACGCAGCTGGCGAGAAGATTCGTTTCGGACAATCCGCCGCCACAACTGGTGGCGCGGATGGCTAAGACATTCCAGGAAAGCGACGGCGATATCCGTGCGGTGATGCACACGATGATTTATTCGCCGGAGTTTTGGTCGAAGGAAGCCTACCGGGCGAAGATCAAGACGCCGTTTGAGCTGGTGGTTTCTGCGGTGCGAGGATTGGGAACGGACGTGGACATGCCTCTGCCGCTGGTGGCATGGGTCGGGCGCATCGGGGAGCCGCTTTATCAATGCCAGGCGCCGACGGGCTATTCGGACAAGGGGGAGGCTTGGGTGAATACCGGAGCGCTTCTCAACCGGTTAAATTTTTCGCTGGCGCTGGCGGGCAACAAAATGCGCGGATCGCGAACGGATGTGGCTCCGCTGCTGGGACTGGATGCGGGCAGCGAGCCGAAGGAGGCGCTGAAGCGCGCCGTGAAAATTTTCCTGGGCGGGCAGGCGGCGCCGACGACGGTGGAAACACTGGAGAAGCAACTCGACAACCCGCAGGTGATGCAGGCAAAGCTGGACGACCCGGTGAAACAGGTGGACCTGGGAGTAGTAGCGGGGCTGGTTTTGGGAGCGCCGGAATTTCAGCGACGGTAACACCATAGAGTTCCGGTTGGCGATGAAATCGAAGAGAGATTCATCGCGCAAAAAGCGCGATGGCGCAGAGTTCCTCGCTTCGCTCGGAATGACGCGTAAGGGAGACAGTCAAATGAGTTATGAATGTTGCGAAGGCGTGAGAGGGCTGAAATTCTCGCGGCGGTATTTCCTGAAGCAGGGCGGCGTGGCCATGGTGGGCTTGAGCGCGATGCCCGCGTTCTTGCAGCGCGCAGTGGCGGCCACTCCAATGCCCAACAAGAAGCAGCTCGTGGTGCTCTTCCAACGCGGCGCGGCGGATGGCTTGAACATCGTGGTGCCCTTCGGTGAGCCGAATTACTACCGCCTGCGGCCGAGCATCGCGATTCCGCAGCCGCGGCGAGGCGGAGCAGATGCGGCGATCGACCTCGATGGCTTTTTCGGGCTGCATCCGAGCCTGGCGCCGCTCGAGCCGCTGTTTCACAAGAATCAACTGGCGATCGTTCATGCGGTGGGTTCGCCGGATCCCACGCGATCGCACTTTGATGCGCAGGATTTCATGGAATCGGGGACGCCGGGATTGAAAGCTACCGAGGACGGCTGGCTGAACCGGGCGTTGGAGAGTCTTCCAGAGGAAAATGCGTCGCCATTTCGCGCGGTGGCCATGGGGCCGAATTTGCCTCGGATGCTGCGCGGGAGTGCGCCCGCGATTGCGCTGCCGGATCTAAAGCAATTCAAGGTGATGCCGCAAGCGCCGGGAACGGCGGCGACCGTCGAGGGCGGATTTGAGGCGATGTATGCGCAGACCGTGGATCACGCGCTGCACGGGACGGGTACGGAAACGTTTGAGGCGATCGATCTGCTTCGCAAAGCAGATCCGGCGAAATACCAGCCGGAGAATGGGGCGCAATATCCCACGAGCCGGCTCGGACAGAGCCTGCAGCAGATCGGACAACTTTTGAAGGCCAGCATCGGAGTGGAAGTGCTGTTCGTCGATTGCGGCGGTTGGGACAACCATGTGAACGAAGGCGGTGTGCAAGGGCAGCTCTCGAATTTGCTGAGAGACCTGGGACAGGGGCTGGCAGCCTTCCATCAGGACATGGGCGACCGCATGCAGGACATCGTATTCGTGACCATGAGCGAGTTCGGACGCACGGCGAAAGAGAACGGCAACCGCGGAACGGACCACGGCCACGCGAACTGCATGTTTGTGATGGGCGGCGACGTGAAGGGTGGACAGGTGTATGGCCAATGGCCTGGGCTGAATGAACACCAGCTCAATGACGGACGCGATCTAGCGTTGACGACGGACTTCCGAGAGGTCGTCGGTGAAATTCTTGCGAAGCATATCGGCGGCACCGACCTCAAGCCGGTTTTCCCTGGCTTCGACAATAATCCGCGCAAATTCCCGGGGCTGATAAGAGCCTGAAGCAACGCCCAAGATTCTTCAGGATGGGGCGGACTTTCCAAGACTGCTCTTTCCCCGCGCCTTTTCCGTTTGTGTCTTTGACACTTTTTGCGAGCACGGGTAGCCTTGCGCCACCGGCTGGTGGAGGCGGGGTTCCATGAAAACGACGCGACGAGAATTCGCAAAGGGGCTCTCAGGCGCGGTGGTGGCTGCCGCATTTGTGCACGCGGCGGAACCCCAGCGTCTGCCCATTGCGTTTTCAACTCTAGGTTGCCCTGCCTGGGATTGGCAAAAAATTTTGAACTTCGCTGAGCAGCATGGTTTCGCGGCAATCGAGTTGCGCGGACTGCAAGGCAATCTCGACTTGCCTTCTCACCCGGTCCTTGCCGCGGAACGCTTGGTTCAGACGAAGCGCGAAATAGCCTCCCATGGTCTGCGCATCGCCTGCGTCAGCAGCTCCGCAAGCCTGCACGAGTCCGACCCTGAGAAGCGTTCCAAGAGTTTGGCTGACGCCCGGCGATTTATCGACCTGGCTTCTTCACTCGAGGCTCCCTACGTGCGCGTGTTCGGTAACAGCCCCGACTCCGGGCATCCGGTTTCCCCGAGTGACGAATTGAAGGCCCGTGTTGCCGCCGGGCTGCGTGAATTGGGGGACTATGCAGGCCCGCGCAATGTTACCGTGATTATCGAATCGCATGATGACTTCACGGCTTCGGCCTCCCTCGCTGACGTCCTGCATCGCGCAGACTCCAAGTCAGCCGGGCTCTTGTGGGACGCTCACCACACATTTGCAGAGTCAAACGAGGACCCGCAGTTCACCGTGCAGCAGCTCGGGCCCTGGATCCGGCACACGCACTTGAAAGACTCGGCCGGGAAGGGCAATGATCGCAAATATGTGCTGACCGGCCTCGGAAACGTCCCGATCGGGGAGCAGATCAGGGCGCTGCGCTCCATTGGTTACAAAGGCCTCTACTGCTTCGAATGGGAAAAAATGTGGCATCCGGAGCTGGAAGATCCCGAGATTGCCTTTGCCGACTTTGCTCGTGTCATCGCTGGATTTCTGCGCTAAAAAAAAATCGGCGGCGGAGTGCCGGGGGCTCGACGAGTTGCGGAAAGACCGAACGGCTGGAGCGACTCCGCTTAGCAGCCCTATTCAATCAGGCGTTCGCAGTTCCCGGATCCAGATATTGCGATAACGCACTGGATTACCGTGATCCTGCAGCGCGAGCGGCAATTTTTCCGGATGCGCTTTATAGGGCGGGCGCTGACCGTGCGCGGTCGGCCCGCTTAGCTCCACGTTGTCCTGCACGAGCACGCCGTTGTGCAGCACGGTCACGCGAGCGGCTCGAAGCAGTTTTCCTTCCTTATCGAAACGCGGGCCGTGAAAAACGATGTCGTAGCTCTGCCATTGGCCGGGCGGGCGTGAAGCGTTAACGAGCGGAGGATATTGGCCGTAGACGGCCGCGGCCTGGCCATCGGCGTAGGTCTTGTTTTCGTATGAATCGAGCACCTGAATTTCATAGAGTCCCATGAGAAACACGCCGCTGTTGCCGCGCTCCTGGCTCTCCCCTTTGGGCGGTGAGGGTTCCGCGAACTCGACGTGCAACTGGCAATCGCCGAAAGAGTCGCGCGTGTAAATATAGCCGGTCTTCGCCACAACTTCGGCATAGCCATTCTCGACTCTCCATTTTGCAGGGCTGCCGTCTTTTTGCGCCCAGCGCGAGAGGTCCTTGCCGTCGAAGAGGACGATTGCGTCGGAGGGCGGATGTCCCGGCAAATCTTGAGTGCTCGTTGTTCCTGAAACAACGACTGCGGGCAGAGGACGATCCGGATCGTGAATCTTCCATCGAGCGTCCACCTGGGCGTGAGACACCTGAGCAAGCGCGGCCGCAAGGAGCGTACCCAGTGCAATTCGGCAACATTTCTTCATTGGCTGTACCTCAGCGTGAAGGAGCCTGCACTCTGCTGCCGAACCCTACGGGGAGACACGGCAGGCAAAAAACAGGGTGGTCCGCGGCCGCCCTGCTCGCGTTCTGTGCCAGGAAACTGGGACGGACAGGAAAGTCTGTCGCATCCTAGTGGGCGGCGGAGCCGCGGATGCGCATGCCATAGAACGAACGGTAGACGAATGAGAAGGACACGGCAAAAAAGGCTGCCGCGAGAATATGCGTCAAAGTCGTGCTGTGCTGGCTGGAGGTGAGTTGCACGGCAAGCTCGACGGCGAGCAGGCCGAAGAGCGTGGTGAACTTGATGACGGGGTTGAGAGCGACGGAGGATGTGTCCTTGAAGGGATCGCCGACCGTGTCGCCGATGACGGTGGCGTCGTGGAGAGGTGTGCCTTTTTGTTTTAGCTCGACCTCGACGATTTTCTTGGCGTTGTCCCAAGCGCCGCCGGCGTTGGCCATGAAGATAGCTTGATAGAGGCCGAAAATGGCGATGGAGAAAAGATAGCCGATGAAGAAGAAGGGCTCGACGAAGGCGAAGGCCAGCGTGGCGAAGAACACGGCGATGAAAATGTTCAACATGCCTTTCTGCGCATATTGAGTACAGATTTCGACCACTTTCTTGCTGTCGGCGACGCTGGCTGCCGCGGCACTTTCGAGCTTGATGTTGGCTTTGATGAATTCGACCGCGCGGTAAGCGCCGGTGGTCACGGCCTGCGTGCTCGCGCCGGTGAACCAGTAGATCATCGCGCCGCCGGTGATGAGGCCGAGGACAAAAGGCGCGTGGAGAAGGGAAAGATTATTGACGTTTTCAGTGAGGCCGTGGGTGAGCGCCATGATGATCGAGAAAATCATCGTGGTGGCGCCGACGACAGCCGTGCCGATGAGCACAGGTTTTGCAGTGGCCTTAAACGTGTTGCCAGCACCGTCGTTAGCTTCGAGCATCTCCTTGGCGTGCTCGAAGTTGACGTCGATGTTGTAGTCTTTCTTCAACTCTCCCTTGATGCCGGGAACCTGCTCGATCAGAGAAAGCTCGTAGATCGATTGCGCGTTGTCCGTTACGGGACCGTAGGAATCGACGGCGATGGTCACGGGACCCATGCCGAGGAAGCCGAAGGCAACGAGGCCGAACGCAAAGACGGGAGCGGCGACCATAAGGGCGCCGAGGTTCAGGGTGCTAATGAGATAGCCTATAGACATAAGCAGGACCATGGTCAGCCCGATGTAATAGGCAGAGAAATTGCCGGCGACGAAGCCCGAAAGAATGCCGAGAGATGCGCCACCCTCCTGTGCGGAGGTAACCACTTCTCTGACGTGACGGGATTCGGTGGAGGTGAAGACCTTCACCAGCTCAGGGATAATGGCGCCCGCGAGCGTGCCGCAAGAGATGATCGTCGCGAGCTTCCACCACTGAGAAGGGTCGCCGCCGAGCGTGGGGATAATCAGATAAGAGATCGCGTAGGTCAGGGCAATGGAAACGAAGGAGGTGATCCACACCAACGAGGTAAGTGGCGCTTCGTAGTTCATTTTGTCTGCGTCGCCGTATTTCGCCTTGGCGATAAAGCCGTTGATGAAATACGCGGCTGCGCTGGCGACGAGCATCATGATGCGCATCACGAAAATCCACACGAGCAATTGGACTTGGACGGTGTTGGCTATAGCGTTAGCCTTGGCGGCCACAACCGCGGAGGCGGTCTGCATGGTCACGCCCGCAGGGAGGAAGTGAGAAGGCGACACTGCCAGGAGGATAAAGGTGATGAGCGCCACCCCGGTGACGCCGTACGTTTCGAAGCCGTCGGCGCTGGGGCCGACGGAGTCGCCGGCGTTGTCCCCGGTGCAGTCGGCAATGACACCCGGGTTGCGCGCGTCGTCTTCCTTGATCTTGAAGACGATCTTCATGAGGTCGGAGCCGATATCGGCGATTTTCGTGAAGATGCCGCCAGCGATACGAAGCGCGGCCGCGCCGAGCGATTCGCCGATAGCGAAGCCTATAAAACACGGCCCGGCGTAGTCGCCGGGAATAAAGAGCAGGATGAAGAGCATCATCAGCAGCTCAACGCTGATGAGCATCATGCCGATGCTCATGCCGGCTTCGAGGGGCGTGTGATAGATCGGGTAGGGCTTGCCGCGAAGAGACGCGAAGGCGGTGCGGGAGTTCGCAAAGGTGTTTACGCGGATGCCGAACCACGCCACACCGTAACTGCCACCCATGCCGACAACACTGAAGAGCAAAATGATCGGCAGCGTGAGGGCGACCGGCTTGCCCGGGACCGGAGCGAGCACGCCGAAGTAAAGAACGATGACGATGGCGATGAAGACCCAAAGAAAGACAAGGAATTTGCCCTGGGTGATCAGATAAGTTTTGCAAGTCTCATAGATGAGCTCGGAGACATCGCGCATGGAGCGGTGCACGGGCATCTGCTTCAGCCGGCTATAAATCGTCAAACCGAAAATCAGGCCGAAAACACAAAACAGAATCCCGAATAGGAGCAGTTTGTGACCGTCCATACCGAGAAAAGTGACCTGCGAGAGGTCAGGCAACTTCAAGCCGGCCTCGCCACCTCCCTCTTGAGCCAGAGCAGAAGCGCCGCAGAGCAGCGTGAGAACGACGACAGCGGTGCTTATCTTTGCAAAGCGAAATATCAGAGACCAGGCGCTTGCCAGCCAGGTACGCATCAACAGTCCTCCATAGATGAATCGTTTTCGGGGCAAACGGCGACCCCGCGCACTCGTTTCCAGCACACCTTTTCAAACAAACGCTTGTTCGTTAGCGCCCCGAGAACTTCTCAGAAAGGCTCCCGTTTTCAGATAGGACAGAAACACAATGTCCGCACGACCGCAGAGGGTCGACGGGGCAGCAAACCCGACCCGGCCACCACCGAAACCCGGGGACAGCACCCCTCAAGGCCCGCACATGGGCCCACACAAAACGTTGATTTATAACATTTAGTTCAGGCGCGGGTCAAACCGTCCTTGGGACGCATTTCCGGCCGCGAGCAAGGCCAACGGCCTGTCACCACCCTGCGTTGCCGAGACGGCACGGCCTCGAATATGGTGGAGACACGCTATTGCAAAGCGATGGTAACATGCCTTGGTCGCTGGGGCCGATGCGTGCCGGCTAGACGGGGGGCCATGAGTACTGAGAATGGAATGGCGGCAGGAACTTGCGCGGCTGTTCTTACTGGAGTGCGTCACGATTGGAGACGCGTCGAAGTCGAGGAAATATACCGCACCGCGTTACCGGAGCTGATTTTCCGCGCGCAGGGTATCCACCGGCAATTTCACGCGCCAGACCGCGTGCAGACCTGCCAGCTTATTTCCATCAAGACGGGAGGCTGCCCGGAGGACTGTGCATATTGCCCGCAGAGTGCGCACTACAGCACGGGTGTGCGACGCGAGGGATTACTGGAGGCGGAGCACGTCATCGGCGTAGCCCGCGAAGCAGCGGGGCGCGGCGTGACGCGTTTCTGCATGGGCGCGGCGTGGCGGCAAGCTCCGGAGGGAAGGGAATTCGAAACGGTGCTGGAGATGGTGCGCGGCGTCGCGGCGCTAGGCATGGAGGTATGTTGCACACTCGGAATGCTGACGGGGGAGCAAGCGAAAAAGCTGAAGCAAGCGGGATTGACGGCGTATAACCACAATCTGGATACCTCGCCCGAGTTTTACGGCTCCATAATCACGACAAGGACATACGAAGATCGTTTACGAACTCTGGCGGCGGTGCGCAAGGCGGGGATCACTGTTTGCTGCGGGGGAATTCTCGGGATGGGAGAACGAGACACCGACCGCATTGGTTTGTTGCATCAACTCGCAACGCTGGAGCCGCATCCGGAGAGCGTGCCGATCAACATGCTGGTTCGAGTGGAGGGCACCCCGCTCGCTTCCATGCCACGGCTCGAGCCGCTCGAAATGGCTCGCGCCATCGCGACCGCTCGCATAATGATGCCCACATCTCGCGTGCGGCTCGCGGCGGGGCGCAAGCAGCTGTCGCCCGAAGCCGTAACGCTCTGTTTTCTAGCAGGCGCCAATTCCATTTTTGTCGGAGAAAAGCTACTGACCACGCCAAATCCGGGCGCTGATGAAGACGAGCAGTTGCTCAATACCCTGGGTCTCCGTCCACTGGAATCGCATGCCGTCTGAATCGTACGCAGTATTTCAACACGAACTGGAAGCCGGGCTCCGCGACGTTGCAGCGCGAAGCCAGCAGCGCACGCTCGCGGAGATCCGAGGGATCAATTTTTGTTCGAATGATTATCTTGGTCTCGCGGAGCACCCCGGGCTGAAAGAAGCGCTGCTGAATGCCGTGCACGATGCCCCGCGGGTTGGGGGCACGGGGTCTCGTTTGCTTTCGGGGTATTCGGCGATTTGGGAGGAACTTGAGGGGGAATTTGCCCGCTTTGCCGGAACAGAAGCGGCGCTCTACTTTGGGAGCGGCTATGCCGCTAATCTCGGTCTGCTCGGATGCGTGATGGGCAGAGAAGATCTTGTTTTCTCCGATGCGATGAACCATGCGAGCCTCATTGACGGCATCCGGCTCTCACGCGCGCGCAAAGTCGTCTACCCGCATCTTGATTTGAACGCACTGGAAAACGGGCTGCGCGCGCATGCGAGCGAAAAATGCAGGAAGTTCATCGTGACAGAGACGGTATTCAGCATGGATGGCGACGTTGCCAGCGTTGCCGAATTGCTTGGGCTAGGGGACCGCTACGGCGCAACTTTGATCGTCGATGAGGCGCATGCCACGGCGGTGCATGGTCCCCGTGGGCGGGGAATCGCCGCGAGGGACAGCGGTTTCGAGGGGGTGGCGGCCGTCGTTCATACCTGCGGAAAGGCTTTAGCAAGCGCCGGCGCCTTCGTTTGCGGCAGTGCTTTGCTTCGAGAGCACCTGATCAATCACGCGCGCACATTTCTATTTACAACCGCGATGCCGCCGTATATGGCCGGCCAGATTCGTGCCGCGTTGCGTCTTGCTTTGGGGATGGACGCGGAGCGCGAAGAACTGCAATCCCGCGCGGAGCGATTTGCGTCGTCCCTTCGTGCGCAGGGATGGGACATCGCCGGAAGCGTCACGCAAATCGTGCCGGTGGTCCTGGGAGGAAACGAGGAGGCCCTGGGAGCCGCGGAGTTCCTTCAGGCCGAGGGCATTGCGGTCCGCGCGATTTGGCCGCCAACAGTTTCGGAGGGCCAGGCGCGCTTGCACTTCTCGCTCACTAGTTCGATCCAGGCTGATGAAATCCACATTCTCGGAGACGCTCTCGGGAATTGGCGCGCCCGCCGTCACGGGTTCGCAACGACGGGGCGCGCGTGAGGCACCACTTTTTTGTCACTGGGACGGACACCGGCGTCGGAAAGACGACGCTGTGCGCACTGCTGTGCGCCGCGCTGGACGCCGTGTATTGGAAGCCGATACAGACGGGAACGCTTGAGGGGTCCGACCGCGTCACGGTGATGAGGCTGGCGGGCATTGGCACGGATCGCACGCTCGATGAGGTGTACAAATTTGTTCCGCCGGTTTCGCCGGACTTGGCTTCGCGCTGGGCGGGGGTGGAGATCGATCTTGCGCGAATCACTCTGCCGACCAGCCTGGTCAACGATTGGCTCATCGTCGAGGGCGTGGGCGGAGTGCTCGTGCCCGTCAATCAGAAGCAATTCGTGCTCGACTTGATGGTGAGACTGAAACTTCCCGTGATCGTCGCGGCGCGCAGCGGTACGGGAACGATCAATCACACGCTTCTGACGCTGGCCGCTTTGCACGCGGCGGAATTGCCGGTACACGGCGTGGTCTTGATCGGCGACCAGAACCGCGAGAACCGGGAGACCATCGAACGCTTCGGGCATGTGCGCGTAATCGGAGAAATTCCCCGTCTGCCGAACCTTCATCGCACCGCGCTCATGCAGGTCTTCATGAATCACTTTGACCGCGCTGCGTTTTCACAATAGTTGCAGGCAATGACCCCGCCGCTGGGCATCTGGCATCCCTTCACCAACCCCGCTCTGGATCCTCCGCCTTTGCACGTCGTTGGTGCCGAGGGCGTGTATCTGTATATCAAAGACGGCCGCAGAATCCTCGACGCGATTTCGTCCTGGTGGGTGAATCTGCACGGCCATGGCAATCCGCGAATCGCCGGAGCAATCGCGGAGCAGGCGCGCAAGCTGGAGCACGTGATCCTTGCAGGCTTCACGCACGATGCGGCAGAAGAGCTCGCCGCGCGTCTTCGGAAATGGCTTGCGCCCGATTTGACACACCTGTTTTTCTCGGATGATGGCTCGACCGCCGTCGAAGTTGCTCTAAAGATTGCTGTGCAGCATTTCAGCAACCAGGGGCGCGCGAACAAGCGCGAAATTGTCGCGCTGGCTCACGGCTACCACGGCGATACCGCCGGTGCGATGTCTGTGAGCGACGATTCGCCTTTTACGGAAACGTTTCGCGCCATGCGTTACCCGGTGCATCGCGTACATTCGGCTTATTGCTATCGGTGCCCAGTGGGCCTGCGGCGTGAAACTTGCAACATCGAATGCATCGGGCAACTGGAAATACTCCTGGCGGATCGCGCAGATAAAATTGCGGCAGTCATCGTTGAGCCACTGCTTCAGGGCGCAGGCGGGATGATCATTCATCCGGTTGAATTTCTGCAGAAGGTTCGCAGGCTCTGCACGGGCCACGACGTGCTGCTTATCGCCGATGAAGTTCTTACGGGATTTGGCCGCACCGGAAAAATGTTCGCTTGCGATTTGGCGGGAGTCGTGCCGGACTTGATGTGCCTTTCGAAGGGGCTCACCGGCGGCTTTTTGCCGCTGGGTGTGACGCTCTGCACGGACGGCGTCGAAGGCGCGTTTCGAAGCGAAAACCGCAGGCACACTTTTTATCACGGGCATTCCTACACGGGGAATGCGCTGGCGTGCGCGGCGGCCAACGCCAGCTTGCAGATATTCGAGGACGAGCCAGTCTTCCATCGAATTGCAACGATTGGCAAGATTAACGCCGAGCGCCTATCAGGTATTCGCAGAATGCATCAGGTTGGGGAGACGCGTCAGATCGGCACAATCGGCGCGATCGAGCTGCGCGCCGACGATGCCGGTTATCTTTCTGCGATGCGGCCGAAGCTGTACGGTTTTTTCCTCGAGCGGGGTGTGTTATTGCGTCCCCTGGGGAACGTCGTGTACGTGCTGCCGCCCTACGTGATTTCGCCTGACGAGTTGGGCGGCGTGTATGACGTAATTGTTGAAGCGATTCAGACATTGCTCTGAGGCTGGAACGGCCTCTGCTAAACTGAGCGCCCGGATGATGAGGGGCGAGGTATTCCCTCGCACGCGCTCGGGATAAAGCTGGGCCAGACAAAATGCGGGTGACCATGCGGAGGAAGTTGGTTTGTCGCCAAATCTCAGCGCCTGGAAGCAGAAAGTCGTCGCCTTCGCGAGCGGGCTCGGTGCTCCGGGCTTACTTCTGATATCTTTTCTGGATTCCTCCGTTCTTTCGTTTCCGATCATCAACGATCTGCTTCTCATTGAGCTGGCGATGCAGCATCCCGTTCGCATGCCGCTCTATGCGTTGACGGCGTCTTTGGGGTCCGTACTGGGGTGTGTCCTGCTCTACTTTCTGGCGCGGGCGGGCGGAGAAGCCTATTTTCATCGCAAAGCGGGCAAGCGTGCCCATGCCATCCGCCACTGGGTCGAACGTAACGGCTTTGGCGGTATGCTGATCGC
>WNFA01000662.1_pt1 | contig 27439 bp, 22 predicted proteins | sample 5400481 | NCBI WGS metagenome assembly WNFA01 (sample SAMN13153340, study PRJNA577476) | soil metagenome | isolation source: 120 cm saprolite under Douglas fir tree site 2 hole 1 replicate 2 | place: USA:California | collected 2015-04-18 | reverse complement strand
CAACGCAACAGCTTTGACCAGATTCTGGCTGCTAACGTTCAATGCTGGGGTTATGAGGCTGTAATAGTGTCTTCTACCATGGCTGTGTTGGGTGAGGAGGGCATTGAAGGCGATGTGCTGTTGTATGACCTGGACGAAGCGTTTCGCATTTCAATGCTGACGAAAGGCAGAGATACACCCACGCTGCCCATACATTTGACAAAAAGGATTGAGCAGTGGTGGCCACGTGTACGCTTCACGATCGCACTGAGTAGCCATTCAGTATCGCGTGCTACACTAGAGCAGATTGGGGCTATAGCCTTCCTGCACAAGCCTTTTGAGATGGGGCGCCTTCAACGTTATTTACGGCTGTTGCAGAAGCTGCTCTTTGAAGAGTTGGTGCTGCCTGCCGGCGATGCGAACCCGGATATTACTGAGGAGACTACTCGTATACTGGTGGTAGATGATGATGTGGATATCGCAGACGCCCTGCAGCAATGTCTGGTGGAGGAAGCTGGTTATGAAGTGGTAGTGGCATATGATGGGCTGGAGGCTGTGGAACAGTGTTTATCCTGGCGTCCGCATTGTGTCGTGACCGACCTGATCATGCCGTGGATGAATGGGTATCAGGTCATGCGTTGTCTGGCTGCAAGGTCACAACACGTATTGCCTGCCTTTGTAGTAATGAGCGCACTTACTCAGCTTGAGGCACCCGTAAAGCGTTCTTATCTCGAGGGCAAAACAGTTGCTTACGTCGATAAGCCATTTCAAATTGACTATTTACTAACTACCATCCAACAGGTATTGCACAAAGTAGGGGCTCCTCTGGCGGATACCTATCTTCAAAACAAGACACCTGTTTCCCGCATAGGGTACCACGCTGGCGGGGGGTAATACCTGCGCCGCATGTGGAGCGGCTTCTCATCTGAGATTGAAAGGAAAAGGCGACTGCAGGAGTCTTGTCTTAAGGCCCCTGGATGCATAAAGAAAGGGAGCAAGAGAAACGATGGAGCAGCAAGACCGCATTATGGATGGAGATTTACAAACGTTAGGCCTCCAATCCATTCTAAAAATGCTTGCTCTGAGTGAAAAAACTGGAACATTATTTGTTCATTCAGGGCCCGAAACCCTCTCCATCGCTCTGCGTAAGGGCCAGATAGTGGCCCTGCGCGAAGAAGGAGTACCTCAACCAGATTTGCTCAGTATGCTTTGCCTGATCAATCGACTTGATCCACCGCGTGCACAAGCCATACGCGAGATGTCCCGTGGTAACACGCAGGTTGCTTTAGCACTGCTGGTAGAACATCGTTGGATGAGCCCTGCGGAAATGCAACAGCGGCTGGAATTTGCGGTCACGCAGTCCATCAGCCATGCACTACGTTGGGTGGATGGGCGCTTTGCGTTCCACCGGCAATTGGTGGCGATGGAGAGCAAGATGCAGCCACTTGACGTTGACTCTGTACTATTGGAGGCGTTGCGCCAGGCCGATGAGTGGGAAGAGGTGGCAGGAGAGATGGGGACACAGTTGACTCGCACGACAGTAGCACGCTGGCTGCCAGAAGTCAATAATGATGTACGTGGTTTTGGGTTGAGTCAGGAGTATATCGAAGTACTCTGCCTCTCAAATGGTGAACTGCCGCTACAGGCAATGGCACTCGTGCTGATGACCCCAGAGTCGCGTATCACACGTATCATGACCCGCCTGCTTGAACTGCGCCTGATCGAAGTCATCGATCCGGCTTTAGAACGGGAATTGCAACAAGACCTTTCCAATATCATCATTAGGAGCCAACACCTCTTAGCCCAGCGACGACAAACTCCCTCCCCTGAACAACACCTCCTCGGCCTCATTACCACCCTATCAGAATGCATCAACGCACTGCTCATTCATCATGGCAAATACGCAAAAAGCTTGCGTGGACGCGGGCAGATGCCAGCCGCAGAAATCATTCGCTACCTGGAACGCCGCTTTGCACAGCCATTACAGCTTATGGCGAAACAGCAGTACCCCATACTTGAGACGACAAGCTTTGTAGACGGACAACTTGACTGTACTGATATCCTTACCTTGAACAAACTGGTCAAAGGGGAAAAACTTTTAGAGTTTTACTGGGAAGCTATCCAGGGGCTGACCGTTTTCGTGCGTGAGATTTTCGCAACGTTACTGCGCGATGAAGTAGGAAATTCTCACACCGGTCGCCAGCTAAATATCGGGTGGCGAGCCTTCCTCACGGAAATCGAGATGGAAATCCAAAAGTACCAGGTCGAGCGCGCCTATCAGAATACCCAGTTAGCACGTGGCCGTTCGCCTGCACAGCCACAACAACCCTTGCAAATTGGTATTGTGCAAAATTGGAAGTAGTACGGAGGGTCATTTTACCCTGGCTCTGACCAGGGGGCCCGCAATCGGGCTAGGTTTAGCCGTTCCGACAAAACGGCTCCCCGTACGGGGTTTGCGCCTGCGGGCGCGTTCTTTTCTCCCCTGGTCTTCAGCCAGGGGTATCCAGAACGGAGGTCTCATGAATGAACCAACAGTACTGGTCGTGGACGATAGTCCTACTGTGCGCAAAATCGTCCAAATGACCTTGCAGCGGGAGCATATCAGGGTGATCACCGCTGGGGATGGTTTGAGTGCTCTAGCCACTGTAGCTGATGAAATACCTGCTGTGATTCTGCTCGATATTCAGTTGCCTCGCATGGATGGGTACTATATTTGCCAGATAATACGGAAAAACTTGCAGTTTCGACAAATTCCTATTATTATGCTCAGTGGGAAAGATGGTTTGTTTGACAAGATGCGCGGTCGGCTAGCCGGCTCGACGGAATATTTAACCAAGCCCTTTGATTCAGAGGAGCTAGTGCAGACCGTCAAGAAACATCTTGTGAACTGGCAAGAACGCATGCCCCTACAACATGAGGCTGTGCGGCATCGCTTGCGACGCCGTGGCTAGGTTGTTCAATAATGCTATACCAGCTGGTAATGGCAGGTATACGTACATCAGTAAGGTAGCCCTTTTTTCCCACCACACTGATGTTGCTGATGGGAAAGGTATAATGAAATGCCGGGTCAGAAGATACTCGTTGTAGACGATAGTTGGACAGAGTTGACCATGATGGTTACGCCTTTGCGTAACAGTGGCTTCGAGGTTGTTACAGCCGTCGATGGGGAAGAAGCCATGGAGAAGGTCTTCCGAGAACGTCCACAATGCATTGTACTTGATGTCGTCTTGCCAAAACAGAATGGGTTTCAATTGTGTAGGAAACTCAAAAGCCTGGAAGCAAGTAAACATATACCAATTATTCTATTGACGAGTAAAAATACCCCATTGGATAAATCCTGGGGGCTCAGGCAAGGCGCCGACTTGTACATGACGAAGCCGTTCAACGGAGACGAACTGGTGGCTAGTGTCCGGCGCCTTGTCTAATTGGGAGCTACCTTGGCGGCCGCTCATCGCAAACAGGGGAGTTCCTGTGGCCTGATTTTGCGGTCGCCAGGCAAGGTGTTTCAATCACGTCCGTTTGCGGGCGAGTAGGGAGTGGTCTTGTGGCCAGCGAAGAACTGAGAGCACTGCAACGCAATGCCCTAGCCCAGAAGTTAGGGACTCAGCTGTCCTCTTCTGCTGCATCGCAACTGCAGTATGCGCAAATCGGTCAACAAGGCGCGGATGGCACTGCTTTAGCCTCGATACCAGCAGATGTTGGCGAGCAGCACCTCATTTTCTCATTGGGGGGACGTGAGTTTGCCATCAAGGCTGAATATCTCCAGGGAGTAGAGCGTCTCGGGGATATTACGCCGGTTCCAAATGTTGCATCCTGGGTTAATGGCGTGATCAATCTGCGGGGTTCTATCGCATCCATCGTCGACCTGCGAGCTTTTCTGGGCCTGGAGCGACTGCCATACAGCCCGCTAACGCGCTTATTGTCGGTGCAGTGCAATGAGATGGCTATTTGCTTGATTGTGGATGGTATCAGTGAGATGCTGCTGATTCCTGATACGGCCGTTAACAGCCTGACTACACGCCAGGCCAACATTCCACCTTGGGCTGCACCCTACGTTTCCGGGGGGGCAGTACTCGAGAAACGCGTGATTTTGTTGCTGGACGCGGCGCGGCTGCTTTTCTCCGATAAGATGCAGCGTTATTCGACGGAGTAGCGGCTTCTCATCTGAGATTGAAAGCGCTTGTATTTATTTTTCCAGATTGTTAGGAGGCCTGGCGTATGAATCCCGATCAGAACAGAGGTGGAATGACAATTAATGCGCTGATGCAGGTAGCACTTATTGCTTCAGCCATTATTCCTCTCATCGTTATTGCTGTGCTAGGATGGTACGCGTCTAAGCAGATCAATGGCAGTAATTCGCAACAGTTCGTGATTGTAGTAGTCTTCTGCGCAGCTTTTATGTTTGTGGTGGTGCTGGTGGCAAATTATTACGTTCAGAAAAAATTGAGGGACCGATTCCTGGAACTTGTCGATGTTTGCCGCGACTATACAGGAGGCGACCGAACCATACGTGCCACGGTCAATGGCGATGACGAGTTTGCTATGTTGTCGATGTCACTGAACACCTTGCTTGATAGCCAGGGTGTGATGCAGGGTGGCATCCAGCTTAGCACCAGCGGTGATGCCGCCGCACTACAGGCACAAATCGAAAAGCTGCTCCAGGAAGTGAGTGCCGTGGGTGACGGCGACCTGCGGGTTCAGGCTGAAGTGACACCGGACACTCTGGGCGTGCTGGCTGACTCTTTCAACTATATGATAGAAGAGCTTGCCAAAGTGGTCGGACGCGTGCAGGCAACGGCTGTGCAGGTAACGAACGCTACTCGCCGGATTCTTGATCGTTCCGTGGAGCTGTCTCAAGCCTCTGAGACTCAGGTGGCCCAGATCTCCCACACAACAGAGGCTGTCGAGGCCCTGGCTATCTTCATTCAAAACGTTGCTCGCAATGCTCAGTCAAGTGCCGACGCAGCGCAAGATGCCTTGCATAATGCGAACAGTGGTCAACAAGCTGTGCGCCAGACAATCGAGGGCATGATGCTCATTCGTGAGAACGTACAAGAGACTGCCAAGAAGATCAAGCGCCTGGGCGAACGCTCCAACGAAATTGGCGAGATCGTGCGTATCATTGAAGACATTGCAGATCAGACGAACCTTCTCGCGCTTAATGCTGCTATCCAGTCTGCTATGGCTGGTGAGCATGGACGAGGGTTTGCCGTGGTCGCTGACGAAATCCGTCTCCTGGCCGAACGCTCTACTGAGTCCACCAAACGCATTGCTACCCTGGTAAAGAGTATCCAGGGTGATACCTATGAAGCTGTTGTTGCTATGGAAGATAGCACCCAGGAAGTCGTCAGAGGATCGCAACTGGCTGATGAAGCTGGCCGCTCCTTGAACTCTATCTATACAGCAGTGGAGCGGCAGGCACAAATGATTGAAGGCATTGCCCGCGCTGCAAACGAACAAGCAACTGTTTCTGAAGCGGTAGCTGTGGCGATGGGCCAGATTTCGGAAATAACGCGTCAAACTGACGCGGGTACGCAGGAAGCCGCTGCGAGTGTAAGCTATCTAGCCGAATTGGCTGATCAGTTACGTGCCTCAGTTTCGACGTTCCGCTTGCCTGAACGCAGCAATGAAGTAATGGATCTATTCCCTGGTATGTCGCCCATTAACGTACTGCCTGAAGGGAATGCCGATCTGGCCGGTGTAGGAGCGGGAATGGACATTGAATGGGCACAGAGCTTCTCCATGAATTTCGCGCCGCTAGCGGAACCAAGAAACTCCGGTTCTGTGACAGCTTTAACAACACATGCTGGCCAGTCGCCTTTCGACAATCCACAAGGCTTTGGAGACCAGATGAGCTATGGTGGGCAGCAGCTATACACCAGCCAGCCGGGCTTTCCCGGGCAGCAATTTGGGAATCCGCCAAGCTTTGGTGGGCAGCAGCTATACACCAGCCAGCCGGGCTTCGGCGAGTTTAGTGACTTTGAGAGCCAACCGGGCTTTAATGGACAGCAGCATTTTGATAGCCCGACCGAGTTTGGGGGTCAGAACCAGCCATTCTTTTCAACCCCAAATCAGACTCCATTCTCGCAGCAACAGAATTCAGGGCCGCTGCAGCCGGGACCATCAGCGGGGTCGATCCCGACATCACGCCAGCGCTGGCAGAGCGGTTCGCAGCAGGGCCAGCCGTCATTTAGTCAAGAGCAGGACCCTAATCCAAACAATGGTCAATTCGGTCAATAACACAACGAGTCTTGCACACTATGTGAGACTAGAATGAGTGGGTGCGTGTAGCATGTCGAACGCATTTGATAAACTATCAGTCCTCGACTCGTTTATCGAAGAGGTAAATAGTTATTTGCCGGAGATTGAGTCAAATCTAGAGCGCCTGGCTCAGTCTCCAGGTGATATGGATGCTCTTGAGGAAACCTACCGCCGCACTCACACTATTGGCGGCTCTGCATCTATGATGGACTTCCCCGGATTGGCCCATGTGGCACACGGGATGGAAGATATCCTGGGGGATGTGTTAGATGGATTGGCGACCCTTGATGCTCCCACTATAGGTCTTTTACAGCGTTCCCAGGGTCGTATGCACCAGCTTCTACGAGGTATTCACCAGGGCATCGACGAAAATGCAATCATTGCAGAAGACGATGCTGATTATACCAGGTACCGGTTCGTGATGGAATCCCAGGCGCAGGCCGAACAGGGGCAAGGTGCATTTGATGAACGAACACTCGTAAGCCACGGGCAACAACTGCCCGATTCACCAATTCCGTCGCTGGATGAGATGCTGGCTTCTTTCCGTACGCCTATCGTTGCAGCAGGCGAAGAAGTTGCCTGGCCTGAAGATCCTGTTCCAACCGCCAGCCTCGAGATACACTCGAATCGAGGTGTAATCCCTGAACCTGCCAAACCGCCTGAGCCTGAATACCAGCAAAGCGAGCAACAAAGTGCCCTGGATGCTTTAATAGCGACCACTGTGCCTCGCCCCCAGACTCATAGTATTCCACCTGGTACACTACCCACGACACCGAATCTGCCACCAGGGGTCGGCGAGGCAGCTTCAAATGTTGAAGCGCAAGTATTGAGTGAAGGCGGGCAAGGAGAACTGGTCCTTGCGAACGCAGGAGAGCAAGCTGCCGATACTTCGTTTTCAACTGTCTATAATAGGATGCAAGAGGAAACTCGCGCATTAGAGACCCAGGCTGCATCCTTGAAGAGTATGTGGACGCAGTTGCGCCAGGCCGCCTCCATCGTTGAAGCCCAACGTACGGAATTTAGAAGCTTCTTAGATGGCTCCAGGGATGCTCTTGATCGCATGGAGGAGTGGGCCGGACTGGCAATGGGCTTGAATCTGCGCAATAGCCCAGAGCAAGTACGGCGTTATCTGCCGCTATCCGTCATGTGGGTGGCGAATAGCAAACTGAAGAAAATACTCGACCTCCTCAATCAAATTTCCAATGGTGTAATGGCGACAGATGAGCAAATGGGAACTGCGCTACTGCAGTTGCAGATAGACCTGGATGCCTGTGATCGTGTTTTCCAACGCATACAGATCGACAGCAGCTCGCGAGTGCTTGAGCAAGAGCCGGGCTGGACACCCTGGGAGATGCAGGCCTCTCATGGAACTGGAGGAGTGCACGAGCGCGTGACCTTCGAGCGGCGTGGTGATCCTCTAGCCTTGCGAAGCGAAATAGAGGCCCAGGTACGCGAAGAATTACGTCATGAGTATGAAGCCCGTCCATCTACACTTGCTGCTCGTGCTGAACTAGAGCGGCAAATACGAAACGAAGTGCTCCAGGAGTTCGAGGCAAAGCGGCAGCTACAGGAGCGCCTGTCCGGTTCCGAAAAACGAGAAAACATTCAGGAGATTGAGGCCAGGCTGCGCAATGAGATCGAGATTCAGGTTCGCCGGGATTTTCTCAATCAACTTACAACCAGGGTGATAGGCGAAGAAGCAATAAATGCATCATCTCAACCGCCCTCGCGCTCCAGTCAGCCTATAGCGGGTTCTGCGGCTCACATGCCTGACGCTGCAAGCCAGGTACGGGAAATGTCGACTCTTGAGGCTCTCGCGTCCCTGTCATCGCAGCAGGCGCCGTCATCTGTGGCTTTTACGCCGGATCTTCCTGCTGTTCAGCGGGTTACACACCTGGCACCTGTAAACCAAGCGGCATCAAAGCCAGTATCATCCTTTGGCGGGGACTTTGGCGAAGAAGTTGCCGAACTTTTCCGCCTGGAGGCTGAAGAGCACCTGCAAATGATTAGCATACGTGTTGCTGCCCTGGAAAATTCGCCGACAGATCGTGATCTCATCCAGGGCATACGCCGTGCAACGCACACGCTCAAAGGCGCAGCAGGCATGATGGGGTTCCGTGCTATTGCCGATCTCTGCCACATTTTGGAAGATCTACTGGACAGTGTGATAGAAGGTACCACGACTATCAGTCCCTCTGTTCTCAGTATCATCCTGGATACTGCCGAGGCGCTGGATGTATTAATTATCGGCGCGGAGAACGAGCGGGCGCATGGAGAAGCAATGGTGCAATCACTACGCGCTCGCTACGTAGAACTGCTCGGCGAACGGAGTCGTGTTGCCGAAGAAGAGCTTGATACTGATATCGAAATCGATGATGAATCTCTGCTGGACTCTTCTACGGTTGGAGGAGTCGTTAATGGTGCGCAGCCTGCCCAGGCTAATAGCCAGCGAACCGGACGCGGTGATCTCAGTGTGCGCGTACCTCTCCAGAAGCTCGATGAGTTGGTCAATCTCTTCGGCGAGATGCTGGTGAATCGCAATGTTTTGGAGGAGCGGATTGAGCGCCTTGTGCGCCTCGTTGCCGATGTGGGCATCAGTAGTGGACGCCTGCGTGATGTCGGTCAGAAGCTGGAGAGCCGTTTTGAAGCCGCAGCGCTGCCAAGTGGTCGTTCGCTGCAAGTCATACCCCCAGGCAATGGCAGCCAGAGCGCAATATTTAACCTTATTAGCGGCCACAGAGGAAACGCAAAAGACCTTGTTGGAGCGCCACATCTTGTAGAATTCGACGAACTGGAACTGGATCGCTATACTGAATTTCACCAGCTTACTCGCGGTTTGAGTGAAGGCATTTCGGATATGTCAACGCTCAGTAATGAGATGGAAGCCGGCATTCGCGAGTGTGAAAGCATCTTTGCTCGTGAAAGTCGCCTGAGCAATACTTTCCAGGACCGGCTGCTAAAAGCCCGCCTGGTGCCGCTCTCGATGATGAAGCCGCGCCTCTATCGTGCTGCCCGTTCAATAGCGCTAAAGCAACATAAAGAATTCGAGTTTCTGGTGGAAGGTGAAGCAACAGAGGTCGACCGCACTGTTTCTGAAGAAATTGCGGGGCCGCTCTTGCACCTCGTGCGCAATGCAGTGAATCATGCCATCGAGAAACCAGAAGTTCGCCAGCAGAAAGGGAAGTCTCCCCTTGGGCAGATTATGTTGTCTGCCTCATACGAAGGCAACCAGGTGGTGATCACAGTGCGTGACGATGGCACGGGCATAGATCCGGAGCGTGTACGTAAGGAGGCAATTGCTCGTGGCCTTATCAGGCCGGATCAGGTATTGAGCGATAACGATGTGATCAGCCTTATCTTCCAGCCTGGCTTCTCAACTGCCGAAGTATTGAGCGAGGAAAGTGGCCGGGGTGTGGGCCTGGATGTAGTACGTGATAGCGTGGCGCGTCTCAGAGGTGCACTAGAAGTCGAATCTATGCCTGGCCGGGGTACAGCCTTCACTATGAAGTTCCCCACCAGTCTCGCAATTCAGAGCGCCATGATCATACTGGTTGGAGGGCAGCAGTTTGCCGTTCCTATGGCGGTCGTTGAATCGATCGGTCGGCTGGATAACTTCAAACGCTCGACGCTCGGTGGTCGTCCGAGTATTATTGTGCAGAACGAACATTATCCGGTTTCTATCCTGGCCCAACTTCTGGAACTGCCGATCGGTGCATTGAATGAGAAATCTCAGTTACTCCTCGTGAACGCAGGTGGTAACAAGGTAGCGCTGGTCGTCGATGAGATCAAGGGTAAGATGGACGTGGTGATGAAGAATCTGGGACCACACCTGCGCCAGGTCCGTGGGGTAGCAGGCGGCACGGTGCTCGGTAATGGACGCGTTGTGTTGATCCTGGAACTGATCGATCTCATTTCTAACCGCTCCAATGCAATGGCCTCTATGGCTTCACCAACGTGGCGGGAAGGGGCAACTGGTTCACAAATGCCTGCCAGGCAAACTGCGACGGGTGGAACTCCGGAGCGACGCGGGATAACGATCTTCGCGCCTGCCGAACCCAGGACGGCTGCTGCAGAGCGCGGTAAACATATCCTGGTGGTAGATGATAGCCCCAGTGTTCGTCGTGTTGTGAGTAATATGCTCAAGCAGCACGGCTGGCAGGTGCAAATGGCTCGCGATGGGGTAGAGGCGCTGGATATGATTACCAACGAGACACCAGCAGCGGTACTGCTCGATATCGAAATGCCTCGTATGGATGGTTATGAGTTGATGGCGACAGTGCGCGCCCAGGAGCAATATCGAACGCTTCCACTGGTAATACTAACCTCTCGTGCCGCCGCTAAGCACCAGCAGCGTGCCATGCAACTGGGTGCAAGCGCATATGTCGTCAAACCATATCAGGATGAAGAGCTGATCAGTACGCTCAATACGCTTGTCTATGGGGCAGCAGCAACTTAGCCCGCAGGAGTTTGCCAGATGGGTGTCGAACGCGCGGTAACACGCTGGTATATACTTCGCCAGAATCTTGCTGACCAGATCGACATTTTGGAAGCGAAACTTCAACAGCATGATAGTGTCGAGGAAGCATCCTCCAACTCCGCAGAACGTGTCAGCAGGGAAAAGGAACTGGCATCATTACATGCAAGGGTGCAGGCGCTAGGTCCTTGCCCCAGGCCAATGATGGGCTAGGTAGTAGATGCAACGGCATCTGCTATTAATCTGCCCATCTCTTTTGTTCCCACCATCTCTTTACCTGCTTCACGTAAATCCTCAGTGCGATATCCTGCATTAATGATACGCTCTACCGCGGACTCAATGGCATCTGCCTCTTGTTGTAGACCTAGTGAAAGTCGCAACATCATCGCGGCCGTCAGGATTGCTGCAATAGGATTGGCTTTGTTCTGACCTGCAATATCGGGCGCGGACCCATGAATTGGCTCATAGAGGCCGAACAAGCCATAGGCTGTGCGCCGTGTTCCCAGGCTGGCAGAAGGAAGCATGCCCATCGAGCCCGCCAGCATTGAAGCCTCGTCGGTGAGAATGTCTCCGAACAAGTTTTCGGTGACGATCACATCGAACGTCGCGGGACGGCGGATCAGGTGCATGGCGCAGGCATCTACCAGGAGATGGTCGAAAGCTACATCAGGAAAATCTGCTGCAACGCGGTCGGCGACGCGCCTCCACAGTCGAGACGAACTGAGCACATTGGCTTTATCGACCGAAGTCAGCTTCTTGCGCCTACCGCGCGCCAGCTCGAACGCTGTACGCAAGATGCGCTCGATCTCCGCTTCTGTATAGATCAGCGTGTCGATGGCAACGTACCCCTCCGGCGTCTCGCGAATCTCACTGGGTTTGCCGTAATACAGTCCGCCGGTCAATTCGCGCACAACGAGCAGATCAGTTTCCTGCAAGACCTCAGGTTTAATGGTAGAGGCGTTAAGCAGAGCGTTGAAAGGCCGTACCGGGCGTAGGTTGGCGAAGAGCGCTAGCTCACTGCGTAAACGGAAGAGGGCGCGCTCTGGTCGTATCTTCGCATTTAGTTCATCATAGCTCGCTGAGCCGCCGATTGCTCCAAATAAAACGGCATCGCTCTCGTGGCAAAGCCTCATTGTGTCATCGGAGATAGCATCTCCTTCGGCTTCGATGGCCGAGACACCCACCAGGGCCTGTGTGGTGTCGAAGGTGTGCCCGAAACGACTGGCAATGCTTTGCAGTACGTGCAATGCCTGTTCAGTCACCTCGGGGCCAATGCCGTCTCCCGGCAATACTGCGATGTTGTAAGTTCCCATACATCAAATCCTCAAGCAGCTACGTTAATAGTAATCATCTGTGGAGGTTCGGTTTCCTCGGGCACTGGTTCTCCTTCGGCTATCAGGCTCTCGATGTAGCCAGCAATCGCCTCACGAGCGCGCTCAATGCATTGCTCGATAGTTTCTCCTTGTGTGATGCACCCGGGCAATGCAGGAACCGTTACAGTATACCCGCCTTCTTCAGGATCAGGTTCTAGAATAATGGTGTACTTTCTCATAACAGGTTTCTCCTCTATAACAACTCTAGGAACTCGGCGAGAGTCAATCCCGCTTGTTTCAAGATTGCCTGGAGTGTCTTGGGTTTAATCGTTTCTCCTGAATGAACAGCGACAGTAACACGTAAACCAGGGTAACTTGGATGCTTCAGGTAAACATGTGAACCACGTTGGTGGTAAGGATACCATCCAGCACGCTGGAGGGCTCGGATTACCTCAACTCCAGTGATGTGAGGTAACCTTGGGCTCATGCTATTTTCTCCCTCTCACTACTAGAGATATCCACTAGTGTACTCCCGCATTAGTTTTTAACAGGAACGAGTATATCATGTAGTAGGTAGGTAGAGCAACAAGAAGCCGGTACAGGTTCAAGGCCGTCTATGCGCCTATCGTCTAGTGGTCATCTTGAGCACTACGTGCTATAATAGGGTCGAAGCGAGATGGATAAACCCTTCTCTTTTCTAGGTTTAAGAACTCTACCATTACCTCAACCGGGCAACAGGTGCTGCTAAACCTTTGCACAGGAGTTTTACACTATGAGCAGCGAGAATACGGAAAATGGGAAAACGTCAGCTCCCGGGACGCGACGTAAACCAGTGCCAATTGTTATGGCTTCTGGTCCCCATGAGTATATTCCCGGAGACCAGGAGCTGCCGGTCGCAATCACCAGCGTTGCAGACATGTTACAGTGGGCACAAAACTGGGCACGCTCTAAGTCCGTCTGGCCGCTGGGTTATGGCCTGGCTTGCTGTGCCATCGAGATGATCGCGGCCGCTTCTGCTCCGCAGTATGACCTTTCACGTTTTGGCTCGGAGGTCTTCCGCTCCAGCCCTCGACAGGCCGATTTGATGATCGTAGCGGGTACCGTGTCTGTGAAAATGGGGCCGCGCCTGCGTCTCCTTTGGGAACAGATGGGGGAGCCGAAGTGGGTGATCAGTATGGGACAATGTGCAAACTCCGGTGGTGAATTCTACGATAGCTACTATACTGTCCAGGGAGTTGATACCATTGTGCCGGTAGATGTGTATGTCCCCGGCTGCCCGCCTCGACCGGAGGCATTGATAGAAGGTATTCTTAAGCTGCGGGAGAAGATAGCTAAACAGGGACTCAAAGTACGCGACGAGAAGGAAATAGAGGTGTAACGTATGCGTGGAATCCTTGAAGGCATGAGCCTGACTTTCAGCCATCTCTTCAGGCCGAAGGTGACCCGCCTCTATCCGTACGAGAAGCCAAAGCTGCCCCCGCGCAGCCGGGGCCTCATCCAGCTTATTGCAGAGGCAGGCCTCGGTACCGAATTTAACCTGAGATGTGAATCCTGCCTCTTGTGCGAAAAGGCCTGCCCGCCGCGCGCCATCACCATTGAGTATGAGCCCTTACACAGTTGGAAAGAGCGCCCCTGGTTCGAATCCTACATTCGTGAAGGGGCCGATAAGTATACCTCACACAAGATTCCACCGGCATCGGGAGCCTCGAAGGCCGGTTTTTACGCTCCTCGTATCTCCGAATATGCTGTGGAGTATCATAACAAGCCGGTTCCACCCTGTGTCGCCATGCCGGTCAAAGACTATCTCGAGCCCGAAATAAACCTGGATAAGTTGGATGAGCTATTAGAGACCTGGCCGGAAGAGGCAGGCGCGCTGCCCGCACTATTGGATGCTGTAATGGATATGTACGGCTACCTTCCCTTGCCAGCGGCAAAACGTATTGTCCAGGTACGTGGTGTAGACCTGAGCGATCTCTTCGGCATTGCTACTATGAGTCCAAAATTTCGACCCGCACCTGCTGTTAAAGGTATCAAGCGAGATGACCAGCCCGAGCGTGGGCTGGCTCCTGATAAACGTGGTGTGTGGGGCAATATTCATCATGTGAGGCAGCCAAATGCCTGAGTTTGATTCCTTGTATCGTGTGCTACGACGTCGCAGTGAGCCCGACCAGCGCTCGCTGGACTCATATCGCCGTGCTGGTGGTTACTCTGCTTTAGAGAAAGCCATTCGCCAGCAGACCCCTGAGCAAGTGATTCAGCAGATCGCTGATGCCAAACTACGTGGACGTGGCGGCGCCGGCCGTTTGACCGGTGAGAAGTGGCGCATTGTGCGACGAGCTGACGAAGGGCAGAAGTATGTTATTTGCAATGCCTACGATGCTGACCCACGTGCATGGGCAGCGCGTAGCCTGTTAGAACGCAATCCACACCAGGTTATTGAAGGAATCGTGCTCGCAGCATACGCCGTAGGGGCATCAGAAGCCTATCTCTTCACACGCAGCCTCTATCGCGAAGGGGTCGCCGTGGTGCAGCAAGCGCTACGAGAGGCTGTGGATGCCAACCTGGTTGGACGCGATATTTTGGGAACAGATTTTAGTTGTAATGTCAACGTACTGGGAGTGGATATCGGCTTTATGGGCGGAGAGGAAACCGTCCAGATTGCCCTCATCAAGGGCAGGCGCGGTATGCCGGAACAGCGTCCTCCCTATCCTGCGCAATACGGCCTGTGGGATAAGCCAACTGCTATTAACTGCATCGAGACTCTGGCAAATGTGCCGGTGATTATGCGCGATGGAGCCGAGGCTTTTAACAGTGTTGGCACTGAGACGACCAGTGGCACCAAGGTCCTGACGGTCTATGATTACATGACCGATAGCGAGGCAAAGGTAATAGAAGTGCCCTTCGGCGCAACGCTGCGAGAAATTATGCGCCATGCTGGCTACAACCGTGCTTATGCTGATCTGCGTGCCGTTGTTGTCGGTGGGGCAGAAGGTGGTGCGCTCCCAACTTCTCTGCTTGATACTCCCTTTGACTTTGATCCTATAGAGGAAGCCGGTGCTATCGTTGGCTCAGGCGTGATCGAGCTATTTCCGGCCAACACCTGTATGGTGGCATGGGCCATGGAGCGCAGCCGCTACCTGGCCAAAGAATCCTGCGGCAAGTGTGTGCCATGCCGGCTTGGCGTAAAGCGCATCGAGGGTATACTGGAAGGTATTATCAGTGATCTTGGTGTCAATGCAGACTTAGACTTGTTGGATGAATTCGCAGAGTATGTCCCTAACGGCTCACTATGCGGGTTTGGAGTGCATGCGCCCAATCCCCTCAAGACAGCCAGGAGATACTGGCCGGATCATTTCCGCATGCACATCGAGGAGCAACACTGCCCTACCGGAACCTGTGTTCCGGCGCGTGCTCATCGTTTTGTCACCAAGCATGTCTTGCCGTAATAGATTCGTATCGGAAGAGGAAAATTCATGGCTATATCAATTCGAGATAATCTCTCACCGATTGTTCAGGAGCCGGTAGGACCAATGGTGCGCAATGATGTTGGGCATCCCAGCTTCACCCTCACCATGGATGGTAAGACCGTACAAGCCTATGAAGGTCAAACTCTCCTGAGTGTTGCGATAGACAACGGGATTACTGATATTCCCAATCTGTGTAACGACGAGAAATTGGAGCCGACCTCGGCCTGTCGCATGTGCCTGGTGCATATCGAGGGCGAGCCGCGCCCCCTGCCTTCGTGCAACATAGCGGCGCTGCCAGGTATGAAGGTAACGACGAAATCCGACGAGTTGTTCCACATTCGCCGTACCAACCTGGAAATGATGCTCTCCGACCATAATGCCTATTGTCAACCTCCATGTCAGGTGGATTGTCCGACCCATATCGATATCCCGGGCTATCTTGAACTCATTGCCAAAGGTTCGATGAAAGAAGCAGCACGCCTGGTCAAAGAAGTGCTGCCTTTCCCCTATATCCTGGGTCTGACCTGTCCGGCGCCCTGCCAGAAGGCGTGCCGCCGGGCGCTGGTTGAAGAAGAGATAGCTATCTGCCGCATGCACGGCCATGCCGCTGAAGCATGCCTGCTCGACCCGCCTGTTCCTTTTGTCCAGGACCCACTAACGGGCAAGAGGGTAGCAATCGTTGGTGCTGGGCCCGCAGGTTTGACCTGTGCCTACTATCTCGCACTGAAAGGTAACTACTGCAAGGTATTCGACATGCAGCCTCAACCTGGTGGCATGCTGCGTTACGGTATCCCGGAATACCGTTTGCAGAAGGACATGATGGACCTGGAGATTGACCATGTCTGGCAGCTCGGGGTAGACCTGCAAACCAATGTCAAACTCGGCGTGGATTTCACCATTGACAATCTCTTCGCAGAAGGCTTCGACGCTGTCTACCTGGGCATTGGCAACTGGACAAGTAATGAGTTGCCTGCGCAAAATGCAGACGCGGACGGCGTCATCAATGCTATCGCCTACCTGGGTGAGAAGGTAGAGGGCAAGCCGGTGCCTGTGAAGGAGGGCAAAGAGATTGTCGTGATCGGCGGAGGATTTACCGCCTTCGACTGCACGCGCACATCGCTGCGCCTGGGTGCAAAGGTACATACCATGTATCGCCGCTCGCGCCAGGAAATGAACGCGCATGGCGCCACCCAGGAAGAGTCTGAAGATGGCGAGGCTGAAGGCACAGACCTGCAGTTCTATGTCAGCCCGACGAAAGTCGTAACGGAGAATGGCAAGGTCACAGGTGTCGAGTTCCAGAGAACTAAGCTGGGCGAGCCCGATGCCAAGGGCCGCCAGCGCCCGATCCCAATCCCCGGCTCCGAGTTCGTCATAGAATGCGATACGGTCATTCCCGCCCTTGGCCAATCCCCGGATACGAGCGTGCTTGATGAGAAGTCTGGCGTAAAGTGGACGAAACAGACAACCATCCAGACCGACCCGCATACCTACATGACTGATCGCTACGGTGTATTTGCCGGCGGCGATGTGCAGATGGGTTCGAAGACCATCATCGAATGTGTTAGCCAGGGTAAGTTAGCAGCCCGTTCGATCCATGCCTTCCTCAACGGCGAAGATATGAAGGAGGTGGCTCGTCGCCTGGAATTGGAGGAGCGCAAACCGGACCTCTTCGATATTGTGCCCTATAAGCCGGTCGAGCCGAAAGTAAAGATGCCAATGGTTCCCTACGAGGAGCGCAAGCGTAACTTCAAGCTGATCGAGCTGGGCTACCTCCAGGAGCAGGCTCAACGCGAGGCTGCGCGCTGCTTACAGTGCGCCTGCCCTGCTGCAGGCCAATGTGACCTGCAAAAGTATAGCATCGAGCATGGCCTGTCGGACAATCGCTTCCATGATGGCGAACCAGGCGACTACCATGACTATGAGGTTGACCTGTCGCATAGCTTCATCCTGCGCGATCCAAATAAGTGTATCAATTGCACGCAGTGTGTGCGCGTCTGTCACGACGTAATCGGGCCCGACTGCTACGGTATGTTCGGTAAAGGATTCGACACGATTGTCTCCACACCGTTCAATGTCAGCCTGCATGATACCGACTGCGTCTCCTGTGGCGCGTGCGTACAGGTCTGCCCCACGGGATCCCTGATGATGGCGGAACGCCACCTGACGCGCTATGCATTTGCGCTTGATCGCTGCATCTTCTGTGGCGACTGTGTGGAGGTGTGCCCGCACGGCGCGTTGGGAGAGACACCCAATTTCGAGCTGTCCTTCTTCAATCGCTTCGGCTCCGATGTCACGCTGGAGAAGGGGGACCTGGCGGTTGCGCCAAACTACCTGGTGCGCCAGCGCCTGCCCCGTGGAAAAAAGGACCTGCCGGTGATGAGTCCATTGGTGCGTCCGCTGCCTGCGCGCGGCATCCGCGAATAGCCTGTCACGCTGCATGACCGCGAAGCGCAGCGGCTGCGCTTCGCGGTTTTCTATTTATCAGTCAGTGTCTGGCCGCAGTTGAAACAGTATTGGTAGTGGGCGGGGCAAGGTGTACCGCAATGACTGCAAGTAATTTCTTCCTTGCTCTCTACTGGCAGCTCTGCTGACTCTCCTGGCTCCGCTGGTGGAGGTGCCGGGGCAGCGTCTCCCCGCATGTGAGAAAGCACTTGCAAGATCTCTGCACGCGCCTTCTCCAGTTTGACCCCCAGGTCCTCCAGGACGCCCGCTGCAATGCCTTCACCCCGTAAGAGGCCTAAGAGCAAGTGCTCTGTGCCAACATAGTGATGATTCAGACGACGAGCTTCATCAACTGCCAGCTCAATCGCATGCTTGGCCCGAGGGGTGAGCCCCACCTCTCCCGGCGCATCACGGTCTCCACGCCCGGTAATAAATTCGATGGCCTTGCGTATCTGTTGCAGTTCGACACCCAGGTTATTCAGTACCTTTACAGCGACTCCTTCGCCTTCGCGTACAAGCCCAAGGAGCAGGTGTTCTGTGCCTATGTAATTGTGCTGGAGGCGTTGGGCTTCCTCCTGGGCCAGCGTCAACACTTTACGCGCTCGATCCGTGAACTTGTCAAAGCGGTCACTGCCTGTAGACTCTAGTGGAGTAGCGAATTTGCCTCGCAGTGTCTTGCGCAGCATTTGTGGAATGGCGGACGGATTAATGAGGCTGAAAGACTCATCGAAAGCCTCATCAGAAACACGCTGCCGTTGGAGATATTTCTCGATATCGGATAGTTTGAAGCGATATTCTCCGCCGATGCGGTACGCAGTAAGTTTTCCCCTGGTGACCAGGCGCCGTATTGTGACAACATCTACGCGCAGGTATTCAGCCACTTCGTCCGAGGTCAACAAGCGTTCCATCGATTTCTCCCCTCTGTAATATTTCGAAGCACTATACAGTATTTGAGATCACTATACATTACTTCGTGAGATTTTTCAATACCATGAAATGCTGCTACACCCACTACACCTGCTACTCTGCCACAGTATCACGCCCTTATCTCCCATATCCTGACCAAGCTACACCCACTACACCTGCTACTCTACTCCATCACTCGTGAACTGTTATGCATCCGAAGGGCCGGGCATCCAACCGGTCAACTCTGCCCACTCGTCGGATTGGGCAATCACCTGCCAGATAAACGGCTGTTTGGCATCTGTATAATGCAGTTTACCAAAATACTACGGCATACAGATGGGCGTAACTGCGCGATGATGGACTTTCATATAATACTATGTGGATACAGATCATCTCGGGGGTAGCTGCGCGATCATGAACTTTCATACAATACCATCGATACAGTATCATCTCGAGGGGCGTAGTTGCGCGATTCATCGCGCCGGGGAAGGGTGAGCCAATCCCCCCTGGCGCCATGAATGTCGCGGCTACGCCCTTCCCGGTGCGGTCTCCCGCATCGCTATGAAGGATCCACCTTCTTTGGTGAAACCTCATCATCGCGCCCGGGGGTGGGGCAAAACCCATAGTAATTGGTTCATCTCCATAATCGGGTTTACGGTATGGTGAGCTTTACCTGGGTTACGGTAAAACTTGTGTTTGAGCCAGCCACCAGTATAGCCAGTTGACCACCCGTGTAGGGTGAAGAAGGGTCAGTGATGCTCTGGCTGCCGTTGTTCATCGGCACGGGCACATTGTTGGCCAGGAAAGAAAAGCTGTTCCCCTGGACAATTGCCACCAGGGTATTTTTTTGCTTGAGACCGCCGTGGAAAGCTGGAGGCAACTGCCCGGACCATAGTCGATATGATGTAGTTTGAGCATCGGCATTGTATTTCAGCACCTCGTAGTCGCCTTTCCCATCGATCACAAAGGCATAGCAATACACTTTCTCACCGTTCTGCCCGCTCTGCCTCAGGCGGAAGGCCAGTCCATAGGCGGTATCGAGACTTCCGCTGTTTTGTTCTATCTCTACCGACAGGGTGAAATCCGCCGGCAATATGCCGACTGCAGTCGGATTAGGAAAGTAGGTATTTCCATCGCTTACCGCCAGCAAGTAGCTGCTGTTACCGGGCGGGCTCGCTGTCAGTCCCTGCTTACTTCCTACGGTCCAACTGCGTTGATTATCCTGGAAGTTCTCTGCAAATGCCGTTGCCGCTTTTGTTGTTGGTGTAGTAGGTAGAAAGGGGTGCCAGAGGCTAAACACTATGAGTAACACCACGACTATCGCGACCATAATATAGCTCAGGGGAAATTTACTTCTCAAGCCTAATGGGGCGGGTGTCACGAGGTTTCCTGCGCTTGTAGTGGTGCGCATAGCAGGGCTGCTGGTTGCTCGGGTTGTGCCGGGCACCTGCGGTTGACCATAGTAAGAGGATGCAGGAGGCATTGGCTGATCCTGGGTCGGGTAGGTCAAGACATTGCTGCGTGGGCTCACTTGAGTGGCATAATCGTTACCCGAGACAATAGGGTAAGGATTGGCTGTGCCAGTGGCCAGGGCCGTCTCGAGTGCCTGCGCCATCGCTTCTGCCGATTGAAAACGTTCTACGGGCGCCTTGGCTAACGCTTTTGCCGTGATGCGTGCCAGCATCTCCGGGACAGCAGGGTTTAGCTCACGCGCCGAGAGGGGAACGGTGTGAACCTGCTGGTAGAGCAGTCCCAACGCGGAACTGGACTGAAAGGGCACCTGCCCGGTCAACATCTGGAAGAGTACAACGCCCAGGGCATAGACATCGGTACGCGCATCGACAGGTCTCATATTGACCTGTTCGGGCGCCATGTAGTCGGCAGTGCCTACGATCTGGCCGGCATTGGTCAACGAGTGGTCGCCTGCCAGCGCGCCAGGAGTGAGCGTCGTAAGCGTCGCTTCCAGGCTGCTGTTGAAGAGCTTGGCGATGCCGAAATCAGACAGAAGGAGCTGGTTGCGGTCGGTAGCCGATACAAGCATATTCTGAGGCTTCACATCGCGATGAACAATACCGTGTAGATGTGCATGGTGCAGGGCACGCGCCATTTGCAGCGCATAGCTGGCGGCTCGTTGTATTTCGACCGGGTGACCGTCGCGCAGCTGGTCGCGCAGGGTTCCGCCCCCGACGTATTGCATAACCAGGTAGGTAATATGGCCACTCTCACCAAAATCATAGACGGTGACGATATTGGGATGCTGGAGCTGAGCAATCACCTGCGCCTCTTGCTCGAAACGCGCCTGGAAGCCCGCCTGGCCTGCAATCTGTGCCAGGATTACCTTGATGGCTACATCGCGCCGCAGTCGCGCGTGATAGGCCTTGTAAACCCGCGCCATGCCACCCTCACCTAACCTGGTCTGGATGAGATAGGCACCCAGCTGCCGGCCAATCAACAGGTCGTTCTCCATGTGTTTGCTCCTAATCGCCTGAGCAAAGGTATGTCCACGTTACAGAGACGCTATTCGCTGGTCCTGTGAAGACGAGCGTGGCGATATCTGGGCAGTTGTCTGGAATATCGACCTTTACCCGTACCTGTGCACCGGCCGCAAGCGTTCCGTTTGCTGGTGAGAAACTGATGCTAGGGCCCTCACTACTCGATGTAGACCAGTTCAGGTTGGCATGAACGTTTCCATCATTGGTTACCGTCACGTGACACACCCAGAACAACTGACTCCTATCGAGGCTGCAAGTCTGCGCATCGAGGCTGCGCGGTTTGACCGACAACGTTGGAGCCTGTACCTTCAATGTCACATGCACAACAAACTGGCTCTCTCCAAGTGTGAAGGTGCTCTGCCCGGTATATGTTCCCACCTTCCCCTGAGACATGGTGATTGTCACCTTCTGCGCTGCTCCAGCACTCAATGTACCACTTGCGGGAGCCACTTTCAACCAGCTTGCGCTTGTCGCTGCAGACCAGCTACCGGCCGCATTTCCGCAGTTAGTCACCGTTGCCGTTTGTGTTTGGGTGTTACCTACTGCACCTGAGACCTTGAACGTCCCGGGTGTAACGCTGACGCACCCGGCCTGTACCGTCAAGGACACTGTCAGCGATACCTGGGTGCCACTCGCCTGGCTGCTGAAGGTGATTGCCGTCGTGTACTTCCCCGGCTTCAACCTGGCCGCGAGCGTACTCACTTTCACCTGTCCCTGACCCGGGGCATTTATCTTCCCCGAGGTATGATCGAGTTGAAGCCACGGGGCCGCGTTGTGGTCCCAACTGGCCGTCCAATTGATTGCCCCTGAGCCTATGGCGCAGAGTGTCACCTTCTGTGAGACTGGTTGTGTATAGCCTGCACTGGCCGTCAACGCAATTGAGGCTGGCTTGACACAGCTTAACCCCAGTGTAAGAGGTGTAGGGGTTTCGGTTGGAGATGGCGTGGGGGTTGAAGACGTTCCTGACTGCTGAATAGTAAAGGTCAGTTGTGCGCTCCGCGGGCTGATTTCCTCCGAGGCGCGGATGAAATGGCGCCCTGCATGCCAGTTGGGGTTGACAATCACACTGATATTAAAAGTTCCATTACCACCGACCACAACACTATTTTTTGTTGAACTGTCCTGTGCGAATTGTTCCTCAATCGTGTCCAGCCCCGCCGTAGTGATTGTGCTGTATGAGACCTGGGTCGCTGGATTCCGGCTGGTGTAGTAGAGAGGGGCTGCGCCATCAAGTGTAAGCCGTACAGTGCTTCCTGGAATAAAGTTGCTGCCATGCAAGTGGATCGACTCTCCCCAGGCTACATTCGTGCTGCCACCGAGTGAAAGAGAGGGACTCAGTATAGTAAAACCCAGGCCGATGATACTTGCGATGATCAGTAAGCAGGTGACGCCTGCAACAACCAGTGCAGGGACACACCCGCTTTGGCGCGCCCCTGGCCCATGTGGGCCAGGGTGAGGATGCGCTGGCTGTGGCGGAGGTGACATTGTTCCATGCTGCGCTGCAGGCTGCGCCGGGGCTGCAGGCTGCGCTGGGGCTGCTTGGTGAACGGCGGGTACGCTAGGATATGTGGGCAGGCGGGAAATTTGCCATTTAGGGATAGTGGACATATGCGGCGCCTGCGCGATATGTGGAGCACCCTGGACGGATGGAACCCCTTTGAACTGAGGCGTGCCCTGGACCACTGGTACATCTGCGCCGGGCGCCCGCGTGACCACCTTACCCAGCAATGATAGGCCCGGGCCTATCATTGCTGCACGACGCCGCTTTTCCTCCTCTTCCTCTTCGTCTGTGTCTGCATTCGTTGCTGCCTGATTCTCTAGTACTGGCTGTGCATGCGGTAATGTAGGATTTTCTGCTACGCTGATAGCGGTTACAGCGTTCTGTTCCTGGGCATCCTCTGCCAGATCAGTTCGTACTGGAAGGGAAGGAACGGGTAGGTTCGGGGCAGTTGTGACCTCCTCCACGGGTAGATTCCCTGCTGGAGAGATGCTAACGCCCGTTAGTGCCTCTGTTGAGGAAGTGGGTGCCCGTCCACAATGCCAGCAGAAGGTAGTATGGTCCGGTAATTCTGTTGCGCAAAATTCACAATGTCGCATTTACCAATCCTCCTCATGCTCAGGCGTAGTCTACCATAAATTGCGCATTTGTACAGCCAGTAGCATCACAGCGGATGTGTGATAGATGCCATAATAATACATGAAGCTCATTGTACGTAACGAAGCAGCATGCTTCTTGTCGCTGTTGCTAGTACTACTCACTTTGTAGAACGGAGAAAGACAACATCATGCTTGAGCCACAGGTAGCGCCACATGGTTCCTGGAAATCACCCGTCACTACAGACCTGATCGTCTCCGAATCTATCTCCCCTGGGCAGGTCGTACTCGATGGACAGGACATTTACTGGTCTGAGACGCGGCCGTCCGAGGGGGGGCGCAGCGTCATTGCGCGCCGAACAACTGGCGGAATGGTAACAGACGTGCTGCCGCCCCCATTCAACGCTCGTACGCGTGTCCACGAATATGGTGGCGGCGCCTTCACAGTCAACAATGGTGAAATCTACTTCTCGAATTTCAAGGACCAGCGCGTCTATCACCTGGTGCCTGGTTCTGAGCCAGAGCCGATCACGACGAACGAACAGATGCGCTATGCAGATGGCGAAGTCGATCGCCAACGGAATTGTATGATCTGTGTGCGTGAGGATCACACCGTGGCTGGCCGGGAAGCGGTCAATGCCCTGGTGACCCTGAAGCTGACCGGTGACAATGATGGCCAGGTGCTTGTGTCAGGTAACGATTTCTACTCGTCGCCACGCCTCAGCCCCGATGGATCGCGCCTGGCATGGCTTACCTGGAACCACCCGAATATGCCCTGGGATGGTACCGAATTATGGGTCGGCGAGTTCGAGTCTGACGGCACATTGGGAGGCACAAAACTTGTTGCAGGCGGTTCCAGTGAATCTATCTTCCAACCGGAGTGGTCGCCGGAGGGGGTGTTACACTTTATCTCCGACCGCACAGGCTGGTGGAATCTCTATCGCTGGCGTGAGGATGACGTCGAATCGCTATGCAAGATGGATGCCGAGTTTGGCAGCCCGCAGTGGCTCTTTGGCATGTCCACCTACGGTTTCGTCGCGGAGGATACCATCATGTGTCGCTATGAAGAGCAGGGATTCTCGCACCTGGCTCTCCTCAACACGATGACCGGGAAACTCCATACAATCGAGACGCCATACTCCACAATATCGAATGTATGGGTGGGAACAGGATATGTAGTGTTCATTGGAGGCTCGACCAGCGAGTCAACGACTATCGTCAGGCTCGACCTTGATACATCTCGCCTGGAGGACCTGCGCCGTTCTAGCTCTGTTAAGGTGGATGTTGGATACCTCTCAACACCCCAGGCTATCGAGTTTCCTACGGAACATGGACTCACAGCACATGCCTTTTTCTACCCGCCGAGGAACCAGGACTATATTGGACCGGCCGATGAGCGCCCGCCGCTGATCGTTCAAAGTCACGGCGGGCCGACGGGGTCCAGTTTCAACATCCTTGACCTGGGGACTCAGTATTGGACCAGCCGCGGGTTCGCAATTCTCGATGTGAACTACGGCGGCAGCACTGGTTATGGCCGCGAGTATCGCCAGCGACTTGAAGGTCAGTGGGGCATCATAGATGTCGATGACTGTATAAATGGCGCTCGCTACCTCGTACAGCGTGAGCTTGTAGATGGGAACCGGCTTGCTATCGTAGGCGGCAGCGCTGGTGGCTACACGGCTCTTTCAGCGCTCACCTTCAGGAATACCTTCAAGGCGGGTGCAAGCTACTTCGGACTCAGTGACCTGGAAGCCTTTGCGCAGGATACGCACAAATTTGAGTCGCGTTACTTGAGCCGGTTGGTTGCACCCTACCCCGAAAGGCGGGACCTGTATATCGAACGCTCGCCGATCCATTTCCTGGACCAGCTGTCGTACCCGGTAATCTTCTTCCAGGGACTCGATGACAAGATCGTCCTGCCCAATCAAGCTGAGTTGATGGTTGAGGCGCTGCGTACAAAAGGTGTGCCGGTCGCATACCTGGCGTTCGAAGGCGAGGGACACGGCTTCCGCCTGGCCGAGAACATTAAGCGTGCCCTCGAGGCTGAGTTGTACTTCTACGCACGCGTCTTTGGCTTCGAGCTTGCCGATGTCATGGAACCGGTGCAGATCGATAATCTCTAGGTCGCAGCATTGCAATGAGGGGTGGGAAGGTTTTATGGTGTGCAACACCTGCTCTCGACGCCCTGACTGTATTGTTGTATTATACATATCACTTCGTCTCTAAAAAGTAGAGATAGTGAGGTTCTTCCTGCTCGGCGAGCCTGAGCAGTGTTCCTGCGGTATGAAGGTTTATGCCTTCATGGCAGATATACGTCCTGCGTTTCACGAGGAGTGACTAAGATGGCAAAGCAAACGACGGCTAAAAGCCAGCAGACAAAAGCAACTACAAACAATGTACCGGTCAAAGTGATCTCGATCAACCGGCAGGCCTATCACGATTATTATGTCGAGCAGACGGTGGAGGCCGGCATTTCATTGATGGGAACTGAGATCAAGTCCATACGCGATGGCAAGGTGAACCTGCGCGGTTCCTATGCTATAGCTCGCGATGGCGAACTATGGCTGGAGAACGCACATATCGCCATCTATGAACACGGCAGCCGCTACAACCACGATCCCATGCGGAGCCGCAAGCTGCTGCTGCACCGGCGCGAGATCAACCAGTTGCTGAATAAAGTAGCGACTAAGGGCATGACGCTCGTCCCGCTCAAGCTCTACCTGAAAGGCGGTCGAGCGAAGATCGAGTTGGGGCTGTGTCGCGGTAAAAAGCTCTATGACAAGCGCGAGGCGATCGCAGAGCGAGATGCAAAGCGCGAGATCGAGCGCGCGGTACGCAAGGGGTAGCGGCCATAGTCAAGAATTGGGTATAGATGACACAGAACGAGCAAACAGAAATCCCTTTTGATCTTATCAAGCAAGGCGTCAATAACATGGGTATTGCCAGGCTCCTGGGCATGTGTATTGAGGCCTTAGAGGACGGCATAGGCCGGGTGAGCATTCAGGTCGATGAACGCTTGATGCATCCCCAGCAGATTGTTCACGGAGGTGTTATCTTCACGCTGGCGGACACGGCAATGTCGATGGCGTTGATCTCAGTAATACCGCCGGGGACACGCTTCAGCACTATCGAGGCAAAAATCAATTTTCTCGCGCCAGTGCGCGCAGGAGAATTGCAGGCGGAGGCATCAATCGTGCAGCAGGGCCGTTCCATCGCCGTACTTGAGGCGACCGTATACAATCTGTTTGATGACGCACGTACGGCTGTGGCACGCATACTGGGCACGTTCAGTATAGGTTCTTCTAAGGTGCCAGATTCCACAGAGTAATGGAGACCTGGAAGAAACGGGTGCAAGAGCACGGCATTGAGATCATGGATGCTTTCCCACTGCCCAGTTTTGCGATACGCGATGCGTTCGGGTTGATTCAAACCTTGTGATCATAGGTGCTCAAGAGGGGAGGACGTATGCACGAAGATGAGGTCATTGATAACCTTGGGACCTACCTGGAACAGCTTGTTGCAGACGATCAATTCTCCGGCACGGTACTCGTTGCCAAAGATGCCACCATCCTGTTCAAGCATGCATACGGCTGGGCCAGCCAGGATTTTGAGGTTCCGAACCAGGTCGACAAGAAACTTAACCTGGGCTCGATGAATAAAATGTTTACCGGCGTTGCTATCGCGCAACTGGCCGAGCAAGGCAAGCTCTCATTCCGGGATTCCATCAGCAAACACCTGCCAGGCTATCCGCGCGACATTGCGGAGAAGGTGACCGTACATCACCTTTTGACATATACTTCCGGCATTAAGATTCGCGCAGATCGTAGAGAGGCAGCCCAGTCCTCGCTGCAATCAGCGAGTGCAACGCCTGCCTGTAGTTCCCCTGCGCTGGCAATGGGCTGGCTGTTTCCCCTGAGACGAAGGCCTGGATGTTCGTATCCGGCAGCGGTCCCCAACGTATGATATCATTGGCGCTCGACAACTCATACTGGGAAGGGATTCGAGCGGCCA
>WNFA01001286.1_pt1 | contig 27456 bp, 24 predicted proteins | sample 5400481 | NCBI WGS metagenome assembly WNFA01 (sample SAMN13153340, study PRJNA577476) | soil metagenome | isolation source: 120 cm saprolite under Douglas fir tree site 2 hole 1 replicate 2 | place: USA:California | collected 2015-04-18 | reverse complement strand
ACTCGGCTCGAAGAGGAGCCACACGTGAATCCGAACACTCAAACCAAGGAGTTCTCGCTCCGAGATCCGGACGGATATTACGTTACGATCAGTGCGCTCTCTGCGGCCTGACAAGGCGCTGCAGCTGCCGAGCGCTAGCCTGGGCTTCATGGGGCGCGCCGCCCGACTTCGCTCCCCTCGCTGGGCGGCTCTGCCGTCAGAGTGCCCATTCCGTTGAGCGTATCGTGGAGTTTCGATTATTCTGATCGAGTCACGGGCTATCCGGAAATATCCGCTCGGCATCCTGACCCTCGCATGGCAAGATGAGCGGCTATCGCAAACTCGGTCCAGGCAACAGTCAGCTCGAAGATGCTAAATTGAATAGTTCATGTCTGCCCCAAACTCTCTCTTTGTTCGCGCCGCCCAGGCCCAGCCCACCGAACGGACTCCAGTCTGGTTCATGCGCCAGGCTGGACGCTACATGCCAGAGTACCGCGCCGTCCGCAAGCAATATTCACTGATCGAAATCTGCAAGAAGCCGGAGGTCGCGGCCCAGGTCACTATTGAAGCTGCGGAGATTCTCAAAGTCGATGCGGCCATCATCTTCGCCGATCTGCTACTTCCCCTTGAAGTTATGGGACTGCCGTTTCATTTCGCCGCCGGCGAGGGGCCGGGAGGTAGTGGTCCTAAGATCGAAAAGCCGTTGCGCACTGCCGAAGACGTTGCCCGCTTGCGCACCGATCGTGCCGCCGACCTCGGCTATGTTTCTGAAGCTGTGAAGCTCGTGTGCAAGCACTTCGGCGACAAGCTCCCTGTCATCGGCTTCTGCGGCGCGCCCTTCACGCTCGCGAGTTACATGATCGAAGGTGGAGGCTCTCGCAACTATCTTTTCACCAAGAGGATGATGTACTCCGCGCCCGCCGCGTGGAACGAACTGATGGAGAAGTTGGTCGCGGTGACCGCCGAGTATTCGGCCGAGCAGGTACGTGCCGGTGCTGACGCGATCCAAGTTTTTGATAGCTGGGTAGGTTGTCTTAGCGTCGAAGATTATCGCCGCTACGTTCTGCCGCATGCGACGGACCTGGTGAAGCGGGTGCAAGAGACCGGCGCGCCCATCATCTATTTCGGCACCGATAGCGCGACTCTACTGCCCTCGATGCAGGAAACCGGCGCCGAAGTCATTAGCCTCGACTGGCGCATTCCGCTCGATACTGGATGGCAGAGCCTCGGTTTTAAAGGCGCCGTGCAGGGCAATCTCGATCCAGTGCTGCTCTTCGCCGATTGGAAAGAACTCAAATCGCGAGCGCAAGATATTCTGCGGCGGGCGGGTGGACGGCCCGGCCACATCTTCAATCTTGGTCATGGCATTCTTCCCGAGACTCCGGTGGAGAATGTGAAAGCTCTCGGCGATTTCATCCGCGAGCACTCGGCCGAGTTCAAGAAGGAGCGCAAGACAGAACTGAAGACGGAGTTAAGAACATGACGGCCTGCCCGCTGGGCCTCGCCGGCCAGTGCTATTGCGCCAATCAAGTGAGTTCGTTTGCGGCGTCGGAAGCGCCCGCGAAAACCGCGGTGCTTCTGCTGGCGCACGGCAGTCCCGAGAACCCCGGCCAGGTTCCTGAGTTTCTAGGTTATGTCACCGGCGGACGTCCGCTGCCGCCAGGGGTCGTCGAGGAGATCCGGCATCGCTATTCACTGATCGGGTTCTCGGCACTCGCCTGCTGGACTTTTTTTCAAGCCGATCAACTTTCGCAGTCGTTACTCTCGCAGTCATTGAAGATGCCGGTCTTCGTCGGCATGCGCAATTGGAAGCCATTTATTAGCGACACGGTGAAGGCAATTGCGAGCCAAGGTTACGAGCGCGTCATCGCCATCTGTCTTGCTCCGCAGAATTCGCGTACCAGCGTGGGGCTCTACCGTCGCGCGGTGATCGGCGACGGGAATCTTCCTTTCGAAATGGACTTCGTCGAGCAGTGGCATGATCATCCAATGCTCATAAAAGCCTTTGCGGAGAAACTGCGCTTCGGTTGGGAAAAAGCCACTGCCGAAAACGGAGCGAAACTTCCGGTGATCTTCACCGCGCACAGTGTCCCCGAGCGTACTATCAGCGAAGGCGATCCTTACGAGAAGCAATCCAGGGAAACGGCCCGGTTAGTAGCGCGAGAGGCGGGTCTCGAAGCCGATCTTGATGCCGACGACTGGACTTTCGCCTTCCAAAGCCAGGGCATGTCAGGCGGACCCAGGTCAGTCAACCCATGGATCGGCCCCACAGTAGAGGAAACGATCAGGAATTTAAAGGCGAAAGGCCATCGCGGCGTCTTTGTGCATCCCATCGGATTTCTGTGCGATCACGTGGAGGTGCTTTACGATATCGACATCGCCTTCAAACAATTCGCGGAAAAAGAAGACATGCGCCTCTGGCGAGGCGAGTCCTTGAACGGCTCAAAGACGCTAACGGCAGCATTGGCGGAAATAGTAAGCAGCCGCGTGAAAGCACTTGGCACTTAGCATTTAGCACTTAGCGCGAGCGCAGAAACTTGGCCAGGGGCGTCGCGCACCAGCAGCAAGAGCCCGGTGCCAAAAGCTAATTGCTAAGTGCTAATTGCTGATTACAATGAAACGTATTGCCATCGTCGGCGGTGGAATCTCCGGCCTCTCGGCCGCGTACACGATCGAAAAAAAGCGCCAGTCCGGCACGCCCGTCCAGTACGTTTTGTTCGAGTCCAGCCCACGCCTGGGCGGAGTGCTCGTCACCGATCGCGTCGACGGCTGCCTGATCGAAGCCGGACCCGATTCGTTTCTCACCGACAAGCCCTGGGCTGCCGACCTCTGCTGCAAGATCGGGTTGGGCGACCAACTCATCGGGTCGAACGACTCCGAGCGCAAGACTTACATCGTGGCCAAAGGCAAGCTGGTGGAGATGCCCGATGGGCTCATGTTCATGGTGCCCACCAAGATCATGCCCACCGTGTTGTCGCCGCTTTTTTCCTTGCGCACAAAAATCCGCATGGCTGCGGAATGGTTTCATCCGCGACGGAACGCCGCCGAGGACGAAACCGTTGCCCAGATGGTGTCGCGGCACTACGGTTCCGAGATGGTGGAACTGCTCGCTGATCCGCTGCTCTGCGGAATCTACGGTGGCGACGCTTCGCAATTGAGCGTGCGCGCCGTGTTGCCTCGTTTCGCCGACATGGAATCGAAACACGGCAGTCTGGGCCGCGGTATTCTCAAAGCCCGTAAAAAAGCGGGCGCGGTGGCGAATGTGCCCGCGCGGCCAGTCTTCACCTCGCTCAAAGAGGGCATGCAGCAGATGGTCGATACCCTGGTCGCGCGTCTGGACGCGAACGCATTAAACACGTCTACACTCGTGCAGGCGGTGATCCGGGAGCATGATGGCTGGACTGTTTCCGCCGGATACCGGAGCGATTGCTTCGATGCCGTGATCATCGCGACTCCCGCACATGCTGCCGCCGGGCTGCTGCTTAGTGCGGATGCGAACCTCTCCCGCGATCTGAGCGGGATTCAGTACAGCTCTTCGGTGACGGTCACGCTCGGCTACGACGAAAAAGTGCGGCGCTCGCTTCCGCCGGGCTTCGGATTTCTGGTGCCGCGCAGCGAAGGCCGCCGTATGCTTGCGGCCACCTTCGTCCACAATAAATTTCCTCAGCGGGCGCCGGAAAATCGTGCCCTGGTTCGCTGCTTTCTTGGCGGCGCGCGCGATGAACGGATCATACAAATGAGCGGAGGAGAAATTCTGCAAATTGTGCGCGACGAACTGCGGCAGATCATCCCTAGTGCCCTCAATGCCGAACCGTTGTTTACACGCGTCTACAAATGGAAGTCCGCGATGGCGCAGTATTCGGTCGGCCACCTCGAACGCGTGCAGCGTATTGAATCGCGCCGCCAGAACCTCCCAGGTCTGGCGCTGGCGGGCAACGGTTACAACGGCATCGGCGTCCCCGACTGCGTTCGCTCCGGCGCCGAAGCGGCTGGCAAAATCCTCGCTGAGATGGGGATGTGGTCGTCTGCCTAAAAGCCCATGCCTTTAAACTTAGATGACCCGATCACCCGATGCCCCGATTTTCTTACCCTAGCTCTGATATTCTGAATTTTTCCCGCTCCTACTCCCATGAGCATTGCTGCGTCCGCGAGTCGATGGAAAATCATTCTTGCCTTCGGGCTGGTCTACGTTTTCTGGGGCTCCACTTATTTGGGCATCGGCATCGCGGTTGAGCAGATTCCTCCGGGCGTCATGTGCGCCTCGCGCTTCCTGGTCGCGGGCACGGTGATGCTCGCTTACTGCGCGCTGACCGGACGCCGCATTCGTTTTTCGGCCCGCCAGCTTGGGCATCTGGCGGCTGTCGGCATTCTGCTATTGATGGGTGGCAATCTCACGCTTTCTTATGCGGAACGGATCGTTCCCACCGGTCTCGCGGCGCTGCTGATCGCGGTTACGCCGCTCTGGTTCCTGGTGCTCGATAGCCTGTTGCTGGGCGACCATCACATTTCGCGGCGCGGCAAGATCGGGCTGGCGATCGGGATCGCCGGGGTGGTCGTGCTCATCTGGCCTGATCTTCGGCATTCCGATGCGCTGGGACATCGCGAACTGTGGTGGTCGCTCGGGTTGCAACTGGGATCGTTCAGTTGGGCGCTCGGTTCGGTGCTCTCAAAAAAGTGGCAGACTGCGGCAGTTGATCCGTTCAGCGGCACGGCGTGGCAGGTGATTTTCGCGGGGATCGCGAATCTGATTTTCGCGCTGCTGGTCGAGAGGCATTCCAACTTGACGTGGAGCTTCCGCGGAGTGGCCGCGATTCTCTACCTGGTGGTGTGCGGTTCCTGGATCGGCTACACGGCCTACATCTGGTTGCTGCAGCATGTGCCGACCTCGAAGGTTTCTACCTACGCCTACGTCAATCCCGTGGTCGCGGTGTTTCTGGGATGGCTGGTGTTGCGCGAGCGCATCGACCGCTACATCCTGATGGGGAGCGCGATCATCGTGGCTTCAGTGGTGCTGGTGACGAGTGCGAAAGTCTCGAGTCGTGTTGCGGCTGAGGAGCTCCCTGCGGTTGAGGCTGCGGGGGACTGAGGTCGTCAGTTCCCATATCTCGCGGTTCTCAGGGCAGCTGTCGCCACGTGGGTTGTGGTGGACGGGCGAGGACGCCCGTCTCTCCACAAGCTGCGGCTACTCTTCTGGTTCTTCCGCGTCGTTTACTACGTCTACTACGCGGCTTCGGATGGAGAAGACGAGCTTCTGATCGTCGTCGGGTTGAAAGGTGACTCGCATGGGGGTGCGTTCCCAGACCGGAGGCGGACACTCCGAGTCGGGATCGTCGGTTCCGGCGGGTTCGCCTGCATCTTTTTTCAGGATCGGCTTTCGACGTCCTACCTGGGCGACGACCGCGTAGAGTTTCTTGCCGTCTTCGGACACACCGCAGTAGGCGATGTAGTCGCGATACCAGCTTGCGGTCGAATAGAAAGGATCGAACTCGGGCAGGTTGAGCTGGGAGACTCGTCCGGTGACGCGGTCGACGAGCAGCCAGCCACCGCGCTGCCATTGCCAGCGCGTGGCGTTGGCGTTGGCCTTGGCCTTGGCATTAGAGTTTTCGGTGGGCAGCGCATCGTTTACGCGAAAGGCGCGGCGGACCACAAACAGGCGGTCGGTCAGCTCATGCGGAGTTCCGGTGGTGTATTCCTTGAGTCGCGTGTCCACAAACAACGGACGGACTTTCAAGTCGAGCAACTTCTGCCCGGTTGCGTTGGGCCACTTGGCGGAAATCCACTTTCCGAAAGTTATGACATGTGGTTTCGGGACGGCGGCGCATTCGCTCCACGCCAAGCAGAGCATGACGAGCATCAATGAGAGTTTCTGCAGCATGAGGGAAGACTGGCACGTGGGCGGCAAGCGGCGAAATGACGTATGAACAGCGAAAATGTTCGGTTTTCTTCTTCGGCTCCGGCGGCGGATGTGGTGGTGGCGACGGCCTGCCGAGCTGCGCTCGGCTTGGACAGCCGGGGGCGGCTGTCCCTACATGAGCCTGGGTGGTGGCGCGGTTTCCCTCGGTGTGGGAAACTGGGGGCATGGCAAAGCGCAGCCTTCGCATCTTGAAACGAGTCAGCAACGTCCCGTCACTGGGGATTTGTGAATCGTGCAATGCGCAGTTCTCGGCCGACCCTCGTCAGCTTGGGCAGGCGGGAGTTCAGCAGCAGTTCAATGCGCACAAGTGCGAAGCCATGCAGAACGTAGTGCCGAGCGCGAAAGACGCCGTCAAAAAAGACGCCGTCAAAAAAGAAGCTGTCAAAGTTGATGGGAGGTAGTTGATGTTCCCTGTTGCGAACTTGCAATATCGCGGCGAATTGAGCAAAGTGAAGTGATGAGTATTCCCCCACGAAACCGCTGGACAACCCCTTCTCCGCAGTCGAACTCTTATTCGAGTATGGGTGATCTGCTAGGAGTCCGCCGGAAGCAGTTGATTCTGGTGGTTGATGACAAATTGATGAACACGGAGCTGCTGAAGGAGCTGCTGGGGAGCCGCGGCTATCGAACGGTTGCGGCACAGAACGCGGCTGCCGCCGAGGCCGAAATCCGGCGTGAAGCTCCCGACCTGATCCTGCTCGACGTAGTCATGCCCGGCAAGAGCGGCTACGACCTGTGCCGCGAACTCAAAGAAGATTCCAAGACGCGGCTGATTCCGATCGTCATGATTACCGGCCTCACCGATCGAGAAGATCGTCTGAAAGGAATTGAAGCGGGCGCTGACGATTTTCTAACCAAGCCGATCAGTTCCGAGGAATTGTTTGCGCGCGTGAGTTCGCTGCTGAAGTTGAAAGAATTCACCGACGAACTGGAGACGGTGGATTCGGTGCTGTGCACATTGGGGCTGAGCGTAGAAGCGCGCGACCCTTACACCGAAGGTCACTGTGAGCGGTTGGCGCGCAATGCCGGGGATCTGGGGCGTTTTCTCGGGGTGGAAGAAGAGAGCGTTGTGGCTCTGCAGCGGGGCGGCTACCTGCACGATCTCGGAAAGATCGCCGTGCCGGATGAAATCCTGAAGAAGGGCAGCGATCTGACGCCGGCTGAATGGGTGATCATGAAGCAGCATCCGGTGACGGGCGAGACTATTTGCCGTCCGTTGAAGTCGTTGCGGCTGGTGCTTCCGATTATTCGGCATCGGACTCTGGGACGAGGAGTTGGTGTCGGAATTCTTCGGCATGCTCGACAAGCGCCGCCAAGTAGCGTAGTCTCCGTCGCGCGGGGCTGCCCGCCAAAATCCACGGATGGCCTCTTGACCTACAGTTTCGTCATTCCCGCCTATAACGAAAGCGTACGCATCCGGCCCACGCTCGATGAGCTTCTCCGCTATACAAAAGAGCAAAACTGGGACGCGGAAATTCTGGTGGTGAACGACGGCTCGAGCGACGATACGGCGCAAATCGTGCGGGAATATGGCAAGTCGCACCCGCAGATTCTGCTGGTGGAGAACCCGGGGAACCGCGGCAAGGGTTACAGTGTGCGCAATGGGATGCTGCATGCGCGCGGCGATATTTGCCTGTTCACGGATGCCGATCTTTCTTCACCGATATCGGAGGCGCGGAAATTGTTCGACGCGATTGGTCAAGGCGCTGACATCGCGATCGGATCTCGATGGCTGCGGGCAGAACTGCAAACCGAGCGGCAGCCACTATACCGCCAGGCGTTTGGACGAATTTTCAATCTGGTGCTGCGGGTGATTCTGGGCTTGCGTTTCTCGGACACGCAATGCGGATTCAAAGCGTTTCGGCGGGACGCCGCGCAGCGCATCTTTCCTCTGCAAAAAATTGAGCGCTGGGGATTCGACCCGGAAATTCTGTTTCTGGCGCGGCGCGCGGGTCTGCGGGTTGAAGAGGTCCCGGTTCTGTGGGCGCACAGCGAGGGGACGCGGTTGCACCCTTTCCGGGACGGATTGCGAATGTTCGTGGAAGTTTTGCGGATCCGGTGGAACGCGATGACCGGGGAGTACGCGACTGGCGCGGTGCCGTCTCCGGGGAAATTGTAGAACGTAAAAACGCGCGGGGGAGTTCTTTCGCCCCGCTGCAGCGAGTGCGCTGTCCAATCGCCGATGCCGTGGTTTATCCTTACCTCTCTTCTTTCTTCTTTCGTAAAATTCGAGTTTCGTCAAATTCGAGGACCAACTGTGAACAAGCGCTTCTTCTGGATTCCGCTCGCCTCGCTCTGCGTTTTATTTTCTCCTCTAGCCCTTTCCGCCCAGCAGTATGACCCGGCGATGTACCAGGAACTTCATTGGCGCATGATCGGCCCGTTTCGCGGCGGCCGCACCGTGTCGATTTCGGGTGTTCCGGGCCAGCCGAACATCTTCTACATGGCGCCGAACAATGGGGGAGTTTGGAAGACGACGGACTTCGGCCGCACCTGGAATCCAATTTTCGACGATCAACCGACAGGTTCGATTGGTGCCCTGGCAGTCGCGCCCTCGAATCCCGACACAATATACGTCGGCAGCGGCGAAGGCCTGCGCCGGCCCGATCTCTCCGTAGGCGACGGCATCTACAAGTCGACCGACGCGGGCCGCACCTGGCAGCATCTCGGACTGCGCGACGCGCAGCAGATCGCATCCATCATCGTAGATCCTAAAGAGCCCAATCGTCTCTTCGTCGCGGCCCAAGGGCATCCCTACGGTCCGAACCCGGAGCGTGGTGTCTTCCGGTCGCTCGACGGCGGCCAGACCTTCCAGAAAGTCCTCTACAAAGACGAAAACGTCGGCGGCATGGATCTTGCTTTCGATCCTCGCAACTCGCAAATAATCTTTGCCAGCATGTGGGCCTCGCGCCGTCCGCCATGGACTATCGGCGGTGGCTACACCGGACCGGGGAGTGGCCTCTACAAATCCACCGACGGTGGCGACACCTGGCGGCAACTCACCAAAGGATTGTCCGGTGCCGCCGAAGGCGTAGGTCGCATCGGTCCTGCTGTTTCTCCCAGCGATCCCAACCGCATGTATGCCTGGGTCAACGCCAAGAAAGGTAGCGGCATCTACCGCTCCGATGACGCTGGCGAAAGCTGGCAGCAGGTGAATGACGAAGAACGTATCTACGGACGCGGCGACGACTTCGGCTGCGTGCGCGTCGATCCGCGAAATAAGGATGTGATCTATGTGGCCAACACTTCGACCTACCGATCCGCCGACGCGGGCAAGAATTTCACGGCCATCAAAGGCGCGCCCGGCGGCGACGACTACCATACTATTTGGATCAATCCCGATGTCCCAGACATTATCGCCATCGCTGTAGACCAGGGCGCGACCATCAGCGTGAATGGCGGGCAGACCTGGAGTTCCTGGTACAACCAGCCGACCGCGCAGTTCTACCACGTCATCACCGACAACGAGTTTCCTTACTGGGTCTATGGCGCCCAACAGGAGAGCGGCTCGGTCGGAACCGCCAGCCGCAGTGACTTTGGCGAAATTACTTTTCGCGACTGGACGACGATTGGCGTGGAAGAATACGGCTACGTCGCGCCTGATCCGCTGCATCCCAATCTGATTTACGGCGGCAAGGTTACGGTGTTCGACCGCACGACCGGACAGACGCGCGACGTTTCGCCGGTGGTGCTGCGCACCGGGCAGTATCGCTTCAATCGCACTGCGCCGTTGATTTTTTCGGTAGCAGATCCGCACGTGCTGTATCTCGGCTCGAATGCCATTTTCGCGACGCGCGACGGCGGCGACAGTTGGCAGATCATCAGCCCCGACCTGACTCGCGAAGATCCCGCCTCGCCTGCGACTCTCGGGCCGTTTATCGAGGTCGATCCGGCGAAGGGCAAGCATCGCGGCGTGATCTATTCGATTGCTCCGTCACCGAAAGATGTGAACCTGATCTGGGCTGGCACCGACGATGGCGTGATTCAGGTGACACGCGACGGCGGCAAGAACTGGCAAAATGTGACTCCTCCCGAATTGACGCCGTGGAGCAAGCTGGCGCAGATGGATGCGTCACATTTCGATACCACAACTGCCTACGCGGCGGTGAACCGCTTCCGGCTTGATGACTTGCATCCTTATATCTACCGCACGCACGATGGCGGAAAGTCGTGGCAGAAAATCGTAAGCGGCCTGCCCGATAACGAGCCCGTCAACACGGTGCGCGAAGATATAGAACGCAAAGGACTGCTTTTTGCCGGCACCGAACGCACCGTGTATGTGTCCTGGGACGATGGCGACCATTGGCAGTCGCTGAAGATGAATCTGCCGCCGACTTCGATCCGCGATCTTGTCATTCACCATGACGATATTGTTGTCGCAACTCACGGCCGGTCGTTTTGGATCTTGGATAACATCACGCCGCTGCGGCAGTTCAGCGCGGAGATTGCGGGCGGTCATGATCCCGCGCATCTTTTCGAGCCGCAACTTACGTATCGCGTGCGCCGCAACAACAACACCGACACGCCCTTGCCGCCCGAAGAGCCTGCGGGACAGAATCCTCCGGATGGGGCGATGATCGACTACTGGCTGACTGGGACAGAGAAGAGGCCCGCTTCCGGTCCCGTCACTTTGGATATCGTCGATACCGCGTCGGAACGAGTCGTGCGCCGCTTTTCGAGCGACGACAAGCCCGAGCCGGTTGACGCCAAGAAACTCAACGTGCCGACCTACTGGATACGTCCAGCGCGAACCTTGTCGTCCGCGGCGGGAATGCATCGCTTTGTCTGGGACCTGCATTATCCGGAGCCGGACGTGCTCGCGCGCGATTATCCGATCTCGGCCATCTACCATGACACGCCGCGTTATCCGCTGGGAGCGGCGGTGCTGCCTGGACTGTACAACCTGGTTCTGACCGTGAACGGAAAGCAGTACACGCAGCGGCTGACGGTTCGCATGGATCCGCGGGTAAAGACTTTGCCGGATGGTCTGCTCCAACAATTCGAACTCGACCGAAAAATTGCAGCCGCTCTTCACCAGGATTACGAAGCCCTGCAACAAGTCCGCAGCTTGCGAGCGCAGCTGAAATCGCTCGCGGCTCACGCGGCAATCGCAAAGACAGCGGCTGAACTGGAAGCGAAAGCCGCAGCCATCGAGGGCGACGAAGGCGGTTACGGTGCGCGCTACTTGAGCACGCCCGAAGGCCGCAGCCTGGCTCGTCTGAATAGCGGCCTCAACACGCTCGTCAGCGCGCTCGATACCGCTGACGCCGCGCCCACGACACAGCAAAAGGCGACGTTCGTGGAGATCGAGAAGGCGCTGGAAGAGCAGTTGAGGGCGTGGGCCCAACTCAAGTCAAAAGATATTCCGGTGCTGAACGAGCAACTGAAGAAAGCTGGATTGCCGCCGATCGATCTGCTGAAGCCCGTTCCAGGCGCAGGCGATGCGGCGCAGACTACTTCACAGGACCGGGGTAAGAACGAGGACTAGGTTGTTCGTGTGGCGCGGGCGCCCCTTCGACAAGCTCAGGGCAGGCTCTCGCCCGCGAAAAGCTGGCGCCAAGGGAAAGTGGCTCCGTTCTCTGTTCTTCGTCCAGTGGTATCGGGCGGTTTGGGTTTTTACCCCCCCCAATTCCCGCTAAGCTATTCTAATTAAAGTACTTAGTTCCATCATCTACATGAATAAGGACTTAGCTGCGGTCACTGCGGTTTGGCGCGCACTTTTCGGGGTGCAGGGTCGCCGCTTCTGCTGCTTATTTGTGTATTTGTCATCCTTATTTTCAAAGAGCCGCCGAAGATGTTTTGCGGCGGATAATGGGTCCGTCTCTGGAGACGGACGCAATTTTCGATGCTGTACTGTCGGTGAATTATTGCGTGATTGGGATTGCGTGTCTGTGATGAGGGTACAAGAAACGTGTGATGAAAAAGGTAAGTCGTGAGGCTCGGAAATAGGAGTTAGCGAAGAATTTCGAGCGGCAGGCGAACGTGAGCATACTACCCTTAGAAAATTGACAGCGCCGGCTGAACATCCCCGCCCTTCGCTTCGCGATAGGACGGGCCACCCCGCGGGAAGCCCCACTTGCCAAGACCGTACGCGCTCCGTTCTAATGCTCCCGTCGGTCGGACTTGGAGTTAACGACATTGTTAGAAAAGTTGGCGGAGAAAGGTTTCGAGATTCGGTTCGAATCGCATGCCGCGGCGATACTTGAGAAAGACTTCCCAGACGCGCTCAAAGAACTAGAACAAGCGCTTTCAACTCTCTCTATTCCGATCACCGAGATCATCGGGTCAGGCGGCGGCGAGACCAAAGGAACGCAGCGGATGCGCCGTGCCTTCAATGATGTTGGATGGCACAAGTTTACTTTCGAGATAAAGAGAATCATCAACGGAGTCGAGCGCGAGGCGATTTCGCACGAAATGGATCACGTTAAGGGCTTCGGGAAGTACAAGCTCGCGCTGGAAATTGAATGGAACAACAAAGACCTTTTCTCGTAGGTATGAAAGCTAGATGGCTCCCGAATTGCACGCAAGATTAGCGAGATTAAGCCGCATGGAGATAACACAAATGATGCATGGGACCGCTAATGACTCCAACTCGCCAACGCCACTATTCAGGGTCAGGAAACCTCGCCGCAAACGTATGTTCCGCAACTACTACTGCTGCCCGTACGATAGGGCCGCATGGATCAACGAATGGAGTTGCATGTGTAACGACAGGTGTCCAATGTGTAGAGCTGAAATCGAACCATATGACAGCGAGGACATTTGGGCGCTTCCCTAAGTGGAAATTCGCGAACTAACTAAATGAACCTCCAGTGGAGAACTGAGCTAGCTACAAACTACAAATCTGGCGCACAGATCGCACGCGTACTCACGGAGGAGTGGGCTGCCCGCGAGTTGTATTGCCCCGCGTGCGATTCCAAACGGCTTTCACCATCTAGAGCGAACACTCCTGCAATCGACTTTGAATGTCCCAGGTGTACCCAACTCTTTCAATTAAAGAGCCTGAGGAATTGGAATCCGAGAAAAGTCGTGGATGCAGGCTATGATGCGATGATTCGTGCCATCCGAGCCGACAGAGTTCCCAATCTGCTCGTTCTTCAATATTCATCAGTTTGGATTGTTCGGAATCTCATCCTCATACCAAGGGTATTCTTCGCGGAGAGCGCAATCGAGAAGCGAAAACCCCTTGCAGTTGGGGCGCGACGGGCGGGGTGGACAGGTTGCAACATCCTTCTCAGCCAGATAGCCGCCGACGGTAAGATCGCAATGGTTTGCGACGGATCGCCTCTGTCGGAGCAGAGAGTTCGCAAGGAGTTCTCGCGCATAAGAAAACTTGCCGAAGTGCCTCCATCCGTTCGAGGCTGGACGCTGGATGTGCTTCGTGCGGTTCGACGGTTGGGCAAAAGCCACTTTTCGCTCGGAGATGTCTATGATTTTGAGTCGGAGCTAAAGATTGCCGCTCAACAGAAACGTCCGCCCCAAGATACGTCAACAGCTTCAGGTTCTTCGAGACCTCGGCCTGATCGAGTTCGCCACAAGAGGGACATATAGGATTAGCGCTTCTTGATCTCGTCGTCCCAGGCCGTCCGGACGCCCTTGTCCACTTTTCTCCCGAGACTGGAAATGAAGGAATCCGCGAGCGCTTCCTGCTCCTCCACCGAAAGCGAAAGAGCTTGTTCCAGCAGCTTGGAGACTTGTGGCGTCATCTGTGCCATCGTTACCTCACAAAGCTCATTCTATCGTTTCCAAGGCGGATGGCACACCTTGTCTCACAGGATCGCGGGCGAGGGCGCCCGCGCCACACGTACCATTCCAGCTTCGCGGTGAAATGACTTGATGGAACTGGGGCGGATGGCAGGTGTCTGACAAGGGCCCATGCGGGACATCGCTGTGGAATCCCACCCCTTCGACTCCGCTCAGGGCAGGCTCTAACGTCGAAGAGCACGACGTTAGGATGGGGCACCCGGAAGGTCAGTGCTGGTCTTCTTCCAGTGGGTGCATCGTACCCGCAACTCTTTCACAGACCCCGCCCTTCGCCTTGTAGACGTTTAGCATCACGGCTTTGAACTGATGCGGCTTACCATCCTCGTCGTAGCTCATGTCCATTGTCCCGTGTTCGTACGCCATGTCGCCCGAGGTCGAAGCTACGATTCGACGATCTGACTCCCACGAATGCTTGATGTTGGTTCGACCCGCAAACTTTTTTTCGGCGGTGTCTTGGATTGCGGCTTTGCCACTGACAGGTTTGCCAAAAGGCGGCATGTACGAAAACGCGTCATCCGCCATCGGTAGGTTTCCTTGTTTGACGACCGCTTCAGTACACGGTCCCTGAGCGCAGACGAAGATCGTGGACGCGAGCATTAATACCAAAACCAAGATGTAACGCATACCTACCTCCTTAGCCGCGCCGTTGTACCGCCAAACACTTGTCGTGTCGCCACCGTTTACAGGCGAGGGCGCTCACACACCCGGTCAGAATTTTTGATTTTCCGGGGAGGGCCCGGGGTGGACGGGCGGGGGCGCCCGTCTCTCCATCGCTTCGTCTGTTCAGCGCGCTCGAAGTTACACCGGGAATTCGCGCAGCACGTAGTCCATCGCGGCCTCGCGCGATGCGAGACGACCCTCCAGTTGAGCGTCCTCTACCGCTGTCAGCACCTCTTTGAAGCGGGGACCGGGTTCATAGCCTGCTTCAATCAGGTCGCGGCCGGTAATTAGCGGAGTCGGACGAATCGCCTCGGGCGGCAACGAACGCAACTGCTCGCGCGTGTATTCATAAGCTTCTAGTTGGCCGTGGCTGGAAAGACAGTCGATGCGATGCAACTCCAGATGCTCTTCGAAGGCGGGCAGGCGAAGAAACTTTTTTAACGTGGATTGCTTCATGCGCTGCACGGCTCCGAAGCGCATGTGATTGTCTACCAGGGCTAGAATCTGATCGGTTTCGTGGTTCGAGAAACGCAGGCGGCGGAGGATTTCGGCAGCCATCTTTACTCCTACTTCTACGTGGCCATCGAAGCGGATGCGGTCGGGCGCGACGCGGAAGGTTGCGGGCTTGCCTACGTCGTGGAGGAGCGCTCCCCAGGCTAGCGTCTTCGATATGGAACCAGATACGGAGCCGGACGCGTTGGGCTGGAGTTTCTCCAGCAGTAGCAGCGTGTGGACGAAGACGTCGCCTTCGGGATGATACTGCGGTGGCTGCTCTACTCCCTTCATGGCGGCGATTTCTGGCAGGACTTCTGGCAAGAGGCCGCTGGTATCCAGTAATTCAAACGCGCGGCGGGCTTGGCCTTCGGTTAGCATCTTGCTTAGTTCTTCGCGTACACGCTCGCAGGAAACCTGGTGAATTTTAGACGCTAACTTTTGGATCGCCGCCATGGTTGCGGGATCGATCTTGTAATCGAAGCGGGCGGCGAAACGCACGGCTCGGAGCATGCGCAGTTTGTCCTCGGTGAAGCGGCGCTCGGGATCGCCGATGGCGCGGATGACTCCGGCTTTTAGATCGTCTTGGCCTCCGACGAAATCCAGGACCTCGTTGGTTGCGGGATCGAGCATCATGCCGTTGATGGTGAAGTCGCGGCGCTGTACGTCTTCGCGGGGGTCTTTGGTGAAGCGAACTTCGTTGGGATGACGGCCGTCGGAGTAGCCTACGTCGGAGCGGAAGGTGGCTACTTCGACTGTCGTGCCTTGACGGGCGGGGACGCCCGTCGCTCCATCGGAATCTGGGACTAGCACTACTCCGAATTGCTCGCCTACGGCGTAGGTCTGGGGGAAGATTTGCATGACCTGCTGCGGCGTCGCGTCGGTGGCTACGTCGTAGTCGGCGGGCTCGCGGCTTAGGAGGAGATCGCGGACGCATCCTCCGGCGAAGTAGGCCTGGTGGCCTTGCTTGCGCAGGGTGCTTACGATTTCGGCGGCGTGTTGTTTTGCGTTGGGCAAGAGGAGCACTCAGCATTCAGCACTCAGCATTCAGCCAATGCAATACCAAACGCTCGAGGCTAATTCAAATCGTCTAAACTGGAGAGCTAGAGCTAGAAACTAACAGCTAAGAGCTAACAGCTAGGACCTTAGAGCTAATTATGCCTGACGCGCTCATCCTCGGCATCGAGACCTCGTGTGATGAGACGGGGGCAGCGGTGGTGCGCTCGGGGCAGCAGGTTTTGTCTAACGTGGTTGCCTCGCAGATTGCCACTCACCAGCCTTATGGCGGAGTGGTTCCGGAACTTGCCTCGCGCGAGCACTTACGCGCTATTGTTCCGGTGGTGCGGCAGGCGCTGGCCGAGGCGGGACAGACTTATGCTTCCGTCGATGCCATTGCGGTCACGCAAGGGCCGGGATTGGCGGGCGCTCTGCTGGTCGGCATCAGCTTTGCCAAGGCGCTCGCCTTTGCGCTGGAGAAGCCGCTCATTGCTGTGAACCATCTTGAGGGACACATCCATGCGGTGTTGCTCGAGCAGCGGCAGAGCGGAGATGCCGAGCTTCATTTTCCTGTGCTCGCGCTGGTTGTCTCGGGCGGACACACGCATCTTTATCTTGCGCAGGTGAAGGAGAATCTTTGGAGCTACCGGAACATCGGGCACACTCGTGACGATGCTGCTGGAGAGGCCTTCGATAAAGTCGCGAAGCTTTTGGGGCTGGGGTATCCCGGAGGACCCATTATTGACGGGCTTGCGCCGCATGGTGATCCGCACGCAGTCAAGTTCCAGATTGCGCAGATCAAGCATCCGGACCGGCGCGATCAGAAGCTAGGGGATCATAGGGACCTTCTGGAAGAGGACGGGCCGCACTTCGATTTTTCTTACAGCGGAATTAAGACGGCGGTTTTGCGCTACGTCGAAACACAGAATATGAAGGCTGCAATTGAGGCTCGGCGACAGGCGCTTGCGGGGATAGAGAAGCCTACACTCGCGGACATTCGCGGACTCTGCGACCGGCAAACCCTCAACCTGGTGGCCTCTTTCCAGCGGTCCATGGTCAACGATCTGGTCATGAAGACGCTGGCTGCGGCGCGCGAGTATGACGTTCGCACTCTCTTCGTAAGCGGCGGCGTTGCCGCTAATCGGGAGCTGCGGACCACGTTTGAGCGCGAGGCGGGGATGCAAGGTCTTCCGGTTTTCTTTCCGTCGCGGGCGCTTTCTACGGATAATGCGGCCATGATCGCGGCGGCGGCCTTTCCGAAATTTCTGCGTGGGGAATTTGTGGCGATGGATTTCTGCGCCGAGGCGGGGATGGTCTTGCGCTGAGCGGCTGCGCGGAAAGCATCTCGCGCGCCGCAGTCTGACCTCAGCGGCTGAAGCCGGCAGAAAAACAAGCCTGCGATCGCAGCGGTGAACCGCTGCGCCACCCAAAGTCAAGCGCACCCATCGAGTTTTTGTTCGATGGAGCGACGGGCGTCTCGCCCGTCCATTTCGGGGCGGCGGGGCGGGGACGCCCGGCTCTCCACAAGCGAGCTCGGGCCGGTTATCGAATTGCAACATTTCCCAGCTACAATGGTCGCGTGAAGCCGACGATTTACGTTGTGGAGGACGACCCGGATATTTCCCGCCTGGTTCGCCATCATCTGGAAGGGGCGAGCTTCAATGTGCGACTCTACTCGACTGGCAACCTGGTCGTGGTCGATGCGGAGCGGCAGCGTCCAGCGCTGTTTCTGCTGGACATCATGGTACCCGGAAAAGACGGCCTCGAACTTTGCCGCCAGATCCGGCAGTCGCTGTCGCTGTCGTCGGTGCCGGTGATTTTCCTGACCGCGAAGAGCGGCGAGGCGGATCGCGTTCTGGGGTTGGAGTTGGGCGCTGACGACTACATCCCCAAGCCTTTCAGCCCGCGCGAACTGGTGGCTCGGGTCAAGGCGGTGCTGCGTCGTTTTGAGCGGCCTTTGCCCCCGCTGCCAACCAAGATTGACGAAGTCCACATTGATCCCGGCGCGATGACGTTGACGGTTCGCGGGAAACAGGTGCCGACCACGGCCACCGAATTCCGGCTGCTCGACTACTTCATGCGGCACGCTGGACGCGTCTTCACTCGCGACCAGTTGCTCGACTCGGTGTGGCGAGATACGGCATATGTCACGCCGCGGTCGGTGGATGTTTATGTGCGACGCATCCGTGAAAAGATTGAGCCTGATCCGGAGAACCCGCGTTACTTGAAGACGGTCCGGGGGGCCGGCTACCGCTTTGAGGTCGCGCGTTGAGAAGTCGCATCTTCGTTAAATTGATGTTTGTGTTTCTGCTGGTGATTGGCGTGACCGCGATCACGTTGCAGTTGACCGTGCACAAGGTCTGGGAACGAACTCTGCGCGAGCAGATCGAGCGCAATCTCAAACAGAAAACTTTGATGTTCGCCTATCGCGTGGAGGCGGACCGGCAGCACTCTCTGGCCGACATTACCGCTCAGGAGGGGCAGGCGGCTGGGGCCCGCGCCACCGTCATTGATCCTACGGGCAAAGTACTGGCCGATTCCGAGGCCGATCCCGACACGATGGAGAATCAGAGGCATCGTAAGGAATTTGCTTCCGCCCTCGCCGGCCAAATCGGCGTGGATGAACGCAGCGGTCAATCTCCTGCTCTTGGCGTTCCTTTTTTGTACGTGGCGGTACCGGTTTCTGGAGGAGCGGTGCGCCTGGCGTATCCAGTGGCCGAGATGGAAATTACGGATCGTCCGCTGGCGGTGGCCCTGCTCTGGGGATCGCTGACCGCATTCGTTTTCGCGGTCATAGTGGCAGCGGTCGCTGCTCAATATGTTGGCCGGCGTCTGCAGCGGATCGTGAATTTCGCCGAGCGCGTGGCCGGTGGGGATTTGACCGCCAGAATCGCGTCCACTTCGGGGGATGAGATCGGGCAGGTAGCGTCGGCACTCGATAAGACGACGCGCGGCGTGGAGGAAAGTTACGCTCGCGTTCAAAACAGCCAGCGAGAGCTGGAAACTCTTCTCAACAGCATGCAGGACGCGGTGATCGCTGTGGATGCCGACGGGCGCGTGCAATGGGCCAATCGTGGCATGGACCGTCTGCTGCTTCGGGCTCCCCGCCTGAATGCGCCGTTGATCGACAGCGTCCGCGACCCGGATTTTCTGGCCGCGATTCAAGAAGCGGCGCGCGACCAGATTGTGACTTCCGCGCGGTCGAACACCATCGCTCCCGGCCGCATCTTCGATGTGACTGCGGCGCCGATGCCCGGAGGCGGGGCCGTCGCCGTGCTCCGCGATCTTACGGAAACCGAGCGCATGGAAAAAAGCCGCCGCGATTTCATCGCCAACGTTTCCCATGAGCTGCGCACTCCGCTGACTTCCATCCAGGGATACACGGAGACGCTGCTCGACAATCCTCTCGAAGACAATCACGTGCGGGACTTCCTGGAAATCATCCGCAAAAATGCGGCCCGTATGTCCCGCCTTACCGAAGACCTGCTCACGCTGGCTCGCGTCGAATCGGGCGAGCACAGGTTCGACATCGAGCGGGTCAGTACCGAGGAACTGCTGCAGGATGCGCTGGAAAGCTTTCGTGAAGTGGCGCGGTCTTATGGAGTCGAGCTTGGAGTCGAACTGGCGATTGAGAACGCAGTCCCGGCCGGCCATGTGAATGCGGATCGCGAAGCCATCCATCAGATTTTTTCGAACCTGATCGAGAATGCGTTAAAGTACGCGGCGTCAGGAAAAAAGGTCATTCTCGGAGCGCGCGCGGCTGCGAGCGGCGTCGAATTCTACGTCAGAGACTTCGGTCCTGGCATTTCCTCCGAGCATCTGCACCGTCTTTTCGAGCGCTTCTACCGCGTCGATAAAGCGCGCTCGCGGGAATCCGGAGGCACCGGGCTGGGCCTCGCCATCGCCAAGCATATAGTTCTGGCGCACGAGGGAATGATTCGGGCCGAGAGTGAACTTAACCACGGCTCGACTTTTTTGTTTACCCTGCCCGCTTCCGAGGCCGATTCAGCATAGTTCTCAAGTAGTGGCTGCCTGGAAGCTGGGACCCGGTGCCCCTTTTGCTCCGACTCTTAACGCTGTTTCTAGCGATGGCCTCCGCCTGCGTGGCCTCCTGCGTGACCTCCGCCGCCCATGTGACCTCCGCCTCCTGCATGGCCGAGCCCACTACGCATTTCGTTTCCGTGGAAGTGATTGAAGGGCTTGTCTCCACGGGCCGGATGTGGACCAACGTAACCGTGATGTGGATCGAAGTGGTTATCAACGTGGCCTCGGAAGTCGTGTGGGCCGTGGAACCAGGGACCGGCTCCGATGAACACGCCGCCATTGAACCACTCGGGCCCGTAGTACCCGTATGGGGCGCAGTTGTATGGGGCGGCGTCGTAGTAGCCGTACGGGCAGACCGGCGCTGCTCCAATATTGATCGAGACCTGTGCGGCTGCGGAGCGCGGAATGCTCAGCAAAGCGGCAAACAAGATAGGAAGGGCAAGGTATTTCCAACAACGCATAAGTTTCTCCTCACTCCGGAGAAAGGCAACCCAGATGCCAAAGTTGGGATGACCGCAAGAGACTGAAATTCAAGGAAGGGACAGGTTAACGCAGAACGCACGCCGAAGATGTCCACTCCGCAAGTGACCGCAGGACGACGACGGGTGTCAAAGGAATGACGCAAAGATTATCGGTGGGACATCAGGGTCGCGATCGTGCCGTCCTATTCTTCTCCTGCATTCAATCACTTGCCAACGATCTCCTGCTCCACTCAACTTTGGCATGCCTAATGCATTTAGTTCGTCAAGGGCACAGCATACTTGTCCGGATGACAAAGCCAAGCCCTAATACGAACGACAACTTAGGAGAAAACAAAATGAACACGGTAAAGAAACTGATTATGCTCATGGGCTTGCTATCAGTCCTGTGTGCAATCCCGGCAATGGCGCAGATCACCACCAGGGTGACGTTTGACGCACCATCTGCATTTTACGCGGGGAATGCGAAGATGCCCGCAGGTAGTTACTCGGTGACTCAGCCAAACGACGGTGAGAATCTTTTGTTGATAGAAGACGCCAGCGGCTCGCACTCGGCCTTCGTTGAGTATGTAGTTACCTCTTCAGAAACTCCTCATACCCAGAGCGATGTCACTTTCAACAAGTACGGCAAGACTGAGTTTCTAAGCCTCATCTGGATCGAGGGCCAGAACTCCGGCATGCAGGTCCTAGCGTCAAAAGCCGAACAAAGTGCGGCCAAAGCTGCGACCGCCGAAAAACACTCGCTGTCAGCCAAGAATACTGGCGGGGCGAAATAACACTTGCGGCGATCCCCCGGGGACGACAAAAAAGTAACGCGCGAAACGATTTCAAAATAACTATTGGAGGAAATAACATGCGAAAGTTGTTGCCGTTTACCAGCAGCATTCTATTGGCTGTTCTACCACTCCTTGCTGGGGTGGCGAACGCCTCGGACCAAACCAAAGATGACGAACGATTGAGAAATTCTGGCACGGTATTAAAAGAGATTCTCGATGTTCCTGAGAGCATTCCGCAGGACTTGCTCGACAAGGCAGATTGCGTCGTTGTTTTCCCCTCCGTTCTGAAGGCCGCATTCATCGTCGGCGGAAGCTACGGGCGAGGCGCTATGTCGTGCCGCAAGGGTGAAAACTTCACAGGACCCTGGGGCGCTCCCACGATGATGGCCCTCGAGGGCGGAAGCTTCGGCTTTCAGATCGGTGGACAAGCTACAGATTTTGTGTTGCTCGTGATGAATGAAAGCGGCGCGAGAGGGATCCTCGCCAGCAAGGTCAAGCTGGGAGCGGATGCTTCCGTGGCCGCGGGCCCGGTTGGCCGCGATGCGTCTGCCGACACGGATGCGACTCTGCGAGCCGAAATCCTGAGCTACTCAAGGGCGCGTGGCCTGTTTGCCGGAGTCTCCCTCGAAGGCTCGACAATCCGTCCAGACAATGGCGACAACCGCCGTGTGTACGGCCGGGAGATTTCCGCGAGGGATATTGTTCTGTCCGGAACGGTCGCCGTGCCCCCGGCAGCCGAACCATTGATCTCGACGCTGGATGCCAAGACCCCGAAGCACCGGCCATAGAGTCGATTTAGTTGAGGCAGTCCGGCCACGTCTTCCATAGCCGAGTGGTTCATGTGGCCGGGCAATTGTTTTCGATTTGCCCATCGGTAGATAAGACTATTTTCAATTCAATTAGGAGGAACGGAAATGTTGCAAACCAAGAACGCAATTTCAAGAAGTCAAAAGCTTGCCCTCGCCAGTTTGCTGATTACAGGTCTTCTCATCATGGGAAGTACTCACAGTTTTGCCGCTAACAAGGCCGAGACGATTGACGCTACTGCCATGGGCACAAGCACCCAGATGGGATCTCAATTCAGCATCACGCTAAACATTTATGATTACTCTACCCAAGCCGACAAGCAGATTCTGATCGACGCCTTCCAGAAAGGCAAGGATCAAGGATTAGTGAACGCCCTCAGCAAGATGAAAGCAGCGGGTCACATCGAGGTCACGGGCACTCTGGGGTATGACTGCAGTTACATCCAAATGACACCCACCCCAACTGGACGGAAGATTCGCTTTGTCACTAACCGGCTCCTCAGATTCGGTGAGGTGTATTGGGACACCCGATCTACCGCCTACAACTTGACGGCTGGCGAGTTCGACATAAACGACACGGACAAGAGCAAGAGCACGGGTGTCTTGTACCCGGCAGCCGAACTCGTGATCGATAAGCAGGGAGAGTTGCAAATGAATCTCATTGGGAACCCTTATAACCTGGTTGACGTTCTCGATTGGAAGGGAACGCCCGGCGTTAACTAAATGCGCCGCTTGGGGCAAAGAGCCGGCATCTGGTCAGGATGGCAAACCAGTGCCGGCGACCACAAGAAATTCACCGGGTTGTAACCTGCCCCGGAACGCCAGGAATTATGCTTTTGCTGGGATGTGTGACACACTCTGAGTTGATACCGCTCGTATCCACCAGAGCGGACCTTGCATCCAACGAAGCGGGGCGGTTTCGCCTATGAGCACAGCCAGCGTAAAAACACCTTGGCCTGAGCCCTCGCACTCAGTCCTGGTCAAGCGAACGGTGGAAGCTTGCGAACTGGCCCGCGAGGCTGCGGCTATCGCGGCCGAGGGAATTGCCACGGGATCGATGTCCCGGCTGAACGACATCCGGCAGTGCGAAAAAGAACTTGATGCCATTGACCTGGAAGTGGACTCCGGTGTGACCTCGACCATCACGCGCGTCCCGGAGGCCGAAACCCGGCAATTGCTCGCGTGCATGAAAGTCATGATCGGACTGGAGCGCATTGGGGACTTGCTCTTGAGTTTTGCGACCAGCGCGCAAGCTGCGAAAGACCGCCTCGACTCGCAGGATGCACGCGACTTGACCCAGATGGCCACGGTTTTGGAGAAAATGCTGGCCGACGTCGGCCAGTCGTTTTCCCAAAAGGATGTCAAGAAAGCCATCGATGTGCTCCGCGCCGATGCCGAGATGGACCGCCTGCGCAATATCATCTTTCTGCGCCACATCGAGAATCCGGAGAACGTCGCGCACCATTCCAGCCTGCAGGTTATCTTCATGACGCAATCTCTCGAACGCGCCGGCGATCACGCCAAGAATCTGGCCGAAGAAGTTTGCCACTTTGTCAGCGGCCGCAGCATTCGCCACCTGCTCATGGACTACGACAAACCAAAAGAACAGATGTTTATCGAATGGCTACGGCACAAAGACGAAAAGTCGCAGTAAGTACGAGATAACGGTGGAGGGACGGGCGTCTCGCCCGTCCAGCCGGGCGGGGGCGCCCGGCTCTCCACGAGAAAACTGGCAATCCCCTCCTGCTCTTGACAGCCGGAGTCTCCGAGGCGAGACTCGGTTTAGCGCTTTCGCCATGCAGGGATCCGCCCAACCCGAAGACCGATTCCCGGCAGGGAGCACCGAGGACGCGACCGAAGATACAATCGCGGCGACGGATCAGTCCTCTGCGGTTGGCGGAGTTGGCGACAAGTCCAACGGGAGCCGCGCGCTTGGAGAAACGGAGCTGGACTCCGCACTCCAGTTGTTAGTGGAACGCGCGCAATACATCACCGGCGCGACCGGCACCGCCCTCGCTTTGCCGCAGGGCGAGGAGATGGTTTGCCGCGCCAGCGCCGGTTCTTCAGCGCCGGCTGTCGGGGCGCGGCTGCAGGTTCGTTCGGGATTGACCGGGGAAAGCATTGCCCGCCGGCAGTTGCTCCGTTGCGACAACGCGGAAACCGATCCGCGGGTGAATCTGGAAACTTGCCGGGCTCTGGGGATTGCGTCCATTGTCGTTTTGCCGTTGCTGCGGCGTTCCGGCGAGGTTCGCGGGCTGTTCGAACTATTTTCCGATCACCCCTACGCTTTTGAAGAGCGCGACCTGATCGCGCTCGAACGCATGGCCGACCTCACCTTGACGGCCCTTGATCTGGCGGAGCAGCGTCAGAACTTCCCGGCGCCCAGGCGAGAACCGGAAACGCCTGTCGAACCTCCCGCGGCTAGCAGCGCGCAACCGGTTGCCGCAATTCCCATTGACATTCCCACTACTCCGGAATTCGCCGAGCCCGCAGTCCTTCCTGTCGAGCCCCCAGTCGTTCTAGTTGAGTCGCCAGTGCTTCGCGCCGAGCCGCTAGTCTTTCCGGCTGAGCCCTCAGTGGTTCCGCTCGCGCCGTCCGTCGATTTGGCGCCAGAGCCAGTGCCGGGGCCACAGCCCGCTTCAGTCCCCGAGGCCATGCTCCGCGTGCAAAAATGCGCCTCCTGCGGATTCCCCGTTTCCGAGGGGAGAACGCTGTGCCTCGATTGTGAAAAGAAGGATACCGAGAAGACGGCTTTCGAGAAGAAGCAGAGCGAGCAGAACCGGGGCCAGATCGAGCAACAAAAGATCAAGCAAAGCGAGCAGGAGGAGGACGCATCGTCTGACGCAGTGGGCGCCTTCGCGGCCACTTCGGTATCGGTGACGCCGGATGAATTCGTGCCCGCCTTCCTGGCAAACGCAGTGCCCCCACAGGAATCGTGGCTGGCGGACCACGTCAATCTGCTGGCGGTCGTTGTCCTGATCCTGGGCATCCTGGTTGCCGTCGTGGTGTTTCGATAATCAAGCTTCGATAACCAAGCTTCGATGACTACCCATGCACTTGCAAGTGCCTGTTTTACTTGACAAATAGCCGCTCAAAGCCATAATCTGCGCTTAATCGCTTCTTCCAACACACAGGTGTCCAAGCATGAAAAATGTGTATGAAGTCTTACGGCAGAAGGAACTTGAACTGACCAGGCTGGAAAAAGAAGTTGAGGCTTTGCGCGTCGCAGCTCCGCTGCTTTCGGAAGAAAAAGAGCAGATCTCTGAAGCGCCCAAGCCGAGCTTAACTGCCACTGCCCAGCAGCCAGTCCGGATTCCGCCCGTGGTTGCCGCCGCCCCCGCCCCGGCACGCGTCGCCGGCTGGGAAGAGGCAGCTAAGCGCTGGCCGTAAGCTAGCCCTAATCGTCGCCGCAGAGACGGGGCTTGCCCCGTCTGCCGCTATTGCAATAGCCCAGGATCGAAGATCGCTCTTCGCTCTGGGCTTTTATTTTTTCTCTCGCTGCGCCTCTTCTTCAATCTTGCTTTCAGTCTTGCATCGTGAACGCCAGCGCCAATAACGTCTTCTGTTCGACCTCGTGGGCCTTTGCCGAACCGGTAGCTGGACTCGCACTGCCGGAACGTTTCACCGAAAGCACTGGCCGCTTACCTGCGATGCGCTTCAAGCGGGGCAGCATGTAGGAAAGCGCACCCATGTTGGACGGTTCTTCCTGCACCCACACAATATCTCGCGCTGAACTATGGCGCTCCAGTTCCGTCGTGAGTTCCGCCTCCGGGAACGGATACATCTGCTCGAGGAAGACAATGGCGGTGCTCATGTCTTTACGCTTTTGCCGCTCCGTGCGAAGTTCGTGTCCGATTTTTCCGGTGCAGATCAGAATGCGTTTGGCATCCTGCGCTTCTGTATCTGGGATCACCGGCAGAAACTTCTGATGTGTCAGATCTTCGAGCGGAGACAGCGCATCCGGATGCCGCAGCATGCTCTTCGGCGTGAACACTACCAGCGGCTTCCTCCACTTGCGCAGCGCCTGCCGCCGCAGCAGGTGGAAATATTGTCCCGCATTCGAGGGCTGACAAATCTGGATATTGTCCCGCGCCGCCAGCTGCAAAAATCGCTCGATACGCGCACTTGAATGCTCCGGACCCTGTCCTTCGTAGCCGTGAGGCAGCAAGAGCACGAGGCCTGAGAGCAGTCCCCACTTGTCCTCGCCCGCGCACACAAACTGGTCGATCACCGCCTGCGCAACGTTCGCAAAATCGCCAAACTGCGCTTCCCACAAGACCAGCGCCTCGGGATAATCACGGCTGTAGCCGTATTCAAATCCCATCACGCCCGCTTCCGAAAGCGTCGAGTTGTAGATGTCGCACGCTGCCTGGCCCGGCGCAATGTGACGCAGGGGAACGTATTCCGTTTCATCTTCAATATCGAACAGCACCGAGTGCCGTTGATTGAACGTCCCACGCCGCGTGTCCTGACCGCTTAGGCGCACGGGAATCTTTTCCTTCACCAGGCTCGCAAAAGCCAGCGCCTCCGCCATGCCGTAGTCGACGGGCTTCTTGCCCGTCCCCATCTCCCGCCGCTGCTCCAGCAACTTCTTTACCTTCGGATGGATGTGGAAACCCTCGGGATACGTGGTCAAACGCTCGGTGAGTTCCACCAACTCCTCGCGCACGATGCCCGTCGGCTGCTCGTATTCCGGTTTATAGCGGCCCCCAAAGTAGTTGTCCCAATACTTTGGAAGATCGCGCATCAGCGGCTTCTTGGTGAACTTCGTGGCGCTCTTCTGGGCGGCTTCGTACTCGCTCTTGATCGTCCTTACGCGCTCCGTGATATTGTCATCGTTCAGGCCGATTTGTTTGCCGTAAATCTGATACAGCGGCGGATGCTCTTTGATCGCCTTGTACATCAGGGGCTGCGTCACCGTGGGATCGTCGATCTCGCTGTGCCCATGGCGCCGGTAGCCGATCAGGTCCACGACTACGTCGGTGCCAAATTCGTAGCGATATTCGGCGGCGATTCGCGCGATGCGCATCACCGCGTCCACGTCCTCACCATTCACATGAAAGATCGGAATCGCTTGCCGCCGCGCCAATTGCGCTGAGAATCGCGAGGAATGTTCTTCGCGGGCGTTGGTCGTGAACCCGATCAGGTTGTTGACGATTACGTGGATCGTTCCACCCACGGTGAAGCCGCCGAGGTCGGCATAATTCAGCGTCTCTGCGGTGATGCCCTGGCCCGCGAACGCGGCGTCGCCGTGCACGAGCAGCGGTAGATACTTCGCCTCGCCGCCTTCACCGGCGCGGTCCTGCTTGGCGCGAGTGCGTCCCACTGTCACCGGATTCACCGCTTCGAGGTGGCTGGGATTCGAGACCAGATGGATATGAATTTTCTTGCCGCTGCGGGTGACGTACTCGCCGGTCGCGCCCATGTGGTACTTCACGTCACCCGATCCCAATACGCTGCGTGGATCCACATCCTCGAATTCCGCGAACACCTGCTCCGCCGCGCGTCTTGCCACATGAATGATGACGCTCAGCCGTCCCCGGTGA
>WNFA01004703.1_pt1 | contig 27483 bp, 12 predicted proteins | sample 5400481 | NCBI WGS metagenome assembly WNFA01 (sample SAMN13153340, study PRJNA577476) | soil metagenome | isolation source: 120 cm saprolite under Douglas fir tree site 2 hole 1 replicate 2 | place: USA:California | collected 2015-04-18 | reverse complement strand
TTAAAGGGGGAGACGATCCAGGCCGGCGCCGTGAAGGTTGTGGTGTATTCGTTGGGAGCGCCGTTTGTGCGGGTGTAGGTTTGCGGGCCGAAGACCGGGGAGTTGGCGGTGACTTGGGCATCGAGCGGTTGAGCGAAGCCGAGAAGAAGCGAGAGCGCGAGCGCCAAGGCAAGGAACGACCAGAGATGACGGGCCGAGGAGCCGCGGAGATCGCTCGTCAAACGAGAACTTCTGTGTTGTCGCGCCTTTATCACAGTTTTCATCCCTGCCTTCATCGCTCCCAGGACAAAAGAAAACTCAATTCGTAACGTTGATGGGCCATACGCCGCCCACCAAGGAAGTGTTCCCGTTGATCGAACCACCCGGTTTCGCGGGAAGAATCTGCACACGCGCGGTGCCTACAGAGGCACCGGCGGTCGAGTAGGTGACCGTGATAGAACCGTTCAAGGTCGTGAAGACTTTGTAAATTGTGCCCGATGGCGAGGTATTCCCGTTGACGATGGTGCCGCCCGAAGAAGAGACATAAGAACCGTTGTTGATAGTGGCAGAGTTCGCAGCGGTCACGGCGACAGCTGTTCCGTCCGGAACGGTGTTGCCGGCCGAGTCCTTAATGCCGCTGAAGGTGATGCTGGCCGTGGTGTTCGCGGAAATGGACATCGTGGCCGGACCGTTCGAGGTGGCGGAAGTGACTCCGCGGAGATTGACAGTGCCGACTGCAATGGCGTTGATCGTGAGAACCGCTCCTGAATTACTGAGCGGCACAATCGAGATGGAAGCCTGTTTGGTCTCGCCAACACCGGCAAGTATTCCGGTGCTCGAATAGGACGCCACAACTTTTCCACCGGCGACCGTAAACTGGCTGAAGTTGGAGTTATTGGTGGCGACCGTGCCATCTCCGGGCGAGGTGCCTGCGGAAGAAATAGTGCCGCCCGCGCTGGAGACATAGCAGCAGCCGAAAATCGCGACGGATTGTCCCGTTCCAAGGCCGACCAAAGCACCGTCTGGGACAAGGGTTACACCGTCGCTGTCCTTCAACGCGCTCACGGTGATTGAAGATTGATTGGCGTTGCCATTCGCAGTGAGATCCACGGGCGAAGCGCTGACGCTGGCACTACCGGGCGCCAGCAACTGCACAGCAACGGTCGCGATGGCAGTGTTGCTAATTTGATTGCCGCTCGGGGTTACCGCGACCATCTGCACGTTGGCCGTCTGTATGCCGCTCGACACGGAAACACCTTGCGAGGAATATTGCAAAACGATTTGCCCGTTGGTGACCGTGAAGATGCGGAACTGCGAGCTGAAAGGCGCGGGCGAGCCGCCTTCGATGACTCCGCCGGCCGAGTTGACATAGCAGCAGCCGGAGATGGAGCCACTCTGAGTAGCGGTGACGGCAACCTGAGTTCCATCCGGCGCAGGATTGCCGGCAGCATCGCGGAAGTTGGAAAGGGTGATGGTCGAGCGGTAGTCTCCGCCGTTCGCGAAGATGGCGGAAGGACTTGCCGTTCCCTGCGCACTGGTCAAGCCAGCGATGATGACAGGGGCGACGCCCACGGCAGAGATGTTCCCAACCCCGCCAGTAGAATTCGCCTCGACGACCATCACATTGGCAGTCGACTGCTGGCCGGGGACGACAGTCACATTCTGATCGGCATAGGTGACCGTGAGAGCTCCGCCTTGCACGGTGTGAACGTAATATCCGCTGGAGGAAGAGGGCGTGCCGCTCAAAATCTGCCCGCCGGCCGAGTTGACATAGCAGCAACCGGAGATAGCGGCACTTTGGTTCGCGGAAACGTCGAGCTTGGTGCCGTCGGGAAGGACGTTTCCGTAAGCATCGAGAACGGGCTTAAAGGTTACCGTGGCGATGTGGACCGCACCATCGCCGAGCAGGGAGGCCGGCTGCGAGGAGCCGACAACATTCGATGGCGGAACCAGAATGAGATTTCGAACAGTAATTGCATAACTATCCAGCGTGTGTCCGGTGGGATCGACCATCGCCAACTGGAGTCCCGCGGTTGCCGTTTGTCCTGGCGAAGCGACAGTCGAGGCATCGGTAAGGTAGGTGGCTACGAAGCCGTTCGAGGCCAAGGGGAAATAGTGGATGGCTGCGCTCGAAGGCGAGGGAGTTCCGTCTGAAATCGTTCCGCCTGCGGAGGAAACGTAGCAGCAACCAAAGATGGTGGCAGACTGCGCGGCGGAAATTCCAATGTTAGCCGCGTCGGGAACCAGATTGCCGCGCGCATCGTGAACATCCTGAATCCTTATCTGCAAGGGCTCCGCAGGCGAGATCTGAGGCACGCTCGGCTGCGCGGGATCGATGTCCGCACCAGCGGCGCCAACCAGCGTGATAGTGGCCGTTCCGATGGCGTTCGACGAACTGATGGCCCCGGAACTGTTAACCGGCAGGACCTGCACAACGGCGGGTTGCGTCTGGTTTGTTCCGACGCCGACGCCGCTATCCGAATAATCCAGGGCAATCTGTCCTCCGGACATTGTGCCAAGGACATAATTGGCACCATTGGGGGAGGCCGCGCCATTCAGCAGGCTTCCGCCAACTGAGTTGACGTAGCAGCAGCCAACAATGGATGCGGATTGGGCCACGCTGATGGCAGCGCGCGTTCCGTCGGGTAACACGTTTCCACTGGCGTTGCGAAGGATGATGGTCACGTGGCTGCGGTGATCGCCACGGTCGGCGTAGAGCGAGCCGGGCGAGACCGTGACGATGGCAGTATCGGACGAAGCACGAATATTGATGTCCTGCGTGGAGACTGCCTTGGTTCCGAGGACGTTATTGTTCGAATCCGCGGCCTGCATCTGAATGACGGCGATAGCCCCGGAGATAGAGGTTGGTGTAACCGGCTGGCTGGAATAAGTAGCGTTGACCGAGCCGTTGAGGATTGTATAGACCGCGAAATTGGAGTTGTTGGCCGCAGGCGTTCCATCGGTAAAGACGCCGCCAGCGCTGGGAATGGGTGTGCCCGCTGGATTGACGGTGGCCATGCTGGTGGCGGTGAGGGCAATCTTCGCGCCGTCCGGCACGACGGTTCCGTTGATGTCGCGAATGTTGGTGATGGTGATTGTTGAAGTGCCCGGCGTAGCGCCATTCACGACGACAGTCGCGGGATTCGCCGTGATGGTGGAAGAATGCGCGACGTACTGCTGATCCGCAGGGGCAACGATCGTGAAGGTGCCGACAAATTTCGAGCCGTCCGTGAACGCGGCGGTCGCCGTATAGGTCGCGCCCGGCTGGATGAAGCCACCGTCGCCGGCAAACAAAGTGAGGGTTGCGCCGGTGGTGACCGGGAAGCTGATCGGTCCGCTGGGCGAATTCAGCAGCGGGGAGCCGACATCGGCCGCGACACCCAGCGGCATATTGCCGCTTCTGGTGGTGCGCAGAGATGATCCGGTTTGCAGATCGATGTAAGAAATCGTGCGGGTGATGTTGTCGCCGATGGTGAAGCTCAGCGTAAATACGCCATCCTTCTGGCCGTCGGGGGTGAGACTTCCCGAGGTGAGGCCAACGCGATCCACCAGGTTGCCCTGGTACATCAGGGTTGTGCTGCCGGAGGCGGGCGGCAGGGATGGCGTCTGACGAACGGCAATCAGCGTGGGAGTACTGAGGTTTCCGACGATGTCGGTGGCGGTGAGCGAAAGCGTGTCGTTTACTGCCGCAATAATGTTCGTCGCAAAGGTTCCGTCGGAGGCCGCCGTGGCGGTGGCGGTGGTGTGGGAAACGGTATCCGTCACGGTGATGACCAAGCCGGAGGAACCGACGGCACCAGGCAAACCGTGCACCAGCGAGGCGCCACCCGATGGCGGCTCAGCAAAAATCAAGTTGGCGTTAGGCGGCGCGGGAGGCGTCTGCAAGACATTGATGGTGACTGTCGAGGAAGCAGTATTGCCGACGAAGTCCACGACTGCAGCGGTGATGATTTGCGGGCCATCGGCCACACCGGAGAGGCTGAGAGTCGCCCGGTACGGTGAGGCGGTTACCACAATCGATTGCGTGCCCAGGCTGAAGGTAACTTTCTGCACGGGAGCAGAAGGATTCGCGGCCACGGTGACCTGGGTCTTGAAAGTTGCGCCGGTGAGGGGCGAGGTAATAGAAACGGAAAGGGGAACGTTTTCGACGAAAGCTTGGATCGCGCTGCTGGCCTGGCCGCTAGTTCCTGCGTTGCTCACTGCTTGTACGGTGAAGTTGTGCGGACCATCAGGAATGGCGGTGGTATTAAGGGAGGCGGAGAAGGATGGGGCAGGGAGAACCGCGCGCACTGCACCGTCCACCAGCAGATTGATTTTGGCGATACCGGAAATGGGATCGGTAGCGGAGGCCGAGACCACGATAATGCCTGCGAGTGTCTGACCGCCAGAGATGCCGGAGAGGGTGGCGACGCTCGGCTGCGAAGTGTCCACAACAAACGAGGAAGAGAGCATGCCCGCTACTCCCGCGTTGTTCTGCACGGAAGCGAGCAGAGTGTGCGAACCGTTGGCGAGCGGCGTGGACGGCGTGAAGGAGATCGAAGAGGAGCCGACCTGCGGAGTGACCGGCTGGCCGTCGATCGTCAGGGTGGCGCTGGCGACATTGATTCCGGTGAGCGAATCGCTGATCAGAATCGAGATGGTTGGCGTGGCAGTGTTTACATAGCCACCGTTGATCGGCGAATTGATCTGCAAAACTGGAGTGCTGGTCTCCGGCGAAACGAAAGTGCTGCTGAAAGGCGAAGTCTGGACATTTCCACCGAAGGATACGGCGCCACTGACCGTGACCGTGTAGACGGTGTTGTTCTGCAGCGGCGACGACGGAGTGAATGTCAATGCATTGGGCGCGGTCATAGAAACGGTTCCGGGCACGACGACGCCGCCGTAGCTGAGCTGAATGGCGTTGGCTTCCGATGCGCTGGATGAAAGCGACTTGTTAAAGGTGACAGTCACCAGAGTATTTACCGGGACCTGGATGGCTTGGTTTGCCGGAGAGATGGCAATAACAACGGGCGGCGTCAAATCGACGGTAGTGAAATGAATCACCTGCGGTTGCGGCAGGTGACGGCCGAAAACATCGGCGACCTGTGTGGAAAGACTCAGTGTGAGTGGCAAACCATCCGGCAACTGGCCCTGCAAAGTGACGGTCTTGCCGTCGGAAGAGAGCGAGGCACTCAAGGGCACAAATGCCACGCCGTTCATGACCGAAATTCCACTGGCGCTGGAGAGCGACTCGCTGAAGGTGAGCGTCAGCGCCTGGGTGACGCTCACACCAGTGGTTCCATCAGCGGGATTGCTGGCGAGGAGGGAGAGAGCATTTCCATCGAGCGTGATGGTGCCCAGATTATCGGTCTGGCCGTTGGTCGCGAGGCTTTGACCTTCGAGGAACGCGAGTCCCATGGTGGCGGGATCGCTGATGCTGATCGCGAAGTTGCCGAGAGGCACGCCGCTAGCGACAAAGGTACCGTCGTTCTGAACTTGAAGAGCGATGGAGCCGGTATTCAGTTGAATCTTAACGTTTGCGCCAACAGCGGGGGTGACTCCATCCGGACGCAGGACGGTAGCGGAGATGGTTCCGCTAGGCTGCACTTGGACCGTAAAGTTGGTGGTGTGATTTGGAGTGACGCTTTCCGTTGAAGTGCCGAAGAGTGCAAATCCGCTGACGCTGGTGGTGAGCCTTGCGGTGAAGGGCCCAGCCAGAACTTGTGGGAGCGAGAAAGTTCCATCGGCGGCTGCCGTCAAACTGAAGGAGTAGGGGAAAGTTCCTGTTCCGGAAAGATTTATGGTGCCAGCGGTGGGATTTCCGGAGGAGTCCAGCGCCACTCCCGAGATCGCGCCGATTCCATTCAAACGCACCTGGACGTTGGTGGTTCCGGAGGTGACATTGACGGTGGCGGTTCCTTGATCAATTCCGCCAAGCACCTGCGCGGAAAGTGTGCCGGTTCCTTCCGGCACATGATTGAACGAGAAGTTGCCCTGACTGTCGGTGGTCGTCGTTTCCGTTCCGCCACCGGTTCCACCGACGCTGACGGTCGCTGTACCGCTGAGGAATCCGTTGCCGAGACTGGCCGTGGCCACAACGAAGCCTTCTGGAACGCCGTTCATCAAAAACATTCCATTGACGTCGGCGATTGTGGTGGCCTGGAAATTTCCGGAGACAAGTGTGACGGAAGCACCGGGCTGCGGCGCGGAATCGCTAGTGACCAGGCCCTGCACGGTGTCCAGACCTTGCGCTTTGATGTCCAGGGTGAGGACTTGTCCCTGAGCGCTGATGGCACTGGCGGCGAGCCCGGTGCGACCGGTGAGCGGATCGAGCGCTTTCAATTCCACAGGTCCGGCGGGCACATACTGGAAGGAATAGGAGCCAACATCGCCGGCGCCTAGCGAAGTAACCTGGCCGATGACTCTGCCGTTGGCGGTCAACTGAATTCCTGCATTGGGAATCGGAGTGATGCCATCGGGCAGGAAGAAGTGACCTTGCACCGTTCCGGTGGTGGTGAGTTGGACTTGTGCGTTAACGCTGGAGACGCCCTGCGGCAGCGTTCCAGAGGCTCGGCCACCACGGCCGAAAGGATCGATGACCTGAACGCTGAAGCCGCCTTCAAACACGTTGGGGAAAGAAGTGACACCCTGGTTGGAGGCGTCGAGCGAGCCACTGAAACTTGCGCCCGGGTAGTCGGTTTCCGTGAGGGTGACGAAAGCAGTGCCGACGGGAGCCCCGGCGCCGTCGACGATTGAAACGTTGATTGTGCCGGTTCCCTTCAGCCGCAGATTCTGCGTGGTATCCTGGGCCGCGCGCAAATAGATTTTGATCTGGTTGACGCCGCCGGAGATCGGGTCCGATGCTGTGAGATTGTAAATGCCTTCGGGGAAGATTTTCGCGAATCTAAATTTGCCACTGGCATCAGTGACCACGGTAACGTTGGGAAGCTCGCCATCCGCGATGACCTGAACGCCTGCACCGGCGGGAGTGACGCCATCAGGGAGGAAGACGGTTCCGGAGAGAACGCCGGAGGTAGTGTTCACCAGTTGCAGCGGGAAATTGATTGTAGCGCCATTGGAGGAAAGCGTGCCCTGCGCTCCGGCCTGGGTCGGGAAGAAAGATTGCGAGGCAGTGACGCCCACTTTGCCTACGTTAACGCCCGTGAAGCGGAAATTACCGGAGAGATCGGTCTGAACAGATTGCGAACCTGTCTGGGTCAGGATGCAGTTGTCCTTGTCTACGACATTTGAGGACAACAGCACAACGGCACCAAGAACCGGTTTACCGCTCGGGTCGAGGACGCTCCCGGTTACCGTGCCGGCTCCATGGAATTGCAAAGTTCCAAAGCCGGTGGTGCCATCCTGGGTAATGGTTGTGGTGCCGGTGGCGAGATCCGAATAATTTCCACTGGTAAGGATTGCGGCAGCTCTCGCGGACCCTACTGCAAGGCCGGAGAAAATCACCACACCATTGGAATTGGTGGTTTGCGTGATTGAACCGCAGCCGGGACTGAAACCATCGAACAGATTGACCTGCTGCCCTGCAACGGGTTTCCCGGAAGCATCGAGAACTGTGAATTGCGCGGAGCCCAAGCCGGAGAGGGTGATGTTTGCGCCGTTCACCGGTTGGGCGGCGGAATTGACGACTACGGAGGTTTGCCCGGAACGCAATCCATCGGTGGTGCGTGCGGAGATGGTTTGCGATTGCGAGGTAAGAACGGGAACGCCGGGAAGGGAGTAGGTGCCGTCCGTTGCCGAAAGAACGCCGATCAGGTTTTGGAAGACCACGACGCCGGGAGCAGGCGCGCCATTCGGGAAAGAGACTTTGCCGTTCACGGTGCCGGTGACCGGAACGACGATTTGCAGCGGGATATTCAGATTGTCACCGGCGGCGGCCACGCCCGTCTGGCTGGTACTTAATTGCGTGTTTACGGCGGCTTCGATTCGATAGGCGCCGGGGGGCATGCCGGTCAGCGAGTAACTTCCGGTGATACTGGTTTTGGCCACGCCGACAGCGAACGCATTGGTGTTTGCGGGCGTCAAGTAATAGACGACCGGTTCGCCCGCGACTGGTGAGACCACGCCGCCTTGCACCTGCGTGACAATGCCGGTGACATTCACCGCGCCGCTGTTGAGGGTGACGTTTACAACCGCGGTGGTACCGGCGCGTTCGATATTTCCGGGAGAATTGCCGAGGCTGACGCCTTTGACAGCTCGCACCGTGACGGGGCCAACGGTAATACCGCTGATGGTGTAATTTCCGTTGGCGTCGCTGAAGGTGCTGCCGCCCACCTGGGGATCCGTCCCGCTAACGGCCACAACCTGCGCGTTGTACACCGGACTTCCGGAAAGATCAGTGATTTGACCGGATACGGAACCGCGACCCAACAGCGCCAGATCAATTATCAATTGTTGGCCCGGCGCACGAACATTGGCGGTCACCTGCCGGAGTGCGCCGGAGACAGGATCTTGCGTGGACATCCGGAATGGACCACCGCACTGATCCTGGTGGACATAGCGATATTGATAAGTGCCCTTATTGGTAACCGGGACGGAAGCCAGACCGACGATGCTCACGGCCATGCAAGCGGGATCGGACTTGGAATTGGAGTAGACGACGGTGGCACTGGTCGAAGGCGTGCCATCAGGATTCAGAACGGTGCCGGTCACAACGGCTCCGGGATCGAGCAAACGCGATTGCAGGCTGACAGAGCCGGTCGGTCCGACGACACCGCGCTGGTCGGCAACGCCTGTTTCCGCGAAGGTGGTGGGAACGTAGGGCCCTTCCGGTTGTAACAAGTCTAGAAAGACGAGACGGCCGGAAAGTTGGCGGCTTGCGGCCGTGACAGTGTTGTTGGGAATCGTGTAGTTGATGGCTACGGCCGAGGTTTTTGCGTCCACGACGCGGTCAAACAGAGCGACGCCGTTGAGTCCGAAATTCCCCGCCTGGCTGACGGTTTCCGTGCCAATAATTGTTGCGGAGATGAGGCTCGGTCCCGCGGGTGCGATCGTTTGCGTGGTAAGCGGGGTCTGTGTCGCAAAAGAGCCATCGCCCGCGGAGTCGATTTGCAAAACCAGATTGGCTGGATTGGTGAAGTCCACGATCAACTTCATCCGGCGGCCCTGTACAACGGGGAACCCGGAAATTGTGCCGCGAATAACGGTGCCGTCACCCTTGGGGAAGGAAATCGAAATGTCTGTGGCTCCGTTCGCCGTCCCGGTCAAGAGCAATATGTACGGCGAATTCCCGGGCGAAGTCAGCAAGCCGAGATAGGGATTGCTGGCGGAATTCCCCAGCGGGAAGAGCGCACCGCCGAGTATCGAACCTCCCGGAGTGGAACTGGTGATTGAATTTCCGGCTCCATCGGAAAGAGCGATAGAAACTGGAGCGGCACCGGTTCCGCTTCCAACGGCGAAGGCCACAAAATCCGGGCCGGAGGCTTCCACTTGCGTCAATTGCAATTCGTAGGGAGCGACGCCTCCAGCTTGGACCATCGGCTGCGCGAGGTTCTTGCCTAAAACGTTCACAAAATTCTGGCCAGCCGGAGTAGTGCGCAAAATCTGGTCGAAGCCAGGGTCAACTGGAGAGCCGCCAAAGAAATCGGTGCCCAGGTCACGAAGAGCCGCAGACAAAGGCTCTCCGAGGGACTGACGCAAACCAGCTTCGGCGAGAGCCAGCGCTTTGACGGTGACGGCGTTGCGCGACGTGGGAATCACGCTAGACGGCAGAGTGTTGGGCGCCGCAGTGGCCACGCTCCACGCCTGGCCGAGGACGCGCATCGCCGCGTCCACGACATCGGAAGGCAGATTGTCGACAGACGAAGGCAAGACCAGGGTGTCCGGCGACATGGGTGTGCCATTGGCATAAACACCGAGAGTGAAATTCAGGTTGCCGGTGGTGCCGTCCGAGGTATCAAAGTGCAGATAGCTCGCGACAACTTTTCCGGTTTGCAGGCTCTGGAACTGGAATGTCAGGGTCTTGGAATCGCCGGCATTCAACGTGGGAATCACAGGGGCTGGCGGGCTGACCAGGGTCACGCCGCTCAGCGCGGCCTGATCGAAATTGACGGTCAAATTGTTCGCGGCGGTCTGGCTGATGTTGCTCACGGTGGCGTAGACGTTGAAGAGTTCTCCCTTGCGGACGACGCCGGGGACCGTGAAGGTCATATCAAAGTAGGGGTTGCGGACCAGCACGCCGCCGACAGCGGTACCCATCAGCGCGAATGGCCCGGTGGGCAGGCCGTTCAGCGTGGCATTAATGTTGAAGTTGATGGTGTAATAGCCTTCTTTGTCGCCGCGAATGGTCCACTGAGCTTGTCCGGTGTCTCCCGGATTCAAGGGCGCAGAGGTTGGCGTGCCACCGGGTCCAGTCGGCAAAACATTCATGCTGGCTGCTTGAGGTCCACTGACCAGGTTCGGCAGAGCGAGCGGGTCATCCGAAGTGCCGACGACGCCGTCGTCGCCGGGTGGCAAACTGATGGTTCCGGTGATGTTGTCAACCGTAAGGCCGGAGCCGCCTGGCGCGCCGTTGGAAACGTAAAGTTGTGCGGAGAAAAATTGTTTGAGGTAGCCTACGTTTCCTGGGATCACGATCACGCTGGGAATCTTTACCGTACCCGTGCCGCCGCCGGGGAGATTGAAAGAAGGCGACTGACCGCTACCATCGGCAGCCGTCAACAGAACCGGGATGATAGTGGGCAGAGGGACCGACACCCCGGCCGGAGAAACCGTCGGAGGAGAGAGTGGCTGAGGGATGGGAACGCCTTGTTGATCAAAGACCACGGGGAAGCTGATGTTGACGACCTGCGAGGAGAGCTGCAAACCAACGGTAAATTGGAAGCCGGTGTAAGAGCTGCTGTCCAGAACCACACCCATTGCCTGAATCTGATCCAACGTGAGAGGAGTGGTTTGAACCGAGGTGACCAGCACCTGATCGATGACCTGTATGGTGATATTGCTCGGGCTCACATCGAACGTTGGGACCCCATTGACCAGGAAGCGGAGATTGCTGAGCGAGTAGTTTCCCGCAGTGCTGAGCGCGGGCAAGAGCACGATCAATGAATTGGGCGAGGGCGCAGTTTGGGGTACATCAATGGTCTGCGTAAGGCCGGGCCCGGAGAATTCGCCGACAATCTGGAACGGGCCGCCCAAATATTGCGCGATGGCGGCGGGCGAAAGCTGCCGACCGTTCTGAGTGACCACGACCTGCACACCGGAGGCAATATTCTTGGGGATGACCGGCTGGGCGGGGGTGACCGTAGCCTGGATTCCGCCGATGGGGAGATCGAGAGAGCCGATTTTTACCGGCGATGTCTGCGCGCGCGCGTTCGCGGCAAACAACGTCGAAAGAAGCACGAAGACAACACCACTCAGGCGGAGTTGAGCGCTGTTCCTCAAGAAACTCCCTTAAAAAACTTATATCGGAAATACTAGACTTTCCGTCGAAGTGGCAAGAGACTAACTATGTCAATGGCGGCTGTCAAGAAAAACTTCAGTAATATTCACAGGCCATAGAGTTCTGAGTTCGTGGGCCACGGTTCCTCACCATATAGATTGACCGACCGCCGAGCGAGAAGGGAGCCCGCCTGCAGCGTGCAGACCTTCAGGGTTTGCGTCTGCGGAATTGCTCACCGGCGGGATCTCCAACATCTGCAGTTTTTCGATGACGGGCTTCATGGTGCGAGGAGGATTGCGGAAGAATTCCGAGCTGCGGATGCGCCTGAAGATCCAGCCCATGCGTTCAAGAACGGACTGGCGGTCCATGTCTTCAGGAAGCTTGTCGAGCGGCAGGCAGCGGTCGCCGCCACATTCGATCGAGAGCTCGTTCCAGGCCTGGGTCCGGAAAGGGCCGGACAAGTAGCAAGTCGCAGTCTCGGAATCTTCTACGAAGACAACGTCAGCAAGAAGCGCTGGGTCTTGAAAGCCGACGATCCGAAGGCGCTCGAAGACATTGATGCCGTTTTTGTGACAGCTGAACCGAACGGCGGAAGCCAACACCTATCTCTAGGCTCTGCTTTTCCGGCAGTCGCTGCTCGGAACTCGTCTAAATAGCCTACTTCAGGCCCAGCTTGGCGAGATTCTCCTCTTCACCCGTGGCGTGCCTGGGTTAAGCGCCCATTTGACGCGTGGCCCCATCCGAAGTTCACCCCGATCCATCGCCGGTGGCAATTACACCATGGGGACCCACGCGAATTGGGACTAAGAGGCCGCCCAGCGGACCCGACTCCCTCAACTATTTTTAGCTTCTTGCGACACAAATTCCTGTTCCAGCGCTGAATAGGTAGGTAGAGGGATAAATGTCTCGCTATCCAGAAGTACAAACCCATTCAGGAACCCATCATTTAACCCACCTTATGCCCCGACGATTGGAACGAGGTTCAGCCGACGCAGCATACCTGCGTCGCGGGACAGCCCCGCTCCTGTCGACCAAACCTGGGAGGGAAGGTGAAGAGCGCTTCACCCCACCACTCGACCCGATACTTCACCGGCTAATTCAGCTTGGGCTTACTTAGGGTGTGGAACGAAGTCAATCCGATGAGAAATCCAAAACAAGCCGGACTGCACGCTGGCAGGGTGAACAGTGCATGAACGACACGGTTCACCCTGCGGTTCACCGCTCCGTTCACCACTGCCGTGAACGGAAGTTGCGCGCAGTATTGAGGTTGCGTGTAGCAGGACGATTGATTTTGGATGCGGGCAAAACCCCGTGATGGGCGGGAGCGACCCCACTTTTGACGGCTTTCAGCCTACCAAAATTTCGTGGGGTCGCTCCCGCCCGTCACACAGGAACCGTGACCGTGTTTTGCGCGCGTGCAGGAGCCGGAGAATGCAACTTGTAATGCGGGAATTAATGAATCACGAATGATGAAAGCAGCGGAATCACTTGGCACTTCTGAAATCACCCTCAAAGCAACCGAAAACGACAACTCCTCAGGTCCGTCTGGAGGAGGTGGTCAGGCGTAGCTTGGACAGGTACGCGGAATTCATTGACGCGAACCCGTCCTACGTCGTCAGCGAGGCGCTCAGACTCTTGTTCCGCAAAGATGAGGAGTTCAAGCGTTGGGCAGACCAACATGCTAGCGACCAACGCCAGGAAGGAATCCGATGAGACGTGCCTCACCCCATGTAGCGGTTATCTCAAATGTAATTTACACTGGCGAGAACAACTTAAACGTACCGGGTGCTGCGCCTATACACAATCGTCCCGCGGCAGGATTCGAGGGATCTCTCCATTCCGCGCCACAACAAGCGGCCACAGGGGGAGAGAGAATGGACGAAAACCATCTTCTCACTGTCCGTGAAGTAGCCGAGTTGCTGCAGGTGCCTTTGTCCTGGGTCTACGAGCAAACTCGCCTGAGGACCATCGACCGCATACCGGGATTTCGTTTGGGGAAATATTGGCGCTTTAATGCGGCTGACGTCAGGGCATGGATTAGAGAGAGACGCACAAATCACTACCACCATGACTGAGAGATTGAATAAACTCCATTGTGACGCAAGGAAATGCGGACGGGCCAACGGAAAGGAAAGAATGGCACGACCGCGTTACCAAGATGGGAGTTTGTTCATTCGTGGAAAGCGCATCAAAGTTTGGGTCGCACGGTGGAGAGAGGACGTGATCCGAGAAGATGGGACGCTGCACCGCACACAGCCGACCGTCGTACTCGGCGCACTAAGTGAACTCTCGCGTCGTGAAGCCCGCTCGCTTCTTCAGAAGCGGGTGTCTGAAATCAACCAAGGACGGCATCGCGCCCGACCCATGATGACTTTTGAGAAGTTTTCAACCGATCATTGGGAGGCTGGTGCAATGCTGGCTCTAAAACCTAGCAGCAGTCGAATCTATAAATTTAACCTGAACAAGTACATCATCCCTCTCCTCGGATCACACCGACTCTGTGATGTGAACCGGGCAACAATCCAACAACTGCTTGTGTCTATGAGGAGCAAGGGATACTCCGGCTCGACCTTACACAGTGTTCGGGTCACCATCGCAAAGGTGCTCCAAACTGCGGTTGAGAACGGGTATCTCGAACGCAATCCCGCCCACGGCATCAAAATTGGTGAGCGGGAGTCTAAAAAGCAGCGTACATTTTTGGAACCCTTACAAGTTCAACGCTTACTATCTCGGCTTCCGGAACCTTGCCGGGCAATTGTCGTCACGGCGGCATTGACTGGCATGAGGATCGGAGAGATTCTCGCGCTAAGATGGAACCGGTTGGACTTCTTAAAAGGCACCATCGAAGTGTCTCAAACATATTCCGATGGTCAATTCGGGACACCGAAAACGCGAAGTAGCCGGCGGGTAATTCCTATGAGTTTCGCATTATGCGAGGCTCTCAAAGTACACAGAGCATCTTGCATTCGCTCGTCACCACAAGACCTAGTCTACGCCACAACAAAAGGGACTCCCCTAAGCCCAAAGAACCTATACAACCGTGCGCTGGCGCCGGCATGCGACAAACTAAACTTGCCGCGTGTTTCCTGGCATTCGTTCCGGCACGGCAATGCCACCTTGCTCGGCGAGGTAGGCGAATCCGTAAAGACCGCCCAGGCAATTCTGGGCCACTCCGACATAGAAACAACACTCAATATCTACATGCATGCAATTCCGGACTCGCAACGACGTGCGGTCGAGCGAGTGGCCGGGGTTTTGTTCCCAGATGTGCCTAAATTGGCCTTTAGGGAAGAAGACCAGAACAATCCAAGTAATGCTGAAGTAAGAAGTTAGCTAAGAGAAGTGGTGAACCGGGGAGGACTCGAACCTCCAACCCGTTGTTTGCCCTTCGAAACGCTAAATACTCAATGTTTCAAGCGGTTTCCCCGTTTCGAGGAAGGCTGAATAAGGCGGTTCTAGGCGCAGTTGTTACCAAGGATGTTACCAAGAAGAATCACTCGACGGTAAGACCCTTTCAATTATCCACTGGAGCAGCGTTTGAAGGATTTGAGAGGAGACTGATGGGCCGCACTGTCTGGCAAAATTTGTACGTCGCAAACGTCACACCCGGAGCTCACTGGCAAGAACCAGGATGGGTCCATGCCATTAGATCAGCGGCCCACCCGCCGACTGAGCCGCCTGGTAAGCCATTCGATGAAAGGAACGGCCGCATAGGATTCCAAGAAAAGAATGACACCCCACTGCCAGACGAGAATAGGTTGAACAAGAGTTGAATAGAGGTACACGCAGAGCACATGGAGCGATAGAAATGTGCAGATCGACACCCAAAAAGCGCCCAGATACCGCCAGCGCCAAGAAACGGATACCCAAACCACTAGAGCCAACACAGTAAAGAAAACAGCTTGCACAAGCCTCTTTTGTGGTTCCAAATCCTTGACGGTCCAAGGAATCAAGGGGGCGATCAGAAAGATTGCACAGGCGCTCAGGGCACCAATTACGCAGTATAGAAGCGTGGGATGAGCTTTCCGTTTTTTCATAGTCAGTGTTGGAAAATCATCGTCAAATTTGCTCATCGTTAAGGCTGATTCCAAATGGTGTGGCACTCTCCAGACTTCCACCCGTCCACCGCCTCTTTGCCGCCTACGACATATCCGTATGCGAGGGGGGCTATCATTAATACGCTTGCTGCTGCTTCTGCCCTGGCAAGAGTATTCCGCACAATTGATGATCGAAGTGGAACTGCTAATCCCCTGTTGACAATATGTTGGGCAGCCAGCGCCGTCCCTGTCAACCTTGCGGCATCATCGAGGCCTTGTCCAGGAGGCAATGTGGGGAAAACATCGTCCATAGCTTTGTTCATGGCATTTAGAGAATATGCAAAACACGAAGGAGTCGACGTAGGTTTGCATGACGGATTGAAAATGCTGGGAGTGCAGCCTGGGGTGTTGAAAACGCGGCCACCGATGCTATCCCCACCGCCACCACCGCCGCTATCGCCGCCGGGGGATTGCCCAACCTGAGTCCAGGCGTCGGTACAATTCTGCGGGCCCCCAACTAGACCATTACATACCTGCTCTCTCAGACGGTAGAGATTCCCGTCGGGGCCGATTATGACGTAGGAATTGTAGACCTGCTGAAGATACTGCGTCATCCCATCGTTCCATAGCTGACGAGCGGTGCTTCCAGGGCCTCCCCAAGCGCCGCTTTTTCCGCCGCCGCAGCTGCTCATCGAGGCTTCGCAAAAGTCCGGACTGATCCCTTCGAGCCCTGATGGGTCGATAAGGTTAATGGGATTATTCCGAGTGTAGGTGTAGCGGTTGAGGGTCTGCGGATCGGAAATATCGCCACTCAATGGATCACCGGACATGAAACGGCCCAGCCGCGGGTTGTAGTAACGGGCGAAGGCGTAGTCGATACCAGTTTCCGCGTCGCGTTCGTAGCCGGCGAATTTGTAATTCGTCGAACAGCTTGAAGTCGTATTCAACTCCTGGCCGTAAGGATAATATTCCGAGAGAAAGCACACCGTCCCATTGGCCTGGGTCATGGCGCGGGTGCTTCCCAGGTGGTCGGCAAAGAGGAAATAGACATTCCCGGAGGATACGTCAGACCGGGCAATGCGGCGTCCCGCGAAGAAAATGTATTCATGATAGCTGGCATTCGAGGTGCTGCCGCTCGAATCGCTTTCGGCAAGGGTATCGCCAGAAAGCGATCTCCAATAGAGGACGTCGATGGGGGGCGAGGATGTGCAACTTGCACCATGTGCTTTAGCCACGCGCATCCCATTGCCGTCGTAAGTGTAACAGTAGGGCCCGCCAGACATCCCGCTTGCCGAAATAATGCGATTCTCCGCATCGTAGGTGTAAGAATAGGATCCGTCCGCCGTATTGTTCCCGGCGGAATCATAGCTTATCCCGGTGTTGGTAATTTGATTGTTATTGTTCACCCCGACGTTCAGAGTCCACCCAGAGCACTTGGTCAAGCTCTGGCTCAGCAGATTGTTCAGCGCGTCATCCCCGGCGGTCGTACCGTTGCCGAAGCTCAGTCCCCAACAGTCCGCTCCACCCGTTGCCTGAGACTGGGCCGTCAGAAGGCGGCGAAGGTTGTCATAGGCGTAGGTCTGCGTCCGACCGCTGTTTACGCCATTGGTCTGGGTGGTGATGTCGCCGTTATTGTGGCTGCTCTGCGCATAGCTATACGTCAGACTAACGGCCAAGCCTGCTGTCGATGTCGCCTGGATAAGCGAAAATTGTAACCGATTGTTGTACGTAGAGCTCTCCGTCACTCCGGCAAATCCCCCGCTCACGTAGCCATGCAAGACGCTGGAAATGCCGCCCGGTGGAGCGTACGTTGCACTGGTCGCATAGTTCTTCGCATTGCCAATGTCTTTCGCGTCTGTTATGCGCTGAGCGTTGCTTTCGGTGTAAGTGACCACGCGGCTGCCCGGATATGTAATCGTCGAAATCGATCCATCCAAATTGTAGGCGTAGGAGATCAATTTGGTGACGCCCTTGATCGTTCGCTGCTCGGTTTGGATGTTCCCCACAGAATCAAAACTCCAAGCCGTTTGCCCGGAACCATCACTCATGCCCGTGCGCCGTCCCTTGCCATTCGCTATCGTCAGCCCGTTGTAGCTGGTCTGGTCGTAAAAGTACGACACCGCGGAAGTTGAATCAGTGTAAGTGGCGGAGGTTAATCGATTCAAAGCGTCAAACGCATACGATGTGGTGATGTTCCGTGCGTCCTTGCGCAAGCAGACGGCGGATGGATCACCACTGCACAATGTGCTGCCGCCGATGGTGGTCGTGTAGTAAAGGTTCGTGGTGCCGGATTCCGGGGTGGTGAGCGCCGTAGTGCGTGAAAGTAGATCGTAGGAATAGCTGCGCGTCTGACTTGTCGCGGTGTTCGAAACTCCGGTGAGATTATTGTTTAAATCGTAGGTATAGCAGGTTCCCATGGACAAGCTCCCGCTGGTATTGGGTTCGTCTGTTTCTACGGTCCTGCCAAAACCATCGGTCCAGGTCTGACGTTTGTTTCCTATCTCATCGACAACGAGCACTGGGTACCCGAGGCCGTAGGTCGAGGCAGAGCAATTGCGGGTAGTGGTTCCGCCGCCTGTACTCACGGCGGCACCGTAGTACACGTGGGCGACGTCGCCATCGGGATGAGTGGATTGAATGGTTCTGCCGAGCCCGTCGTAGCCTGGGGTTTCCAGGCCATAGGTCGAGTCCGAAGTGCTGCGGTAAGGAGTGCTCGCGGTGGCAACGCGACTGCTAGAGTCATAGGTGGTGGCAGCATTAGTCTGGCCGTCGGGGTCGTTGACGAGGCTTTGCGTGATCGGGCGGCCAAGCACGTCAAGCACGGAGCGGTCGTGGCGGCAGACGGTGCACGAAGTGGACGCCGAAGTATTCGTTGTGCCGGTGTATGCGTCAATCTGAGTTTCCGTTGAATTGAACTGCAGAAGGGTCCATTCGCCATTTGGCAAAGCGGTGCTGGTTGAGCGATCCAGTGTGTCGTAGAAGTGCGAGTAAGAAGCCTGGGCATTCGCGTCCGTGTGAAGCGCTTGTTTGCCGGTGCCCCAGTAGTAGCCGAAAGTGGACGTCAGGGTCACGGTGCCGACCGTGGGGGAGGTGATGGTCTTGAGATACGCGTTCGTGGGCGTGCTCACGCTGTGGGCCGTTGGGGTTGTCCCATCTCCTGGGTCATCGTAGAAATTGTCGGTGTAATCGAAGGTGGTTTGATTGCTCTTCGAGTCCGTCGTAGTTCGAACTTGACCGGTCATGTCGTAGGTCGTCGAAGTCGTGAGATAGGTCGATGTGCCGCTGACCAGACGCTGAACCTGTGTCAAATTCCCCCGGTAATTCATGCCGGTTCCGAAGTTGGTGTCGTCGTGCTTCGTCGTCCCCGTCGCCGACACAAGGGCTGAGCCGTCATAGGCCTTCTGTAACTGTGAAACAGTGGCTGCATTTTTGTCCGTGACGGTCACGAGGGTCGGCTTATTAACGATGTTCCTGGAGGAATAATTTGAGCCGGTCAGGTACGTGATATTTGTTGTGCGGTCCGCTGTAGTTGGCAAAGAACCGGTATAGAAGTTCCATTCTTCACTTTTTGTCACGTTTCCGTTGTTGCTGGCGTCCCAAGTGAGGCGTCTCGTCTGGTTGAGGTTCGTTCCCCCGGGAATCGGCAAGATCGTCGTTCCAGTCAACTTGACGACGAATGCCGCGCCCGGACTGTTGCACTGGACATTGGCCGGGCAATTCTGTCCGTAATCATAACTATTGGAGGTTGTCGCGAGGAGTGTTCCCGAGGAGGCCGAACCGGTATAGGATTGGATTTGCGAAGCCCAGGGACCGCCATTGAAATTGAACGTATAAACCGTATCGTTGCCGCCGGGCGTCGTGAGCGTGACCTTCTGTTGGCAGTTCACTCCACCGCTTGTACATGTACTAATGACCTGCGGCGTGTAAGACCAAGTCCCGCCTGTGATTCCAGTACCACTCGTCGTCCTACCGCTAATCCTCCGGTACCTTAACCCGTACGAATCGGCAAACGTCGTGTAGGAATATGCGATCTGTCCACCCGTGGGCAAGGTCATTCCGGTCAGCGAACCAAAATGTCCTGCACTGGTCCCTTGGTCGTATGAGAATTGGTATTTGGTTCCGTCCGGCAGATCGATTTCCTGGATAACGGAGATTGTCCCGGAGTACTCCGTTGTGTATAGCTGGCCAAAATTAGTATTTACATTGATCGTTTCCCAGACGACCGTATATCTGTGCCTGTCCCCATGTGAATCCAACACGTCCACATAGTCACTGTTGCTGTTCGCGCCAGAGCCAGTGCTCATCAAGATCGGAGACCGACCCAACGTATCGATGGGGTTATAGTGTAGAAGCCTCGAATTGTAGTTAGAGTCCGTGGTGTAATAATTCCCGTTCGCGTCCTTGGGAAACCCGGCCACCGGCGAGTAGAACTGCTGGGAGCTTACATGTGTACCATCGGGAGCGTACACGTCGATGGTCGACACCTGTGAGCCTCCGTTCGTAGTGGCATACATGTGATATCCAGTTCGATCGGTCGCAAACGCATCTCCTGAAATTCTTGTGGTCCCGTTGCCGCAACTATCAGGGTCCGGATTGTATCCCTTACTCAAAAGAATCGAGAAAAGATGCTGAGTTCCATCAGGCGCTGTCCACGAGAAGTTATTAAAGTCGATTTCAGTAGTTACGTTTTGGCCTAGGGCCAACGAATAGCAGGTTACGTTAGTGGTCGTGTAGTTGTTCACGCCCTGGTCAGCAGAAGTCGCAAATCGCCATCCCCCGCCACTCGGCCACTGGAGATTTGAGGGAACCGCCGGATGGACGTACCAAAAAGCGCTGTCATAGATGAGAACCGATTGAAAACTTCCCACTCCGCGCTGTGAGACTGCCCCGCCCAGGGGAATCTCCAGATGGAGATTCCCGTTTGCGAGATTGACGCTTCCGCTCTCGACGGGCGTGGACACGGAGAACGTCGGGACTCCGATGCTGTTCAGATAGCTGTTCTGCTGCGCATCCAAAATCGCAGCACTTGGGCCGAGCATAACAATCATCAATAAGAGAGAAGGAACGCAGCGAACCCGATTCAACCACTGCTGTTTCTGCGCAGAACTCATGCCCTTACAAGCTGTTGATGTCATGATCGAGTTTGCCATCGGCACATCCTCCGAATGTCACTCTGCTGCGAAAAGATCGAATCTGTTAGAACGCAAAGTTGGAGTCTGTGAGGCCTGAGTTGAAGGCGAAGTTGCTTAGCTGAATTTGCCAGGTGCTTTGGCCCCCAATCGTTTCGCTGATCGAAAAAGGAACGAGAAGGTTGTTTATTGACCGATAGTCGGAGAACCGCATTTCGTGTGGCGGGCCCTCAGCACTGTTCCTCGGTGGGCGTGCCTCATCCCTGGTCATGACGACACGGAAAGAAGATGCGTCGATGAATACATCCAATGCGCCAATCTCGGTCGTCTGGATTGTTCCGTCTGGGAGGGCAAACCCGCGCTGGACCTGGATATCATAGGCAGAATTGCCGTCTATCGCGGTGAGCCCCTTGAATTCGACGCTGAAAGTTTTGTCCTTGAGAGCTTGTACTAATTGGATGTAAGGAAAAATAAGACTGCTCGGGCTGATGAAGGATGGACCCGGGACCTGAGAAACGGTTCCGTCCTCTGCCTTCTCAAATGCTTTTCCATGATTGGCAACCCAGGAGCGTACTCCGTTGGGCAGACTAGCATCCATGCGAAATTGGTCGAGACCCCGGCCACAAATTGTCGCGCTACCAGCGACGTCCTGGCCAGCCCAGTAATACGTTATGGCTCCGGAGGCCGTATAATCAGCGACCACGCCTATCGCAGAGAGCCCCCCGGCGAGATCGAGGCTCTGCTGGAGGATAGCGACAGCCTGGGGGTCACGCTGCGGGGCGCTACTGACCACTTGGGGAGTTTGCGGTATTCCTACCGAAGCCCTGGAAATCAAAAGGAGTGAAACAGCGAACGCGAGGACTTTGATCCGCATAATCTCTCCAAAGACAAATTTGGGCACACCATTGCCGTAAGAATAAATCTGGTTCTCAGATTAACCTAAGGAGCGAAGGGGTAAGCGAGCGGACCCGTTCCACCGTTAGGGTGCTCTTAAGGTAAGTACCTATAACTTTAAGAAATCGGGATGTCAAGTAAATTGCCGTGATTCTTTTCGGCTCTGGAACTTCGGTGTTCTGGAAATCGACTGTCGCAGACGCACGTGCGTCTAGCAAGCTCCCTTACGCTCTCACGGCGCCAGAGCAAAGACAACCTGATTTAAGAAACATCACACGCGCACGTGCGCTTTTCCCTTTCGGATAGGGCCCCTCGCCCGGATTCGCCTCCTCAGGCCTTCCCGCACGTGCGCTAAAACCCAAAAAAGCTGAATCGATGCATTTCCGTAAAACCTTGTCAAGGGGGTTGCGCACGCGCGCGCGCGCGTGCGCAAAATCCGATTTTTCGACCACCCGTACACTCCAGACATGCGAGAGCAATACTGCGCAAGCGGAGGCAAGACCGTGAAACTGGGACTGGCAAACAAGCCGCAAGTTGGCTTTGCCCGTCTTTCGGCATTGCCCGCGTTCGAGGTCCGTGGACAGATGCAGGTCGATCTGGCCATAGCCTCTCAGTGGACTGGCAGGCATGGGGCACTAAGGGCGGGCTCTGCTGGCGAGCAACCCGCGACGGCTTACGGCACGTGCCTGTCGGTCCACCAAAATCACCCAACATCGGGAACCAACCAAAATTTCTATCGAGAGGCGCATCTCAACCCCCGGTTCCCCGGCGGTTCCCCGCTCGTACACGCATCGTTTTCGACCAACAGCCCCGTACCAGCTTATCGACAAAGAAAACGCGGGAAATCAACTCTAAAAACGAAATTTCCGTTTTGTCTGGTGCCCCATCTGCCGGGGCCGGAAAAAACGCGCTCTTCCCCTCGCGCGGATTTTTCGCGCGAGGGGTTCTTGGGGTTGCCGCCGTTGGGGTTGGTGTTGGGGTCGGGGTGCGGACACCTGATTCCCACGCACCAAGTAACACGTGGGAATCAGTCCAGAAATCCGGACTACCGGAGTCTTGTTGAACGCCATGTTTGACACGGTCACAGGCAGATTCGAAAAAGGACCTTATGTGCCCAAAGAGCATGCGAAAGACTCCTGGGTAACACGAACCCGCGATTATTTCGATTCCAAGCTAGGTTCACGTCAAACCACGATCAGTCACGCCCTCAATCGGCCCGAAGCACGAATTCTCATCTATGGTGATTCTGGATGCTTGAATGTCGAGGCGTCGCTCCCCAAACTCCTGCACGGAAATAATCTGATGGCGGTCACTCAGGCTGAAGAAGCGCTCCGACGCCTCGGAGATTTCGTTACCGATCACGTCGATGGTGAAATCCCCGATCTTGGCGAAATGGATTATCTGCGCGTGGATTATTGCCACAATTTTCGACTTGGATCAGCTCTCCCAGACTACGTTCAGACTCTAGGCAAAGTGAGCTTCTTGAGGCATCGACGCACTACGGACGGCTATGGTGGAGTTGAGTGGTGGAGCGATAAAGGCCGACGGATTCGGGCATACGACAAACACAAAGAGATTTTGGAAGTCGATAAAAAGGATGTTCCCGATGCACGTGGGGTCCTTCGATTTGAGATTCAGCTCCTAAAGGGCACTCGATTCCTTCAAAGGCGGCAAAAGAACAAAAACCTAAAACTACAGGACGTTCTGAAACCGGAGATTGCGTACTCCTGTCTCGCAGAGACACTGAACAAGATGTGCGTCGATCTCAGATTTGTGAGTCAAGACGCTGCCCGCAATATATTGGATGAGCCTTTCTCTTATCGAAAAGCTACGCGGCTGCTTGGCTTCCTTCGCCGCCTTGATTCCGGAAGTATCGACGATCACAGGAAGTCGGCCTCGCGGAGCGCATTTTTCTCCGACAAGCAGGACCTGAAACGTATAGGTCTCTGGCCCCCTTCGGCAGTTCCTTCTGAGCTTCCTGGGTTGCAGCTTCCTCCGCTGGAAGAACTACTTTCAGCCGGAATCGTTTCGACGCCAAGTGACCTCACAGAATCTCCGGCTTTCAGGGATTGCATGGACTCGTCTACCCGAACGGAGAAAGTCGCTTGACCTTGGAATCCCAGATGCCCCACAGGGTGCCAAAGCCCCAAGGTCTGTTGGATGTGAGCGCGACAGCTTCTCTGCTAGGCGTGTCTGAATGCTGGGTGCGCCGCCACTCTTGCGAACTGCCAGTCGTCCGTGTAGGCCGTCTAGTTCGCTTTGACCCCACCTTGCTTCACCGTGAATTTCAAGGTAGAAGAGATGCGGGAAACCGCTTGAAACCCGAAAGGATCGTTCCTATGGGGTTCAAGCGTTATCAACGTGGTTCTGTATTTAAGAGAGGTAGTAAGGGGAAGCAGATGTGGTATGGGATGTGGCGTGAGGATGTGCCAAGACCAGATGGAGGATTTACCCGCCGTCAGCGAAAAGTGAAGCTCGGTCCGGTTTCCGAACTCACAAACAAGGCGATGGCTTTGGAACGCCTCTCGGTCCTAATGAACCAAAAGCCTACAACCCAATTAAACTTCGGAGAGCTTTTCGAGAGGTGGAAGGCGGCGGTTGTGCCAACCATCAAAGAAAGTACTTCGGACACCTACATCTACAACCTGAAGTCATATATCGTTCCGGCCTTTGGAAGCCGCCAAGTTTCTGAAATCAGCCGGTACGACGTGGAGACATTCCTTGCGGACAAGGCGAAGAAGTTTTGTCGCAATACTCTGCGCGGAATGAGGGCCTCGCTCAGTCGTGTCCTTTCGTGGGCTGTGGCATGTGACTGGATTGAGAAGAATCCTTGCGCCGGAGTGAGATTGCCGCTCGCTGGCTCCAAGGTGAAACGTACAATTCTCACTCCATATCAAGTCGCTGCGCTCGCAGCACAATTGGAGGAACCGTACTCAAGGTGAATGGGTTTTCCGATCCCAGGCCGGGACACCGGTGGACCCAAAGAATGCCGCCAATCGATATCTCCGGCCAGCGGCGGAGGCACTTGGAATAAAGCTCGGTGGGTGGCACGATTTCCGCCACACGCTGTCCACGCAAATGCTCAAGCGTTATCCAACAAAGGTGGTCTCGGAGCTACTCGGACACTCAAGCGTGCAAACAACACTCTCTATATATCAGCACGTAGAAACCGAGGACTTCCGGGCTCCAATGAACGAGATGACGACCGAGTTGTTACTCGATGTTACCAAACTGAAGTTAGCGGCGGCTTGATGTATTGAAAATAAAAGAGTTGGTGAACCGGGGAGGACTCGAACCTCCAACCCGTTGATTAAGAGTCAACTGCTCTACCATTGAGCTACCGGTCCACGGGGAAACTATTATTTTACACACTCTGAAAATTCTTGTCGACTCTCACCTGTGTACAGTCTGTCGAAATTTTATTCCAAAACTGACGCGCCTGTCGTAGCTCTGAAGGCAAATCCCAATTACTTGGCGCGCAAAACCGCTGCCAGATCCCTCGCCACCTGCTTGGCTTTCGCGATGTCCTGCGGGTCGAATGAGATTGCCGAGACGCGGGGGTGGCCGCCACCGCCATACTTTTCAGCCAGGGTTGCCAAGTTCTGGTCGGCCGTCGCCTGGTTCCAGGGATTTGTGCCGAGCGATACTTTGGCGCGCACCGGCGATGCGCTCACGCTTACCGAATAGACGCTTTCCGGGTGCAACAGGTAGGGGATGAACTTGTTGTAGCCCTCGAGGTCCAGATCGCTTACGTCGAAGAACACCACGCCATCTTTCGATTCGCAGCGTTCGCGCAGGATTTCGATCGATTTGCGGTGACGCTCCAGCAGAGGCTCCAGATATTTCGTAACAATTGGGAGCTTCACCATCTCCGCCAGCGGGCGGTAGGCCAACTCTGTGATCAACTGTGCGGGCACTCCATTATCGGGCGCCGCCTCGATCACCAGCGCCAGTTGCGGAGCGGGCTCCGTGAGTTGGGTGGCTGACTGCGCTGTGGGAAATTGCGCGCCGTCGATGATGTCGCCCCAGTGGATCAAGTCGGCCAGCGGCTTGGTATTAAAGCCGAACTTTTCCTTGGTGACCGTGGCGATCAATTTCGTGCACGATTTGTATTCCGGATCGTAAAACATATGCGGGCCGGGAAACCGCTTGAAATACTCTGCGTCCGCTGGCGTTAGGAACGCGCTCTGGTGATGGTCAAACCACCAGGTGACTTTAGGCGAATTCGAGTATTTGAAATCAACGATGGCGTTTTCGTCGCCGTCGAACAGGCCCTCTTCCCAGGGGTGCTTGGCCTTGTGGGTCATCCCGCTGAAGCGGAATTCGGCCTTGGGATCGAAACACTCCCTGTAAAAGCGGTAAAAAAGCGCCGCGGAAGCAGTGCCATCGAAACAGCGGTCATGGAAACACAGTCGGACCTTGGTCATAGTGAACGGGTCTGCCCCACGTCTGCCCGGGTGCGGTTGCAGAGAGGAGCAAAGCTCTAAACGATGTACGGGTTGTGAATGAAAGTCAAGTGCAAAGCAAGGAGATCAAAACTTTTGAAGGAGGATCTTCACCGGCCGGCGGCGAAAGCGCGATCCCTGCCCATGCCGGGACGCAGCGAAAACTTCAGCTGAAAAAAAAGCGCCGCCGACAAGACACTCTGCAGGTCCAGGTCGTCCATGTAGCGCCGCCGGGGAATGCGCCGCGCCAGGAGTGCGAATTCCAGGGGCTCCCTGCGGAAGGGGTAAGGGTCGAGCGTGAACTCGTTGGCTCCAGCGGCGCGCAGCTCCCAATCCGCCTCTTCCCCGTTGTCATCCATGGGGACGCCTTCAATCGTCGTATCGTGGTCGGCTCCCAGACAGAAATACAAGGACAACCGATCCAGCGCGGCAAGCCTTTGGATATTCGCGCTGATCAATTTTTCGTCCGTCAGGTCTTTTGACGCGGGGTCATTGCGCAAGTCCACTTTCAAGCGCAATTGCTGCAAGCGCAGCCGCTGCACAAAATCGTTGGCATGCTGCTGTTCCTGCGATTTCACATACTTCGCGGAATAGCCTGGCATGGTTGCCTTGGCTCGGTCATAGAGTCCCATGCAGTGGCTCGCCACCAGCAGCCCGGCGTACAAATCGGATTTCACCACCCGATCGATTCCGCGCTGGTAAAGCACAACGTGCTCACCGGTCGGCACGCTCATGAAGGTGTACGGCGCGAACGACTTGGGATCCACACCCGGCGCGATTTCCCATTCCTGCCAGCCGTTGTCGTGCTCGGCGGCTGCGAGACAAAAGGAGGCAAACGGCTCCGGGCGTGGGAAAACATCATTTCCCCATTCGCGCGCAAAAAAGCCGGAGAGGATGGCATGATCCGTTTGACGGATCACCAACATCGGATCGTTAGTCTGTTGGACAATCATGAAACGTGTTCGCCAGCCTGCCAAACCGCGGGGCGCCCCATTATCCCCCACCCGGCTGGGGGATTCCAGCACAACTGCTGCCCATCGCTATGGCCAAGAACCCGGCTTACCAAGTATCATTTATTTTGCCTGCCCCGGCCGGGGATACGCGCCTCTGCCACGCGCAAAGCTCTCACAAGAGTGATTTTCCTATCTGAATTTTACACGCCTGCTGACGGCTAGTTTTTGGCAGTGGTGCTGCCTGTTATTTCCGGGATATTTGTTTGCCGCGCCAGATCCGTGAAGTCCGCGCGGGACCTGATCGCGTCGAAGACCGGCTCGATCCGCAGGTAAACCATCCAGGCGCTCCGTTGCGCCGCGGCCTCTCCCAATGCGCGCACGGCTTCGGGTTTCTTGCCCAGCAAGGCCAAGTATCTTGCCCTCTCGTACGGCGACAGCACTCCTGATTGCACGTAACCCTGCATATCCGCCTGATAGCGATCCGCGGGCTTGGCGCTTTTCGTACTTTGCAGGAGGCTCTCATGCCCAAACAACCGCATCAGATTTTCCAGCTCGCTGGCCGCTTGTTCCGTTTTTCCTTCGACGGCATAGGTGATCCAAAGTTTTTGCCTGGCGGGGAGAAAGCCGGGGTCCAACTTTAAGACTTCCTGATAAGCCTCTTCCGCTTTTGCG